>Ga0315331_10001315_pt1 | contig 18477 bp, 16 predicted proteins | sample M160m34915metaG_FD_203456 | JGI IMG/M metagenome (GOLD analysis project Ga0315331, IMG submission 203456) | Ammonia-oxidizing marine archaeal communities from Monterey Bay, California, United States - M1 60m 34915 | ecosystem: Environmental > Aquatic > Marine > Intertidal zone | place: USA...
CGGTCTGGTGCTCATCGGAGGAATGACCTCAGCAACCTTGTTCACATTGCTCGCCGTGCCCGTGTTTTACACCTTGATTGAGGATGCGCGCGAAAAAGTGAATCACATCGTAGCCAGCATCTTCCACCGCTTTTAGCACAGCAAACATGCGCGCCGATCGCAGTGTTTTTCGGGATTTCATTATTTACCCTTTCACAGAAACTCAGGAATCATAGCCAGCATGCATGCGGTAACTTGTTATGAATCAATGGAAAAAGACCTTCAGGCAAGCTGAATCAATACTTGTTCAGCTTGCCATGGAGTTTCGAGCCGCGGATACTATGGCTGAGTAACAGAGAAGAGATAAGGCGTATAACAGCGATTCGGTAGACAGGGCATTGAGGAATTGCTTGGAACCGAAATGAATGATTAAAAGTATCTTGGTTCTAAAAAAATCAAATGAAAAACATGTCGTGCTTAATCTAAGACGATGCAAATTGCGATGATAAATGGATAGTCCGTCCGTCCCTTGAATCTCAGGAAATTTGTTGTGTGTTGAAAGATGATACAGCGAGTGCCATGGGATTCCTCCACTACTTTTGAACCATTATTTTGTTAAGGTATCTATGAATTGACTTCTTTGATGTTAGACGAAAAAATCAGTCACCATCCGGAGTCAGTTGTTCCAGAGAATATATACTCATCAAGTGAGGCTGGTTGCTGGGGACAAGCTTGAATTCACTTATCGAGTCGTTAATCCAAATTGTCAGGGTTTCTGTTTTTCGAGGTTTGTTGGGATTGAAATTTACTCGAATACTGTTTGATGATCCCGCATGTATCTTTGAGCTTCGGGTTGAAAAAGTCATCATGGTTGAGTTGTATGGGGATTCTAACTTATATTTAAGTCGGACGGCCAGTGTAGTCTGTTTTTCATCAATATTCCACTTGATCCAGCCATCTCCCGAGTCAGACCTCAAGGTGTCATTATCCATTCTTGTGAATGCATGGTAAGTCATGTTTGATGCTGCAATGGGCTGATGTGAAAAGGTGGGGTCAGGGGTAATGTATTTGAATGGAAGCACATTTGCGTTCTTGAGTGATTGTAGCAATCGCTCGAAACTCGTCTCATCACTGCTCCAAAAAAGCGCATGGCGACCGACGATTGCTGTCATTGGTAATTTTTCCTGGATGTCACTTTCGAAGCTCATTGTAGCGCTTTTAATATCCTGAGCTTTATTAATTCCTCTTTGTGCGTGGAATAAAAGGCTACTACTCATAGATGTAAAAAGGATGATTCGTAAAAAGATGCTTAACCGTGTCCTCGAGCTCCAGGCAAAGTAGACCACTATTACCAGAGGAGCCATGTAATAGCCATAACGATCATATATTGTGGTTTGCCACTGTCTCCCCCATCCAATGGCAAAAGCGAGGATCAAAAGCGATGCTGTGCATGCACAGTGTGCGATGCATTCCATCTTTTGAGATTTGCCATTAAGTTTTTTGAAATCAAAAAAATATTTGAAAAAAGTAAAGAAGATGAAAAAGACAAAAATTAAAGAAACTGGCCAAACCCTGTTTGAAACTGGTCCCATCGACATGGCCATTATTTTTAAAGTCGACAGAGCAGCTCCCTGCAGGTTGACGCCGCGCTGACTTTGGTTTTCAAGAGGGTCAAAGTTGAAAAAGTAAACAATAATCAGCCCCAAACAAATACCTGCTGACATGAGAAGTAAATTGGTGTTAAACTTATCAAAATCCTTATTGGGCCTCATTGTGCGACTCAATGCCAAAATGGCACAAGCGATAGTCAGGCCAATGGCCAACAGTAGGCCCGAAATTGATTGTAAGGGTAACATGACAAGACTGACGCAGGCCAGTAAGGTCATTTTTCGCGAATCCTTCCAGAGTGGACAAAAACAATAGGTCACAATGATCGTGGTGAACATATTGGCCAGAGAAGCGTGAAAAACTGGCATGAACCAAAGCAATAACTCCACATGACCTAAGTGAAGCAGACAAAATGGGACGACAGCATCCGTGTAACTTTGTCTTCCAAAAGTGTCCCTAAGCCCTTTGAGAGCCACCAGTGCTCCAAAAATGGTCGCAATCGCCCCCAAGAGCATTTGGATGCGGAGATCACCCTCTGATACATTGAAGGTTAACCACATGAAAAATTTGGAAACAGGGATCCTACTTACATCTACCTGTTCCCAGAGCCATTGAGATGTGGGTTGACCCCCATCTGCCAGATACTCGATAAAACGACCATCGTCTTTACGTGGAATTCGAGATCCAAACTTAAAAATGACAGCTACGAATGCAAGAGACATTGCTGCTAAAACAATGTAAACGAACAAACGTTCGTAAAAATCATTTCGTTTAGGATCTGAAAATCGTTGTTGCATTAACACGTGAGTTTCTAGCATTCAAAGTTCAAGATTGAATCGATGACCTTATTCTGATCCTCCGTGCTCATATTTGTGTAAAATGGCAAGCGGATAAGACGTTTGCTGAGATCATTTGAATTTGGGCAGTCTGCTTGGTCAAAACTTTTGCCAAAAGGTGTGTTTTCAAGCGGGAGATAATGGAACACTGCAGTTATCGAACACTTTTTAAGATGAATAATCAATCGATCTCGAAATTCCGGCGTTGGTAGAATGAGATAATACATGTGCCAAGCTTGTTCGCAATGTGGTGGAACCGTCGGTTGAAGGGCGCTGTGAGTTATGCTCCAATCGTTCAAACCTACATGGTATCTATTCCAGAGATTTTTACGCGCCAGTTGGATTTTTTCCCAAACTTCTAAATGACCATACAAATAAGCAGCCAAAAGGTCGCTCATGACATAGCTGCTACCTAAATCTACCCAAGAATACTTTTGAATTTCACCGCGAGAAAATTTTGAACGGTTGGTTCCTTTCTCACGAATGACTTCGGCGCGTTCTATCAAATTGTGATCGTTGATTAATAGAGCTCCTCCTTCTCCGCAGGTGATATTTTTTGTTTCATGGAAACTTAAAGTGGAAAGGTTTCCGAACGAACCAAGCCATTGGCCATTTGATTTTCCAAAAAGTCCGTGCGCATTGTCTTCAATAATGGCTATCCCATGCCGCTCAGCAATTTTCTGAATAACATTCATTTCGCATGCAACTCCGGCATAATGAACGGGCACGATCGCTTTTGTCTTTTCCGTGATGATTGAGCCCAATAAAGATTCGTCCAGGTTAAGCGTGTCTTTCCTCACATCAATGAAAATGGGGGTGGCTCCGCGTAATACAAAGGCATTAGCAGTGGAAACAAAAGTAAACGATGGGACTATCACTTCATCGCCTGGTTGGATGTCAAGTAGGATTGCGGCCATTTCCAGAGCATGCGTGCAGGAAGTTGTCACAAGCGCCTTCGGTATTCTCAATACCGACTCAAGCAGATTTTGGCATTTTTTGGAAAAATATTGATCGCCCCCTATTTGACCTGATTTGATTGCTTTGGATGAATATTCGAGCTCACGCCCTTGCAATGACGATTGGTTAAATGGAATATGTTTTATAATTTTCACTAAATATATTTGTGTGCGTCTTTACCTGTATTCAGCAGAAGATCAACTATGCTTAAATTTGGCTCAAAAGAACCATGAAGTTGCTGATACTGTGGATAATCATATTGCATGTATTCAATGGATATACCGGCATCAAAAAGTTTTTCCTCTTCCATGTAATCTTTTGCTGAAGGTCCGGAAATATATGTTTTTGCATTTACCTTTTTTCAAACAAGCTCTATATTTGCAATGGGCCTTTGTTGCGGTTGTATACCTTCAGATCGAGTAGGGATCGATAGCCACAAGGGACCTTTATTAGTCTTGACTATATTTCGGTTTCGCCAATCTCGATGTTCATATTATACGCAGTCATAGAAAATAAACAGATCAGCTTTTTGTGCTTGATGGAAATAACAGCCCTCCGTATATATCGAATTATTTAGAATTTGGAATGGTAAACTCTAAAGCTGGAGATACCGGCATTTCACCATAGAAATGCATCCTTGCCGCAGATGCGCCCCAAGTCGTCTGTAAAAACACGATCAGTTGCATGCCAATGAATTGTTTGCAAATAGATCGAGCGAAGATAAGGGAATAATCGTTTTCCCATGCTTGCGGCATTCTCAGCCTTTTGAACAGGGATGATACACTTAGATATAATGGCACCTCTATCTAATTGCTCGTCAATTTCATGTATTGATTCGCTCGCAAAACATACACCTTTATTTGCTTCTTTGTTTTAAGCATTCGCTCCTTCTACTTCTATCAAAGAGGCATTCGAGATAGCAGATTGCATCAATCGCCCTTTTCCTGAGACGCAAAAACCGATGCGATATTGTTTTTTCATAAACATCTAATTATGTTTTCTCGTTTGTTCGGAAATTATGTAGGTTGGACGACCCATCATTCTGAAATGTATCCTGGCTAGGTATTCACCGATTATTCCAAGTGCCAACATCTGTGCACCTGAAAAAATGGCAATTGTGGAAGCTAAAAAAGGAAAACCAGCCACGCTCTCACCTTCAATTAAATATCTACCTATCACATAAATAAGAACTAACATCCCAAATAAAGTGAAACTAAATCCCATTATAGTAGCAAATTGCAAAGGAAGTATACTGAATCCAGTGGTTAGAGTTAACGCATGACGAAATAACCCTTTTAAATTGTAATTACTAACCCCTGCTTTGCGCTGGGCATGCGAAATTGTCACTGAAGAAAATTTTGTTGTTGCCCATGTTAACAGAACGTCAACGGAGACAAACGGTCCGTTGTAAGTTTCGAATGCCGTGCGCAATGAAGTCTTGAATACCCTGTATGCACTTACTTTCCCAGCAATATCCTTACTTAGCGCAATCCTTAAAGTAATTTTGAAGAGCCTTGACAAAATACCTCGCCACAGTCCGTGTGGTTCTTCACGGGCCGGTGCGTAGACCACATCGTGGCCTTTCAACAGTTCGTGTATAAGCTTGGGTAACGCTTCAGGAGGATGCTGCAAATCGTCGTCCAATGTTGCGGCCAGGTCATAATGACTCATCCGAATGCCGGCCAATAATGCATTATGCTGACCGTAGTTGCGCATCATGTTCAATCCTTGAATCCACTCATAACGTTTTCTGAGATCAAGTATAAGCTTCCAACTTTCATCTTTGCTTCCGTCGTTAACCAGAATCAATTCATACGGAAGATTTAAACTTTTCAAAGTAAGTGCCAATCGATCAACTAACTCCAGCAAAGTCGAAGCGCTATTGTAGACAGGAATGATTACCGATATGCCTTTTGTCAGATCTGGATAAGGTGGAGCGTTCATCATATGAGATTAAAGTGAATAGCAACGAACATATATGTTTGTGTGGGAAAGTCATCGAAGTGTTTGATCAGAAACTGCATCATAAAAACATACAAAAGTATCAAAGCACGGTTACGACAAACAATTTAGGTCGGACGTAAAAATCTGCCTTTTTTATTTGATCATTTGGTAGTGTTAGAACGTGCTTGCACCTGGGTATCAGTAATTCTGGAAAAGGATGGTTTTCTGGACTTCCTCCAACAGGTGTTTAAGTTACGAACTAATCAAATACACTGATCTGGGGTTTCCTGACTGATTTATTCTTGTTAGGCCGATTTGTTTCTTAGTTGGAGTGGCTTTGGTTATTTGCATAGATTTGGAACATGGCTTCCAGATAATGGTAATCAAAACGCTTAGATTCAACCAAATCAGCTAACGGTGCCAATCGTTTCAGCCATTGCCACGCCATGATTGCTCTCCATTCCTTATCTCCGATTTCACGATGGGTACTTAAATTATATTGCTTAACTGCATGTCGTACCCAATCCACCTGAGGCATATGATCACGCCACTCCTTGATACTTTCAATGAGACCTTGGCCACTGCGGGCCTGATAGTCCGTGAGCATGAAAACAAGATCGTAACCGGGTAATTCCTTTTCAATCCAACACCCCCAATCAATGACACCTGTGATGTTGAACGTTTCCTTATGATGCACACAATTGGCGAGTTTAAAATCTCCGTGACCAAAAACCCAGTCAGTTTGTGATATGGATTCAACCCAATCACGGCAGTTACTTATTGCATTTTCGACGCTAGCACGTTGGTTATTTGATGCAGTCAGTGAAAGAACTTTTTGTTCAAGTTTTCTTATCTGCTCTGAGCCACTGGCGAACCCCTTTTTGCGATCAAAACTTACAAGTAATTCTACAGCAGAATTTAAAACAATATTTAATTTTGGATTGTCATTTGTTACCCCATCAGCGCTTTTACCAGGCATGAAAGAATATACAAAATATCTCTGTCCATCGAATAGACCCATGTCCACCACTCGTGGTAACACTCTACTTAATTCCTTCGGTGGTTCGTTCAATAAATCTACCTCATGTTCCAGGTCAGCAGCAGCATGATCATGAAGAGGAAGCTTGATTACATAGCCATTGTCATGTTGATGATGAAGGATGGTGACGCTGCCCATTTCACCATTAATGCGGTATTCAGCACCCTCAGGCGGTAAGGCATCCAAATTTGGAAAGTTCAACTCATGAATGTATATGAGGAGTCGATGCAAGAAGTTTGGTTGTTTTTTACCATTGGATGCAATAATCGTAAATGCATCTGGAAAATGTGCCGACAAACCACCCTTGATATGTTGCAGCGCGGTATTGACTGAACCGTGCACCGAGCGTCTGACACGCTTTGCAATTTGTTTTGGTTGCGACGCGGATACCATCCATATTGGATGATGATACCCTGGAAGAGGTATGATAAAACTGCTGGAATCAAAGCCTTCACTGCCCAATAGTCGTCTATAGCCGCTTTCACCATATAACCAATTCCGATATGCGCCCTTACCTTTGAGTTTGGAATAAATATTAGCTGCCGGCCTGGGTAACCATGGGACAAACCTGAGGCCGGTGTGGCCGTCAGGGTTGCGGAACCATGTTTTCCAAGCATATCGGTTCTCAATGCCCAATAAGAGCGTGCCACTTGGTTTCAATACTCGCCGCACTTCTCGTAAAAAGACCCGCTGTAACTCTCCAGGATTTCCGGCAAGCCCGGACGGTACCCATTCCAATACACCGTTCACAATTACGATATCAAAAGAGTCATTTGCAAACGGAAGATGCTTGCCATCTCCAGCGCAGACCGTTTTTAAGTTCCTTAACCCATCCAGAACTGAACGATTGTAAAGCAGACGCATGCGCTCCAGTGTACTGTCTAAAGCCACAACTTCATCAGCACCATTAGCTAAACCGTATGCCAGTGTTCCCCAACCGCATCCCAGATCAAGCACCCGGGATTTTGCGGATATGGGCAGTAAAAATTTCCAGCCAGCTCGACCTGATCCCATGATGTATTCACCCAATTTGGGGGGAAGTTGTTTGTTACGCAAATAGGCTCTGACGGTACCTTCTAAATCAACTTTTGAATCAGCCAAGAACTGTTCAATATCACCCTTGGGGAACTCACAGTAATAAGATGATCTGTCTTTACGTAAGTCAGGTATTCCTTCAATAATGCGATACAGTGCCCCACAGGAGTCACATTGTGGTTTTTTTTGATTTTGAATGAATGCGCCAAGGCAGTCAGGGCACCTCAAATTGTCCAGAATTGAATTATCCCCCTCGTTTTTCATAATTTCTGAGCGTTTGGTCGATTATGGTTTTGATGCGCTCACCGCAGATACTTTCAGTATAAGATACATCAGCACAATGCCTTGCATTTTGTGAAATTTTATCTGCTAGCGGTTTGTTCTCTAGTAATTCAATAAGCAGTTTGGATAATTTTTGAGTATCTTTGTATTTGACGAGAAATCCATTTACGCCGTCGTTTATCGTTTCGGTGATTCCTCCCACGGCGCTGCCAATAACCGGTCTATTTGAAGCAAACCCTTCGATTACCGTTCGTCCGAAGCCCTCTGAACTAGAAGGCACACATATCACATCGCTGACAGCGTATAAATTGCGCATGTCTTTGATATTGCCTAGAAAGCGACAGCGGGAAATTATGCCTGCGCTTTTGGCTTGTTCCTTCACTGTATCGGCATACGGTCCGTTTAAATCACCGGATATTGCGATAACCGTATTCGGAAAAAGCTTCAGAACCTGAGAGAAAGAATCAAATAAAAACTTGTGCCCTTTCAGTGGGCGGAGAGTACCGGGGATACCAATGACCGGTCCATCAGGTGAGAGCTGAAGTCTTTCTCTAGCCAGTTGCTTATCGCTCAATTGATAGAAACTCTGTTCTACAGCGTTGGGTATGATCGAGCTTTTGCTGTTGAGAGGAGGACCAAGTATATTTTGAGCCACTGCGTTCGAGATGCAAATTAGATTGCTTGAAAGTCGCGCAATTGTTGCTCTTACCAAGCTTTTTCCAACTATGAGTGGGGCATGCATTTCCCCACCCACATCAGTGAAGAGCTCTCTTAAATGCCAGACAACGGGTAATCCACAATTTTTCGCTCCTGCTGCCGCAGCAAGACTGACCAAACTGTTTATGTATACAAGATCTGGTTGTCTTTCTTGAAATATCTTTTCAAATTCATGACCTTTCCTGATTTCGGTTAGCCAGTTTATCGGGAAACGCAATAAGGATCCAGTGCGTAACCAATTACTGTGCGGCACAACCTCTGTACTACAGCCTTCTGAGCGATAAATATCCTCAAATGCTCCGGGGAATCCAAAGACCACATGCACTTTCCAATTTGAGGATAGTAATGCTCTGGCTATCAATAGCCCACTGATTGTCGATCCACCAGGATTTGAACTGTATTGAACCAGAACGATGGATTTTGATTTCTGAGGTCCCACCTTTAATCGATTACTATAGAAGATTAAATACCTTTTTGACCTGAATCCACATGTGATCAAGTTCATCAATCGCGCGTGTTTTTGCGCAAGCTATTGATTTATGGATGGTGTCGTGATTGGGGCCAATCACTGTAAGTATGCTCTGATAGATATCGTCCTCGGATGCATCGACTTTCAAAAGTTGTTGGCCGCAATTAAAGTCTTCAAGTAAACGTTCATACTTGTGACTCCAGCCTGCTGCAACTACGGGGACGCCACTGGAAAGCGCTCCCAGTAAGGCGTGAAACCTTGATCCCAATACCAACGTTGCCAAACGCATGATTCCTTTCAAACGAAGTGGATCAGTTTCATGAAGAATGGGCACATTTTCGGTCTCTGTTTTCTGGATCGCCCCTAACATTGCTTCATCCTCACCATCATCGTGGATCAGAATGACAGGGTTGAGTCCTGCCTTACGACTGGCACGAATGCAACGAGTCAGGAAAGGTAAGTAAGAGTCCGCTCGAGATTTGTTTGTCCGGTCCAACATTCGCTTGTTGGGGACAAGTAGCATCGTGGATTTAGGCAGCTTGATGTCATTGACCGGAATTCCATCAATTCCAATAGTGATGTCGGGCGCCAGTTTGATTTTGTTTTGATGCTCGGCAGCGGCATCCATGGCAAAAGACAAGGAGTCATGATCTCTGGCGTGAATGAGGTCAGCGAACCGAGCAATATTTTCAAAAGCTCTGCGTGCAGGTTTTGTTTGAAATGGTCCCAAGGCTTGAGGCAGAAGGACAATGCGTTTGCCTTGGGTTTTCCAACGGGCACAATTTGTGGCAAACCGCTCGGCGGTAGCAACGGGTAACTGATCGCCAAAAGCGAATCCAGAGGCGTCAATAATACCTCCAATTTCTGCTTCTGTAATCATTCCATTCGTTCGCCGAAAAGAATCCGGAAGCAGAGAAAAACCTAACTTCGATCGGCCAAATTTATCAATTTTGACTTTATGCCAAAGACCATAGCGAACGCGGTCAAGGTATGAACCGAAGTTTGAATCAACGGCCAATTGGATATGCGAGTGATCCCGCATTGCCATGCAAATGGCGGCGAGCATCAATTCAGCTCCCTTGTTGCGGGTACTTGTGCCTGTTATTTCGATAAACATTCAATAAATGAATCTATACCCCGAAAACTCTTAGGATAGACAAGTAAAAACGGTTGAATCTACGTGCAATTCCTCTTTTATAACGTGTTAAATGACTTGGCTTATAGAGAGATTTATATTGATCAATCATTTTTTTAACAGGAGTTTCAAATTCCATCCATTCATCATGACCCACTGCATCCATAAACAGTTTTTTGCTCTTTACTCCCAAAATTGTTCTTTGGTCATAAATTTTTTGACGATTCGGTGCATACCACAAACTTCGAGGTTGAAATCGCTTTAGGGGTCTCCAATTGTTCTCCTTGTCTGCTTTGCTAAGCCGATAGGACAAGCCCTCACGTCTTTGTCTCAGCCCGCCTCGCTGGGAAATGGCTGCTTGGTCGGCACTTATTGGAGATAAAATGATGCGCTTACTTGTCGTAGCTTTCTTTAACAGTTGGAGTATCTCAGAATTTCGTACAATGACAAGGCTAGTACCTCGGCCATCTGAAATGTAATTAGGAAGCCATGCGTCACCGATTGAAATGTCCGCAGTCTCAGCTACAACATCATCACAATAATCGCATGCCTTATACTGAAAAAGGCCCAAATTGTAATCCGCACCAAAGAGAGTATCCACGGTTTTAACCCTGGTCTCCTTCTCAACGGTATCACGCCTTTTGACTTCAATTCCTTTTTGCTTTGCATTTGTTCCCGGCAGCTTTTGCCGGAATTCTATGTGGCCCAAATGGCCAGGTTTTATGCCAAATTGCCATGCGAGCATGTCAGCGTAAAATCGACTTTTTAAGTGACCACAGATCAAGCCTATAAAATATCGAAATTTTTCCTGATAAACTGGCTCCTCGCGGCAAAGCAATCGTAATGCTTTGATGAAGCAGGGGACTCCAGCAATGGCAAATCTGCCGGGTAAGTTTTTTAGTTCATTGAGAACATCCGCTAAGGTAATCGGGTAGTAAGCAGAACGTGCCCCTTGTGAAATCTTTGATAACTCAGTTTGAATTTCGTATTTGTACAAAGGTGAACTATTTTTATCAGGATGAGTTGCTTGCACATGAATGATGCCGTCAACCGCTCCCGACAACAGCAATTCATGCAGGATCCATTTTCCTAAACCACCAGAGCTTCCTTCCTGTCGAAACGTTCCCTCGTCTACATGACCTGCGAGCACCTCTTTATAATGCCCCAAACGGGGATCATGGTGTTCGGCGTTTTTGAATAGTTCTTGAGAAATATTATCCTCGTCTGTGCAGTGGTTTGAAAATGGGCACACGCGTAGCAAGGCCGGGTTGGCGGATTCTTTGCCACAAGCTTCATATTCACCGGATTCATTGAATTTTACTTCCATTTTACTTCCGGTTACCGCCGTACAAACTCCGCAACCAATGCAATAGCCACCAGCCAAAACTGTATTACTAAGTGTTTCTATATCGGAGTTAACGGTATGATTCTGTGAAACGCCGCTCATGATGCAGTGGTTTTTTTTAAGTTGAGCATGGATCGATATGCCTCCAATTGTTGAACTAATTTTTCATGAGTGCCTCTTGCAAGCAACTTACCATCCTTCAAGAAGAAAATTTGATTGCAGTGTGTGATCGTCGCTAATCGATGGGCCACAAAAAGCATGGTTACTTTGCCTTCCAGGGTGCGTAGACATCCTACGAGGTTTGCCTCCGTAGCTGCATCCAATGCGGATGTGCCTTCATCTACAACTAAAATGCTTGGTTTGTGATATAACGCTCTTGCAATGCCCAATCTCTGGCGTTGTCCGCCGGATAGTCGAACCCCTCGTTCTCCTACCAATGTGTCTAGCCCTTTGTCCAACTGAACCATGGTTGATTCCAGTTGAGAAAGTTTGATTACTTCGTTGATTCTGGTTTCCTCAATTTCATTGTCAGGAACGCCCAAAGCTACATTACGCCGAATTGAGTCGTCGATTAATTGGATCGACTGTGGCACATAACCAATTAATTTTTGCCACCCGGGAAGAGCATTAATAATGGATTTACCATCTATGTGAATGTCCCCTTTTGTCGGAATTAATAACCCGAGCAACAACTGAACCACTGTTGATTTACCAGATCCGGATGGGCCCACAATAGCTACTGAATCACCCTTTTTGATCGACAGATTGAGTTTATCTATGGTCTTTACCTCACTGTTTTCATAATTGAAAGATACATCTGTAAAGGTAATTTCCCGTGAAAACCCAAAAGGAGCCTGATGAATTTTATTCGCATCGGGTTCCTTTGTTAATTCTTTTAAATGAGTGCAAACGTGGTGGATTGCCATTTTGCTGAAATGCATTTGGCCAAGACTAGAGAATATCATGGACAAAGTTTGGCGAAGTCTTATCGCGACAATTCCCACTAAGGAAATTTGGGGCAGTGCTTTACCCAAAGACCCATCTTCCTGAATCAACATCCCAAGAATGACAACTACACCGGTAGCTGTTAGCAGCTCCATTATGTATGGAAATATTGCGTTAGATTCAAATCTCTTTCGATCTGCCTGAGAAAAATTCTTGATGCTTTTAGCGAATCGTTCTACCAAAAAATTCTCTATTTGGAGGATTCTCGCTTCAACGACCATGGATAGCCCTTCATTGACAGTCTGCAGACTTCGCCTTCTTTCTGTTTTTGCTTCTTTGCCGGCTTTTGTAAGGATTTTTTTTAGATATCTCATGCAATAGGCGGAACAAAGCCCAACCATAAAAAAAACCAAAACAATTCGCCATGGGAGAAAAAGAACCAATAGAACTAATTGCGCGGAACCCATCAGCATTCCCAAGATGAGTCGGAGTCCAGGGAGTATAATCCCCTGCATGATTTCTGATGTTTCTACAACAGCGTTTCGTAAAAGTTCTGCGGAATTGTGTTTCAAATGGAAAGGCCACGGTGCCTTCATATAAGATTGGAATAACATCGAAGACAATTCGGCTCGATGCCTTGCAATCAATCGATATTGTTTTCGATACATCCAAGTGAAGTAGAGTGTTTTGACTCCTAATAACACTAACAATATTGCTGCGCCCAAAAGAAACAATACTTGCGGTGAAAACGATTGGATTTTATCTGGTAATGATACGCTAAGACCAAACCAGTCTTTTTTTTCAGGTGTTGCCAACAAGCCGATTACGGCTGGAATCATTCCTATACCTACAGCTTCTAAAGCTGCTCCTGCACAAAGGGTTATTATGAGAAGAAGATATTTACGTTGGTCTTTTGGTGTAAATACTCCACGTAGCATGCGCCATTTTTTGGCGGTATTATTCGCGTTAGCAATTTCTTCGTTATTGCTTTCTGCTGGTATAGGAACAATCGACATTAATTTTAGATTTGTAAAGTAGGAATCTTCAAGAGATCAGATCCCTAATGGTTTCAAAACCCTGATGATGTGCCCTGAGATGGTTGGACGGAAGATCCTATTGTTCTCTAGCGTATGGTTTAGTTGTTGTGCAAGCAAACTGTTACGGCCGCTCTTGGTGTGCTCCGAACAGGGGGGGGAAGTTAAAAAAATGATGTATTCCTTTATTTCGATCCATTTCCGATTAGCTACTATAGCTAGAAAAGTGCCTGTAGAAATGACGGATAGTGTTCCTAAAATACTGCCACCGGTAATGTATACAAACATAACCACAAACCTGATTCGCTCAGATTCAGGGAAAAAATCAAGAATTTGTCTTAAGTACATTTAATCGTAGTGGGAACCATGGATCAGTAATTGTTTTCGGTGAGAATGGAACTATAGGCTGATTGCATGTTAAGAGTTTGCAACTAACCATTCAGATAGCATGACGATATTCCATATATCCTCATCAGAATCTTCAAAACTATTAACATCAACTGCCTGCTGATAGCTTTTTAAGTAAGACTTGATATTAATATATTTAGACAGTGCGTCCAGCGAGTCCGCTTTTGGTTTCGCATGACGCTTGAAATAGTCCTGCATGAATGCATAAGTAAATCTAGGTCCAACATGTTCTAAATCTCTTTGGTTAGCTATGTTATTGTATCCCAATTTGATCAGATGTTGTCTCAGCAAAGCTTTGGGAGCGCCTTTTGAGACTCTGTAATTCCATGGAATCTGCAGCAAAAATTCTACCAACGAACGATCCAAAAGCGGGTGGATTGGTTTCACGTTGCAAGATTCGGCTGAAAGCCTGTAGCGGTCAATAGCCACGCTTAACATGGGAGATTTCAACCCGTTTAATATTGATTCTTCTATTGTATTGGGCGGGATTGGATGGTGGTTTTTCCTGAGCTGTTTTATGCGATGATGTAATTGATCAGAAATATTTGCGTCCTTTCTAAAAGGTATCTCCTTCATCCAACTGTCTATGGTCTCATGAGTGCCATCATTAACACCAATAAAGTTTTTTTTCCATTTTGAGAAAACAGGGAAAAAACGAGCCAAAAGCATCTTGGTGATTTCAACGTATACAGCATGGATGGTTTCTTTCTCGTAACGATAATGTTGAAAACATTCAGCAAAACTCGATATGAACTGGTTTTGCTTTAAAAGAAAACGCCAATGCATTGAGGGAATGCCATTTGTCATGTCTCCGTCCATGCCATCAACAACCGATGATATTCCCTTGTCTGACGCTTCTCTGTAACAAGATGCCGTTCCTGAAAGCGAAAAGACAGCAAATGGATCTTCCAACTCCTGAACGAACATTTCTGCGGGTCCTATTAAATCAAGCGCTTTCGAAGGCGTAATCCAATGATAAGGAAATCCTTTCAATTTTGCACTTTGATGCAAGAGCATACGACTTTCCGGGTCAGTTTGATGCTCTTTTTCAGGAATCAATGAGAACAAATGATGATTGTATTTAGCTTTCTGATTGGTCTGGTTCCAGCATGTCAATATCGCATTAGAATCAAGTCCTCCACTCAGTGCTAAACCTCCAATTACTTCTGGATTGACACGTTTGGATATTGCATTGCTAAGGTGCTTTTGAAATTGGTCCAGAATTTGTTTCTTGTCAGCTGATTGATATTCTTTGGAGATTTCCGGGTTCCAATATTGTCTGCATTCAAGGTGTCCTTTGCGCCAATGATTGACGGAGCCCGTTGGGATCTTGAATATTCCTTGTTTGAACGTGGATGTTTGATCTGCGTTTTCAAGATCGCCAACGATGAAATCCAAAATTCTGTCGTCATTAACTTTGGGTGGAGTAGGGGGAATACTCCATAGGGTTCTGGCCTTGGAAGCGAAAGCCAGACTCCTTTTCTCAGAAAAGTAATGGAGGGGTTCTGCTCCGAAAATATCACGAATCATCCATATTTTCTCCTGCTCGTAAGCCCACAAAACAACAGCGAACTCCCCATCAATCGAGTTGAGCATACTACAGTTCTGCTCTAGCCAATAGAGTAGAAAACGTTGCAAAAGATCTTCAGGTTTTTTTCCTTGTGCTTGAAAATATAGTTTGTCCCTGATCGAAAACCAATTGACGATACCAGTAATACAAATGCCACGCTCCTCGAGGATTGGACTACTCGAAAAAATTACACCTTGAGGCTTTTTGATAGAAAATACGCTGGAAACCGATGCCTCAATCATGCGCTGCTCCATCCCTGCGTTACCATGCTGTGTGATGGATCCCAGAAGATCAGACATTGGACTCAGCGTTAAGTATAAAAGGCACGTAGCCTTTGAGTGATCGTTTGGATTCTCCAACAGGTTGTCCCAATACTTCGATCCATGCGTGGGCGTATCCACAAGGTTGAGAGGTGTTGGCTTTGACTCCTACTTTTATCTGACAAGGAATCTTTCTGGCCCTTATCAGCAAACAGGCAACTGATGCCCTTTGCAGACAATTGTTTCGTCTATCTGGCCAAAACCCTCCTGCGCGAAGTACTGATTTCTGAATTTTATCAGCGACGATATAAGACTCCCTCACATTTATTGAAAGCCTTTCAGGATATTCATGGAAAGGATCCTGACTAAATTGAAGAAACATCTTTTGGAGCCCGACCAGCCTGATCATGCATACTGCGATGGGAAGCATGATCCAAGCCAGGAGGCAATATCCCATTTGCCAAACTTGAGTGGCTTTATCCACCACTGACCGCCATGGATTCAATTTTTCCGAATTTTTTGTCAAGCAGTCTTTGAACAAGCTCGGTGAAATCGAGTTTTGCTTGTTCAGTTTCTACCTGATAATGTTTTTTAAACTTGAAGAAAGCATTTGCTAATGACTGATTCCGGACTAATTCTTTCCAGAGAAATGTGCCTGATGCATTCAAGGTATAGTATGATTCGTCGTTCAAATTCAACAGAACAGATTCGTCATCCAACTCACGAAACATGATTTTATTTGAAAACTTGAATTGCAAGGCTTCGCTTGAGTGAAAATCTATCGGAGGTGTCGCCATAGCTAGTAAATAAGTGAATTATTTTTTTGTTTTATGCCCCTCAAAATTTACAGACTGTCTTCCTGAATTGCAAAGTGTAGTTTGTAAACTTTAGTTACATGATATTATCTTACTCGCCTCATGAATTCTGGATGCCCGAGAAAGGATTAAAAGATCCCTGTTTTCGGGGGTTATTGGATTTTTGGTTTCATCGTAATCTCAATGTTTTTGATAACTCAAACCCAAAAGAGATACTTGAGTTAACGCGAAAACTTAATATTCAATCTGTTATTTACAGGCTTTTAAGGAAGAGAGGGGTAAGCCCGGCAAATGGGCAAAAAACTTTTCAAGTCTTGCGTAAAGAGGCTCTACAGATTGCTGGAGCTTGCGCGTATCGACACCACACCATTGAAATGTTATCAAACCGATTCGACAGGGCTGGTATTAAGCCCATCTGGATCAAAGGGCCAAGTCTGGCTTGCACAGTATATCCTCATTCTGATTGGCGAACTTATAAAGATTTTGACCTTTTGATTGCACCCGAGGACTGGAATGTTGCTGTTCAAGTTATGGAAGATTGTGGGTATTCTTCAACTACATGCCTGAATTGGGGGTTTTTTTCTTTTGAAAAATCTTTCCGGCCATTGGATGACATACCTGAGTCAGTAGATGTAGAATTGCACTGCAGATTAAGTAACAGACCTCAATTGTGTGTTTTTTCTTTTGATGAGTTAACGGAAGACGCCACGGATGGGTCGAGTTTTTCATTTCCTTTTTTAATTCCGCACCCTGTTAAGCATTTTATTTTTGTTTGCTTACATCGAATCGGTCACCACCCTCATGACAGACGATTTACATGGTTAATGGACATGATGTATCTCGTAAATCAATTCAGCGATAATGATTGGGATAAAGTCATTGAGTTTTCTAAAAGTAAAAAAGTTTCCAAAATCATTCTTCAGAGTTTGATTGAGGTTAAAGCTATTTTTCCTGCTACCATTCCTAGTGATGTAATGAATGGACTTAAAAAACAATCGGTATCTCAGCTAGAACCATCGGAAGTATTTTTGACAATATATCGTAGCAAATGGATTGATTTATGGACTAGATGGTGGGAAATGCCTGGTGCATTAAAAAAAATAAAATATCTACTGCACTGGACGATACCTCCTGGTAAATACATGGATGAAAATTTCGGTAAAAACTCTTTTCTAGTGCAACACAAAGATCGATTTCTGAGGGCATTGAAAAAATATTTTTGGAAATAAAAGTCTCAAATGTGTCTCCTATTGCTCATTTCAATGCCTGCAAAATAACCGCCATACTTCTTTAAATCACCAGGGGAACCGCTTTCCGCTAATTTTCCCTTCTTGAGAACAATGACATGGTCTGCTATCTCTGCAGTAGAGAGCCTGTGGGTAATAATGATTACTGTTTTATTCTTAGAGCTTTTTTTGAGTGATTTGAGCCATTTTTTTTCCGTCCATGGGTCCATTACACTTGTAGGTTCGTCTAAAATCATGACCGGACGATCTGAATAGTGCAATCGTGCAAGAGCTAAACGCTGCCATTGACCGCTGCTGAGTTGCGTTCCGTTTTGAAAATACCTTCCCAAATTTGTATTTTCATTCTCAGGAAGTTCTTTGATCATTTCCTGCAATTCAGCATTTTTCACTGCAGCCTCATATTGAGATTCTGAAAATGGCCCATCAACCCGTCCCAATGTTACATTTTCCTTTAATGAACAGTAGTATCTCACAGCGTCCTGAAAAATGACCCCAAGCTGGGCCCTGAGTTTGTGAGGATCATATTCTCTGATATCTTTCCCTCCAAATGATACGATCCCTGAATCCGGATCAAAAAAACGGTAAATTAATTTTGAAATCGTGGATTTTCCGGATCCGTTTTCTCCGTAAATCAAAGTAATCTTTTGAGCAGGGATAGTTGTAGTAATATCATCCAGTGCGGGTCGTGTGGCATTCGGATAGCTGAAAGCAACATTTTTAAATGTAATTTTCATATCTACGAGATCTGGTAAGGTAGACGGTTTTGCCGGTGCTTTAATCTTTGGCTTCATTTTCAGAATAAAACCCAAATCCGTCAGGTATAAACTAGAGCGATAGAGGCTGGCCGATTCA
>Ga0315331_10001317_pt1 | contig 18468 bp, 23 predicted proteins | sample M160m34915metaG_FD_203456 | JGI IMG/M metagenome (GOLD analysis project Ga0315331, IMG submission 203456) | Ammonia-oxidizing marine archaeal communities from Monterey Bay, California, United States - M1 60m 34915 | ecosystem: Environmental > Aquatic > Marine > Intertidal zone | place: USA...
GTCTTGGCATCGCCCTGTTGTGCACCGGTGTCGCGTTTTTCGGCCTAGGCGAGGCCTGCGTCAAGATTCTGTCGAAGGACTACGACATCCTACAGGTCGTCTGGGCGCGCTATGTGTTTCACGCATTGGTTTTCCTGCTAATTTTCTCGCGCACGGGAATCATCAGCCAGATGCGCACGTCTAGGCCGTTTCTGCACCTGGCACGCTCGATCACCCTTATGCTCGGCACCATTACGTTCTTTACCGCCCTAATTTACCTGTCGCTACCGGAAGCGGTCGCGATCAATTTTGCCGCACCGCTGCTGGTCACCGCCTTATCGATCCCGTTCCTCGGCGAGAAGGTCGGCCCGCGCCGCTGGGCGGCGATTTTCATTGGATTTCTGGGCGTGCTGGTCATTATCCGGCCGGGGCTCGGCGTTATGCACTGGGCCGCGTTCCTGCCGCTGCTGACCGCGATCTGCTACGCAGCCTATCAGATCATGACCCGCATCGCCGGGCGTACCGAAGACACCAAGACCAGCCTGTTCTGGACCTCCGCGGTCGGCTGCATCGTAATGTCCTGCGTCGTGCCGTTTGTCTGGAAATCGCCCGACGCAACAGCCTGGACCATAATGGTGGCGACGGGCGCACTGTTCGGCTTCGGTCACTATCTGCTGATCCGCGCGTTCGAGGTGGCCGGAGTCTCAACCCTGTCGCCGTTTCTCTACACGCAGATCATATGGGTGACAATTATCAGCATCATCTTTTTCGACCAGGTGCCGGATGAATATTCGATCCTCGGCACCTGTATCGTGATCAGCAGCGGGCTGTATATCTGGCACCGGGAAACCCGCGACCGCAAAACCGCTACATAATCACCGGCAGATCATGGGCAGGCTGACGCGCGCCATCCGCGGCGGCATAGGGTGCGGCATCGACATCCCAGTCGCTCCCGATATAGCGCCCACCCGTGTGACCGCTTGAATCGTCGGCACACAGCCACAGGATGGCGGGGTTCATCACACCTGGCGGCAGCGGTACGCGTTTCGACACCCCGGTGAACATGCGGGTTTCCGTGGCCCCGCCGGGCAGCAGAACATTTACAGTCACCCCATGCTGGGCCGCTTCTTTCGCCCAGGCGGCGCTCATCGCTTCAAGGGCCGCCTTGGACGGCCCATAAGGTGAATTCATTTCGCGGATCATCGACCGGTCGCTGGTCGACACATTAACGATCCGCCCGAAGCCCTGGCCGATCATGTGCGTGCCGGCCGCGGCGCTCATCTGAAAGGTGCCGATAACGTTGGTTGTCATGGTTTCGGCCCACCGCGCCCGGTCGGTCTCCCAGAACGGTACGGCATCTCCGCCGGTCGTTTCCCGGACATAGGAAATCCCGCGCGCGGCGTTATTAACGAGGGCATGAACGGCCCCGAATTCCGCCAAGGCAAAAGCGACGGTCCGGTCGCAGTCTTCCAGATTTCTGATATCGGCCTGCAAAGTTGCGATGCGTCCCACCAGGGCAGATGCCAACCCGCAGGTATCCTCCAGGGACGATGCATCGCGGGCGGCGGTAATCACCACGTTCGCGCCCCGCTCGGCCAAGGCCAGCGCCATACAGCGACCGATACCCTGCCCTCCGCCGGTCACGATGACGGCGCGTCCAGCGAGCGATGGATAAGCGTCCGGACCCTGAGGACCGGTGACGGGCGAATACATATACGGCGGCCTTAGGAGACGTGCTTGCCCGGCACCCAGCCACTAGCCGCCAGGGTCGATTGACCGAATTCCAGGGGCCGGGTTTCCAGATCCGTCGCCATGGTGTCGTTCCAGCGGTTCAACCAGCCGAACAGGCAAACGGCGGCGACAAGCTCGACGATCTGATCTTCATCGAAATGCTTTTTCATCTCGTCGAAATCTTCATCGGTTATTGCATTCGGGGTCGTACCCGCCGACTGCGCCATCCGCAGTACCGCACGTTCACCGTCGTCGAAAAGCGGGCTGGTCTCGTATTCCCAGATCGCTGCGACCTTTTCAGGCGGCACGCCGTCGACCTCGCTCGCGGTCTCCGCCGTATGGGCTGAACAATACATGCAGCCAGCCGCCCGGCTCGCCATGTGGCCGGCCATACGCTTTAGCGGCAAGGGCGCCTTGCCGGGCACACCGATCACTTCACGGGCGAGGCGGGTAAACGCCCGCAGAATACCGGGTGAGCGCCCCATGGCGAAGAAACTGTTAGGCACGAACCCCAGCGCCTGTTCGGCGCGATCGAAGATATCTTCAAGTTCGGGGGACGCATTGCGGTCTATCGGCGTAATCCGGGCCATTTATTCTTCTCCACAACGATCAATCTAGGGACATCGGATTCTGGCCTACATCATATGCCACTAATATGTCATAAGTCACCCGAACACGGAATATGCCCATGACCGACGCGCATGACCTGCCCTATTGTTTTCCGCCTCACCCGAGCCCGCGGAAGCCGTCCTTTAAGCCGCCTGCAGGCACGGTGGATACCCATTTTCATATTTTCGGGCCGCCTGAAATTTTCCCGTGGTCACCCCCCGAAAAACGGGTCTATACCCCACCGGCCTCGCCGCTCGGCCATTATCACCAGCTCATGGCGCATCTCGGGATCGATCGGGGCATCGTGATCCAGCCAATGGCGCATGGTCACGACAATTCTGTGACCCTCGACGCGATCGCGCGGTCGGATGGACGTTTGATGGGCGTCGCCAAGGTCGACGACACATTTAACAATGCCGACCTGGATGCGCTACATGACGGCGGGATCCGCGGCGTGCGCTTCAACATGATCGCCGAGAGCGGCGACACGGGAAACCTCGCACTGATTGGGACAGTCGTCGACTGCATCAAAGACCGGGGCTGGTCCCTGACCATCCATGCGAAGCCCGACAGTATCATCGCCAATGCCGGCTGGCTGGCCGCCATGCCAGTCCCGACAATCATCGACCATTATTGTAGGATCAGCTTCGCAGATGGAACAGGGCAGCCTGCTTTTCAGGCCCTGCTCAACCTTTTACGGGACTACGAGCACATCTGGGCCAAGATTTCCTGTATCGAACGCTGTTCGGCTGCGGGCCCGCCCTATGCGGATGCACTCGAATTCGCCCACGCCATGGTGGAGGCAGCCCCGGAACGATTGCTGTGGGGCACCGACTGGCCGCATTCGCAGCGCTACACAATCGGCGAACAATGCGACACCGGCGAACTGGTCGACATGATCCCGGAACTGCTGCCCGATCCGGACATCCGGCAGATGGTTTTGGTGGAAAACCCGCTGAAATTGTTTAATTTCGGTACCTGAACACCGCGAGCCAAGAGATTCTTAAGACATCGGGCCGGATGTAGAAGGAAGGCCATCAATGAATGTCCGTCCCGATATTGGTTCCGAACATGAAGCCGCGTAACTCACTTTACCACCCCAAAGTACTGGACCGCAGATCCTTCCGCCCCGGACAACTGATCTTCCGCGAAGGCGAAGAAAGCAACTGTGCCTTCGTCATTGAGTCCGGCACCATCGATATAGTACGGGAAACCGATGACGGCAGGGTCAAACTGGCAACACTGTCAGCAGGATCCATATTCGGCGAAATGGCTATGATCAACGGCGCACCGCGCATGGCAAGTGCCTACGCTGGAGACAGTGCTTCTCTGGTTGTCGTAAAGGAGGAAGATCTGCGCGCCAAGATCGAAAAAACCGATCCCTTTATTGCCCGATTACTCGCCCTGCTTGTGGGAAACATCCTTAATATCACGGATGCACATGTATCGGGCCAATCGCTCCCGCAGTGGGATACTTCCAGAAGACTGGATTTCGATTTCGACTCTCAGAACGGGAACTGAAGCCGATCGGCAACGGGCCGTCTCGCCGTTAGCGGTAAATCTCGACTGTCAGATTGAAAGCGATGGAAATCCGCTCGCTCTCCCCGTGATACGGATTCACATAATGGTTTAGCCACGCCGGAAACATCATCAACAGGCCGGGTACCGGCGCCAGAATTTCTTTCCCGCCATACAGGTTTCCGGGTCGCGGATCCATAAATTCGAAATTCCCGTTGCCGGGCGGTTCAGGATAGGGATCGCCAGACGCGACATAATAGACCGCCGACCACACCGCACCGGGGTGATTGTGAACCTTGTTGTAACCGCCATCCCTCAGCACGTTGGCCCAGGCGCCGCCATAGGGTTCGGCAACGATCTGATCCTCCGGTTGAACGGGTGCCACAGTCGTCGTCATATCTTCCGCCGCGCGTTTAACCCAGGCACAAAGTTCCTGAATTTCAGCATTCGGCCAATCCCAGAGATCTGCAGTGGAATGCCATCCACCAACATTGCTCTGTGTGACGCCGGGATCTGATTTTTCGCGCTCCAGGATGATCTTGCGAAGTCGCCGGTTTTTCGATTTCGCATCGGGCATCGAACGGCGTAGCAGGATTGTCGGAAACAAGTTCGACAACTCGTGACTTTCACACTTTTGGGGCGCGTTTTTCACGCCAATGTCACGTATCTTTGTATTCATCGTTACGATATAGCGGGAATGGATTCGGACGCACAAGTCCGAACTGAGCCCCCGGCGCCCCGCCCAGCGGTCTCTTTTTAGGAATTCAGACGGGGACGAAACTATTCAGGTGACCAGAAACTATTTGGAATCAACAACTTGGTATCTATACCCGCGACCCGCGGGACTAATTATTCATTGAGCAACTTTGACCATTTGGGATCAACATCGAGTTTGGCTTTGCGTTCCATTCGTTGATTGAAATCATCAAAGGCCCACATCATTACCAACTGGCTTTGCGGCTCAACCGCGGACCGGCAGTGGCCAACGCATTTGCCAAGATGGCCTTCGTGCAACGCGAAGCCGTCTTCCCCATAGGCATCAAGATAATTCCCGACCTCTCCCAGGCGGATCGAATAGGTACGGTGTTAGATAATCATTCCGTTTATCCCTGTTCGTTGATATGGGGCAATCATGCCGCGCTGGCGGCGAGGCGTCGAACGTCTAATCGCGTTACCCGACGTCTGGTGCGACGAGGTCACCACAGGTTTCCGCGCCATGAAGCTTCGCCCCGGTCCGGCTCTGTAAATCGTCGAATGACAGACAGGGAACTTTTTCCCGTACGACCAGGCCCGCCGCCGTGACGTCGATAACCGCGATATCGGTATAAATCGTATCGACGACACCGGGGCCGGTCAGCGGGAATCCACATTCTTCGACGATTTTGGCATCGCCCTTCTTGGTGTTGTGATCAGTCATCACAAAAACACGCCGCGCGCCGACCGCAAGGTCCATCGCGCCGCCCACAGCCGGCACCGAGTCCGGCCCGCCGGTCGACCAGTTCGCAAGATCGCCGGCCGCCGAAATCTGAAAGGCGCCGAGCACACAAATATCGATGTGACCGCCGCGGATCATGGCAAACGAATCCCCATGATGAAAAAATGCCCCGCCGGGCAGCATCGTCACCGGTTTCTTCCCGGCATTGATCAGGTCGTAATCGACTTCGTTCTCACCCGGTTCCGGGCCCATGCCGAGAACACCATTCTCGCTGTGAAAGACGATCTCCCGGCCGTCGGGGATATAATTGGCCACCAGTTCGGGCATGCCGATGCCGAGATTCACGTAGTTGCCGTCGCCGATATCCTGCGCCAGTCGCGAAGCAACCTGGCGACGGGTTAGCCGGTCGGTCAGCATTTCGGTCATGGTGCGCCCCCTGCCGTATAGCGCACGTCGTTTTCGATCATCTCGCGCTCGCTGGCGGGGTTGGGCACCTCGACCACGCGATCAACGAAAATTCCCGGCGTGACGACATGTTCCGGCGGGATATCGCCGAGCGGGACGATCCGGCGCGCCTGGACGATCGTCGTTTCCGCCGCCGTGCACATGATGGGGCCGAAATTCCGCGCCGCAAGACGAAAGGTAAGATTTCCCCAGCGGTCCGCAAGATCGGCTTTCACCAACGCGATATCCGCATGCAACGGGTCTTCGAGAACATATTCGTCACCGTTATAGGTCCGCCTTTCCTTACCTTCTGCCAGCGGAGTGCCGATGGTCGTCCGTGTGTAGAACCCGCCGATCCCCGCGCCGGCTGCCCTAATACGTTCAGCAAGGGTGCCCTGGGGCACGACCTCAAGCTCGATCCGGCGCTCTCGGTACATGGTATCGAACACCTCTGAATGGGACGATCGCGGGAAGGAACAGATCATCTTGCGAACCTGGCCGGATTCAAGTAGCGCCGCCAGCCCGACACGGCCATTGCCGGCATTGTTGTTAACCAATGTAAGATCCCGCGCGCCGTGATCGATCAGGGTATGCGCAAGCTCCGTCGGATTTCCGGATTCACCGAAACCGCTGATCAGAATTACCGCGCCGTCGCGGATAACCGAAACGGCGTCTTGAAGCGTAGAGACTGTCTTGTCGATCATCCGGTCGTCATAGCCGAAACCGGGCGTGCTGTCACTTTTCCGGGCACTTGCCGCGCTTGCCGTCCGGCATCGTAGCTCTGCAGAAATTGGTGCCGGTGCGTACCACGCTGGCGATCCGGGCGCCGCTCAGATCGGCGCCGGCAAGCTTCGCGCCCCCCATGCTGGCACGGCGAAACTTGCTGCGCTGCATGAAAGCACCACGCATATCGGCATTTCGCAGGATCGTCTTGTCGGCGAACACCCGGTACAGATTGGCACCTCGGAGGTCGGCGCCGGTCATATTCGCACCCGTCAGTTCAGCACCTTCGAGATAGGCATCCTGCAGGTCAGTAAAGATCATCGCGGCTCCGCGAAGGGTCACGCCGAGCATTGCCGCCCGAGACAAATTCGTCTTCGACAGGTTGGTCCCGCTGAAATCCGCCCGTTCCAGCGTTGCCAGTACCATGTTGGCACTTTCGAAATCGGATTTAGTGACTTCGGCATTCGAGAAATCTGCGCGGAACAGGAAAGCACCCTTGAACACGGACCCGCTCATCCTGCCACGGATACCGGCTCGTAAACCTGCTTGACGAAGAGCGGCAGGAAGGATTTCTGCAGCTCTTCGGCGAAGGGAAAGATAAACAGCGGTATGCGGGCATCTACGATGCTGCCTTCGAAATATTTCGATAGCCGGCCAAGACCGTAGAGATCCCGAATCTCTTCGAGACGGCGACCGGGTGCACCACCGGCATTGAGCAATGAATCCGCCACGCGTTCGTACCGGTCGCTCAGGCGGCGAGCGCATTCCTCCAAGAAACCGGCGACGCTGCCGACGGCGTCACGGCTCTTATGAACGAAAACCTGGCTGAAATTACTGCACGAATAGAGCGCCAAAACACGGTCCAGCCGCTCGAGCGGCGCGGTGACATAAAACGTCACCAGCGCCAGCGTGATCTCGATCGCGACCAGCAAACCGACAATCAGGATGATAACCAGATCGAAGAAAATATCGTTGAGCTGGCGCTGGACGAACTGCTTGTCGATCCCGATATGCAGAAGGCCGATCGGCTTACCGGCATTTCGTAATGTCAGAGCCAGATTATGCGCCACTTCAATTTCGATACTTTTACCGGCACCAGTATGCGCCATCATATCAAGCGCCGCCCACGATCTGAAAAATGCCGACGTTTTACCGTCGAGTTCATTACTTTTGTAAAGAAGCGCCCGGATGCATCGGTCACAGCAACGTATTTGATTTCAGGGTAGGTCTTATTGATTTTGCTCAGATAAGGCCCAACCCCATATAGTTCGGCAAACGGAATCCCAAGGCCGACTGCCCGCTTAACGTCGCCGACGGCATTCAGGCCGATGACCTGCGCCTTCTTGTTAAGTTCCGGGGTAAGCGAATTTTCGAAGAGCGTGAGAGACTGCCATGAAGGAAATACCGAGGACGCAACCAAAATAACAGTTATCAACGCAAACAAGCGGCGACGCACCATGGGGGTCAGACTATTTTCCTGACGAACTACTTCTGACATCTGCGTCGTCCCCTACGCTTTCGCATTATTGGCGGCGGTGGCCGAAATCTCAATTTCATTCATCGCTTCTTCCACCGTCGCAGTTACCGTGCCGAGCTTGACCTTAAAGTCGCTGACCTCCACGTCACCCGAAGCGTCTTCGGCGGCGCTTTCACCCGAATTCTTGATACTGGCGAGTGCTGTCTGCATGGCGGCATAGGTATGACGCAGTTCCCGAAATACGAATGATACCCCGATGCAGGCGAGGAGGGCCGCGACGCCAAGTAGCACCGCGGTAACGACGATCAGTTTTTCGAGGACGCTCTCAACCAACGTTTTGTATCCCGCCCGGTCGTAACGCAGGACAATGCCGCCGATCGAACGGTCGAAGCTGTTATAGAGCGTGACGCCGGCGACAAACTGCTCATTGGAATGCGCGGCCCATTCGGTCGTGTCTCTCTTCCGAATCGGCGCGACGAGTCTCAGGATACTCTGATCGACCCGATCGTTCGCAACAACGTCCGCGGTTGAAAATAAAATCTTGCCGCTCAGATCCAAAACCTAAATTTCCCGGATAGCCGGATCTGCCTCCTTCGCACGTTTGAGCAAAGTATCGGCGAACTGCAATTCTTCGAGCGCCAGGCCAAGATTGGTCTCCCTCGACAGCGAAAATTCGAGATTCTTGTTGATGACTGCGAATCTCGACGTCGTCACGTCGGTTAGTATATTTTCGAATTTGAAATAATTCATGGTCAACAGCAAACCCAGCACAAGTGTGAGAATGCAGGTCGTGTAGACCGTCATCTTGATCATGATATTCATAATTCAGTCTTTGCCCCAGAAATCCGCAAGAAATAGGCCGCACGCGACCCATTCCATTCTCACTAAGCCCCTAATATCGGAATTTTCCTACCCCGACACATCGATTTAAGCCCGCACACTGGACCGAAAACCATGGATCGTAAATCGTGGGTTAAACTACATTATCCGGAATGAACGGCGCAGACGGCCCGATTCAGTTCGCCCGATTGACGTCGCCGCGTCGGCAATCCACAGTCTCCCAAATGGGATCACTTTGCCGGACATGCCTGACGGTCACCGCGGAAATTGACGTGTCCGACTGTCGTGCTTGTGGCGCGAATAACGTTATCTCGAATCCGGAACTGCATGAATTGTCGATCGCCCATATCGATTGCGATTCGTTCTATGCAAGCGTGGAAAAGAGGGATAACCCCACTCTGAAGGATAAGCCAGTTCTGGTCGGCGGGCAGAAACGCGGCGTTGTCATGGCCGCCTGCTATGTGGCCCGGCAATTCGGCGTCCATTCGGCGATGCCTATGTTCAAGGCACTCCGCGCCTGCCCCGATGCCGTGGTGATCAAACCGGACATGGCCAAATACGGGCGGATCGGACGGGAAATCCGCGAAATGATGCGTAACGTTACACCGCTTGTCGAACCTATCTCCATCGACGAGGCGTTTCTTGATCTGACCGGCACCCAACGACTGCATGGCGGAAGCCCGGCTCACACACTTGGCCAACTTGCGCGCGATATAGAAGTGGAGCAGGGTATTACGGTTTCGGTTGGTCTCAGCCATAACAAATTTCTGGCAAAATTATCCTCAGGCCTGAACAAGCCGGACGGGTTCATCGTTGTCGGACGACGCGAGACGGTAGCGTTTCTGGCGACCCAGCCCGTTTCGCGTATTTGGGGCGTCGGTAAGGTCTTCCAGCGCCGGCTCGAGGGCGACGGTATCACGGCCATCGGTCAGCTTCAGCAACTGAACGCAGACGACCTTATACGCAGATATGGAGAAATGGGCGCACGGATGGCGCGGCTTTCACACGGTCGGGATAATCGGAAAGTTGTGCCAAGTGGCAATCGAAAAAGTCTGTCCAGCGAAACCACATTCGCCGACGACCACACAGATCTTGCAGATCTGAGCAGGATTCTATGGCGCCAGTCGGAAAAGGTGTCCGCCAGCGTAAAAAAAGAAGGCATAGGCGGAAAAACCATTACTTTGAAACTTAAAACGGCCCGGTTCGCGATCCGGACTCGATCCCGCACACTGCCCCACCCGACCCAGCTTGCCGACACGATTTATGCAGTAGCGCTGCCACTTCTTGAAAAAGAGGCGGATGGAACGGCGTTCAGATTATTGGGTATTGGTCTGTCCGAATTCGCGCAGGCGGAGGATTGCGATCCTTTCGACCTCGCCGATCCGGACCTGCAGCGGCGCAAGACGATAGAAAACGCGGTCGACGACCTGCGGGCACGTTTCGGCCGCGACGCAATCGGCAAAGGCCGAATGCTCGAAGATTGATTTCGGTGCGGAGGGCCTAGTAGCTGGTCGAAAATCTAGCGTCGATATGCGAGAGGCGCGAGAGCAGATATTCGATATTATACTCACCCATCATCTGACCGGGCTGTTCGAAATTCGTAATAATACGTTCGAGCATTCTGCGGCGGAAACGCTGCTGATCATCCTCCCCGCCGTCGTAGTCGGTGTCTCCCGCCACGTCGATTGCGGCGACAAAAGCCGGTTGCAGCGATTCGGGAAGATCTACCTTTTCCAAAAGTGCGGCAATTTCGGACCGATTTCCGTCAAGGATAAGCGAACGCGTATTCGACAATGGAACACGCGCCCGCACGGCCACGCTACTCACAAAAAACTCCATATCCCCCATGCAGAGCGCACGAAGCATGATCGTCGGTGTCAGCCGGTCGTTCTGATATAGATCCACGATCATCCGCCGCGTATCATGTTTATCGCCGCCCGAACTCAACAGTCCCAGCGTCGCTTTTTCCCGCGACTGGGTGATCAGGTCGCTGATCTGATCGCTCGGCAGTTCGTGCCGCGCTATCAAATCCTGCCGCAGTTTCTCGGACACCATGCTGACCAGCCGTTCGGAAACCTCCATCGGGAGCTGCGACCGGCCGACCATCGAAGATTTAATCAAGTCGCTCTACGCGAAATCGTCGAGCACGCGTTGCATGGAGCCTATCGATATCGCCGCGCCGTCATTGGCGACAAGCGTGCCGACGACCGCTTCGTTCCGTGCATCGATCAGGGCGTCTGAAACATTTTCGGAAACGACGGAGCGGGAGGCGATCACCTTCTGCTTTTCCTCGCCGTTGCTCTGAATGATTTCAATCAGATCGTCGTCGTTCAGAACGGAAGAATAGGCCAGGATTGGATTCGAGACTGAACCCACGTCATCTGCGAGTGTGCGTGCAATATCACGGGGCAGAAATGCGCAGTCTTTCAGATTTACCGATAGCGCCATTTGGACACGCTCTTCGGCGTCCTTGCACATCAGCGAAAAGATTTCTTCGGCAAGCTTCTTTTCCTGGTCGCCGAAATCGGCCGACGCGTCATAGAAAACCGCGATCTTGGCCGCCGCTTCCGCCCGTGTATCCACCGACGGATCTGTCAGCTGGCGTTCGATATCTGATTTCGATAGCTTTGCCGTCATGTGCAAACGTTCCTTGATTGAGGGTTTTCCCCCAAGGTCAACCCGCAGCCAGCTGGCCATTCCGCGTCGTTTCAGTGTCGAATAACTTCGTTAAGACCTACCTAAGCCACCGCGCGAAAACCTCCTTTTGGAAACCGATGATGACGAAATGCCACGCTCTCGTGTATTGACGTGAACACGGGGTGCGGGGTAAGGGATGCGCAATGAAATCGATAAACCAGTTCGGAATGAGACCATGAAAAAAGCACTCTCTATCGCTGCCGTAGCCGCCGTTTCCATCGTAATTTCAATGGGATATGCAAATGCGACTGACGTTAAAAAGGGCAAAAAGGTTTTTAATAAATGTAAGGCCTGTCACACCCTTGTTGCCGACAAGCACCGTATAGGCCCCAGCTTGGCCGGGGTCTTCGGGCGCAAGGCCGGAACCGCAACCAAGTACAAATTTTCCAAAGGCATGAAAAAAGCTGGTAGCGGCGGCCTAGTCTGGACAGAAGAAACTATGGCGGCCTACCTTGTAAAGCCGCGTGCCTACGTCAAAGGTACCAAGATGACATTCGCCGGGCTAAAAAAACCCAAGGATGTCGAAAACCTTATGGCGTTCCTGAAGGAAGCCACTAAATAGCGGTTTAAGCTTTCGCCTCCAGCACCGCCTGAACGGCGGCAATCTGGTCATCTATTGAAATGTCTATGGCGGCCGTGATCTCAAGATCGCGGTCCTCATAGGCATTTTCGTCCGGCTTTTCGGCGGACCAGTCCTTCACCCTTTGATCGCGTGCGCGGATCAGTGCCACGGCCTGCGGATGGAAAAGCTGCAGCATGGATGTGACCCACCGGTTCACCGGCCAGGATGGTTGGGCGTGATTGATGCAAACCGATCTATCAACGAACAGACATCGTCGGCGCGATACCACGTCTCTCCCGTGCCCTAGCGATTGGTCGAGAACATGCAAATCGGCAACCCGTTGGGGTTCATCGATATGGCTATCAGATGCGACAGATCGTCGTTCCGGTCGGCCGGTTTTTCATAATCCGGCAGGGCCACCGGCCGAATGACATCGGGAATTCCATTGGCACTCATAAAGGTATGGAAATGGCCGTGTTCGCGACCGCGCAGCTCCTGCGGGTGCGCATGATAGTAAAACTGCGCATGGGTTTCGTGATCGTAGATATCGCCGTCGGGATAGTGATCCCACTCGTAAAACCCCTCGGTCCCCCGGAGCAATTCGCCGACGATATTATCGCCGGTCTTTGACAGGACGCGGATACAGTCGACGACCTCGATGCCCGCCGCCAGCATGGTTTCAAGTCTGGATTTTGGCAGTTTTCCGAAATCGACGGTTATGTCCGCTTCGGTGTGGGGACCTCTCGGCACGTCTTTCTCCGGTCTGGGTCCGCGTTAAAATAGGCCATCCTGTGGGAAGTGCGAGCCCGGAGGCGATAAATTCGCCGTGAGGGCTTTTCTATTCGATCGACACCAGCCTGAATCCAATTAGAATATGTTTGATACCATTCGGCCGATTATGGCGGGCGGCGGATCGGCACACCCCGCAGCCTTTGTCGTCCCACGAACCGCCCTTGACGACCGATCGGCCGGCCGATCCCGCCATCGATGTCCATTCGAAGACCTATCCTGCCATATCGAGCACCCCGTAGGGGCTTGCGCCTGCGGGGAACGACCCGACAGGCACGGTATCGAACGAACCGGCATCGTGGATGTTCAGCCGGGCAGGATCGAATTTATTTCCCCACGGAAAACGCCGCCCATCAGTTCCGCGCGCCGCTTTCTCCCATTGCGCTTCACTCGGCAGTGCCCAGGTTTTGCCGGTACCGCGGCTCAACCACGCCGCATAGGCCTCAACGTCTGACGGGAAACAAGAACGACCGGGAGGCGTCCGCGGCCAGCCGGCAGTACCCCGTCTTTCCAGGCATGCTTTCGCGTTCGCTGCCAGGGGTGGATCAATCCATAGGATTTCCACGTCGCTTGATCGATGTCAGGTGCCGGATGGCCCGTCCCTGCGATAAAGGCGCTGTATTGCGCATTCGTGACCGGTGTGATGGCAAGGCGATACGCCGGCAGGTGCGCGGCTTCGCGACCAAATTCCCCCGCATACCATCGCCCCTTGCGCGTCACGGAATGGCTTAGGCCTTCTCGTCGAGACGATAGCCATATTCACGCCCGGCGGGATCGGAGCCCCTGATAAAGTTACCGGCGGGAATTTCGACCGTCTCGGGGGTGACCGGTCCGTCGTCGGCAAACACGCCGAATGCCGGGAAAATTGCCACCGACGCGGCGACGAAGAGAAGACGAAAATGCCTCATTCCCCGCTGCAGAACATGCAACGCGATATCGGCCCGTTCATAATCCGGTGATCTGGTTCAACGGACGACAAGCACCGACTTCGTCGAATGCCGAACGACCCGCGCCGCATTGGGACCCAACAGATAATCCTGAAGCTCCGGGCTGTGCGCGCCCATCATAATTAGTTCGGCGCCAATTTCCTCGGCGGCATCGATGATGCTCTTGTAAATCGTACCGTCGGTGATGATGTGCTGCACCTTGATCGACTCCGGCACTTTGTCGGCAACGAAGGTGTGCAACACCTCGTTCGCATTCGCCATCATGCGGTCTTCATGATCGCTCGGGAAAAATTGCGCCACCATGGGCGAGCCGAAATCCGGCATGACCGTCATCACGTGAAGCGTCGAGCCGAACGCGGTGCAATACTCGATCGCAACGGGCAGCGCCTTCGACCACGAATTTTCGTTTCCGAGATCGACTGGAAGAAGAATATGTTCATACATATCTGCAGACCTTTATACGGCGGCTGGTTGGGCGGCAACGGGCCGGCGGCGGCGCTGAATGACCCACACAAAAACAAGCAGCACGATTGCTGGGATGTAAAACACTTGCTTGGGCATCCGTTCCTGCGGAACTTCAGCCGATAGGATCACCATATCGAATTCGAGCTTCGCGGTGCCGGCAGCGGTAGGTTTGCCTTTGACATCCGCCTGAACGACATCGTCAATGATCGTCTTGCCGTCCTTCTGAATGATCTTAATCCCCGCCGCTTCAAGTCTTTTGGCCCCGTCGCCCTTAGCGCCCAGCGGCAATACGACCGTGGTCTCGACGTCATTGCCTTCCGAATTTTGCCCGGAGACGAAAATCCTCAATTCCGCCCCGGACGCCTGTGCGCCGACAACCTGTTCGAGATTCTTCGGCTCAGCGGATGCGAACGGCGCCTGTACCTGGTCGAGCCAGAAACCCGGCCGGAACAGCGTGAACGCGATCAGGACCAACAGCACCGATTCCCAGATCTTGCTGCGGGCGATAAAGAATCCCTGCGTACCGGCTGCAAAGATCAGCATGCCGATAGTGGCAACGATAATCACTGCTATTCCGTCGACCACACCCACATCGATTAACAGCAGATCGGTGTTGAAAATAAATAGGAACGGCAACATCACGGTCCGCAGCGAATAGAAGAATGCCGTGAAACCGGTCTTAATCGGATCACCGCCGGATACCGCCGCGGCGGCAAAGGACGCCAGTCCCACCGGTGGCGTCACATCCGCCATGATGCCGAAATAGAACACGAACATGTGCACGGCGATCAGCGGCACGATCAGCCCGTTCGCCGCCCCCAGTTCGACAACCACCCCAGCCATCAGCGATGACACGACGATATAGTTGGCCGTGGTCGGCAGCCCCATGCCGAGGATAAGACTGATGATCGCAACCAGGATCAGCATAATGATCAGGTTGCCGCCCGACAGAACCTCGACGAATTCGGTCATCACCTGGCCGATACCCGTCAACGTGACCGTACCGACAATGATGCCGGCGGCAGCCGTCGCAACGCCGATGCCAATCATATTGCGCGCACCGGCGATCATGCCGTCGATCATCTCAGCCCAACCACAGCGGAGCGCGGCAGAAACATCCCCCGTTTTCCGGAACATCGCTTTGAGCGGGTGCTGAGTGATCAGAATAACGAGCATCAATGCGCTCGCCCAGAAAGCGGACAGACCCGGCGATTTACGCTCGATCATCAGGAACCAGACCAGCACCACGATCGGCAGAATGTAGTGTAAGCCGGTTTTAAACGTAGGACCGAATTCCGGCAGCGATACTAGGTCCGAATTCGGATCGTCCATTTCCAGATCCGGCGACTTCGCGGCATAGGCGATTAACAGGAAATAGATCGCAAATACCGTAACCGCCAGCACCCAGCCGGCGAAATCGCCAGTCACCGTTTTGATGCCGAGGATACCGTAATAGAGAATTCCGCACAGGATCAGCACGCTGCTGACAGTTATGCCTGTACGGATCAGCCGGTCTTTGGCAGTCTCGGCCGCACCGGGCTTGGGCAGGCCTTCCATCTCGTTCTTAAGCGCTTCGAGATGAACGATATAGAGCAGCGCGATGTAGGAAATGACCGCCGGCAGGAACGCATGGGTGATCACTTCCAGATAGGAAATACCGACATACTCCACCATCAGAAACGCGGCCGCACCCATAACCGGCGGCATGATCTGGCCGTTCACCGAAGAGGCAACCTCGACCGAGCCTGCCTGTTCCGGGGTGAACCCAACCCGCTTCATCAACGGAATGGTGAAAGTACCGGTGGTGACGACGTTTGCGATGGATGACCCGGAAATCAGCCCGGTCATGGCGGATGCCAGAACGGCCGCTTTCGCGGGGCCCCCGCGCAGGTGGCCAAGAAGCGAAAAGGCGACTTTGATGAAATAATTGCCCGCACCCGCCTTATCTAGCAGCGAGCCGAACAGCACGAACAGGAAGACAAAACTGGTCGAGACACCCAGCGCGATGCCGTACACGCCTTCGGTCGTCAGCCATTGATGGCCCATCGCCTTGGCGAAGGATGCCCCCTTCCAGCGGATTGCATCGGGGATAACCGTGCTGTCACCGAAGAAGACGTAGCCCAGGAATACCATGGCGACGATCATCAATGGCGGGCCAAGCGCCCGGCGGGTCGCTTCGAGAAGGGCGACCATGCCGATACCTGCGACCCACAGATCCAGTTGAATGGGCGCGCCGGGCCGGTCGGACAAGTCGCCGTAGAACAGGAACAGGTATCCGGCAGCCCCCGCACCGACAATCGCAAACACCCAGTCCTGCAGCGGCACGCGGTCTCGGGGCGAGCGCTTGAGCGCCGGGTAGGCCATGAAAGCGAGAAAAATCGCGAAGGAGAGATGGATCGAACGGGTTTCGGTGTTGTTCAACACCGGAATGATATCGGTGACCATAAACGGTAGGGGCGAGGCGATCCAGAGCTGGAAAATCGACCAGGCCAGCGCGACGCCGGCCAGCAGTTTGGCAACGCTTCCCCCTGGATTCCGAGCCCCGGTATCCGTCGATGCAACAAGATCCTGAAGTTCGACGTCAGATAGCGGCGCGCCGGATTGATCCTGATCGGCCATATTTCACCCCCGTGAAAATATTCTTTCGTCGTTGGCATTCCGGTTGACGGTCTGCGCCGTCTTCAAAAAAAAGGGGAAGCCGGTCGGCTTCCCCTTCATCGTCGTGACTGAACTTACATCCAGCCTTTTTCTTTGTAGTACTTCGCGGCACCGGCATGCAGCGGAGCGGAAAGACCGTCTTTGATCATTTCCTTTTCCTTCAGATTGCGGAACGCCGGGTGCAGTTTCTTGAACCGGTCGAAATTCTCGAACACGGCTTTGACGACTTCGTAGACCACGCGGTCGGCAACCTTGGTCGAGCTGACAAAGGTGGCACCGACACCGAAGGTCTTCGTGTCGTTGGGCGAGCCGTTATACATGCCGCCCGGAATCGTCGCCGTGCGGTAGAACGAGTTGTTCTTCACAAGGCTATCCACTGCAGATCCGGTCACGTTGACCAGAACCGACGCACAGGACGTCGTCGCTTCCTTGATCGAACCTGACGGATGGCCAACGGTAAAGACCATCGCATCGATCTTATTGTCGCACAGCGCCTGGCTCTGTTCAGCGGATTTCAGCTCGGATGCCAATTTGAAGGTGCTCTTGGTCCAGCCCATTTCGCCCATCAGGACTTCCATGGTACCGCGCTGCCCTGAACCGGGATTGCCGATATTGACGCGTTTGCCCTTCAGATCACCGAAGCTCTTGATGCCGGAATCGGCACGTGCAACGACGGTAAACGGCTCCGGGTGCACGGAAAACACAGCGCGTAATTCCTTATACGCACCGGCGTCCTTGAACTTCGACGTGCCGTTATAAGCGTGATACTGCCAGTCAGACTGGGCAACGCCGAAATCGAGTTCGCCCGCTTTGATGGTGTTGATGTTGTATACCGAACCGCCAGTGGATTCGACGGAACAGCGGATCTTATGCGTTTTACGGTTCCGGTTCACGAGACGGCAGATCGCGCCGCCGGTCGGATAGTAAACACCCGTCACACCGCCTGTGCCGATGGAAATAAATGATTGCTGCGCAACTGCTGTGCCGCTGGTTGCGACGCCGATCCCTCCGGCGGCAAGCACCGCGACAGAAAGGCCAAGAACGATATTTTTCATGTCTAACGTGTCTCCCTATACGTGATCCGGATTATCCGGCCAGTTACCGCGACGGCTATTGTTTAACTAGCGCGGTAGTCCCCGTCCGCGCCCGCTCATCGGGCGTCGACTGCAAAACCTCCATGAATCATGCCCGTCCGATGTGTCTGCGTCAACGTTCACAAATTATTGAAACAGACCTAAACACTTGGAATGATTAGATTTCGAAGGGTTTTCAAATAATTCGCGACCTAAATCGTATCGTCGATCGCGGCCGACAATCGATTGACAATCACGGATATGTGTTCACTCTCGAGAATATAGGGTAGCGCCAGCAAAACATGGGCCCCGCGGCTGCCCTCGATTGTGCCGCCCATGGGATACACCGTCAGGCCCCGTTGCATCGCATTCGCCTTAATGCTGGCAGCCCCCCCTTTTCAGCGGGGAATGGTTCCTTCGTATCCCTGCCCTCCACAATCTCGATCCGGACGAAAAGGCCCCGCCCGCGGATATCGCCGATATGGGGTGCTGTCCGAACCGGTCCTCCCGCGCCGATATCA
>Ga0315331_10001319_pt1 | contig 18465 bp, 20 predicted proteins | sample M160m34915metaG_FD_203456 | JGI IMG/M metagenome (GOLD analysis project Ga0315331, IMG submission 203456) | Ammonia-oxidizing marine archaeal communities from Monterey Bay, California, United States - M1 60m 34915 | ecosystem: Environmental > Aquatic > Marine > Intertidal zone | place: USA...
TGATGCCGACGACCAGCGCCCCCGACATCAGCCAGGTTGCCGACCCGGCGGCTCGCTCAAGAAGCAGTCGGATCAAAAGGGTGAGCCATCCAGCTTGGTGAAACTGCGGTTGCCGTCAGGGGTCCGGTTCAGAATCATATCGTCGTCAGGATAATGGACCTGTTCGCCGTCGGACCGGTTGCCGACCTCGAGGAACCGGACGACGGCATCGCTGCGGTTCTCCAGCCGGTGGGCATCGCCTGAATTGGCGGGAAAACACGCGCACATGCCGGGGGACAGTTCCTGGTCGCCGGAATCGGTGACCAGCGTCGGCGTGCCCTCGGTAATGTAGATGAATTCATCTTCCGCGCTATGCCAGTGACGCAGCGCCGATACCGCGCCGGGTGCCATTTCGGTGAGGTTCACCCCAAATTTGGTCAGCCCGTTGGGATCGCCCAGTGCGCGCCGCGATTTACCGTTCAGCACGGTATCGTTCGGCGGCGGATAGGGGTTGCGCACTTCGACTTCGATAGTCAAAGGATCGAAAGCTGACGATGTTTTATTGGACATAACGGCTCCTCAGTTCGGCAGAAAATCGTTCAGGTCGATTGAGTCGTAGTTTTTCGGCATTGCCATCTCGAACCGGGCACGGCCTGCGGGATCGGTTACGGCCGGCTTGGTGGCATCGATCAGTGTCTTGGTGCCTATCCGGTGCATCGCGCTCTGGCCGGGGACGATATCGGACACGTTATCGAGCGACCATGTGCGCGCATTGGGGACGCGGATGACATCGCGCTGGGCGTCCACCCGTGTGGTCAGCGACCAGAACACCTGGCGCATGTCTGAAGCATCTATATCGTCGTCCACGGCGATGGCCAATTTCGGATGCATCTGCGGCCCCGACAGGGCAGCCAACAGCGCCGTCTTCGCCTGGCCCTCGACCCGTGGCCGCAGCTTTATGACCACCGCCATCATCCCCGCCAGTCCGAGACAGCGCAGATCGAGCAGGTCGAGCCCGCCTTCAACATTTTTGAGATGCTCCCATAGCCCCATATCGATCGCGGTGGCGACCAGAGCCTGAGTATCGGTCATCGGCGCGCCGCACTGCATGGCATAGAAGATAGGATCCTTGCGCCGGGTGATGCATTTGACGTCGAGATACTGGGTGAACCCCTCCATCGCATAGCCGCCAGACCCTTCGCCAAATGGGCCTTCCGGCGTTATGGCATCGGGTGGAATCTCGCCTTCTAGGACCATTTCCGCTTCGGCAGGCACTTCCATATCGATGGTCTCGCATTTCACCAGCCGGACGGATTCGCCCATAAGGGCCCCAGCGATCGTTAGTTCATCCAAGCCCCAGGGTGCGGTATAGGACGACGAGAAATAGATCGACGGATGTGCACCGACGACCATCGCGACGGGCATGGGCTCGTTCCGTTCTTGGTATTTCTGGTAGATGCGCAGCGCCTGGCGCGGACAGATCAGATAACCGGTGCGGTTTTTCCCCATCACCTGCTGGCGGTGGATCGACATGTTGCGGATACCGGTATCCGGGTCTTTGATAATCGCCATGCCCGAGGCAATGAACGGGCCCGGGTCCAGTTCCGATGTCCAGGCGGCAGGCACCTTGGTCAGATCGACGTCGTCTCCGGTCTCGATAATGTCCTTTACGGGTGCCGCCGCCCTGTCGACCATCACGGGGTCGACCGGATTTGCGACGCGTTCGTTGAACGATTGTATGACCTGGTCTTCTTCGACACCTAGACCGATGCCCCATTTGCGCCGGTCGGTGATGATCTGGTTGCAGACCCGCCACCCCGGGAATCCGGTCAAATTGTCGAACAGGGACGCTTTGCCCATCTGATCGTAGGTCTTCCAGCCGATCGCCGTCAGATTTTTCAGCGGATCCACCTCTTTGGCAAACCGGACCAGTTCGCCCTGTTGTTCAAGGTTGCCCAGATAACCGCGGATCGACTGGTCCATTTCGTAAACCTTCCCCTTAACGGGTTATATTTTCCCTGCGGATGCAGACACGGCCACATCCGGATCAAATCATGTCATAATCAACGCCTGTAGGCTATTGAGCGAGGTGAATATGTCCGGCATTTCGATCCGAAAAATCGTCACGATCGTCGAGGAAACTCGAACCGAGATCGGTGAGATCGTAGACCCACCGACCCGGCAATGCGCCGCGGTTGCGGTGATCAAAAATCCCTATGCCGGGCGTTATTCGAAAGACCTTCCCGAACTGGAAGCCGCCGGCGCGGAATTGGGCCACGAACTTGGTCGCCGCGCGGTGGCCGCGCTCGGGATCGGCGTCGACCAGGTGCAAAGCTTCGGCAAGGCGGCGATCGTCGGCGAAAACGGCGAAAAGGAACATGCCGCCGCCTGCATGCATCCGACCATGGGCAAGCCGCTGCGCGACATTGTCGGGCCCGCGCCTTCCATCATACCGTCGGCCAAGAAGATCGGTGGGCCGGGCACGACCATCGACTGCCCGCTGCATCACAAGGAAGACGTCTGGACGTTTTCGCATTTCGACGCGATGGAAGTTTCGATGGCCGATGCGCCGCGCGCCGACGAGATTGTGGTGATTATAGCTATCACGGATTCCGGCCGTCCGCTGCATCGGGTCGGCGAAGGAAAAAGCTCTGCCGATGTTGGCGCGGATTAATCTCCGGGCGAGCCCGGTTTTCGCCGCATGCTGCCTGTAGAGCGAGCTGGTTAGTCTTTGATCTCGACAATCCGGTCGGGCGACGAGTGCACGCCGTAAGTAACAAGTGGTGCATCCCCAGTCACGCGGAAACCATGGGCCGTGTTGGGCGGAAACACCATGGTCATGCCGGGGCCGATTTCGATCTCGTCCGCCTCCCCGTCGATCCAGGCTTCGCCGGTACCTTCAAGCACCGTTACGATTTCCACATAGGGATGGGCATGGTTCGGCGTCGCATAACCGGGCGGCGAAGTCTGGATGCCGCAACGCACCGGGCTCGATCCGTCGTCGTCGCCGACCAGGGTCTGATACGTGGCGCCGCCAGCGAATTCTTCCGGGTCGACTGCGTCGTGATGGATGATTGCCGACATGTTCATATCTCCAGTCCGCCGAAACGAACGTAAAGAATAGCACCTTTTTCCGACGTGACCTTGTGAGAAGATCCGGGCGCGGACCAGGTCCATGTGCCGGCAGGGTAGCTGCTGAATTCGTCTGCGAATTCTCCGTCGATCACAAAAACTTCTTCGCCGCTGGGATGGCTGTGATGGGGGCTTTCCGCGCCGGGGTCCAGTTTCAGCAGCATGGTCCATTCGCGGAATCCGCCCTGACGGTAAAGCGGTTTCTGCCAGACGCCGTTTTCGTTGCGTGCCTGCCAGTCGAAAACCGAGGTGTTCATCTGCACCTGAGTTCGGCCCTCGCCTTTGTACTGACGCAGCTTGACGAACAGGGTGCAGCCGTCTTTCGAATGGGGCGCGTGCGACGTGCCATCGGGATTGAGCAGATAGGTCCCGGCGGGATAGTCGCCATGCTCGTCGGAGAAGATACCGTCGAGCACGAATATCTCTTCGCCGTCCGGGTGATGATGGGTCGGGAAGGTACTGTCCGCATCGTAGCGCACAAGCGACGTTACGATCCCGGCTTCGGCCGGGCCGTCCCGGTAGAACCGTTTGCGCCAGACCGTCGGCGACGGGCTGGCCTGCCAGTCCATATCGGCACCGTGCATAACGGCCCGGACCGAAAGGTCGGCATTGAGGTTTTCATCTTTGTTCATACGCGCCCGGCCCGAAGGTGCGGCTATTCGGCCGCAGACGGCTCCAGCACCTTTACGGTTTTGGTGATCAGATAGACAATCACCAATCCGCCTGCGGCGACCGCGAGGGTGAGCGGATTTTCGACGCCAAGCCAGATGGTCGAAGAACCGACGATCAGCGCGGCGACATACATACCGACTGCGGATATCCACCCCATCGTGTTGCCGGTACCGAGAACGGTTACCGAATGTGCCAGCAGGAAGCCCGCGGCGATACACGTGATGATGCCATACGCAATGGCGACCGTTGTGCCTTGCAGCAGCAGTGCCGGGTTAAAGGCCCACAGATAGGGCAGCATGTAAGCGGTGGCCGCCAGTTGGACACCGATAAACCCAGTTTTCCACATATCTGCGCCGGCCATCTCCGCAGCGACCATCGATGCGATGGCGACCGGCGGGGTCAGCATGCTGATAAGACCGAAATAGAACAGGAACAGATGGGCCCCGATCGGGAGCAGGCCCATATTGATCATGGCGGGGCCGATGACGGCGACCAGCACGATATAGACCGTCGCCGTCGGCATGCCCATGCCGAGAATGATGCAGACGATGGATGTGAGCACCAGCATCGCGAAGATGCCGTAATCCTTGCCGACCTGTTCGAGGATCAGGGCGAGTTGTTGGGCAAGTCCCGTCGAATTCAGGACGCCAAGGATGATACCTGCAGCCCCTGCGATCAGGATCAGCGGCACCAGAATTTCGCCGCTGCCGAACAGGAAACTTTTCCAGTGTGCGATTGTCGGCGGACGTCTGTCGCGCACGACCATCAGCACGATCAGGCTCGCGGCTGAATATAATGCTGCGACCCCGGGCGGATACCCGAGCCAGAACAGAAAATACATCAGGATGACAATCGGCAGGATGAATATCCAGCCGACCTTCAGTACTTCGATGACGATGGGCAGTTCGGCCTTGGGCAGTCCGCGGATGCTGAACCGCCGAGCGACGGCATCCACCTGGATGAACAACACAAGAAAATACAGGAATGCCGGCAGGGCGGCGGCAATGACCACGTCCTGGTAGGGAATTTCCAGAAACTCGGCGATGATGAACGCCGTGGCACCCATGACCGGCGGCGCAATCTGTCCGCCGTTTGACGCGACAGCTTCGATGGCGCCGGCATATTCCGGCTTGAAGCCGGTCTTTTTCATCAGCGGAATGGTCACGATGCCGGTCGACATAATGTTGCCGACGGTCGATCCGGAAATCGTGCCGAACGCACTGGAGGCGACGACGGCTACTTTCGCGGGTCCGCCGCGGCGGTGCCCCATCCAGCCCATGGCCAGATCGGTCAGGAAGCCCGTGCCGCCGCTGACTTCCATGAGCTTGCCGAAAATGATGAAGGCGAGGACGAGATTGAGCACGACCTGCAGCACCAGCCCCGGTACGCCGTTATTGTCGGCATACAGGTAGGTGACGATCTTGGTCGGCGGGAAAACGGCGGCTTCGAGAACACCCGGCAGGAAATCGCCGAAAAAGGCGTAGAGAATCAGGACCCAGACCAGCCCGGAAATAATCCGGCCCGCGGCCTTGCGCAGCCCTTCCATCATTAAAATGAGGGCGAGCGCCCCGGGGATCCATTTGTCCGGCGTCCGTTCATGCGCCGTGACGATCCAGTCCTCAAAGTTATAGGCCATCCAGAACCAGGACAGGAACGCGGTGACGGCCAGGAGAAATTCCAAGACGCCGGCTTTTTCGAAGTAGGGGTATTTCAGAATTCCGGCGGCGCAGGCGAGGCCGAGGATAACGCCGATAATCTGCTGAAACGTCAGTGCGACCCCAAAATAATCGGTGATCGCCAGTATCCAGCCGATACCGACCAGCGGTATCGCAGCGAGAAGAATACGCAGGAGCGTCCCGTTGAATTTTTCCATCGGGTCAGCTCCTGCGTGATCGTTTACGTATCTAACAGCTCTTCAAACGGTGCCTATTTCAGCATCGCGTCGTGTTTCATATTCGCATCAGAATAGATGCCAACTTCCTTGTAGTATTTTGCCGCTCCCGGATGATAGGGGATCGGGTTGTTGGCAGGCGCAAGTGCGCTTTGCTTGGTACCCCGCAGCGGCGGATAGTCTTTCTGCATCTGCTTCCAGTTATCGTAGATCGCTTTCGCCATTTGATAGGCGTCTTCGTTGGAAACCTGCGTGCCGGCGTTCAAATAGGAATCGAAGGCGGCAATCGTAATGTCGCTTTTGACGAACGGCTTACGCTTGCTGTTCTTCTGCTTGACCGTATAGAGGCCGGCCATGCCCTTGCCGAGAAACTCATCCGTGCCCTTGGGGCCGATCGGGATGATTCGCAGCCCGCCTGGTACAGTCGCGTGGGCCTTGCGCAATTGCGGCATACCCGTGGCAATTGGCGCCGCATCGACGCGGCCCTGAACGACCATGCCGATCGAGGCGACAACACCGCCAGATTCAACAGGCGTGACGTCTTTCATGCCAAGGCCTGCCGAACTCAGGATTGTCCGGTTCGCCTGGGCGAGCGAGACGTTCGTCTTGAACTTGACGACGACGCGTTTGCCCTTGAGATCGGCCAGCGTTTTGATGCCGGAGCTTTCCTTCACCATGTAGGCATAGGGCAAAATCCAGACACGGGCGATAGAGCGCACTTTCTTGGTGGCTTTCTTGTAGGGAGCAACAGCGCCCCAGGCCATGCCCGAATCGAGCGAAGAGTTAAGTCCGAGGGTGATTTCCCCGACTTCCATCAGCGGCAAGTAGACCGAAGAACCGGCATGCGGCTGCGCGTTGGCCTTAACGCCCATTTTTTCCTGGAACAGTTTCGAGAAACCGCTGCCAAGCAGGAAATACGTCGATCCCTGTGGATTGGTGCCAATGGTAATACGTTTGAGTTTCGCGTCGGCGGTTCCGGCAGTCAACGAAAAGGCGCCAACGGCTGCTGCAAACACAGCGGCCTTCACTATGTGATTGGTCATTGTTTGCTCCCTAAGCAAATTATTTGTTTCAAGCGCATTCTTATTTTAAACACGCGCTTGAAAAAGACCCTATCAGATGATTCGATTGCCGTTAAGACGCGATATTTCCTATTTGTCCGCGGCATTCGTGAGGCCGTGCTCAGGGAGCGGTCGTGAAACAGCGCGCTTTTTCGTCGACAAGGAACGGACCCGCCTGGGCATGTTCGCTGGGGTACTCGCGTCCGCATATATCGCGCGCCGCGGCGCTCACCGGGGTTCCCGATGTTTTGAGCGCATCTTCATCCGTGATCGTCAGGTTCCCGGTTTCCGGATCTGCAAACAGGTTCGAAGAGACGCGCCCGTTCACCTCGGCTTTGAACGTCGAAGTGATATTTCCGCGGGTTGTAAAATGGCTGTCGGCACGGGCCAGAATGCGCCCGTCTATTACGTTGCTGAGGATTGTCGCCGCCGCCGCCGAACGAAAATCCGATGCGGGTGCCCCCGCGCTGGCGCCATTCGCACCGGACCACATTGCGTTCGAAAATATTGTTCTCGCGGCCGCCTTTGAAAAATGCGCCATAGCTTACGCGGTCGCCCTGCGCCTTGGCGAAATCCGCGATAAAGTTTGCTTCGGTGACCCAGTTACTGGCGGCCACGATATCCAGTGGGGTCACGGGATTGGCCGTCTGGCGGGGTCGGTCATTCACGAAAACGTTGTGCGAAATGTGCCCCCCCATCCGGAAATTGGCGATGTGCGCCGTTTACCTTCAGCGCGGCGTTGAAGTTGGAGACCCAGTTATTTCGAATGACCGTCATATGCGCGCCGCCGACGATATGGAAGGCGTGTTCACATCGGGTATCGCTGCGGCAGACGCCTTTTATGATCAGATTTTCGAATATCCAGTTCGCGCCCCGGACATGGAATCCCTCCTGCAGATCAAACCGCAGTGTGACAGTGCCAAATCGTTTGGCACCGACTTTGATCGGCGCGGTGTCCAGACCGCTTGCGTAGACAGTGATGGAATTTCCGGTGAAGGTGTATTCCCCCGAAGAGAGATCGTGATGACATCCCCCGGTTGGGCATCGCGGATCGCACCGATCAGCCCGTCTGTAGAACCGACGACGATTTCTTCGAGATCGCTACGGTCATGACTGATTTGCGGCCCCACCGTCGCCGCCCGCCACTCCGAAGGTGATACCAGCGCCGATATGCCCGGCTTTGAGCTGAATTGATCCCTCGGATCCGGCGTCGATAACAAATTTTCTGCGATATTGAATGCGGGTTTCAAACTCGGGTATTTATTCTTTTGACACGCGAGCTCTGACTTCGCCAGTCGGATCCAAGTGGTATAGAACGCCTCCTTGAATATGTACTGGGTATAAAGTACGCCGCTCACGAATCCCAAAAGCGATATCAGGATTACCAATCCGGCCAGCAGACTGATTTTGCGCCGAATCTTTTCCTTACACGTCTCTTCGACGGTTTTGCGAGAAGAGCCCTTTTTCAAGTGCGTGCCGCCATTCTCTGCGACACTGATCTATGACGGGAGAAATTCTTGGATCAGGTTCGTAGAATACTCACTTCGTATCATCTGAGTCGATGCCATAACCGGCGAGCGCCGTAAGAATATTAATTGCCGCAGGCCGATCTGCTTCCGGCACCGGTGCCAATATTTTGCGTTGCGCACGTTCCGCCGCTTCGAATGCGTCTTCAAGTGCCTTGCGGCCAGAAGCCGTCAGGAACAGTGCGTTTGCGCGCATGTCCGTGGGCGTTCGCGATCGCGAGATCATGTCCCGATCGATCATCCGGCGCAGAACCTCTGTCAGGGTGCTCCTGTCGATGCCGCTGGCTTCGACGAGGGCAGTCTGGCTCATCCCCGGGTTTTGAAACACGCTGATGAGCACGGCGAATTGTCTCGGGTTCGGGCCGTCTTCGCCGACTTCGTCTACAAAAAGATCGACGGCCCGTTGCTGGCATCGTCGGATCAGGTGACCGGCAACCGAGTCGATTGTGAAGTCGTTCATGACCTGCGCGAGTGTATCGGCCAAGATTCGTTTCCTGCATCAGTTTCGCCGCAATAAGCACTTTGGGAGTCTATGGGATCGATTTTGATCTGTACACGGATTAATGACGCGTGTAGGATTTTTTCGCCTGAAACAACTAATTTCGGGCCGGTACTTGAACGTAAAGCCGCCAATATCATTGTGGGGGCGATATGAGGTCGCTGCTGTCACAAATGCGGTAAATAACGGGAGAGCGAAATGGAATTCGGACTGCAATACTTCCCTTGTGTCGGTCCAGACCAGAAATCGGGCGCGCAGTATTTTGACGAGTGCCTCCGCCTGACCGAATACGCCGATGTCTTTGGCTATTCCCATATCCGCACCGTGGAGCACTATTTTCATCCCTATGGCGGATACACGCCGAACCCCATTGTTTTTCTGTCGGCGCTGTCCCAGCGGACGCGGAAAGCACGGATCGTTACGGGCGCGATCCTGCCGGTATTCAATAACCCGCTGAAACTTGCCGGCGAGATCGGGATGCTCGATGCGATTACCGGCGGTCGCGCCGAGATCGGTTTTGCGCGCGCGTTCCTGCCCCATGAATACGAACGGTTCAATATCGATCTCGATGAGAGTGTCGCCCGGTTTGACGAGGGGATGGAGCAGATCGATTTGCTTCTGACCGGCGAAAACGTCTCCCATGACGGCAAGTTTCACAGTTTCAAAAACGTGACGTCGTTGCCCCGACCGACCCAAAAGCCCCGACCCAAATTCTGGACGGCCGCGTTTACGACACCGGAATCGTTCGAAAAAGCGGGGCGGGTAGGCAACTATATTATGGCGATTCCAATCGGGGGATCGCAGATGAATGAACTGATCGGAATTTATCGCGAGGCATGGAAGTCAGCCGGCCATGAAGGCAATGGACGTATCATGTTGGCTTTCCATATGTACTGCCATGAGGATGCGACGGAGGCGGCCAATATAGCCCGCGGTCCGGTCAACCGGTACCTGAAGATGCTGGTCGATGCCGCGAAGGACTGGGTCGATGGCGCGACATCCGACAATTACAAAGGCTATGGCAAGATGATCGAAGCGCTGGATCGTGAGACCTTTGAGAGTCAGGTCGAAAAAGGTGCAGCCTGGATTGGCACCCCCGAATCTCTGACAGAGCGGATCAGAGATTATCACGCAAAAATCGGCGGCTTCGACGATGCATCCCTTCAGGTCAATTTCAACGACCTTTCCTATGAAGACGCCGAGCGTTCGGTGAAGCTGTTTGGCGAAAAGGTGATGCCGGGTTTCGCGGGATCATAGAATTGAAACAGACGGGAGCCAGCAAAACGGGCCGTCGGATTTTCGCCGGGTAGATTTACTCCGGGGCCGCCGGTTTTTCTGTCGGCGATTGTTCCGCGTCCGGCTTCTTAGCTTCTTTGGCAACACGGGGTTTTGGGTTCTCGCCCCCGGTTCGGTATTCGACAAAATAACTCGGGAAATACTTTTGTGGTCCCGATGCCTGCCATCTGTCGCCCTTCTTGTTGGGTTGATAGTAAATCGGCATAAAACTAAGTCGCGGCTGTTGGCGGCAGTTTACGTTGGTCCGATACCATTTTTTCGCCCAAATTTTGAAATCTTTTCGCGGGTGTTCGGTTCCGTCCGCCCAAACCAGTTTTCGGAATAAGTAAAAATATCGAAGGCCGATCTAGGATTCTTCCTTCAGCTCGAAATTCGCTTTCAGAAAACTGTGGGTTTCGAGATCTTTCACGACCGCTAGGCGTCCCCGGGTTCGTTTAAAGAACTTGGTCCGGGCGAAGCGCACAGCAGTCATCCAGTTCGGGGGTCGCGGGAGAACTATCCGGAGTTCGAAATAACTTTTGGTATGTGGGTTATAGATCGGCGCGATCGGTTTGCCGCGTGTCGTTATCATGGCGTTTTGTTCCTGAGCAACAACCGGTTGAGAAATCGGGAGCATCGCGCCGGCTGCAGCGAGTGCCGATACAAATATCTCGGGTCCGATCGTCGGTTTGGTCCCGTTTCGCCTCCACTGCGTGGCTCCAACAAGAATGTATTAGTCCGGAGGATGTATGTTAATAAGCAGTTGGTCGTCTCACGACAAACCTAGCTCAAAACGGACATTTTATAGATGAAAACGCTTGTCACCGGAGTAGCCGGCTTCATTGGGTACCATACGGCAAACCGTCTGCTGGACCGTAGTGATGAAGTTGTTGGTATCGACATCGTCAATGACTATTACAGTGTTGAACTGAAAAATGCCCGCCTGGACCGCCTGCGTGAGCGCGAAGGCTTTACGTTCTACAAGTTTGATCTCTCCGACCGGCAATCTTTCGATGATACAAAGGCGGCAATCAACGGTGTGACCCGTACGGTTCATCTGGCCGCTCAGGCGGGCGTACGCCATTCGATTGAGCATCCGTTTGACTATGTCGATGCTAATCTCGTTGCTCATATGACGATCCTCGAACTATGTCGCCATCAACCGAATTTCGAGCATCTGGTGTATGCGAGTTCGAGTTCCGTCTACGGCGGAAATACGAAATTGCCGTTTGCCGTTGAAGACCGGGTTGATGCGCCGGTGTCGCTTTATGCCGCGACCAAGCGCGCCAACGAGCACATGAGCTACAGCTATAGCCATCTTTACGGCATGGCGCAGACGGGGCTCCGGTTTTTTACCGTCTACGGTCCCTGGGGCCGCCCCGATATGGCACTGTATATTTTCGCCGATGCCATCATGAATGGCCGTCCGATTGAGGTATTCAATAACGGCGACATGAAGCGCGACTTTACCTATGTCGATGATATTGTGACCGGGGTTGTGGCCGCCCATGACAACCCGCCCCCGCGCGATCCAGGGCCGCCGCACCGCGTGTACAACATCGGCAACAATCAGTCCGAGCCGTTGCTTCGGATGATCAGCGTTCTCGAAGATTGTCTTGGCAAAAAAGCCGAGACGATAATGAAACCCATGCAATTGGGAGACGTCAAAGAGAGCTTTGCCGATATTGAGGCAATTCGCCGCGATCTCGGGTTTGAGCCGACAACGCCGATCGATATCGGCGTTCCAAAATTCGTCGAGTGGTTCAAAGAATATACCGGGCGCGTCTGAGGCTGTTTAAGACCCCGATTTTTTAGGGCCGTCAGCCCGCCTATCTTCTCTTGATCAGATATCCGGAAGCGCCACCCAGTGCCTGCTGCGGCCGTTGCCCCGGCTCCGTGCCGTCTATCGGCGGTGCTTCACCGGATTGGTCGTGGTCGGCAGCTACGTGTGGTCTGGCGGCTATCTGGACAAGTTCCTCGGCGACGATACATCGCGCAACAACAATTATCGCAAGAGCATGGTAGTATAGATCGAAGGTCGCAACATTCAGGAACACACCTGCCGTTGCTTACCCGTGGTGATGTCGACCGTTGTCCATCCACCGTTCCCCGCGCGGTATCGGGTGGCATTCGAGTGGCTTGGCAAAATTCCCGGTGAGCTCACTGATTATTCGGTCACGACAAGCTTTCACCAGATCCGCGCAGTCGTCAGCACCACCGATGAAATTATCGTCAACGGTGACACTGAACGGCAAATGATGATCGAACATTTCGGTGCATCTGCCGACAGAATCTCCATCATACCCAATGCCGTCGGACAGCGATTCTTCGACGCGACACCCGCGTTGTTCGACGAAAAATTCGGAATCGCGCACCCGTTTGTGGTGTGTTCGGCGTCGGTGTCTTCGCTGAAAAACCAACTCACGATCGCCAAGGCGCTGGAGGACGCGGATATCAACATCGTGCTCGTGGGCAACTGTCACAAGCAATACGAATCCTATCTCGAAGAATGTAAATCGGTCGCCGGGGATAAGCTCCACTATCTCGGCGCTTTCGATTTCGATGATCCGGTTCTGCCGAGCCTGTCAGAAGTGATGCCGTTCGCCATGCTCGAATGTCTGGCTGCCGGCACGCCGACAATCGTGACCCGTCATCAAAGCGTCGACCTTGCGCAGCAGCCCAATCTGTTTGAAGAGATCGATCCCCACGATATTTCCGGATTGCGGGAAATGACCGAGCGTTTCGTCGCCAAGCCCGCGTCGGTCGAGGCGTGTCGTGACTTTGTTGCAAGCTTCACCTGGGAAAATGTCGCAACGCAGATACGCGATGTCTACCGGCGCATAAAGCCTGATCTATAGGACGGGCTGCGCTGTAGATCAGCCCATACGGCGTTTCAGGTCGGCCACGATCCGGCCCGCGGTCTGTCCGTCCCACAGATCGGGGCGGAAGCCGCTCGGCCATTTGCCGTCGAGAATTTCGCCGACAAATCCCGGAAGGTCGGGAATTTTCGCCAGCCGGTTGGTGCCTTCGGTGACGGTGATAGGCCGTTCGGTGTTGTCGCGTAGCGTAATACAGGGGATATCGAGATAGGTGGTTTCTTCCTGGATGCCGCCGGAATCCGTGATCACGAGGGCGGCTTCGCGCACCAGACCCATGAACCGGATGTAGTTGATCGGCTCGGCGACGTATACGCCGGGCGATGCCAGAAAATCGTCCAGCAATCCGAGGGTTTCCAGGTTCTTGCGCGTCCGCGGATGCAGTGGAAACAAAAGCGGAATGCGCGCCGCTACGGTTTTCAGCGCATCCACCAGAGGCGCCAGGGTTTCTTTCCGGTCGACGTTGCTGGGCCGGTGCAGGGTAACGATACCGTATCCATTTTCGTCGAGCCCAAATTCCTTGCGCGGGCTTTCGGCTTCGATCCGCGGGCGCATCAACTCGTACGAATCCATCATCACATTGCCGACCCGGGTAATGCGGTCGGCGGAAACGCCTTCATTCAACAGGTTCTCGTCACCGTCGGGTGATGGGGTCCACAGAATGTCCGAAATGGAATCGGTGACCAGCCGATTTATCTCTTCCGGCATGTCCCAGTCGCGGCTGCGCAGGCCCGCTTCAAGATGTGCGACGGTGAGGCAAAGCTTCTTGGCGGCCAACGTGCAGGCAATCGTGGAATTGACGTCGCCGACCACGATGGTCGCATCCGGCGGCGCCTCCATGATGATTTTCTCGTAGGCGATCATCACGGCACCTGTCTGCTCGGCATGGGTGCCGCTGCCGACTTCTAGGTTGAAGTCCGGTGTCGGCAGGCGGAGGTCTTCGAAAAAACTGTCCGACATATTCGCATCGTAATGTTGACCGGTATGGATGATCACGGGTTCACACCAATCTGCCTCTTTCATGGCGTGATAGACCGGTGCAATCTTCATAAAATTAGGCCGAGCGGCCGCAATGAGATAAAATTTTAGGGTCATACCGACTTCCAAGCGAGATCGAATCAGTGGTGGAATAGGTCAGAAACCGTTTATACGCAACGTCCAAGGTCGTCTTAGAATGCGTGGCTGTCTATACTCCGGCGCGCGGTCGGCGAAATATCTGGCTGATAGCCGCCAGTGTCCTGACCGCGGGCTGGAGCGTGTCGGTGGCGTACGGTTATTTCATCGATGGCGAAAATCAATTTGTCACTAATATTCTCGAAGTCCTGCGTGGGGCGGGTTGGCTTTTGTTTCTCGCCGGGGTGTTGTCCCAAACGTGGGATACAGACGACAATCGGAAGGTCGGGCGCCTGGTCTTTCCGGCGATCATCATCCTGTGCGTTTTTAATCTTTCAAAAAAGTATGTCGACGGCACCACGGATTTCGATCTGGCTGCGAATGTCGGTCTCGATCTCGGCGCGTTCGCGCAGGACCGGCAGGCCTTACAGACCGCCGCCACCGGGCGCCGGCGTACGGTGGAACGTCCAGCCGTTGATCGTCTCTTCCGGCACATAGGGTTCCGTATGACGCGGCGTGGTCAGGTGGTGGGTTTCCTAGCCCAGCTTGCGCTGTTCTGTCAGCAGCGACAGCGTGCGGAAAGTGTAGCTGCTTTGCAGCGGAATCGAATGATCGAGAACATGAAGAATACGCATGGACAGACTGTATATAACTTTTGGCGCCAACAGCACAGCCCGAACATCATTTCGCTTGAATAATCCGTACACGGATGATTATATTTATCTGGGAGACTGCAAAGGCGATGGTGCTATCATGTCGCCAAAGCCCAATTTCACCCTGCGCCGGGATCAGCCGGCGCACGGATCAGGAGGATGGATGATGAGCCGCGCTCTGCACGAAAAACCGGAAATGACCAATACCCGCGCCGATTTCTACGGCCGCATGGCCGAGGAAAACATGACGCCGCTGTGGGAAGTGCTGCACACGCTGCTCGCGTCGGAACCCGTCACCGACGCGATCCCCTATAAGTGGGATTACGACGTGTGCCGGCCCTATATCATGGAATCCGCCGATATCATCTCCGCGGAAGAAGCCGAACGCCGCGTGCTCGTGCTGCAGAACCCGGGCCTCGAAGGCCGCTCCTGCATCTCGGAATCGCTCTATGGTGGGCTGCAGCTCATCATGCCGGGCGAAATCGCCCCGGCGCACCGTCATTCGCCCTGCGCGCTGCGCTTCATCGTCGAAGGCACCGGCGCCTATACCGCGATCAACGGCGAAAAATCCTATATGGAAGTCGGCGATCTGATCCTGACGCCGTCCTGGGTGTGGCACGATCACGGCCATGACGGCGACGTGCCGGTGGTATGGCTCGACGGGCTCGACATCCCGCTGGTCCGCCAGCTCGGCCCGGTCTTCGCCGAACCCTATCCGGAAGCTGAATTCCCCCAGGGCCGCCCCACGGGCGACAACATGGCGCGCTACGGTGGCAACATGCTGCCCTTCGGTGAAACCTATAAAACCGAAAACTCACCGGTCTTCCACTATCCCTATGTCGAGACCCGCGCCACGCTGGACCAGGTCTCGAAATCCGGGGATATCGATGCCCGCCACGGCTACAAGCTGGAATACATCAATCCTACCAATGGCGGCCCGGTGATGCCGACCGTTGCCACCTATATGCAGAAGCTGCCCAACGGCTTTACCGGCGACGACTATCAGACCACCGCCGCTTGGGTCTATCACTGTGTCGAAGGCAGCGGCCGCACCCATATCGGCGACGATACCATCGAATGGAAGGCCAAAGACACCTTCATCGTGCCCGCCTGGTACAAGCACCGCCACGAAGCCGAAGCGGATTCGTTCCTGTTCAGCTTCACCGATGCGCCCATCCACCAGAAGCTCGGGCTGTTCCGCGACAATATGAATGTCTAGACCGCGCTGCCGGAAGGCGGGTACCTAAAACGATCAAACGCCGGTGTGATTTCGCACCGGCGTTTTTTTGTTTCGGATAAATACGTTGAGCGTAAAACCTACCCTCCGCTATGCACCTTCGCCAGCAGGGCAATCAACTGCGCGCGCTCGTCGTCGTTTAGCGCCTTGGACACATCGGCCTCGTGGGCCCTGGCCCGTTCTTTCAGCCCGACCAGTTCCTCGGCGCCTTTTTCCGTCAGGCGCAGGGCGTGCGAGCGGCGGTCGGTGGGGGACACGTTGCGCACCACCAGGCCGCGGCCTTCGAGCCGGTCGATGATCTGCACCAGGGTGGACCGGTCGAAGCGCAGCGCCTCGGCGATGGCGCTCTGGCTCATATCCGGGTTGGCTTCGATTAGCAGCAGGGTGCCGAATTGCGGCGCCGAGATACCGTCCTTGCCGACGGTGGCGCTGAAATGCTGGAACAGGGCAAGCTGGGCGCAGCGCAGGTTGAAGCCGATCAGGTCGGGCAGCAGGCCCATGTCGATATCGGCGCGGGACGGCGCGCCGGGAGATGCGCCGGTCGATACTCCCGAACCCGTGCCGCCGCCGTCTGCTGCCCTTGCCGATTTGCCTGCCGCCATGTCGTTCTTCCTACCCGGCCTGCTCAACCAAATGTCTTTTTAAAATCTTCCGGAATCTCACCGGCTTTCAGCTTGGTGTCGTCGTCCGGGTCGAACAGGCCCCAGATACGGATTTCCGTGCCTTCCACCGCGATGACGCCATCGTTCCAGATATTATGCGTCACCGTAAAGCTTTTCCCGCCAAAACGGGAAATGAAGCTTTCGACCTCGACGTCGTCGGTCCAGCGGCAGCGCCCCTTGAAGGATGCCTGGGCATCGACTAGCGGCAGGCCGGCAATGTTGCGACCCGCGACCAGTTCGTCATAGGGTTCTCCCCCGGCGGCGAGAAGCTTATGGGTGCCGATATCGAACCAGCGGAAATAGTTGGGGTAGAACATCTGCCCCAATGGGTCGCAATCTGCCCATTCGGCCGTGGTTTTGTATCTGTTGGTAAACGCCAAAGGTCCGCTCTCCGCCGGATTATTGTTATTCGCCGCCCGCCGATCAGTCTTCGAAATCTTTCCTGGTCAGGATCGAGATCAGGCGGATACCGTTTTTGGCAAACGTTTTTTCGGCGCCTTCAAGGCGGTCGACGACGGTCACCACGATCGGTACCTCGCCGTTGCCTTCGCGGCGCACCGCCTCGACCGCCTGCATGGCGGAGCCGCCGGTGGTGGTTACGTCTTCGACGATCAGCACCTTGCCGCCTTTGACCATATTGCCTTCGACCTGTTTTTCGGAGCCGCGTTCCTTCACTTCCTTACGGACAAGGAACCCGGGCAGCGGGCGGGCCGTGCCGGCGGATGCCAAGGCGACCGCGGCGACGATCGGCACCGCGCCGATCGCCATGCCGCCGACGCAGTCGAGATCTTCGCCGGCGACCGTTTCGAGGATCAGTTCCGCGGCCAGCCGCGCGCCGTCCGGGTCCATCACGCTTGGCTTCATGTCGAAGTAATAGGCGCTGGTCACGCCCGACGCGAGTTTGAAGTCGCCGCCGCGCGACAGGGATTTTGCGGCGATAATGTCGCGAAGCTGTTTCTTTCGGTCGTCCATCGGGTCGTTATTTCCTTCTGTCTTTTTATCCGAACGGCTGCGTCCGAAGGGTTCGTCAGGCGGCCTTGCCGCCCTGCATCGCCTGCCACACCTTGAGCGGCGTCGCCGGCATGTCGATATCGGTCACGCCGTATTCGCCGAGCGCATCGACGATGGCGTTCACCACCGCCGCGGTCGATCCCACCGTGCCGGATTCGCCGCCGCCTTTGACGCCGAGCGGGTTGGTCTGACAGGCTTCGACGAAATCGGCGGTCTCGATCATCGGCAGGTCGTCGGCGCGCGGCATGCAGTAATCCATGAACGATCCCGCCAGAATCTGGCCGTCCTCGTCATAGATCACATCTTCCATCAGCGCCTGGCCGACGCCCTGGGCGACACCGCCATGCACTTGGCCGCCGAGCAACAGCGGATTGATGACCTCGCCCGAATCGTTGACCGCGACCTGGCGCACTAGCTCGACAAAGCCGGTATCCGGATCGATCTCGACCTCCGAGAAATGCGTGCCGTTGGGCCAGTTGGGGCCGGTTTCCGGATTCCACGTGGCCTCGGCTTCGAGCCCCATGCCGAGATGCGTCGGCCATCCCATGGGCATGTAGGACATCGGCACCATGTCGCAGATATGGATCGATTTATCGGTACCGGCGACGGTCAGATTGCCGTCCTCGAACTCGATATCCTCGGCCGCCGCTTCGAGCACGTGGGCGGCGATGTTCTTCGCTTTCTCGATGATCTTGTCGGCGGCGAGCTTGAGTGCCGAGCCGCCGATGGTCATCGAGCGCGAGCCGTAGGTGCCGCGCCCGTAGGTGACAGTGTCGGTATCGCCCTGGACCAGGCGGATCTTGTCGAACGGCACGCCGAGCCAGGAATGGATCATCTGGGCATAGGCCGTCTGATGGCCCTGGCCGTGGCTGTGGGTG
>Ga0315331_10001320_pt1 | contig 18463 bp, 36 predicted proteins | sample M160m34915metaG_FD_203456 | JGI IMG/M metagenome (GOLD analysis project Ga0315331, IMG submission 203456) | Ammonia-oxidizing marine archaeal communities from Monterey Bay, California, United States - M1 60m 34915 | ecosystem: Environmental > Aquatic > Marine > Intertidal zone | place: USA...
ACAATGAAATAACGATTTTGTTTGATGAGGCTCATGAGTTACCGAGGGATTTGACAATGGCTTTATTAACTATATTAGATACAAGCTCTTCTCATATTAGGCAATTCACGTGGAAGGACACTAGCTTCCCTTTTAATTTCAAGAAGCAAACTTTTATGTTTGCGACTACAGAAAGCGATAAGTTATTTCCGCCCTTGAAGGATAGATTAACATCTGTTGACTTTGATCCTTATAGCCCTAGAGAGTTAGGTGATATTTTATCTAAGTGTGTAGAGTGTAAAATAGATAAAAAAGCTTTATCTTCGTTAAGTTTAGTTGTTAGAGGTAATGCCAGGAATGCAATGATGAAAGCTAAAGATATTAATTTATATTCTGCTTCTGAAAACATTTCTGATTTTACTTATTCAGAGTATGAAAAGTTTTGCGACACTTTGGGAGTCTTACCATTAGGAATCTCTTGTACAGAAAAACAAATACTAGAAGTTTTAGAAGAGCAAGGTGGTTGTACGCTATCAATGCTTGCAGCTAAAACAGGCTTAAGCTCTACTGCTTTAAGAAGAGACCATGAAAACTATTTATTGAGGCAAAATTTAATGGAAATAGATGTTAAGAGAAAAATCACTTGTCAAGGAAGAAAAGTGGTGAAGGAATTAAAATCTGTATAAGTTGTGTTTGTTCATAAGTTTGACAATAGAAACTCTGCGTCTATAGGTTCAAAAGCCGAAAGGGTTTTCGTTGCGCTTGCGGGTAAAAGAGGTTTTGAGACGAAACCTTCTACTGTAAATCAAAACAAGTACAAAAGAGTTGACTTTTACATAAAAAAGTCTTCTGACATAAGAGGGGTGGATGTTAAAGCTAGAAAAAAGATATGTGCTTATGATAAAGATTACTCGGATTCTTGGACTTGGGTGGAATTTAAAACGGCTGACGGTTTTAATGGTTGGCTTTACGGAGAGGCTGATTATATAGCTTTCGAGAAAAAAGATTATTTTTTAGTGGTTGATAGAATATCTTTAAAGAATTTAGCTGAGTCTTTAGTTGATAAAAGAAAAGAATTTGTTAAAGTTTGTTCTGAAGCTAAGTACAGAATATACCAAAGAAGAGATAAAGAAGAGATCACTTTAATAAAAACTTCCGATATCAAAAAGCTAAAAAGAAAATCTATTTGGAAAAAATCTAAATAACTTTTATAATAATTACATTACATGGATTTTGACGAGCAAACAGATGCCTTTAGATTTGACTTAGATGATATGTGCAACAGATATCTTGAAGAGTTTGACATAAATACTTTTACTCTAATTGGAGCTTTAGAAGAAAAAAAACTTGAATTAAAAAAAGTTATCAGTACTATAGATGATAAAATTATTGATCTTATTGGAGAAGATGTCGAATTTGAGGCAGAAGAAGGTTTTTTTGATCAAGATTAATTCTTGATTGCCTTTCTATTTTTAAACACAAACTAAATACATGAATAAATATATAAATAAATATATCGTATCACTAATGTTAGCCTTTGGGCTTTTAAACGCCGCTTATGCGGGATCAGTCAATCTAGGTTTTGCCTCTGATTACTTTTACAGAGGAGATCAAAAGGCTAACGAGTCCGTCCAAACATCTCTTGGTTTGAGTAATTCGATTGCAGGATTTAAATCAAGCTTGCACTTATGCACTAATCAGTCAATCGATTCTGGTTCTGATAGTTATCATATGGGCGGTGGATTCAGTAAATCTTTTGCTGAAGATTTATTGTCTGCATATGTTGGATTAAATCATTTTGAAGATGTTCCAGGAAATGCTCTCTCTGAGTTGCAAGTTTCGGTGTCTTCTAATTCGATTTTAAGTCCGACTATTTCAGTGTTTAGAGATTTAGATGATACTTTATATACTTTCGAGCTTGAAGTTTCTCATTCCTTTGATTTAGAGCTTTTCTCTTTATCTCTAGATGGTTCTATCGGCAATACAGAAGTTTCGAATTCTGTAAATAGAGATTATTACTCTCTTGGTTTGTCAGCTACTAAAAGTTTGTCTGAAAATGCAGATTTCTCTTTGGGGGTAGATCATATTGATTCTGACGCCTCTGACGAAGAACTTGTTTTAGGGGCTTCCATTTCTCTTAATTTCTAATATAACTATATAAAATATATGAAAAATACACTAGACATAATCACGGCTTCCGTAAAAGGAATTGCCGCAACATTACTTAGCGTCCTTGGCTTACTTGTGGTAGTCCAAGCTGTTTTTGGCACTACTGCTCCTGTAGATGTCATTGGCAATCTACAAGCCTTAATTGGGGGATTTGTCGGTCCAGAAGCTGGATTTACTTCTTTCTTGACCTTGATTCTTGTAGTAGCTTTACTTGCGAAAAATTCTTCTGATAAGTAATTAGCTTTTTTGGGGTTATTATTAAGGGAGGGGGTTTTACCCCCTCCTTTTTTTGTGTTTTTTTTCTTGAAAAATAGATGTGTTTTCTGTATACTATACCAGAGAAATGAGCAAAGATCATCATAATTTATATATATTATATTACACCTTATGCCTTGACGAAGAATTTGACTATAAATCAATTATAAAATCAGAATCCAAAGAGGGCTCTAAAAAAATTCTTTTCTCAAAGTTATCTAGAGATTTTTTAATTTTTGAAGTTAAAAACATAAAATCTTACAAACTTAATCCTAATTTTTACAAAGGCAAAAGGTTGTCCGATAAAGAGTTAGAAATTCTAAATAGAGTCTCGTATCCAAATACCAAACATAAGCTTTATAAGTTTGAAAAAAATCAATGGTTTAAATCTAAATCTTCCAAGAATAGAAACAAAAATGGGCGGTTTAAAAAAGGGTTTGTCCCTTGGAATAAAGATTTAAAGATGCAATTTTTAAATAAAAAGGAAGATGGCAAATTTATTTCCTCTAGAGACTCTAAAGGAAGATTAAAGTCTGGATATAAATCGGTCATTATAGGGAATAAAAACCTTTAAATAACATCTCTATTTTTTTTCTACGGTGTAATAAGTTATATCACCTAAAATTATGACTTTAAAAGAGCTTTTTCTTTCTTGTAAATATCAAAGTGTTTTTAACCAAATCCACAAGCATTTTTGCAAAGAAAGATATACTTACGATCAAATAAAAACTATAGACGTTGCTTATTGTAATCTTTTTAGTAGTATTACAAAAATTAAAGAAACTGACGGTTTAAAAAATTATTCTATCTTTTTAGAAAAACTAGAAGATTCTTCTGATTTTGATATCTTTTTAAGAGATCCCTCTTCGGGGGAAACTTATGCTTTAGATTTTGTAAATTGGTCTGATTTGCTTCCTTTGGAGATTGTTAGTGTTAATGAAATTAGCCTCCCTTTTAAAGCTTGCCTTATTCTTTGGGAAATTACTTTTTGGGGTTTAAATCGAAATGATATTAAAAAAGTTTCGGAAAGTATTTTATGAATTTATACGACATACCAATTCACGAAGATTCTCCTAACTTTTGTAATGTTGTAGTTGAGATACCTAAAGGTTCAAATGAAAAGTATGAGTATGATCCTAGAGGGTTTTTTAGATACGATAGAAGCTTAAACACCGCAATGGTTTACCCTGCGAACTATGGTTTTATACCAAATACCATGACTGAGGATGGAGACCCTTTAGACGCTGTAATCTATAACTTTAGCCCAATTCAAAGAGGTACTGTTGTTGAAGGTAGAGTTTTAGGAGTTTTAGATATGACGGATGACGGAGAAAAAGATTGGAAAATTCTTGTTATACCAAAATGTCATATCAGAAAATATAATGTCTTAACTGATACGCCAATGTCTTTATTAAAGATTTTTAAAAACTTTTTTGCTCATTATAAAGACTTAGATGGTAAAATTGTAAATATGGGCGATTGGCATGGAAAAGAAAAAGCGTTTGAGATTATAAATAATTCTATAGTTAAATAGTTTGTTGATTTTTTGCCCGCTTTCTTTTAATATATATTTTATTATGAGGAAATTAAACAACGAACCAAGAAAAGATCAAATAATAAAGTTGCGAGCTAAAGGTTTAACTTATAATGAGATTCAAAAAAAACTAGGATGCTCTAAATCTGTAATTTCTTATCATTGTGGTGATGGTTCAGAAAAAAGACGTCTGAAAAAAAATAATCAAGAGAGATCTCATTTAGAAAAAAAAATATCTAGTTTTAGAACTAGATGCAAAAAAGAAAACTATTATACATTTAGGTCTAAAGTAAAAACTTTCAAGAGGAAGTCTTCCAACTCTTCAAATAAAAGCAATACTGTAGTTAATAGTATTAATAAAAATTATACAGCAAAAGATGTACTTGATAAAATTGGACAAAATCCCATTTGCTATTTAACTGGCGAACGGATTGACTTAGAAAAGTCCGAAACTTATAATTTAGATCACATTATTCCGACCGCCTTAGGAGGGTCTAATGATTTAAGCAACCTGCAAATTGCTGTTGCTTCTGCAAATCAAGCCAAAGGAGAGCTTTGCTTGTCTGATTTTTACAAACTGTGCAAAAAAGTTTTAATTTGGAAATATGGAAACATGGAAAGCTTTAATTTAAAAAAGATTAATAAAAAAAAATTATTGTTATCAAAAAAAGTTTCAACCTTGCAATCAGAGGTTAATTTTTTAAAAAAGAAATTAAAAAGACTCTAAAATAAAAAGGCTTTTTGTGAAAATAAGTCTTGACTATTGTTTTTGTTTCTGTTATTATTTTTCGTATTGAAGGCTTTATCTTTATTTTCTAATGTCGGCTTCGGGGAATTATATCTAAAAGATATAGGGATAGATGTTTGTGTAGCTAATGAGCTTCATAAAGATAGATGCGAATTATATAAAGATTTGCACCCAAATACAAATGTTATTTGCGGAGATATAACCAAAAAACCGATTAAAGATGAAATTTATAAAACATGCCTAGACGAGGAAATAAATTTGATTATAGCAACTCCTCCATGTCAAGGCATGAGCGTTGCCAATGCAAAGAGATTACAGGGCGATCCTAGAAATTCCTTGATAGTTCATGCAATGGACGTCTTTAATCAAATAAAACCAAATTATATGTTGATAGAAAATGTTGCAGGTATGGCTAATACTTGGATAAATATAGACGGAGAAGTAATTAATATAATTAAGTATATAGAATCTAGACTTCTAAAACCTTGGATAATGAATTACAAGACATTAAATGCAGAGAATTATAATACACCTCAATCGAGAAAAAGATTTATCGGCTTAATATCCAAAAATGGCATATGGAAGCATCCTGAGCCTCAACAAAAATTGATTACAGTTAGAGATGCTATAGGACATCTGCCTTCTTTAGAATCTGGAAGGAAATCTAACTTGCCTTGGCATTATGCAAAAAAACATAATTCTAATCATATAATTTGGATGAAAAATACTCCAACAGGTCAAACTGCATTTAATAATAAAATTCATTACCCCAAGAAAGACGGAAGAAGGATAAAAGGGTTTATGACTACATATAAAAGAATAGATTGGGACAGACCCTCTCCTACTGTTACAATGTGTAATGGAGCTATATCTAGTCAAAATAATGTGCATCCAGGAAAATTACTCATTGATGGAACTTATTCTGATGCTAGGGTTTTATCTGTAGAAGAGTTAGCTATATTATGTGGATTGCCACCTTCGCATTTAAATAAATTTAAAAATAAATATTCAGAAGGTTTTATTAGAAAAGTTTTAGGTGAATGCTTCCCTCCTACTATGAATTTCGAAATTTTAAAACAAATAAAGCAATAATACTATGAAAATGAATTCAAATCTAATTAATTTAATCTGTGCCTCAGAAGAAGAAGAGTTTTTCTATGAAGATTCCGATCTTCCTGTTAACGAAGGAGACCCGATAGGTATAGATTTTGATAACGGGGATAAAGTTGATTTAATTTTATTCAAAGGTATATATTGGAAGCCTCAATATTAATTTTTATAAATATCTTTGACTAGGTATTCTCCTAGATGTTCAGATAGAAATCTAATTTTTTTCATCATTTCAACTTTTTTTTCTTTACTTTTCATCTTTTTTGCCTTATCATACAAATCTAAAATAAAATCAGAAGTAATCTTTTGCTTAATTTCAACCTTCTTCATAAAATATATTACACAAAATGAAAAACAAAGAAAGAATTATATGGGCGGTAGCTCTACTTTTTATAGGAATCATGCTAGATAGGACTTTATCTAAGTTAAATAGCTCGGATATTCTTAGTAAAAATTACGAGTTATCTTTTAAAATACAGCAAGATCAAATTCTTGAATTTTACAACCATTTAGAAATCACTAAATCTAGTGAGTACGAAAAAGGTTTTAATCAAGGAAAGCTTCAAGCTATGCTAGCATTAATGGATAATAAAAGTTTAATCGAATATTCAGAGGGTTACCATGCGGCTCTTTCTCAGTTTTCTATCGATAATAATAACTCCAAATAAAAATGAATAAAAAAATGGTTACTTGCGCTACTTTAGAATATATTGCAAATAAATTCTCTCCTTATTTATTGATTTTTATATTATTATTTACAAGTTTCGAGCTCTTTGATTACAAACCTTGGGTTATATCTTTTTTAATATTTTTTATAGATAAATACGCCTTTAAGATAGGTAGGTCTGTTGGAGAATACGAAAATAACTCTAATTTTAGAAATGAAGTTGATGATGCTCTCGAAAAAGAAGAATAAAATAAAACGCTTTGAAGCTAAGGCGAATGAAAAAATCCATACTGTAGATCAATATTGGAAGATTTATTTTTGCGAACTTAAAAAAGGTTTTTTTGAAAAAAAATACATATCTGTGATAAAATCTAGATCTTATGAGTATGCTCAAGAAATTCTTCTTAAAAAATTAAATTCCAATTCGGAAGGTTTATCTTATAAACATTTAAAGGGGGTTATTATCCATAAAGATTCAACCTTTAAGGCTAAAAATAATAGCGAAAGAATTATTAACATTATAGATTGGCAACGAATACACGAATGCAGCTTTCCGAATGAAAATGATTTTTTATATAAATTATTAATATCAAAAAAAGAAATGAATAAGTGTAATGGCGACTGAACTAGAAAAAAATCAATTCTTAGAGTATTTAAGCGATTTTCAACAAGATATAAAGCGTATTATTTCTAAAAATAGGAGAGATGGAAATGTATTCTCCGTGGAAGAGCTTGCTAGTAATTTAAATTTAACTTTATTAAAAAAGACAAATGATATTATAGATTTTAGATGCGAAGAAAGAGGTTTTGATGTCTTTTCTTTTGACAGCTTTAAGTATTTAGTTTTTTGTTATGCAAAGAATCACCCTAATTGGGATCATTGTAGAGAACTTAAAACAAGCTATAATGCAAGAAGAGTGGACTTGAATCACAAAACTGATGAGGGCTCAAAGACCACTTTTGAGATCGCTTGTGAGAATTGCGGGGAAGATTTTAATTATGATTATGATTTTAATGATAAATTTAAAAAATACATTAACATAATTCAGAATTATTCTCATTGGTTATCTACTAGAGAGATAGAAATGATGGATTTTTTATCAAAGGGTTATAGATTAAATAAAATTGCTGAAAAAATGGGTGTAACCCATCAAGCTGTATCTTTTGCTCTTATACAATTAAAAGAAAAGTTAACTCACCGCTTTAAATTTAAATTTACAAATGACAACTCTTGGGAGAAAATATCAATAGGTCAGCAATCCTTGTTTGACTTGTTTAAAGAAGAGATTTGCGATGCTAAACAATCTTGAAATAGAAAAAATACAACCTTATGTAAGGAGTTATATTTCAAATATAGTATATTGCCCTCAAGATTGCCAAGATATAATACAAAATGTAAATTTAATAATTTTAAATAAAAGAAAGGAATATGACGAAGCTAAAAGTCTTAAAGGTTGGGCTATATCAATATCAAGATTTCAAATAAAAAAATATTTACAAAATAAAAAAAGATGGAGTAGAAGATATATTAATTTTAACCACCAAGATTTTCCTATTATATCAGACCCTTTTCACAATTTAATTTTAGAAGAAAAATCGGTTTTAGACAAAAGGATTAAAGCTTATTTATCCGAAAAGCAATATAAAATATATTATTATTTAAATAAAGGTTATACCATTAAAGAAATTTCCCAAAAAACAAAAGATTCTGCTAGTTTAGTGTCTAGATCAAAATCAGAAATGATTAGAAAACTTAAAATTTTATTAAATGAAAAAAAGAAGTAGTTGCCAAAAGAATTTTCGATTAAAAACCTTCTCTTTTGATCAATATTGGAATATAAATTATACAGAAAAATATTCTAATGGCATCGAAAAAGATTTTAAAACTTTTATAAGAGCGAAATCATATGATTCCGCAAAAAAAACATTAATTAACAAATTAAGGAAAGATGATGCTTCTATAAAGGTAAAAGCTATTCAAGGTTTTATGTTTCATGGTAATTACAAAATTCATGCAAATAGAAAATTAAGCTTTGAAAATTGGGAGCAAATAAAAAAAGCTTCGTTCCCTAATTACAATGATGTTTTATTTAAAAAAGAAATACTTAGAAAAGAAGGTTATACAAATCGTTTTAATAAAACTGACCTTGATCATGTTTTATCTATAGGATTTAAGTCGGGCAAAGAAAATTGGTCTTATATAAATAGAAAAGGAAAGACGAAAGCTTTGGAAGACAGAAAAGGTATGATCTATAAAGGTCATTGGGTAAAATGGGATAAGGAAGAGATGAATGCAGTTAAAGGTAGAATGATAGAAGCTTTAATAAATAATAATAATGTTAGACTAAAAGCCGCTAAAGAGATGGGTGTCTCCAGAAATTTGTTTTACTCGTATATGAAAAGAATACATACTGTCGATTGGAATAAAGAGTATCCTTATCCAAAGCAAAAACCTCCCATTTTGCCTGCAAAAATTAGATCCTCAATTCAAAAAAAAACGATGAAAAAATTAATGAATAATGGGTATGTGCCTTTTTCTAATTTAACTGAAGATCAAGAAAAAAGAAAAATTAAAAATTCAAAAAAAACTAAATCAAAAAAAAGAGAAATTTTTTATAATGAAATAATACCAAAAATAAAAAATGCTCTTCCTAAGTTTAATAATAGCAGAATAAAGACAGCTAAATATTTAGGTTTAACCTATTCTCATCTTTGTAAAATCCTAGTGAAAACTAAAAAGATTTATAAAATAAATTGGACTAATGAATACCCGACAAAATATAGTAGACCGCAAAAAATTAAAATTATTTGATGATTTCTTAGAGTCTTTCCAAGGAGACTTAGTAAAGATAATAAGCAAGTACAAAGGTGAATCTCACCCTCTTGATTCTGATGAATTATTATCTGAAATTAATTTGTATTTAATTAAAAGCAGGGAAAAAATAATCAATTACATAGGTAAGAATTTTGAGTATGATTCGTTTAAGCATACCGCATTTATTTATTGTAGGAATTTAATTAAATGGAAGTATTCAAGTTTAACTTCTTCGGAAAAAAAATCTGGAAAATGGATTTCTAAAAGATTGAACAACGTTTACTCTACCGAAGAGGGAGAGAAGACCTCTTTAGATTTAGCTCTTGATCAAAGCGGGGTTGAGTCTAATGTCGAAAATATAAATATCGGAAATAGATACGAATATATTCTAAACGAAATAAAATCTAAATTAACTAAAAACGAGCTAAAAATCTTCCTAAAACTTGAATCTGGGGAAAAGCAAAAAAATATAGCTAAAGAATTAGGTGTTACAAGACAAGCTATTGATTTGAGCTATCAAAAAATAATTGCGAAAGCGAAATCTATACGTGATTTAAAAGATGGAATGCGCAGTAAAATATTAAATGATGATTTTTCTGAAAAGATATCGGAAGGCAATAAAGCTATAAATGATTTTTTCGAACCGAGTAATTATTTTTATTTTAATAATAAAGATAAAAGTGAATTGGCTTTATTATTAATAAGTAACCCTTTATCTTTCACAGGGGAATATGTTAGTGACAATTTTTTCGGAGGAAAATTTACAGAGTACCAAATAATCAATCAATCCCGTTGGTTGAAGTTGGGATTTCTTTTGAAGAAAAAACCGACAAAACAAAAATTTATTTTCTCTAAAGAAGATGAGGAATTATTAATAAACCTTTCAAATAAAGGTGTTCCAGGGAAAGAAATAGCTAAAAAACTAAAAAAGCCTATTAGTTCCATAAGAGCAAAAGAAACTCATTTGTATAAAGCGGGGCTTTTAAAAAGAACATCTAAAATGAAGGAAAGGTCTTCAAATAAATAATGAAAGATGTTGAGGGTCAAAGTGTGGAGTTTTTAGATAAACACGTCTCTAAAACTTTTTCGTATATTTTCTCAAAAGAGCTTGTGGAAGAGGTCTTCTGGATAGAATCGGAATATCCTCGCCCTTACGCGACAATTATAAACTCTAACTTAATAGTACTTTTTCCTTTTTTTATACCAAAATGAAACAAGAAGATATAGACAAAACAAATAATATTATTAAAATTTTAAAAAAAATTCAAGATGCGATAGAAAAATCTTCTATTGAATATGACAAAATAGACTCTTTAATTCGATCTTTTGAGAGAAAGATTTCGATGGGGGATAATCCTTACAAAATGAGTTCGCAAGCGAGCGTTAATTCCGAATTTTTAGACGAATTAGACTTTCATAAAAAAAATGAAGAAGACCCTTTCGATAAATATTATATTGAATAACATCTTGACTTTCTTTCTGAAAAGTGTAATATACTACAAATAGATCTTTGAAAATTTTTATGGGGATGTACAGGATTCGACTAAAATTGAATTCTTGCATTGCAAGTCGGAGACGCACTTGGCTTCGTTAAAAAAGTGCAAATTCTTACATGGCAATAAAGCTCGTGTAAAAGCCTTTGGGTATAAAGCTCAAAAGCTTGCCTTGGTAGCGTAAAACCTTCCACCTCTTACTATAAGACGCAGATATTATAGATAAGGGGTCATCTATCTGTAAAACAGAAAAGGTTTACCTGTTAATAAACTGCAAATAATTGTAACAGGAAGTTAGATGTTAATATCATAACTATAAAAAAAATTAACTAAACTTGTAGATATGCTTGCTTGAAGATTATTAGGACGCGGGTTCAATTCCCGCCATCTCCACCATTTATCATGCAATTAAGTAAAATAGAAAAAAAGTGTTTTTTGAAGCTTTGCGAAGAGCTTCAAGAGCTTGCTTGCGAACTTTTAAAAGCGGTAAATAAAAAAAGTAAAAATAATTTCAAAGAAATAAATGAAGAATTAATTGATGTTGAAACTAGAATTTTAAAATTAAAATTTCTATTAAAGGAGTTAGGAGAATGGAAGAGTACAGAATAAAATATAATGCAGGAGTGAATCATTCGGTTTTGGATAATTATCATTATTATATGGCAACAGACCCAATTCAAGCTTTAATTTTTCACGAAAAAATGACAAAAAGAAAAAAGTTTAATTTGAGAACTCTATCGGTAGAAAAGTATTGTAGATATTCTAAAAAATGGATTGATGAAAGTTCTGTATTGAAAAATAAAGTTGTTTTTGATTGACACGGTTTTAGTTTTGTGGTAACCTTGTGTTATGACAGCTAAATTAGGTTTAACTTGCATCAGTGAAATATTAAAAGAAAAAGATAAAAAAAAATATTCTTTTCGCACGATGACTCGTAGAGGTTTTAGAAATATTTGCTCTAAGAGTAGTGATCAAGATGCAATCTTGGAACTTTCTAAAAGAATATTGCACAATGTTCGTGTTACTCGTTATATAATTGACCATTGCAATAATAATGGCATTTCCCATTATCGTTTGAGTTCTGCAATTTTCCCTTTGATTACAGACGAAGAAACAAATGTTTCTCTTTCGGATTTACCCGATTATTCATTTATATGCGAAGAGCTTATGTTAGCAGGTAAAATAGCGAAAAAATTAGGCATATCAATAGGTTCTCATCCCGATCAGTTTAATGTTTTAGCTTCTAAAAATAAAGATGCAGTAGTAAAAACTATAAGGGAATTAAACTTCCAAGCTAGTATCCTTGATATGTTAGGGTTACCACAAGATCATACTGCACCAATGAACATCCATATTAATGCTCCTTTACCTAGAGTAGAAAATGAAGATGTCAAGGAAGGTGTCGATTCTGAATCTTTTTTAAATTATCAGATTTCTGAAGTTGCGGAGAATTTTTACGACAATTTAATGAAATGTGATAGTGGGGTTTATAATAGATTGACAGTAGAAAATGAAGATCGTGGAGCATGGAACGTTGATAACATAATTAAGTTTAGTGATTATATTTTTCAACAATTTGAATTCAATCTACCTGTTTGCTACGACAATCTTCATGATATTTGCAATCCTTCTGAAGTTTTAAATATACAATGGCAAGCAGAGAGATGTGCTTATACATGGGCAGAAGAATGCTCCCCCATCTTTCATTGGTCTGAAGGAACTAACGATAAACCTCGCGCTCATGCTGAATACTTTTCGTATAGATATTCACCTCCAATTATTGCCATCAATCCCGATCAAGAAGTCAAGTGGGAATGCGAAGTTAAGGCGAAAGATAAAGCTATTAAATTATTGCAAGAAAATTTGAGAAAAAGCAATAAAATTCTTGACGCAGGATAAAAATTATATTAAGTTAAATACCATGAATGATAGATTTGATTTAGAAGAAGCGATCAGCGAAGTATTTTCCACTAACGAAGAATTAGAACTTCTTTTGTATAGGATTGGAGACTCTCCTGTCACCCCATCAGAAGACGAGTTGATGAATATGCTCATTGGAATTATTGAATTGAATAAAGTTAGATATGAAAAGTTATGGAATACTTTTGAGGCTTTAATTGCTAAAGGGGTTATTTTAAATAAAAACGCAGAAGGAGTGCAAAAAAATGATTAATACAATAGAAACTTGGAAAGCCCCTAAAAAAGTCGCATCAGCGATTATTGATTTAGCATTAGCTCATATTAAGAAAGTCGAGATTAATCCCGAAGTAAAAACTGAAGGGGATAACTTTGACTATTGGTATAGCTATGACTTGGGAGATGGTAATTATGTAGATTATAATATTCATTGTGGAGACGAGTGGTGCATACTTAAACAAGATGGTTCGGGAGAGTATGAATATACTGATCCTAGTACATGGTCTTGGGATGTAGCTTGTTATGCAGTTGATCCACCAACTAAAGATAATCCCTGCCATTCAATAGACACAAGCAGAGAGCATTATTTATTTAGTTATAATAAGAGCTATGGAGATAGAGAGGTAAATCTTGAAAATGAGTAAATTTATTTTAGAGCTAGTTCTTTTAGTTTTTGTCGTTTCTTCCTGTTATTACGAAAAAAAAAGAGTTAACAATGTTCATTTACATAACTATCCTATGTTTGAAGATATGGATTGCCCCGAAGAATTTTCTATTGATAACGAAAAGGTTTTAAAGCTGAAAGCAAAATCTGCTAATATGAAATATGTAGATTATTTGCATTACACAAACAAAAAAAAACAAAATGAAAAAATTAAAAATGAATAGAAAAGAGTGTAAAGCTCAATTCCTTGGAGAAAACGACTTCTTTGTTCTAGATAAATCTAAATCTTTAGAAACTAATCTCGTTAAAAGTTTCAGCGATAATGTCACAGATTGGGGAGCGGATTATTTAGTTTCTTTTACCGATACTCAAAGACTAGATTACAAAGGTTTAAAGTGGTCAAACATTGAAGCGTTAGTTTCTAGTAGAGATTTTAATTAAAAATCGTTCTTTTACATTTCAAAATTCTTCCCTAGTTCGCAGGGGGAATTAAAAGCCTATGGGTCATATCAGTAGGCATTACCTTCATAATCATAGGTTTATGAATATCAGTTTAGCGAACCTATGATTTAGTAGGGAAGCGAAACCTGTTTCTCATTCTAAAAAACAAAGATTTGTGTTTAGCGAACCTATGATTTAGTAGGGAAGCGAAACATGAAAGATACTTGATAAAAAATAATAATAAGTTTAGCGAACCTATGATTTAGTAGGGAAGCGAAACACGATAGACGAAACAGAATCAAATTCTTGTGTTTAGCGAACCTATGATTTAGTAGGAAAGCGAAACCAAGTTTTATTATTTATGTTTTTGTCTTGACAAAAAACAAAATATAATTTAATGTACAAATCATGAAAACAATAACTCAAAAGTATAGATTACTCCCTATCAAAAGGAATCAAAAAATCGAAGATACTGATGCTTTTAAGCAACACATTGAATGCACAAAAGCATTTCAAATTATTTCAAATGAATTTTGTCGTATAGCCTCTCAAATTAATCTTCCCGAAAACAAGGAATGGAGGAATAAAAAAGGTAATCCTAATTTTACTGCTATGAATAAGTTGGTCAGTCGATGGAGAACAAAGAAGGAAGGGCTAGATAACTTGACTGAATTTGTTTACATGAAAAAAACAAAAAGCGGATGGAAAGCAAAACGACTTCATGCAAATAGATATATGAATGACGATGGTGAATGTTATGGTTATGACATATTAAATAATTGCTCTGCAAGACAACTTAATTATGTTAAGGATAGATTTGCCGAATCTTGGTTTGCTAAGGGGAAGAAAGTTAATCATTTCTATTTTGAAAATTCTGCGGGTTTAGGTTGGCGAAAGAAGAGTGTTCAAAGAATGCCTATTACCCCTTCGCATATTTGTGATGGTAATTCTATCTCAGGGGATGACTATAAATATAAAATCAATGAAGATGATCCACTAAAAAGTACTCTTTTAAGTTTTGGCACTATTAAAAATCCATTAAGATTAGTTTTGCATCGACCTTTTTTGGGAACTCCTAAGACTTTGGAAGTCACTTGTCAAAATGGAGAACTATATGCTTGTTTTACTATTGAAATATTTAAAGATGATAAAATTCCTTTAATGAAGAAGGGGGATATTCAAAATAAGATAGGTCTTGATTTCGGAATTAAAGACCATGTTATTGATAACAAAGGTAATACTTATAATTTTCTTAAAAACAAAAAGGTAGAGGACAAAATCTCTAAACTTCAAATCGATTTATCTAGAAAAAAATGGGGTTCAAATAATTACCATCAACTTCTAAAAAGAATTAACAAGTTGAAAACCAAGCAGACTCGAAAGCATGATAATGAGATACATAATTTTACAAAATCTATAGTTGATAATAATGATGCTATTGCAGTTGAAGATTATGAGGTTAGATCAATAGTAGAAAAAACATCCTCAACCAAATCATTAACAAATAAAACAAAAGCCAAAATTAATAAAAAAGCTTTAGAAGGGGGCATATTTAGTATTAAGTCTCAATTAAAATACAAAAGTGCCTTAAATGGCAAGTATTTTAAAAAGATTAATCCTGCTTATACTAGCCAAGATTGTTCTTGTTGTGGGTATAGAAATGCCGACCTTAAACTTTCTGATCGTGAATGGGTTTGCCCTAAATGCGGTGAGCATCACGATAGAGATCAGAATGCTTCTCAAAATATTTTGAAAGCTTCGGGTTTCTAAAAATCGTTCTTTTACATTTTAAAATTCTTCCCTAGTTCGCAGGGGGAATTAAAAGCCTATGGGTCATATCAGTAGGCATTACCTTCATAATCATAGGTTTATGAATATCAGTTTAGCGAACCTATGATTTAGTAGGGAAGCGAAACGGACTCACAAAATCAATTGACGATAATGTGTTTAGCGAACCTATGATTTAGTAGGGAAGCGAAACATATATGCAGAGTTATAACATTAACGATGAGGTTTTAGCGAACCTATGATTTAGTAGGGAAGCGAAACGTACTCATTTGGTAGGTAAGCGAAACGTGGTCAATCGCTGTGGTTATTTTTGTGTTCTATATTTTAGAAGAGAAGCGAAACAAGAATATCTTCTCGCATTTTTTTTTAAAAAAACTTGACATACTTATTAATTTTTGCTAATATTTTAATCATGAGCGGAGAAGGACACACAACAAGTTTCAAAAGAACGACACAGGCTACCAAGTCTAACAAACAACTCTTAGAGGAGTTTCAAGGTTTAGCTTATTCTAGCAAAAAGATTATGTCTCACATGAAATGGTACGGCAAAGAACATAGTGTTGAACTTGTAGAGCATGGAGATGAAGAGCAACCAAAGTGGAGGCAAGAAAGCGTTGCAATTAAAGATACTTTTGAATTTTATATTAGCACTTATGAATCTTGGTATAATGATGCAAATAATTATGAATGCCATGAGACAGAAGGAAGTTATGTTTCTCTTGCTAGAGAATTTGCACATAATAATAATTTAATGTATTTCCCCGATGGTTTCCCTGCTGAATGGATTGAGCAAGAAATAATTGATGGAAAGAAAAATTGGAATCATTATAATGTAAAATCCGATGATAAAAACATTGACAGAATTTGCGAAGTTTGGTATGATTATGGAATACAAAAGTTAAAAGATGGTGAGACAACAGAGCTTTGGCATCAAGTTAAAGATAAGATCAAACAATTAATGGGGAATAGATATGAATGTGAATATGCAAAATAAAATGAATATAGTTCCTAGTAACGATAAAGGAGAAGATTTTGAAATGACTAGCCACTTTGCTTGGCTTAAAGTCGGAGACTACTCTCTTCAGATCGTAGACGATGCTGATGAATTAAGAGTAAGAGTTTACCCTTATGGTGATGAACATGAAGAAATTGATGCCATTTATGTTGCTAAATGAGCAATAGTATTTCTATATGTTCAACCAATGAATATAATTTACCCCTGTCGCTATCGCAGAAAATATTACTCCAACCATTAATTTAATAATTCTAAAACATTGATTATCGTTTAACATAACATAATAATAACGACTTACAACAAAGAGAAGATCACAATGATTACAGATAATACACCATTAAATAAATATTTTTTAATTGACACATCCCTAAAGCCTTGCTATGCTCTTATCAATTCCGCCAATCTTACAGAATATGAGGCAAAAACCAAGAACTATGCTTATGCAATGAATAGAGTAAATAAAAAATATATATTAAAGAAAGATTGGAAGTGAGTTTTATATCTTACATTGCAGTTGATTGGGATAAAGGAAACCCAATTTTGCCACAAAGACCAATTCTAATGACGAAGACAGAAGCATTTAAATTAAATAAACAATTGCTCTTGAATGGCGAAAAGAAAAGATATATCAGAGAAGAACTAGGTTTAAGTTTAAACAATACAAATAAAAAATAATATGAGCGTGAAAGATAGTCATTTAACAATTAGAGAAGATTTGGTCGAAGAGGGTTTGTCTGTGCCTGTTTGGTTTCTTGATTACAAAGAAGATACTCATGTAGAAGATACTCCTACATTGAATATTGATTGTGATTACTCCACCGATGGAGAAGAATTAAATCCTTGGGGGGCAAATATCATAGTAAAAATCACCGACCCTAATCAAGTTGATAAATATGGTAATCCTTGGAAAGATAGATTAGCTTTTGCTATGTCAGTAGATTTTGATTGGAACTAGATAGAAAGATTATAGACATGGGATACGATTTAAATAATAACAAGGGAAAATATTTCAGATGGAATATGTGGGGTTGGGCTGAAGTTTTTAACTTAGCTTTAGCTTATGGATGGCAACCTAAAGGCACTAAACTAGATATGGATGCTAGATATGATAGTTACGAAGACTATGAAAATCATGTTGAAAGCCTTGATGGAACTTATTTCAGTAATGATGGTCAAAAAGTCCTAGCTGAAGATGCTTTTGCTTTCAGTCAAGCATTAGAATCATCCCTTGATGATATACCCGATGAAGATGTAAAAGACCGAACCAATAACAAAATAGATGAAAATTTTATGTCAGAAAGGGCTAAAATTTGGAATCAAGAAAAAGCCACTTTAATAGCGGGCTTTTCGGGAGAGCGAAACAAAGGTTACTTAAAAGAATTTGTCGAATTTTTAAAAGATGGAGCATTCTATATATATTAAATACAGATTTAATTATGAAAGAAAAGCCTAAAAATAAAACTAAACAAATAAAATCTAAATCAAAGCATCAAAACGGAAAAGGTTCTGCCCCTAGAAACATATCTGAAAAATTTAAAAATAATTACGAATATATAAATTGGAATAAAAATAAAAAATGATACAAGTAGAAGATTCAAACAATGAAAAATATTACATTAATCCAAAAAATGTGGTTTATGTAAAAGAAAGAGGTGATCCTGTCAAAAAAGATAAATGGTGGAAAATACTCTTTGTTAATGGCGAACAATTACATACTAAAAACGAACAGGGTGTTAAGTCTATTATTTACTCTATAAAACAATCTAAAACATGAAAATAACAATAACTAATTATAATAAAACTTATAGTGTTGAAACTGATGACGACATGGATGTTGAAAGTATGGCAGATGTATTTAAAGGTTTACT
>Ga0315331_10001321_pt1 | contig 18449 bp, 17 predicted proteins | sample M160m34915metaG_FD_203456 | JGI IMG/M metagenome (GOLD analysis project Ga0315331, IMG submission 203456) | Ammonia-oxidizing marine archaeal communities from Monterey Bay, California, United States - M1 60m 34915 | ecosystem: Environmental > Aquatic > Marine > Intertidal zone | place: USA...
AGAATTAATAAAATCTAATAATTCAACTCTTTCAATTATTTCACTAATTGATGTTTTATATTTTGTAATAATATTATTTACTTCAATATAAAAAGCCTCTTTTAATTCTTTCGCTAATTGTTTTTTTAAATCAACTACATCTATAGAAATTTTCTTTACATCTTTGCAACAAATTTTTGTATTATTTGATCTTGGTAAATCTATAAATTCTAAATCATCTATATTAATATGCATTGTCCCAATTGTAATATTAGTTAATTTTGCCAAATTAGCACGTAGTATTTTACTTCTTCTTTTTGTTAATAACATATAGTGTCCTTCTCTATCGTTATATTTTAAAGTGATAGTAGATTGCTCTTTTTTAATAAATAACTTGCCTTTATTTTCTTCAATATGTTTCTCAAATTCTTTTACTAAATAATTCATAAAATTATTTCCCATACTAATAGTTTCAGTTAATTCAATAATTTTTGGATAATTTTTAGTAAGAATATAATTTGTATCCTCGTCTTTATAATTAATAAAATTTAATTTCATCATATAATCAATATCAAATGTGTTGTCCATTAAACATATTATTTCATTTATATTAGATAAAATATTTTTATCTATATTAAATAGTTTTGCTATTTTTTTATCAAGGTCAGTAAAAGCTATACGTATCTGCTTTAATGATAAATAAAAATTAGCCATTTCATTTGGAAATATCTTAAGTAGTTCCATTTTTCTAACTGTTTTGGATAGATCGGTTATATTCGTTAAATTATTATAAATAGTTTCATATTGTTCCCTTTCTATTATTTTTTCAATCATATTGTAACGATTATTTAAAATATTAATATCAGTAGTAGGAGTAGCCAAATTATCTTTCAAAAATCTTTTTCCCATAGGAGTTCGAGTTTTATTAATACATTGAAATAGTGTTTTTGGTTTATTTTCCATCGGAAGAATATCTAATTGTTCTAATGCTTTATTTCCTAGAAATAGAGTATCAGATTGATCAAAATATTTTGGTTTTGTTAATTTTTCTAACAATAAAGGCATGTGATTAGTAAAGAAATCCATTATACCAACTAATGATATACGAGCCATATTATACACATGTAAATTAATATTTTCCATAATATCTCCAAATATTTTACATAATATAGTTTGTTGGTATTTCATATTAGTAATCATATCACTGTTATTTAATTTATATGTGGTTATAGTATCACTAATTCCAATGTATCGAAGTATATCATTAACTGTCATATGATTAAATGTTTTATTTGCTGATATATAACTAGTAAATCCTTTAGAACAATATAGTACTATTTCACTTGGTGGATATTTTTCTAAAAATCTAACAGTGTTATCTAGTGCTATCATAGTGTCATATGTAGTACCAACTGTTTCATACACACATCCTTCTCCTGTCATCATACAATAACTTGTTAATCCAATACATAGAATCGGTGTAGATGTTTTTAATTTTAAACCATCTAGAACAATACTAATAATATTATTAGTACTGTTATTATTATTATTAATATGAGTAGATGACGAATATATACCAACAACTTCTCTTTTTGGATTAGGAGGTTCAGTTGTTTGGTCTATTCTAACTATAGTATAACCAATTGAAATTATTTTATCAATTACTTCATCAACAATATATGATGGAAATCCCATCATTCTAGGATTAGATAATGACAAAGGTTTATTTTTATTTTTTTGTGTAACTATCATGTCTAATTTTTCTGATATGGTTGTTAAATCAGGTCCATCCGTATCAGTGTTATAACATTCGTGAAAACTACCAACAGCCATTAAAATTAATATTTTGCAATTGGAATGTATACCACTGTACACTGATACATAATGATTGTGAATATCAAAATAATCTTTTACATATATTTCTTTATTATAATGAGTTGAATTCATTTATATAATATATTAATATCTTTTGTTTTAATGTATTATTATATGTATATATATAATATGGATATTGTACATCATTGCGAATTAATGTATAAAAAATATGATATTTATTAAATCCAGAAGATCATGGAATGAGTGTCGAAGATAGTTATATTTCAAAAAATTAATAAAATATCAAATAATATAATGGAACAATATGATACTAATAAAGAACTATTTGATATTAGAAATGATAGACTTAATTCTATGGTAAATAAAACTGATTCATCAAGCGAATCAAATGATATTAAATTAACTGATATTTATTTTGAATTGATAAAAAAAGATAATACATGTACATCATATTATACGGTAGATCAATTATCACAAATGCCATTTAATGTAATATATAATATATTAACAAATGTTTCATATTTAATATTTATTGATAATATAAAATTACAAAAATCAGTATCTAATAAATGTAGTATATTAAAAAAAAAACATTTATTAGATACCGATTTTCCAAATTGTACATTTTTCCCATATGAAATAATAGATATGTTAAAAAAAAATATACATACTCTTAATAATAATATATTAAATGCAGAAAGTAAAAGACAAAAGATATATGATAATGAAGAAGAAATTTGTTATGGGATTAGTTTTGATGAAGGTGATATAATAAAAAATCGTGTATATAAAAAAACGGAAATAATTGATATGATAATGTTTATACCAATTGACAAATATAATATAAAACAAACTGAATATAAAATAAGAGGTTTTTGTCAAATAGTAGAAGAATTAGGTGCAAAATCAATTGATATAACTTTTAAAAAAAATCATATAGTTAATATTAAAAAAAATATAGATGCTGCTCTAAGTAGTGATATAAAAATAATGGCAATTAATTTAGGATTGAGTGTAACAAATATTAATGAAACTGATGAGAATTATCAATATACATTAACGTATCCTTCTAGTAATATGATTATATTAAATGAAGCTATTATTAGAAATAAAATTAAACAGAGACAATTTATAATAAATGATGCAAATTATAATTCTAATTTGGAATTACAATATTTAATTAACTCTAGATGCAAACATATGATAACAAAATATTCGACTATATTTACAGTAGATAATTCAGTACTAATAGACCAGTCGTTACTTGTAAAATTGAAATCACATAATATCGATATTGGGATGTCATATAAAACATATAATATGGATAAAACTTATTTAACAATAATAACAAATGTTATATTTTCATCAGGAGATGATTATACTGATATATTAAATGGAACTAATGTCAGTTTAGATAACATTGGATTCAATCAATTGATAAATAGTATGAAAAATTCAAATGATTTTAGTACAAATGGTATTTATAAAATAATGGTATTTATTAATACATATATTGATAAAATATTACAAAATAGTTATTCAAGTCAATATGCAAATATATGTATTATTATGAAAAAAATTAAAAAAGAATTAACATTATCAGAATATGCCGAATTATTATGCAATCATTTTACCAATAAATCTCAATGGATTCATTTTATTAATTTTATAGATTTGCTATTAAATAAAACCCCTTGTTATGATAAATTAGGTTATATTATAATAGTATGTATTAATTGTAGTGTTGATGATAAAATTGATTTAATGCTTAATTTTATTCAACAAATATGTATTGAAAAAAAAATAGAAGATAAATTTTGGAATATGATACAACCATATAATATTAGATTAAAAACAGAATTAAGACATAAATTATTATATGAATATAATTTCATTCATAATTATAATTGGTATAATTTAAATATGTTAATTAATTCTATTGAAACTTATACTGTTAATTTTACTGATATGGATAATGAAACATGTTTTATTAAATTAATACATAATATGACCAATGGATTTAAAAATTGGGAATTTAATACATCGATGATTCCATTCATTATGAAACAATTGCGTAATATTCCAGATATTATTAAAAATGAAATGTATTTAACAAGTATATTTGAGAAAACTCTTAATATAGAAAGTTTTTATACTAATAAAATTAATAAACTAGAAGATTTAATACAATATATTAATGATAAAATAGATATTATAAAAAACATATATAAATGGATTAATGACATCACATACCCAATTACATTAGAAGATTTTTATAATACGATAAGTACAGCTGATTTTGTTGAAACATATGATTATTTAAATAAAAAAATATATTATATAATTGGTGATAAAACATTAGAAAATATCAAAAAATGGATTCAATATGATAAAATCACTAATGAAAATATGATAGATATAATAAAAAAGATATTATGTTATAATGAAAAACTAAATGTAAACAATATTCCCACAAATTATTTAGGTTTTACCATTATATGTAATAACTATATAAATGGTGATAGTGAAACTGAATTTAATAATTTAGTAAAACCATTCATATTAAGTCATATTCATAATAAACACGTTGTCAAACAAATAATAGATGATATAATATATGAGGATTTTAATAAATCATTTGGAACATATTATGATATGTTTATATATTTAAAAAACATTTTAGTTAAAAATGAAATAAATATTTCGCATATTATTTCACAATTTATTTTATAAGTTTATTTTTCCCTAATAAGGTTTCTCTTATAAAAGAATGTACTAGATATGGATAATCATGTATATTATACCATGTTATTTTGTTTATTTTAATGTACATTTTTAATATATTACGTACAATTTTATATCCATTAATTCCATTTAATTTTGTAGTAAATTTTTTTAATTTACTATAATCGCCATCATTTTTAATTGATTTTAATAGTTTTTCTAAAAAAAATTTAGTTTCAACAACATCAATTTCAACCTGTTCATTATATGGATCTTTATTAAATGAATCATATGGAGACATTTTTTTTTTAGTAACAGATTTATTTTTTATTCTATATAATGCACTTGCCGCATCAACTAAATGTTTAATTTTATACAATTCATCAATATTCCAATAACTAATATTATCTTTACATCTTAAACCAATTGTATTATAATTACTATCAACGAATTCAATTTGCCTAGAATTATGATTTTTAATATAATCATTATTTACCAATTTAGTACGCCATTCATTTGTTATAGGTAATTGAAATCCAAGATCATTTGACAAAACTGGTTTTAATTCATTAAAAAATTTATAGTGTGACGAGTCATCGAATACATTTCTAATAACATATTCTTTATATTCCATTGGGAAAGGCATTATTTTGACGAAACATCCAGTGTTATATTTTTTATGTGAACTGTCTGGGTTAGTTGGAACAGTTTGATTTACCAGAGTATATGTAGGGAGAGAATTTGTAGGAAAAGAACTTGTATTAATCCGAATATTTGTTAGACTAGAGGATTTAGATTTTGAGGATTGTTTTTTAGTTATATCTTGAGATGATAATCGAGACATTATAATAATAATTAGATATAATTATATTAATATACGGCAAATATATTTTTTTATTAGTTCTGGACGTAAACTAATATCAATCCAATCAATATTTCTTTTTTTAATAAATAATTTTAATATTTTATGTATAATATAATACCCATCTTTTCCATTTAATTTAGATAAATGTTTTTTTGATTTATTAAAATCAGGATCATTAGATATCCATTTTATAGTTTTTTGTAAATATTTTTTTATAATTATTTCCTGAGTTCTTGGATCTGAATTAAGATTTTTATAAGTAACAATTTTTGTAATAAAACTAGGGTAATTTCCTATTTCATAGAATTGGAGATTCGGGTATTTATTTACTTGTCGTAATACCATTATATAATTTAAGTAGATTATAATATATTTAATTTATATTATAATATGATATTATTATATAAAATATAATATAATGAAGAAAAATAATAATACGTCAATAGTTGGAACTAGATATTTGAAAGATTCTTTTAAAAATATAATAGATAATAAATTGTTGCCCGGAAAAATAGAAAATTTAAGAGAACCATTTGTACCCGAAATAGAACCCACTTTATTAAAATATAATGATTATTTTTGGAAAAAAATATTTCCATTTAAAAAAGGTATAAACTTTTCAGATTACCAATTATCAAATATAGGGAGATATAGTATTTTTTATCCATTAGACGCAGATAAATTGGCTAAAATAATTCGAAGTTTTCTACCAGACAATGATATAGTAACTATAACTGATGCAACAGCAAATATGGGTGGCGCAACACTTGCGTTTTCAAATTATTTTAATTTTGTTAATTCAGTTGAGATTATACCATTTCATTGTGATATATTATCTAATAATATAAAAGTATATGGAATGGAAAATAAAGTAAAAGTACATTGTTTAGATTATTTAGATATTGGTAATGTATTGGAACAAGATGCAATCTTTTTTGATCCACCTTGGGGAGGACCTGATTATAAAACATTAAAATTAATAGATATGTATTTGGATAATATATCTATTACTGATATCATAAAAAGCTTAATTGATAAAAAAAAAATAAAAATAATTTCAGTTAGAGTTCCATTTAATTATGATTTTAAGAAATTACTTGCATTAACAGATAAATCACACATTTATACTTTTAAGAAACCTGATGGTAAATTAAACTTTTTTTTAATAGTATTAATAGTATAATATCAAAACATAAAAAATTAGTCGATTTATATTATAATTTTATAACAACTTTTATTCATGTACCATGATTTCATTTATTAATGTGTTTTTTTTCTATATTTAATATCATTATCATAATCGTGTTTACTTAATTCATACCCCCAATGTTGTAAAGTCTGTCTAATTTTTGGAGATATACTATGATCATTCCATTGTCCTTTTTTTGTTAAAATTATTGTAATTAACCATTTTCTAAATCTACCATTTTCACCAGCAATGCCATCCCATCTTTTTATTTGTCTTTCATCATCTTTTGTTCTTCGGCCATTATAAAAATTACAATACCATTGTACCCATCCATATGGGTCATATTTAGTAATCCATTTTTTCTCCTCCCAATATTCAAGTGATGTACCAACTTTAACTTTATATTTATTTACCGATGTATCATATTTTGAATTGGATAAATGTTCTTCTTGAATTCCTTTCCACCAAGATTTAGATATCTGGTTATGAACATTTTTATAGTTTTTTTTAGTAATTGACGAATATATAGGTCTCCAATATGTTCCTCCGAAACTCCCTTTTGTAAATATCTCTCTAGGTGTTAAGGTTGGTTTAAAATTAGGATAATCTTTAAATTTAATTGTATGGGTATTCGTCATTATATATAATTTAAGTAGATTTTTTTTTCAAATATGATTTTATATATAAATCTAAATCTGTACCTAAATTAAATTTAAAATCATTTATATCTTTTGTTTTAAACCAATATAGGATATATTCTTTTGTTTTTTCCATAGATTCATTATTCCAATAATGTTTATTTATTTTTTCATATAATGGTATTAATACATCATTGTCATTTTTCAAAAGATAATAATTAAATTTTATCCATATATTTACAATTCTATTTACTGTTTGATATGGAGAGTCTTCTTTAATTGATTCATCTATCCAAATCATTAATTCATGTATATCATTAATCTTATATAGTGATAAAATTTTCTCTCTGTTTATATTTATATATGGTAATGATATAAATTTGCTTATCTCAATTGGAGTCAGATCTGTAACTGTACCTAATTTAAATGATCCTTTTACTTGATTATATAATTTTTCATAACCAGAATTATTAGATTTATCAATATTAAAAATTTGTAATGAAACAGGATGTAGAATTTTGTCACTTTCCATATTTGTATTTCCGCCATATTTTTTAATATATCGTGTCGAATTAACTAATTTAGTCATATATAAATGGTTAGATTAATTATTTATTTAAAAGATAACTTTAATTATAATTTAAATGTTAATAGATGAAAATATATTATCTGACAATTATTTATCTTCTAGTTATACTTCTTCTAATAATGATACTGAAAATTCATGTTTCAACATCAATTTAACTGGTGATATAATTAATAAATATAATGTAATTGCTGAATTAGGTCATGGATCATATTCAATTGTATGGTTAGTATATTGTATAGAAGATAATAATTTTTATGCAATGAAAGTTCAAAATCCAGAAGATTATGACGAGGGTATAGATGAAATAAAAATATTAAAAAAAATAAAAAATACCGAACCTTATTTAAATTATTTAGTAGATAATTTTATTGAGACTCGATTATTAGATGAAGGTGAGGATGGTGAACATGAATTTAAATTTGTTTGCTCTGTCTATAATTTATGTTGCGGTAATTTAGATGGATTTGGAAGAAAAGGTAAATATACAAATGGTTATCCTATCGAAATAGTAAAGAAAATTATTAATCAAGTTTGTAATGGATTATTGTCAATCCATAACAAATTAAATGGATTTCATGGTGATATAAAACCTGATAATATATTATTATGTGGTATAAATAATAGAGATTTACAATTAATAAAATTATATAAAAAAGCAAATTTTCTAGAATTATATCAATTAGTAAAAAAACAATATATGAATGAAAAAAAAACGAAAAAAATATCACTTGAAAATAAATTAAGAATCAGAAAAAAGATCCATCGGCAAATAATAGATGGAATGCAAAATGTATCTACAAGTCAGTATGATATAAATGATAAATATATAAATGATATTTGTATAAAAATATCTGATTTTGGTTTTTTTTGTAATTTGAAAGAACAGTTTAATGAATCATTTGGCACACAATATTATCAAGCTCCTGAAAATATATTATTAGGTGATTGTACTGAGAAAGTAGATGTATGGGCTTTAGGATGTACATTATATGAATTGGTTACAGGACATATATTATTTGAACCAGACTCTGATGAAAATGGATGTTCTGATAAATATCATTTAGAAATGATGATTAATTTATGTAATGAATTTAATAAAAAGATGATTACTAAATCAAAAAATGGATCAAAATATTTTAATAAGAAAGGCAAATTAAATAATATAATATATGATGAAACGTTTAATGATAAATTTATAACCAAAATTGAAAATAAATTAAAATCATTCAATATACATGATATATTATTATGTGATCTATTATCACGTATGCTCAACTCTGACCCAAAACAACGCATATCTGTAATAGATGTTTTAAATCATGATTGGTGTAAATCATAATTCATTTAGATAAATGAATAGATTGTATATATTATAAATTCAATGGAAAAAGTTTAATTTACCTCTCCCACGCTTGTACCGCCAGATTCTCCTCCATGTGTTAGCCATCCACCATCATCACCATTTCCTTCGTATCTATGTTGTTTATTTTTCTCGAAAAGTAAATACATGTTACAGAGTGTTTATTAATAGATCACTTAAATCATATAAATTTCAATTTTTTATATTAAAAATTATTGAAATTATTTAACAAAAAGATTATTTATAATATAATATAATATAATAATGGAAGATGAAACTGATGAAATATTAGATACAGTAGATGTAGAAGATATAGATGATATATTTGCTGGTGAAGAACAACCTGATGATGATAACAAACCTGTTATAGATAATGATAAACGTATTTCCAAGAACAAAATGACTATATATGAGTTTGTTCGTATTATAGGTGAAAGAAGAAAACAACTTGAAAATGGAGCTAAACCACTTATTAAACAATCGCCATTATCTGAAAAGTTTACATATAGTGAAATAGCAATAGAAGAATTCAAAAATAATATGATACCATTTAAAATAAGAAGACCATTGAAAGATCATTATGAAATATGGTCAATGAAAGAATTAGAGAAATCTCATTTAGAACATTTATTATAGTATTATTTTATACAGGCCAACTATTATAACATTTTGTACATAAATAATTTGTTTCAAAAGAGTCTTTCTCTCTGTAATATACTGCTTCTTTATTATCAGAATCAATATGAGTTATACAATTTATATTTTTACAGGTATAATCTTTTGTTCGCGGGTATATTGGATTCATTGATAATAATTTATTATCTTCTATACTTTTATTAATCTTAAATGTAGAACTAATATTTAATTGATACAAAGATATTGTTTTATTTATTGATTTTCTATAATTGCAATTAACGCATTTAAATTCAATACCACCAAATGGAATTGTTTTTTCAAATACTATATCAAGAGATTCTTGTTCTTCATCTGATAGTGTTGCATATATTTTATGATCAGTTAGATCTTTTTTAGAAAATGTAACTGTATAATTTGCTAAATTTTTTTTTGCTTTTAATCTTTTAAATAATTCTCTTGGACTATCTAATGATTTTAATTCAGTTGTTTTAGTTGTTTTAGTTATATCAAAAGAATAATTACATTTTGGGCAGAAATACATTATATATAAATATATATAATATATTTATATCTATATTAATCAATTTTTTATTTATCCTTAAATATAATTTATCATATATACTATATGATACAACTTGATAAACCTAGTGATATTCAGTTTCAAATAATTAAAAATTTTATATTAGGAGGTACTATAATTGCTTCAGTTAGTTATTTAGCAACATTTGTTAATCCAGTTATTGCAGCTATATGGTGGTCATATCCTCTATCTATTATCCCAACTATATATTTTATGAAACATAATGGTCAAACTAATAAATATATTTCAAAGTTTTTATTTAGTACTACATTTGCTCTAGGGTTACTTGCATTATGTATATTATTTATTAGTTATTATTTAAAAAAATCAAATAATAACGAAGGGGTAACACCATCTATTTTAAAATCTTCTTTATTATGGTTTGTTGGAACTATTGGTTTTTATATACTCATTATATATGGGGGTTTTAAACATTATTTTATATAATGGAATTATATCACCATATATTATTAATTCTTAAAAATATATTCACTACGTTTCTTTAATTTCACAATTTTTAAAATTTTTAAGATTTAAAATATGAAAATTACATTGTTTAGGGTTTTTAGATATTATTAGTTTTTCGTCTTTATTATTTTTTTCAAATAATCTATCATATTTATAAAATCGTTCTAATATACTTTTCGCTTCAATACAAGATAAAATATTATATTTGTCTACTAATATAATACATTTATTTAATGTTTTAATGCCATCTACCATAGTAATTGAATAATAGTAATCGTCATATTCTGGTATTTTTTCAGAACTATTATTATATTTAAATATTAAATCTTTTTCAGTTAATGTGATAATTAGACTATATTTTTTTGTTCTAAATCTATTTTGGTTCTTTGTATAGTCAAAATTATATACAATATAATTAATAGGACTACCCATTTGTATCTCTTCTGTTTTCAATAAATCTATCAATGCCTGTTTCTTATATAGTGTGATTGTATGTATATACAAACAATAACCTAGAATAAAATAATAAGTCTTAAACCCTTTTTCTGTTTTATCGTTTTGAATACGGTGTAGTAACTTTTTTTTATTAAAAAAATCTATAATTTTATTCTTTGATTTTATTTTGTCAATGTCTTTGATTGATTTTCTTTTGTAAATTTCAAGCTTATCGCCGAATACTGGATTTTCAGAAGTAGGAGAGTATTCAACATGTACCAAATGGTAGATACAATCCATTTTTTCATATAATTCGTCAAATGTTAATCCAAATGTTATGGGGGGGTTTACTCCACCAAGCATTATATATTTTGCTTTATATTTTAGATATTTTTGAAAATAATCCATATATATATATTTAGATATTTCTTTTCCATTTTTTTATTTTATTTTTAGTTATGTAAATTATATACAAATTACCATCATTACCTTTTTTTATAGTTCCTATTTTATATAAAGTGGCTGATTCACTAGGAGATGGTCTAATTTTTTTTTTATTTTTTCTTATAATTGGTTTCCAAATACCAATTATTCTTTTTGCATTAATACTATTTTTTAAAGGATCTGTTAAAAAATTTATATTATTATAATTTATTTTTAATTCCTTGTTTAATGCCATTATATTTTCAAAATTTATAAAATTTTTGTCATCTATTATTATTTTTGTCCATGGAAAATCCTGTAATCCGATATATTTATTTAAATTTTCTTTATAATTCGATAATAACGATATTTCATTTAGTTTATTGTAAATATCATTTATTTTTAATTTATAATTTAACTTTTTGCAAAGAAGATTGTAACAACTTTTATGACAAATTAATGCCGATGTAATATCATCAACGTCAATCCAAGACCCAAGTTGTGTTTGATAACCTTTCTTTGCTTTCATATTCGTAAATCCACCCCAATCGTCTCTGTCGAATGTATTAATGTCTTTGATTACTTTATCATGTGTAATTAAATATAGTTGAGAACACCAATTAAAAGTAGCTCGTAGTTTCAAAACATCATTTATATATTTTTTATAGTTTAATAATAATTCTGGTGTTATTTTTTGTGATTTGTTTGATAATCGATATATATATTTTTTTGATTTACTAGGTAAATCAAATTTTCCTGTTTTAATAATTTTAGTTAAATATTTTATATCATTATTATAACTATCTAATCCTGAAGCAGTTATCCCACATATTACACAATATATATCATGACAACCCATATATATATATATATATATATATTATTTTCTTGTAAAAGACGTTATATAATATTTTTAAGAATACTATGAGATAAATTGCTGTGCTCTGCAGATTAAATAATTCATTCTGAATTATTTAATCTTATATAACAAGATAAATGAACAAAGTTCTATTTAACCTCAACTCATATTTTATTTTTTAAGAAATTCATCAATTTTTGAAATAAATGTATTATTTAATTTTACAAAATCCAATTCTTTTAAATGTAATGGATAAAATATATTCACTAATGGAATAACTCCAAATATTTCACCATAAGATAATAAATCATTTTTTAAATTAATATAATTTTTTTCAAGTGTAATCATAATATCTTCTTTAAATATTTCCATTAAATTAATATCATTACAAGAAATATGTCCTTCTAATACCATAATAATAGCTATTAAATAATTATGAAAAGTAACATATTGTGTATATTGTAATGAAATTAAACTCGTTCCATTTGTATTTTCATGACCTGGTTCATTTCTCAACGGTTGTTCGCACATTAATGATTGTATTGAAAGAAGAACTGATTTTAATGTCATAACTGGTTCCCATTTTGGACCACTCCATGTTCCTAAAATAGACAAACATACTTTACCACATGCATATAGATTTGGATTAAACCGTACCTTTCCATTAGTTGTCAAAAATTTAACTTTAGGAGAGGTAACTGGGTAATTAGATGGAAATAATACCTCAAAGAAATAATAGCCTCCATAATATGGTGTATTATTAGGACCTATTATCATACAATATATTTTAGTAATATCTAATTTATCAAAATATATGTATATATCATCTGGTTTATTTTTTTTAAAATCAATTATATCATTAATAATTCGAAGATTAACGTTATTATTCATTATATGACTAGTGACTATTTATTTATATATATATATATAAATAAATAAATAATATCATAACAGAATGAACATTTTAATATATGACGATATTTACCTTATTATATAGGACTATATGTGACAAAAAGGACCATTTATAACGATATATACAAACTCATAAAAATTTGAAAAATAAATATTTAAAAATAACATTCTTAACATATTATAATAATACAAATGACTTCAACTAGTGATAAAAGTAGTATCAAAATAAAAATAAATGAATTATTAAATGCGACTCGTATAGCTAAAACTGTCACAGAATTTACACATGTTTCAATGGGAGGGAATACATTTCCAGGGAAATTTGCATTGACTGAAAAACAATGTGAAAAATTATCTAAATATATAGCCAAGTCCAGTTCCGAAGGTTTACACTTTTCTATTGCGGAAAAATTACAACAATATGCACCTATTATGGTAGATATTGATTTAAAATTACCAAAAGAAGGACATGATAATTCAAGATTATATGATGACAAGTTTATAAAATTACTCGTTGATAAATATAGAACAAGTATTAAAAAATATTTAAATGTAACAGATATGGAACTAACGTGTTTTGTATTTGAGAAATCTACTACTAGTGAAAAAAATGATCAGATTTGTGACGGAATTCATTTTATATTTCCATATACAACAGTTGATCCTAAAGTGCGACATTTGGTTTTTAAAACAGTATATGATGATTGTATTGAAACAGGATTATTCGAAAAATATTGTAATAACACAGATGTATTAGATGATAATATTATATCAACTAATCCATGGTTGATGTATGGATGCTGTAAACCATCTGGAACTCCATATATTTTAACTCAAGTGTTGGATGTAAATAATAATACCAGTCCTATTGATAAAATTGGAACACATAAAGATATTACACAAATGTTAAGCTTGCGTGACACTAAATGGAGTGAAATAAATGCTACAAAATTAAATGAAGATGTTAATTTAGAATATATTGATTCCGCATATAATAATTTAGGTCGGGGAGATGATAATGAAAAATTAAATACTATGTTAAATGATTGGATTCCAAGTGATACATTGGAAGCAATTGAAAAGGCAGTTACATTAATAAATATGTTAAAAAAAGAAAGAAGTGATTCTTTCCACGATTGGATTCGTGTCGGATGGGCACTTCGTAATACACATAAATGTTTATACGATACTTGGGTTGATTTTTCAAAAAAATCAACTAAATATAAACCAGGTGAATGTGATATATTATGGAGAAATATGAAGGATGGTGGTTATACAATTAGATCAATTATGTTATGGGCAAAAGAAGATAGTCCAGTAGAATATAAACTGTTTATAAAAGAAGATTTTGAAAATAATCTTAGAAAAAATTGCATTAACAATACTTTTATGATTGCCAAAGCACTTTATTGCAAGTATTTTGACAAATTTGTGTGTGCAAATCCAAAAGACAATACTTGGTATCATTTTAGCGAACATAGATGGAGAAAGTGTATTGGTGGTGGTAGATTAATTACACTTATTTCAAGTGAATTTGCCAATCATTATATTGAAATGGCACAAGAATATACAAAAAAGGCATTAGAATCTTTAGGTGATAAAAAAACTTTTTTACAAGAAGCAGCTCATTTTAATAAAATTGCAGATAATTTAATGGATATTAATTTCAAGAAAAAGATTATGGAAGAAAGTAAATATCTATTTTATTGTGATATGTTTTTAAAACGGTTAGATGAAAACCATCAACTGATTGGATTTGAAAATGGTGTATATGATTTGGATATGAAAAAATTTAGAAGTGGTCGTCCGGATGATCATATCTCAATGTCAACAAATGTTCATTATACAAAATGGTCTAGTAAAAATCCATATGCAGGTCAAATAAATAATTTCTTTGATAAAATCCTACCTAATAAGAAGGTAAGAGATTATTTTCTATCTCGTTTATCAACATGTGTATCTGGTGAAAATCGAGAAGAAAAATTTTATTTTTGTACTGGATCTGGTTCAAATGGTAAATCACTTTGTTTTCAATTAGTATCAGAATCATTAGGAGATTATTATATTTCTTGTCCAATTACTATTATTACACGAAAAAGAGGAGCTTCTAATGCCGCATCACCTGAAATGGCTCGCATGAAAGGTGTTCGGATCGGAGTATATCAAGAACCAGGTACAGATGAAATAATTAACGTTGGTATATTTAAAGAAATATCTGGTAATGATAAATTTATGGTTCGTGGATTATATCAAGAACCAATTGAAGTCAAGTCTCAAATGAAAAATTGGATGACAACGAATGAACTACCTGAAGTTAATTCAGATGATGGTGGTACATGGAGACGTCTCCGTGTAATTGACTTTAATTCAAAGTTTGTTGAAAATCCCGACCCGGAAAGACCCGAGGAATTTATGTTAGATGATACACTAAAGAATAAAATTTCACAATGGGCACCCGCATTTGCAAGTTATCTGATTCATATTTATACTACTAAATATAATGTAGACGATAAAGTCCCTGAACCAGAAGAAGTCCAGTGTTCTACTAATAAATATCGTAAGGATCAAGATTTCGTTCGCGAATATTATGAAGCTTCTATTGAAACAACTACAAATAAAATGGATACATTAAAGAAGAAAGATTTGTATAATCATTTTAAATTATGGTTTAGTGAAATTCACAATGGAGAAACATTACCAAAAGCAAAGAAAATATATGATTTCATGGATAAAGAAATTAAAAATAAATATGGATCAAATGGATGGCCCTTTTTAAGATTTAAAATAGAATATAAAGAAGGTGGGGACGACGAAGAAATAAATGATTTAGATCTAATGTAAGAAATAAATGATTTGTAAAAAAAATAATAATTTAAAAAATTGATTTATAAAAATATTAATATATTTATATTAATATTTTAATAAATGGCTGACACAATATTAAATTATAATAACAAAACATCAACATCAAAAAATATTTCTATTGAAAATTTTGATTTATCAATTGGTAGTAAAGTATTATTCACGGATGCAAAATTAAATATTGTTACCGATACAGTATATGGATTAATTGGTAAAAATGGTAGTGGAAAATCTTCATTACTATTAGAAATTTTCAAATTACAGAATAGTATTGAAAAAAAATCAACCACTGAATCAATTAAAATAGATACATTATATTCAGAACAAGAAATAGTTCTTGATAGTAGAAATCCTGTTGATTATATTTTAGATTCAAATACTAAATTGATAAACAAACAAAATGAATTAAATAGATTAGAACAAATGATTCAAAACGAAATGAATGTAGATCAATCTACATTAGATGAATTATACGATATTATCAATACATGGAATCCAGAATCTGAAAAAGGAAAAGTGATTAAAATTTTAAAAGGTCTAGGATTTACCGATAGCATGTTAATGAATGAATCACAAATACTTAGTGGTGGGTGGATGATGAGAATATCTTTAGCACGATCTTTGTATTTAAAACCAGATTTATTACTATTAGATGAACCAACTAATCATTTAGATCTTGATGCAATTATTTGGCTAACACAATATATATCAGAATGGAATAAAACAGTTATTATTATTTCACATAATATTGGTTTTTTAAATGATGTATGTGATTATATTATAAATATCGAAAATAAAGCATTAATGTATTATAAAGGAAATTATAATAGTTTTAAATTGGCATTACAATGTAAATATACTACTGAATTAAAAATTTGGACAAAATATGAAAAAAATTTAAAAGACATTAAAAAAAAAGGACAAAAAGAATTAATAACTAAATTTCTTGATAAAAATAAACAAGTTAGACCAAAACCACCTTATAAAATATATATTATGTTTAATGTACCAAATACTATTCGTTCTAATATAATTAGTGTAAATAAAGTATCATATGGTTATAATATAATTGATCCAATATTAGAAAATATTGATTTTGGACTAGATATAAATTCAAAAGTTATTCTAGTAGGACCAAATGGTAGTGGTAAATCAACATTAGTTAAATTATTAATTGGCGAATTAATACCTACTAATGGTGTTATTGATAGACATCCACAAGCAACAATTGGATATTATAGCCAGCATTTTGAATCAACATTACCTCTTGATATATCCCCGATTCAATATTTATTAAATACAACAAAGGTTGAACTAAATACTATTAAAAGTCATTTTGGTAAAATTAAATTAGACGAATTATATCAAAATAAACCTATATCACTATTGTCAGGTGGTATGAAATCTAAAGTAGCTTTGACACAATTAATATTATTAAATCCTCATTTTTTAATTCTTGATGAACCAACTAATCATTTAGATATAGAAACAGTAGATGCATTAATAGATAGTTTAAGTCTTTTTCAAGGAGGATTGTTAATAATTACACATGAAACTGAATTAATACGAAAACTAGATCATACCATATGGTTAATGGATCAAACTAATAAAACTATTAAATATAATATAGGTACATATGATGAATATATCGAATAATTATATAATTTGTTATTTTATAATATAATATATATTAATATGATTGATTATATAATTATTGGTTTTATTTGTGTAATTACTAGTTTTATCATAATAAATTTTATAATATCTAAAACAAAAAGACTTGAATTAAATAATATTAAAATATATATAATTGCATTTATAATAGGTGTTGTTGTTCATTTTATAACAGAATATTGTGAAATTAGTAAATGGTACACAAATAAAAGACATCTAACTGCTATAAAAATGTTATCTACCGACTAATTTTTTTTACAACAAACCCAATAATTACATATTGTACATTTGTTTCATTATGTTTACACTAAAATAATATTATTTTTTTCTTATATTATATATATGGATTATTTCAGAGATTCTGCAATGATTATAATGTTTATTATTATTATATTTTTAATTTATAATCAAAATAAAATA
>Ga0315331_10001324_pt1 | contig 18432 bp, 18 predicted proteins | sample M160m34915metaG_FD_203456 | JGI IMG/M metagenome (GOLD analysis project Ga0315331, IMG submission 203456) | Ammonia-oxidizing marine archaeal communities from Monterey Bay, California, United States - M1 60m 34915 | ecosystem: Environmental > Aquatic > Marine > Intertidal zone | place: USA...
CTGCGCGAAGGGTTCGGCGGATTGGGAGTGACCATCCGATACGACAAGGGCGAAACCTACGTCCAGAAAGTCCACGAAGGGACACCTGCCTTCAAAGCGGCCCTCAAAGCGGGCGACCACATCACCCATGTCGGCGACACCCCGCTTTCGGGTCTCAGCCAGCGGGCGGCGATCACCCATCTTCGCGGTCCGGTCCACAGCCGCGCAAATCTGACGATCGCCCGCGAAGGGTCGGCAACGCCGTTGAAGATCGGCGTCGTGCGGGCCCATATTATTTTGCCGACGGTCACATCGGAACGCGACAAAGGCATTCTGACGATAAAGATTACAGGATTTAATCAGGGCACCTCGCGCAGTCTGGGCAAAGTACTCGCCGTAGCCGAGCGCGAGGGATATGAGGATCTGCGCGGGATCGTCCTCGATCTGCGGGGAAACCCGGGCGGGCTGCTCGACCAGGCAGTTGCCGTCGCTGACTTCTTTTTGAATGACGGGTTGATCATTTCGACAAAAGGCCGCCATCGCCGCGCCAACCAGACCTTCAATGCCTCCTGGGGCGAGAGGGTTGAAAAAACTCCGATCGCTATTCTTATTAACGGCCGGTCCGCATCAGCGTCAGAAATCGTTGCTGCCGCTCTACGGGACCGGGGCCGCGCAATCGTGGTCGGCGCATCCTCTTTCGGCAAAGGCAGCGTGCAGACCATCATACGTCTGCCGAACGGCGGGGAACTTACGCTGACATGGGCCCATATGATCGCACCGGCGGGCTTTAACCTGCATGGGCACGGCGTTATTCCGGCGATCTGCACGTCGGCGACGGAACACCCGGTGGCGGATATGATCGAAGTGATCCGTGCCGACAGTCCCGCGGCGGGCGCGGCACTGGGCCGCGCGCTCTCGTCACGCCATGCGATCCGCACGAACCCGACACTTGCCCGCGAACAATGCCCGTCGACCAGCGAAAGACCCAAAGAAGACCGCGAAATCGCCAGATATCTGCTGGAACATAAATCGCTCTACAACCGGGCGCTCAAAGATGGCGGCGCGGCGATCGCCCAACGGTGAAATTACTGTCCCGCAGCGCACCAAATCCTTGACAGACAGACCGGAACCGGTCAGTTTCCCGCAGATTTTCAGATCCTGCTTTTCAGGAGAATTAGAATGGCCAAAGCAAATACAATCGTCGTCAAGCTGCTGAGTACTGCAGATACCGGCTATTACTACGTCGCGAAGAAAAACCCGCGGACGCAGACCGAAAAACTAGAATTCCGGAAATACGATCCGGTCGCCCGCAAGCACGTCGCCTTCCGGGAAGCCAAGATCAAGTAGAGCCGAATCGCTCTTCGGATACGAAAACGCCGCCCTGAGGGCGGCGTTTTTCGTTATGCGGTGAAGCAGATTGGGCATGCGCGCTATGCCCGCGCAGCCGCCGGCAACGGAACTTCGGCAGCTTTATCATCCTGGACCACCTTTATCGTCTTCGGCGACCTCGACTCGGTTCCGCCCGCCGTGTTTGGGGGCATAAAGCGCCTGATCAGCCCGCTCGAGCAAGCCGTTCAGCGCAATTTCCCCGGCAACGCCGGTCGCAACACCGATACTCATGGTGACCTTCAACGTCTGACCGTCATCGGAAATCGGGAAGGGCTCAACTTCGATCATTTCGCGCAGACGGTTGGCGGCAACGAATGCCGACCGGCCTTCGACGTTCGGCATCAAGACGACGAATTCCTCTCCGCCTAGCCGGATCGCGGTATCGAAGCCGCGAATACCGCCCATAACGCGCTGAGCGAGCCCCTGAAGTACAAGATCGCCGGCGGCGTGACCGTAATCGTTATTGACCTTCTTGAAGTAGTCGACGTCCATGATCAGGATCGAAATAGGCTTGCTGCCGCCCCGCAGGTCGCGGGACAGTTCCTCGAAATGGGTTTCGAGATAGCGACGGTTATACAGACCGGTAAGGCTGTCCGTGACAGCCGCCGTCAGGCTCTTTTCGTATTGCTGGCGCAGGTTATCTTCAAACTGCTTGCGCCGGATCTTCGTTTTCGCCCGCGCCGTCAGTTCGTCTTTATTGACCGGACTAACAAGATAATCGTTCACACCAAGATCAACCGCTTTCGCCAGGCGCTGGGTGTCGGCTTCATCAAGCATGATCAGGATGGGCGCATGACGGGTCACACCGCTCGACCGGAGCTGCGAACAGAACCGCGGGATATCGTCGCCACCGACCCTGTCATCGACAAGAATAAGGTGGAAATCGCCGTCCAGCGCCTTGATCGTGGCATCGTCGGCCGAGGTCGAATGTTCGACGCTGTAACCCACTTCGGTCAGCTTATCCACGACACGCTGCGACGGGCCGTATTCATCGGCTACCAACAGCACCTGCAGAAGCGACAGGTCGGTATCTTCTGGCGCGACCGTGTTAAGGCCGAACTGGGTAAAGGTCGATTCACGCGCCCGCCATTCGTCCATGGCTCTTTTGAGGCGTACGAGCGACCGGATTCTGGCGAACAGCTCCAGGTCGTTGACAGGTTTGGTCAGAAAATCGTCGGCACCCGCTTCGAGCCCTTTGACACGGTCGGACACTTCGCTCAGCGCGGTGACCATGACCACCGGAATATGCGCCGTCAGCGGGTTTTCCGTGATCCGCTGGCACACCTCGAAACCGTCCATACCCGGCATCATTATGTCGAGCAGCACGATATCGGGCATCGCTTCGGCAACGATTTCAAGCGCCGTTGCGCCGTCATTTGCCGTCAGAACCTCATAATACTCGACAAGCAGTTTTGCTTCGAGCAAACGAACATTCGCAGGAATATCGTCAACGACTAGAACCCGGGCAGACACAAAAAACCCTTATTACCCCCAAACCGTTTGGATCGTCTCAAGGAAGCTATTCACCGAGATCGGCTATGCGATATAAGCTTCGCAGCCGCCGCTCCGGATTTTTTCCTCGTTGCCTTTCATCGCAAAGGCAATCACCGCAATCGCGGGGATTGATTTCAGTTCGTCATCCGCCTTGATCCATCTGGTCACCTCTAGCCCCGATACTTCCGGGAGCTGGATATCCATAAGGATCAAATCCGGACGATGTTCGCGCGCCAGTTGGAGCGCTTCCCGACCGTCTTTGGTCTGTAACGTTTCGTAGCCGTGGACTTCGAGAAGATCATGAAAAAGTTTCATGTTCAGCTCGTTGTCTTCGACTATCAGAATTTTCTTTTTGTCCATTTCAATCCCTGATCGCGCCATCACCGTTGCGGAACTCCGCAACGGCACAAAGACACCATGTGTTGTAATCAACTGCCAACGATCTAGGCCTCTCAATTTTGGTCCAGTTAACCGGCAGGACCGAAACTTCTGGGCCATAATCCCCGGCAATCGTTAACATTTGGTAATTTTTCCCGGAACGTCGCCTAAGTCAAAGGTTTAAAAAATTCACGCGATCTGTAGGACAAACGTTGCACATGAATGTTTACAAACGGCTAACGGCGCTGAGATGAGAATAGGAATTGATATCGGCGGCACCAAGATCGAGGGCATCGCCATCGACCAAAACGGCCAAACCCTGTTCCGTGAAAGAATTTCAACACCGACGGGTAAATACCAGGCGACGGTCAGCGCGGTCGCCGCGCTCGTCGATCGTATAGAGCGGGGCACCGGTAAATCCGGATCGGTAGGCATCGGCATTCCCGGCGCGCTCTCGCCGGATACCGGGCTGGTCAAAAACGCGAATTCAACCTGCCTGATCGGCAAACCGCTGGCGTCCGATCTCCGCGATGCTCTGCAGCGTGCGGTGCGGGTGGCAAACGATGCCGATTGTTTTGCCCTGTCAGAAGCCACGGACGGCGCAGGCATGGGCTACCCATCGGTCTTTGGCGTCATCCTGGGCACCGGGGTCGGCGGCGGTCTGGTGATCAATGGAGCGCTGGTGACGGGGCCCAATGCGATCTCCGGCGAATGGGGCCATAACCCGCTCCCTGCCGGCGACGGCGGCGAGGCGCAATCCCTGCCCCCCTGTTATTGCGGCCGCGCGGGCTGTATTGAGACTTACCTGTCCGGCCCGGGTCTTACCCGTCAGTTTCTTGCCGAAACAGGCCGCGATACCGGCCCCGAGGAGATTGCCTCCGCAGCCGAGCAGGGCGATCCCCAGTGCACCGCGATCCTGGAAAAATACGAGCACCAACTGGCGTACGCGCTGAGCATGGTGATCAATATTGTCGATCCTGCGGCCATTGTGCTCGGCGGCGGCCTGTCCAATCTCGGCCGGCTTTACGACAGCGTGCCAAAACACCTGCCCGGCCCCGTATTTTCGGATACGGTACACACAGCTTTATTGCCGCCGGTCCATGGCGATTCCAGCGGCGTCCGCGGCGCAGCTTGGTTATGGCCGTCCCCGGAATAGGAATACTCGCCTGTTACTTGCAGACACGGAAGTGCGCCGTTTCCAGGTTTTTTAATTCGCTCCGAACCCTGAAATCCCCGAAATCCATATCCATCCGCCCGGCAATACCGTTTGCAAATATCTTCACGTTGATTTCCGATTCCGGTTCCGCCTCCTGTTTCTCGACCGGAAAAAACGCCAGATTTACAGTCCAGGAGGGCTGCGACCGGAGTTCGGGAAACGGCAGAGCCGCCCCGGGTTTAGCTGCAACTCTGCCGCCGACAACCGCATTCACAAACTGTGCGCCGCCATCGGTGAACCCGTCAAACACGGTTGCGCGGACGATCTGCTGCCTGTCCCCGGCAACCTCAAGCACCTGTTCGGTATGCCGCGTGGGGAAGATCGTCCCCGGCGGCAGGACAATCCGCTTTTTCCCCGGGCTGACGAAGTCGGCAACCCGGGTGCCCTCGGCGATCTGCGCGGTGCCTTCAATACGCTCCGATTCCTTGTCGTTGAACAGGGTGCGAACGAGAAACGTATACCTATCACCGGTAATAGATTCCCACGTGGTCGCATCCATCTTGACCCGGACCGTATCGCCCCCGGTATAACCGACGTTAAATATCGTCCGGTTGCTCATCGTCCAGCCGGTGCAGTCTCCCTCCCAACGGACAAGCATGTCCCCGGTGACCGATTCGATATTGCTACTACTGCGGGCGGATATCAGCTTCATCGCATAATGTGCTGTATGGGGTGCAAAGCCTGCCGCGACTGCAGGCGACGACAACACTACCAGGACGCTCCAGACAATGCAGAATCGCCACAGCTGCAGCAAAAATTGCCGGGTAAATATTACCGAATAGACCGATTGCATCATCAATTGACCCTCAAATCCCCCTAATTACAGCCGTTTTAGACAGGCACGGGTCTTGCATCCCTGCATGCCGAGCGCTCTCAATAACGAATATGGTGTACGGATGATCCTTATGGAACAGGTTTCGGCCTCATTGACCGCCAACGATCCGGAATTAATGGATATGATTGGTATGATCGTATCGCGGCTGATCGAGAATATTCCCGACGATGAAGCCGGACCCGACATGCGTAAACACGCGCTCCTGGAGCGCGCGCTGATGTATGCCGCCCAGGCTGAACAGCAGATCGCATCGCAGAATGAGCGGATCGAATATCTGCAGGGCCTGTCCTTCACCGACGAACTCACCGGCCTGCTCAATCGCCGCGGATTTGCGGAACAGCTGCAACGCTCGCTCGCCAGTGCCCGGCGATACGGACATACCGGCATGCTGATCTATTGCGATATCGATCAGTTTAAGGAATTCAGCGACGCATACGGCCATTGCGCCGGGGATGCGGTCCTCCGCCATGTAGCAAAAATTTCGCTCCAGTCGCTCCGTGAAATCGATACCGTTGCCCGTATGGGCGGTGACGAGTTTGCGATGATCGTGGCACAGACCCAGTGGCAGGATGGGGCCAAACGCGCGCAAACCCTACAATGGCAGCTGGAAACGACACGTTGTGAGTTCAACCACGAAATGCAGTCGGTAAAGGTCAGCCTGGGGACTGAGCCCTGCGGGCCGGACGACACGCTCAAAGAGCTGATCCGGCGCGCCGATATGGCGATGTATTACGTCAAACGGCTGAAGAAAGGCTCCCTCGGCCGCATCGCCGCCGAATAACCTGCCGTCCTAACTGTCCTTCTTCGCGGCGGGCGGCAATACCACACGCAGCGACAGCTCTTTCAGCCGCTCTTCGTCGACCGGGATCGGCGCGTTCATCATCAGATCCTGGGCCTGCTGGTTCATCGGGAACAGAATGACTTCACGGATATTCGGCTCGTCTGCCAGAAGCATCACGATACGGTCGATACCCGGTGCCGAACCGCCATGGGGCGGTGCGCCGAATTTCAACGCATTGAGCATCCCGGCGAATTCGGTTTCAACCTCTTGCTGGGAATAGCCGGCAATCTCGAACGCCTTGTACATGATCTCGGGGCGATGGTTCCGGATCGCGCCGCTCGAAAGTTCGATCCCGTTGCACACGATATCGTACTGATAGGCCAGCACGTCGAGCGGGTCCTTGCTCTCCAGCGCTTCTATTCCGCCCTGCGGCATCGAGAACGGGTTGTGACTGAATTCAATCTTGCCCGTGGATTCATCGATCTCGTACATCGGGTAATCCACGATCCAGCAGAACTCGAACCGGTTCTCGTCCACCAGTTCCAGCGCTTCGCCAACCTGCGTGCGGGCCTGTCCGGCAAAGGCGGCAAAATCCTTCGGTACGCCGGCGACAAAGAAGACCGCATCGCCGTCCTTAAGACCGAGTTCCTCACGCAGCGCCGCCATCCGGTCTTCACCGATATTCTTAGCCACCGGACCGGCGCCTTCGCCGTCGCGGAAGAAGATATAGCCGAGGCCCGGCTGGCCTTCCTTCTGCGCCCATGAATTCATCCGGTCGCAGAACGCGCGCGATCCGCCGCCCGGTGCCGGAATGGCCCAGACACGGACGTTTTCGTCTTTTTCGATCATGCCGGCGAATATCTTGAACCCGGAGCCGCGGAAGGTATCGGTGATATCGCTCATTTCGATGGGATTGCGCAGATCGGGCTTGTCGCTGCCGTATTTTTGCATCGAGTCGGCGTAGGTGATCCGCGGGAACGGCGCCGGCGACACCGCGCGTCCATCGGCGAATTCCTCGAATACGCCGTGGAGCACGGGTTCGATCGCGTTGAACACGTCGTCCTGGGTGACGAACGACATCTCGATATCGAGCTGATAGAACTCGCCCGGCGACCGGTCGGCGCGGGCATCCTCATCGCGAAAACACGGCGCGATCTGAAAATACTTGTCGAACCCCGCGACCATAATGAGCTGTTTGAATTGCTGTGGCGCCTGGGGCAGCGCATAAAACTGGCCGGGATGCAGGCGGCTGGGGACGAGAAAGTCGCGCGCGCCTTCGGGAGAGGTCGACGTCAGGATCGGCGTCTGAAATTCCATAAAGCCCTGATCGATCATCCGCCGGCGGATGCTCGAAATAACCGAGCTTCGCAGAATGATGTTCTGGTGCACCTTTTCGCGCCGCAGATCGAGAAACCGATATCGCAGGCGCACTTCCTCGCCATAGCCGCGGTCGCTGTTGACCTCCAGCGGCAGCGGCTCGGTCGTGCCAAGCACCTCGCAGGCATCGATGCGAAGTTCGACCCCGCCGGTGGGCAGATCCGAATTCTTGGTATCGTCCGACCGTTCTTCCACCCGCCCTGCCACGCAGATCACTGTCTCCAGCCGGAGCGCCTCGATCTGGGGGAAGATTTCGGATTCGCTGTCGATCACGCACTGGGTCAGCCCGTAGTGATCCCGAAGATCGACAAACAGCAGATTGCCGTGATCGCGCATACGGTGGACCCAGCCCGACAGGCGGGCCTCTGTGCCGGCGTTTTCGGCGCGAAGTTCGCCGCAAGTTTGGGTGCGGTAGGCGTGCATATTCGGACCTTTATTCGGATCGGGGTTATCTGGCGTGCACCGGACCGGTGCAGACCGCAGCGGGTTTTATATCCTACGCCGTCCCACTTCAAGTTATGCGGTAATCGGTGTATCACTGCTGGCATGAGCATAATAACAGAAACGACCGCGCTGGCAGCATTCTGTGAGCGCGCGGCAGCCTCTCCCTTCCTGACCGTCGATACGGAATTCATCCGCGAAAAGACTTATTGGCCGATCCTGTGCCTCGTCCAGGTCGGCACCCGGGATGAGGCCGTCGCAATCGACGCTCTCGCTGAGGGTATCGACCTGGAACCCTTGTTCGACCTGATGGCGAACGAAGACGTACTCAAGGTATTTCATGCGGCGCGACAGGATGTCGAAATTTTCGTCAATCTGTCCGGCAAGGTGCCGAAACCGATATTCGACACTCAGATCGCGGCGATGGTCTGCGGTTACGGCGATTCCGTCGGATATGAGCGCCTCGTCCGCGATATCGCCAAGAAATCCATCGACAAAACCATGCGCTTCACCGACTGGTCGCGCCGCCCGCTGGGCGACAAGCAGATCGACTACGCGCTCGGCGACGTCACCCATCTCAGGAAGATCTATTCCAAGCTTGCAGAGCGCCTTGAAACGAACGAACGAACAACATGGCTCGCCGATGAAATGGCGATCCTGACCGATACGGCAACCTATCTGATCGATCCGAACAACGCGTGGAAACGGCTGAAAACCCGGAGTCGCAAGCCACGATACCTGGCAGCCGTCCAGGCGCTCGCCGCGTGGCGGGAGCGGACAGCCCAAGGCAATAACGTCCCGCGCAACCGCGTCGTGAAAGACGAATCAATCACCGAGATCGCCGCCCATATGCCCAAATCGGCGGAGGAATTGATGTCGCTGCGCGCGATTTCGCGGGACCGCGTGGGCAACGACCGCGCACGGGAAATAGTCGCCGTGCTTGAAGACGTGCGTTCAATGAAACCCGCAGATTATCCGGCACCCCCGGCGGAGCGCGCCGATACGTCAGATAACGGCCCGTCCATGGAACTTCTGAAAGTTCTGCTCAAGCTGAAATGCGACAGCCACAAGGTTGCCCAGAAACTGATCGCCTCGTCAGGCGACATCGAGGCGATCGCCGCAGATGACAACGCTGATGTCCGCGCGCTGTCGGGCTGGCGACTGGATGTGTTCGGCGCGGACGCCCTGCGGCTCAAACGCGGCGAAATAGCGTTGACCGCGGATGGCGCCAAAATCAAGGTTATTGAAATACCGTCACAGAACTAGGGCGAACCGATTAACGCCCGTGCGGGAGTGCCGCACAATTAATCCGCACACGGATGAAGGGGGTTTCGATGGCAGGATTGTCAAAACACCGGATCGTTGTGATCGGCGGCGGGTATGCCGGGCTGACAGCAGCGGCGCGGGTCGGCGAGAACGCACCCTCTGCCGATGTCACCCTGGTCGATGCGAAAGACCAGTTTGTCGAACGGATCCGTCTTCACGAAGTCGCGGGCGGCAGCGCCGAACGACATCTGCCCTATGCCGACTTCATGACCACCCGGAACGGTCGGTTCGTTCAGGCACGGGTGACGGAAATCGATACAGCGGCCGGGAAAATCCGCCTCGCGCCAGGGGCGGGCGTTACCGACACCATCGCATATGACACGCTCGTCTATGCCCTGGGCAGCTATACAGACATGTGGACCGTACCTAGTGTCGACCGCTTCGCCACCGGTCTCGACACGTTGGAGGAGTGTCGGGAAATGACGACGCACCTTGAGGCACTCGCCAAGTCGGGCGGTCACGTGCTGATCGTCGGCGGCGGTCTGACCGCCATTGAGGCGGCCTGCGAATTCGGCGAACGCCTGCCAGGCCTGAATATCGTGATGGCGCCCGGCAGAAATTTCGGACCGGGCGACACACCGGGCGCGCTCTCGCAAGCCGGTTTCGACCACGTTGCCGCAACGCTTGGGCGCCTCGACGTCGACATAGTATCCGGGGCGCGGATTAAACGGCTTGAGGCCGATCATGCTGTACTGGAAAGCGGCGATACCATCGCCTTCGATCTCTGCCTGTGGGCGGCAGGATTCCTCGTCCCCGACCTTGCCGCAAAGGCGGGTATTCAGGTTACAGCCGCTGGGCAGATCGTTACCAACGAAACCCTGGCCTCGGTCAGTCATCCGGACATTCTCGCCGTCGGCGACGCGGCATATGTAGTCACGGAGTTGGCAGGGGAATGCCGGATGAGCTGCGCGGCAGGACGGCCGATGGGCGAGCGCGCCGCCAGGACGATGCTGAGCCGGCTTGACGGCGCGCCGTCAGATCCTTTTGAGTTCAGCTACAGTTTCAGATGCATCAGCCTGGGACGCGAAGATGGTCTTATCCAGTTCGTTGATAGCCGCGACCGGCCCGTCGAACAGGTCTGGACCGGCACACGCGGTGCGGTATGGAAGGAATATATCTGCCAACGCACACTTGCCGGTGTCGGCTTCGACACTCCAAGCGACCTCGGACCGCCGCCCGACACGCCGCCTCAGATCGGCTGATCGTCCTCCGGGACATCCTCACCCAGGACGTCCCGGGCAAGCGGAATCGTAATACCCCGCCGCGTCGCCAGTGACGCGTTATTCAGCTTCATCACCAATGTCCGCGCGGCTTCGAACGACCGCTCCATCCGGTTGACCAGATAGTCCAGCACCTCTGCCCCGACATCCATCTGCTCGTCGGCGAACATTTTGACCATCACGGCCGGGATCAGCGGTGTATCAGGCGCCTGGATCTGAATATTCGGCGCGGCCGCCAGGCGGGATTTCAGATCCGGAAGACGGCCTTCCCACTGGGCGGGCGGCGTTCGGCTGACAAAAAGCACGGAAACCCCGGCCGTCTTCGCCGCGTTAAACAAATGAAACTGCTCTTCGTCCCGCCCGCCGCGATCGGCATCGTCGACGAAGACGGGTGCGCCGGTCTGCTCTGTCGCTGGAAGGGTTGGATCAAAAGGCAGCGCGCCGGCCTGCTGACGCCAGACATGTCCAAGATGCGTCTTGCCGCTGCCCGGGGGGCCGACGATGACGAGCGCGGGGCCCGGCCACGCCGGCCACCGGTCGATCCATACAACCGCGTCGGCATTCGAGGGCGAGACGAGAAAGTCCTCCCGCCCCATCGCCACGCGGTGACGGAGGTCCAGGGCGAGCTGGGTTCCCTTGGCAGCCATCACGGACGCGGCAATTCGTCGTCTTCGATACCGGCCATCTGACGGGTCCATGACACCATGTAGCTCGCGCCGGAGATAATCGTCGTCGCCCCCACGAGATAAATCATCGCCTCCACCAGGCCCAGGATTTCCAGTTGCAGGCCCAGTTCGGCGAGAACCATGGCAGCGAGCCCAATCTGGGCGGCGGTATTGATCTTGCTGATGATCAGCGGCCGCATTTTTACTTCGAGACGGACCAGGAAAAGAATGATCACACCGCCGATGATCAGGACGTCACGAAACACCACGAGCAGAACGAGCCAGTTGGGCAGGTTCCCCTGCAGCCCAAGCGTGACATAGACCCCAACCAAAAGCGCCTTGTCCGCCAGAGGATCGAGAATGGCGCCCAGTTCGGTGGTCTGATTATTGCGTTTGGCAAGATAACCGTCGAGCGCGTCCGAGACCCCGGCGAGCAGGAACAACAGGAACGCCGCCAGATAGGCCGACTGCATCATCAGGTAGACCGCGATGGGAACTGTCAGCAATCTCCCGAACGTAATAAGATTGGGTAGGTTCACCGGGGCGTGCCTTCCTGCGGTCCCTCCACAGGCGCAGCGGGCACCGGTGCCGCTTTAACCCGTGCAGCGGGTGCGGTGACGGGTACCTCGCTGGGTTCCGCTTCACTACGCGTATCGCGCAATTCCCTGAGCGTCCAGTTCACGGCGCCCTGTTCGAGCACCAGATCGCGCTGCGCCAGGGCAATCCGAAGCTGTTCCGCATCACCGTAATAGGTCAGTTGAACCGAAGCCTTACGGCGCGAAACCGCGACGAGCTGCCAACGCTCTAGAAAGGCGATCCTGCGCAGGCGTTCGCGCATTTCCACCCATTGGCGCAATTCCGACAGGGAGATATCCGCGACCAGGGTGTTCCGGTTATCGAACCGGATCAGGTTTTCCAGTTTCCAAACCTCTTCGATTTGCACCGCAATTTCCTGTGCCGCACGCCCGATGACGGTTTCATCGGTATCCGCCTCGCCATAGGGAAAACTTCGCACGGCCGTCCGGTCCGCGGACGTTCCGCCGAAATAGCGCGTGGTTACGTTGACCGACCGGGCCCCCGAAGCCGCATCTGCGCTGACGGATGCTTCGGCAATAAGGACCGCGCTCGCCCCATAGCGCTCGGCAATCAGGTTGAGCTGTTCTTCGGCACCAGCGGAGGCCTGTTCCGCGCTGATATCGCGAATATCGGCCAGATCGCCGACCGGCAATCTGACCGGAACCAGACCATCCGACGGCGGCACCGCATTCCAGGCGGCAAGCCACGGATTGGGATCGTCCCAGAGCAACTTCGCGCCGGCAAATTCGTAGACCGGCAGCAACAGAACCGGCTTTGACCTTGTTTCGGCGAAATTTACACCGTTGGTCTGGAGAAACCGGCGCACATCCGCCCGACGAAACCTGAATTTCAGTTTCCCCAGATAGCGGACAGAGGACCGCTTTTCCTCTTCGATCTCGAAACTGAGCACCAGCGGCACGATATCGCCCTGCCCAAGCGCGGGAAGCCCCGCCCGTTGCCCGGCCGGCACAATTCGGGCCATCAAACGGTCAAAGGCCTGACGATGCCCGGCCGAAATCACCTGTTCGCGCGCCACAGCGGCGGTTTCAGCCGTCTGGTCGACGGCGACATCGGCGACCGTATAGACGTTTTCACTCTGCGCGTGGACTGTCGTGGCCGTCATAGCGACGGCAATCGGCGCTCCAAGCAGGATCAGCGCACAAATTCGTCTAAAGATTCGGCGGGCGGCGTTCAATTTCGGTCCGGCATTGGCTATCCTGCGGCTGACAGGCGGAATTTTATACATCATCTGACCAGTCTAACATTGTCAATCGAGGCGGCGCAGTCATTAACGGTCCCAGTTACAAAGATTCGGGTGTCGACATCGATGCAGGTGCAGCGCTCGTCGAACGCATCAAACCGCTGTCCCAGTCAACCGACCGGACCGGGGTTATGGGTGGCCTCGGCGGGTTTGGCGGTCTGTTCGACCCGAAGGCGGCGGGATATGAAGATCCCGTCCTTGTGGCGGCCACGGACGGTGTCGGCACCAAGCTCAAAATCGCTATAGATACCGGCCGCCATGATACGGTCGGTATCGACCTGGTCGCCATGTGCGTGAACGATCTGGTGGTCCAGGGGGCGGAACCGCTGTTCTTTCTCGATTACTTCGCAACGGGACGGCTTGATCCCGCTGCTGCCGCCGACGTGGTCAGCGGAATTGCCGAAGGCTGCCGTCAGGCTGGCTGTGCGCTGATCGGCGGCGAGACCGCCGAAATGCCGGGCATGTACGGAGACGGCGACTACGATCTCGCCGGCTTTTCCGTCGGCGCAGCGGAACGGGGCAATCTGTTGCCTCGCGACAATATCGGCACAGGCGATGTCATCTTGGGCCTCGCCTCGTCCGGCGTCCATTCCAACGGATTTTCGCTGGTCCGGCATGTGCTCGGCCAGAAGGGTCTCAAACATGCAGACACCGCCGATTTTGACCCGGATATCACCTGGGGAGAGGCGCTTCTGAGCCCTACGCGTATCTATGTAAAATCCTGCCTCGCCCTGCATAAAGCCGGTCTGGCCAAGGCATTCGCCCATATTACAGGGGGCGGCCTAACTGAGAACGTGCCGCGTATCCTGCCCCACGGAATGGCGGCAACGTTCGATCCGAATTCATGGCCACTGCCGGCCATATTTCCGTGGCTGATCGCCACCGGCGGCGTCTCGCCGGAAGAGATGGCGCGCACCTTCAATTGCGGTATCGGCATGGCAATCGTCGTCGCTGCTGAGAATGCGGCCGCGGCGGCCGATCTGCTCTGGGCAAAGGGCGAAGATGTATTTCGGATCGGTGAAATCATCCCGCAGGCAGACGGTGAACCGGTCCTTCTTCCCGGTCTGGACGGCGCATGGCGCGGGTAAAGACAGCAGTCCTTATTTCGGGACGTGGCTCGAACATGCAGGCGCTGATCGATGCCGCCGCCGACCCCGGCTACCCGGCAGAGATTGTCCGGGTGATATCCAACGCCCCCGGCGCCGGGGGGTTGGAGCGTGCAGCAGATGCCGGCATTGCGACGGCAGCCATTTATCACCGGGATTTCGACGGCCGCGGACCGTTCGAGGATGCCCTGCATGCCGAACTCACGGCCGCCGGGGTTGAGCTTGTCTGCCTCGCGGGTTTCATGCGCCTGCTGACGGCGGAGTTCGTCGAACGCTGGTACGACCGGATGATCAATATCCATCCCTCCCTGCTGCCCTCCTACAAGGGCCTGCATACTCATGAGCGCGTGCTGGAAGACGGCGTCCGGTTCACGGGATGCACGGTGCACTTCGTCCGCCCCGCCATGGATGCCGGACCGATCATCGTGCAGGCGGCTGTCCCGGTGTTGCCCGGCGACGATGCCGATACGCTCGCCGCGCGGGTCTTGACGGCGGAACATCGATGTTACCCGCACGCGCTCGGGCTGGTCGCCGCGGGTCGGACATCGATAGTCGATGAGAACGTCATTATCGATGGCGCCGCGGGCCCGGCCGGCATTACGCTCAACCCTGATGACGGGGTGTCATAACGCTTACCGGCGGGCTAGTTTATCCGGCGTCACCAGCAGGCTTCATCAGCCCACTTCACCACAGCAAAAATCCGCGCTATATCTGACGGCAAGAGTTTCACAATTGACCGACAATTCAGGGAGTAACAGCCAAATGGCCCTCGACATGGAAAAAGAAATCGCCCGGCATCAAAAGGGATGGGTCGATTTTGCGAGATGGACGTTTGTCAGCACCGTGATCATCGTCGCGATTGTTGGCATGATGGCGCTGACGCTCGTTTAAGCGGCGTATCCGATCGCGGCGAAGGCCCGGTCTGCGAGAACATAGAATAAAAAAGGGCGATCAGCCGACGATATCGGTCCCGGCGAAGAAAAACGCGATTTCTTCTGCTGCGGTCTCCGGCGCATCGGAACCATGGGCCGAATTTGCTTCAACGGATTCGCCAAAATCCTTGCGGATAGTGCCTTCGTCGGCATTGGCCGGGTTCGTCGCGCCCATCACCTCGCGGTTCTTTGCGATGGCGTTTTCGCCCTCAAGCACTTGCACAACCACGGGGCCGGAGGTCATGAATGCGCACAGATCGTCAAAAAAGGCACGTTCCTTGTGGATGGCGTAGAACTGCTGCGCCATTTCCGGGGTCAGCCGCATCCGCCGCTGGGCGACAACGCGTAGACCGGCCTCTTCGAAACGTGCGACGATCGCGCCGGTGAGATTGCGCCGAGTTGCGTCGGGCTTGATGATAGAAAGCGTACGTTCGAGTGCCATGGGGGCAAGGGCTCCTTTTCGTGAATTCGGCGGCCTTATAGACGCTTCACGATAACGGAGCAACCGATTCATTTCGCAGGTGCGAAATGATAATCCGAAAGCCTCGGTTTTCCGCCGAATTTGAAATCAGGCCTTCTTTTCCCACCCGTCGCGCTCGGTTTGTTGCCAATAGGTGAGCGCGTGACCGGCAGCCTTGTAATCCGTCCAGCGGCGCCGCGCATCCGTCACCGCCGCCTCGTCCCGCCCGTCGAACATTTCTAGACAGCGGCGATAGCCGGCGATATCGGCGGCGACCGCCCCGTCGGTCAGTACCAGGATATCGGCGCCGTTCGGATTTTCATCCTCCGGGGTAATCCAGACCGGCTGTTCGGCAGCATTGCCGTCGCGGGCCGTACCGTGGGGCACGAACGAATCCTGATCGTAGATCCAAAGCACGCTGTTCAATGCCTCCGCCCGCTCCGCCGACCCGGTCCGAATAACGGCGCGGGCGCCGCTTTCGAGGACCTTTTCGATCAGCTTCGGCAGCGCCCGTTCGAGCGGTGTATGGAGCAAATGATAAAAGCTGACCTCGGTCATCGGCGCGGTCAGCCTTCGTAATGATCCGCCACAAGCCGGTCGAGCAGTCGCACGCCGAACGCCGTGCCGCCCTTCGGTACGGTCGGCGCATCCTTGTTCGACCAGGTCACCCCGGCAATATCGAGATGCGCCCATTTCACGCCGTCTTTGACATAGCGCTGAATAAACTGCGCCGCGGTGATCGAGCCGCCCCAGCGGCCGCCGATGTTCTTCATATCGGCAATGTCGGAGTTGATCAGCTTGTCGTATGAATCGCCGAGCGGCATCCGCCAGACCGGCTCGGCAACCGACTTGCCGGCGGCGGTCAGACGGTCACAAATCTCGTCGTCGTTCGAAAACATCCCGGCATTGTCGTTGCCAAGGGACACGATGATGGCGCCGGTCAGCGTTGCGAGATCGATCATGGTGTGCGGCTTGAACCGGTCCTGGCAGTACCACATGGCATCGGCCAGAACGAGGCGGCCTTCGGCATCGGTATTGATCACCTCAACCGTCTGGCCCGACATGGTCGTGACCACGTCACCCGGCCGCTGCGCGGTCGAGGACGGCATATTTTCGACCAGCCCGACAATGCCGACCGCATTGACCCTTGCCTTGCGCCCGGCCAAGGCCTTCATCAGCCCGATCACGACACCGGAGCCGCCCATATCCCATTTCATGTCTTCCATGCCGCCCGCGGGTTTGATGGAAATGCCGCCGGTATCGAAAGTGACCCCCTTGCCGACAAAAGCGATCGGCGCCTTGCTTTTCGCCTTGGGTGCGCCGTCCCAGCGCATAATTACCAGGCGAGGTTTCTGCGCGGAGCCCTGCGCGACCCCGAGCAATGCGCCCATGCCGAGTTTGGCCATCTGTTTTTCATCAAGAATCTGGATTTTGACCCCGAGCTTTTCCAGCGTCTTCGCCTGTGCCGCCAAGGTGGCCGGATAGATCACGTTGGCCGGTTCGGACACCAGATCGCGGGTGAAGAACACGCCGTCGGCAATTTTTGCTAGCGGGCCGAATGCCTTTTTGGCGTCGGCTGAATCGCGCGACGACACGGTCAACGTCCGCAGGCTTGGCTTTGCATCGGGCTTTTCCTTGGTGCGGTATTTGTCGAAGCGGTAGGATGCGAGCAGCGCGCCATAGGCGGCATTTGCCGATATCCCGGCGGTTTTAGGCTTGGCGCCTTTTATCGGATCGATCGCGATCGTGGCGGTCTTGTCGCCGGTGCCAGACACGGCTTTGTAGGCACGCCCGCCGAGTGCCTGCGCGGCGAGATCGTCGAACTTGCCGGCCTCGCCCAGGCCCATCAGCACGACCCGCCCCGCACCGACGCCGGCCGGCGCCATCACGGTCAGCGACTGTCCGCTTTCGCCGTTGAACCGGCTTGCACCGATTGCCCGGGCCAGAGCGCCGCCCGACGCTTGATCGATACGTTGAGCGGTCGCGAGCATTTCGCCCCCCGAGAGGACGCCAACGACAAGTGATCCGCTGCGCGGCAGGGCGGGGGCGGCAAAACTGATTTTCATTCTAAGACTCCGGTAGATGAATTTAGGCAGATTTAGGGAGGGTGGAACGTCAGTCGCCACCCGGCAGGCGGAATGTAACAAGCATTCGTTAAAACGTGAAAATCTAATTCGCCCCATGGCGCCCGCGCACCCGGCATACAATCGTTGGCGTTCGGGGACTATGTCGTTAGAATCCTGATCCCTTCTGGCACGTTCCCCTCCGATCGGCTCTTCATGCACACTCTCATCGGCAATTTTTCGCCTACCCTCGAACAGTTGGCAGCCTTGAGCGCTCTCCTCGCCGTCTGCCTCTGCCTGACGATCGTCGGCGGTGCCATCAGCGCAAAAAACCGGCTGCGCGAACTGGACGTGATCGGCGGCTGGGCGCTCGTCAGTATAGCTTTCAACGCCGCGGGCGGTGTCTTCGGTTTAGATTTCAGACTCATTGTCTGGGCACTCATCTCCGCCCTCGTCCTATCGCTGGTCGTAAGTTACCGGCGGCCGGGCCGGATGATATCGGGCGATTTCTTGCGGGCCATCGCGATTTCGGTCCCGTTCTTGTGGCTTGCCGCCTGCATGATGATTTCGCAATGGGACGAATTCACCCATTGGATGCCCAACGCGCGTTACCTGCTCGAACACCATACCTTACCGGGCGCGGGCAATCCGCCGACCAGTTCGAACCTGCCGGGCTACCCGCACGGGCTTGCCTATATGGTTTACCTGGCCAGCAGGGTTGCCGGATTTCTGGCCGAAAACACATCCGCGATATTCAATATCGTGTTGCTGGCGAGTTTTGCCGTCCTGATCGGACGCCTCACCCGCACTGCAGTGAGCGGCACACACCGCGCGCAACCCGTTGGATGGTTGTATTGCGCCATCGGCGCGCTGGCGGCAACGGGGCTGAGCCCGACCTTCGTGCCGAAGATCGTCTTCACCGCCTATGCGGAT
>Ga0315331_10001325_pt1 | contig 18427 bp, 14 predicted proteins | sample M160m34915metaG_FD_203456 | JGI IMG/M metagenome (GOLD analysis project Ga0315331, IMG submission 203456) | Ammonia-oxidizing marine archaeal communities from Monterey Bay, California, United States - M1 60m 34915 | ecosystem: Environmental > Aquatic > Marine > Intertidal zone | place: USA...
TATCACACCCACATCGACGACTTGACCGATCTTGCAAAAACTTTCCCAGATACTACAATCATTTTCAATCATCTTGGCGGCCCAATTGGCGTTGGTTCTTATTCAGGCCGCCGCGATGAAGTGTTTCAATCCTGGAAACCCGCTGTTGCTAAACTAGCAGAATGCCCAAACGTAGTAGCAAAGGTTGGTGGTATTCAAATGGTTGTTAACGGCTATGGCTGGCATGAGATGCAAAAGCCCCCTACCTCCGACGAATTGCTCACCGCCAACAGAGATTGGTACAACTACACTATCGATCAGTTCGGACCTGATCGCTGCATGTTCGAAAGCAATTTCCCAGTGGATAAGCTGTCTTGTTCCTATACAATCCTCTGGAATCAATTTAAAAAACTGACTGCGGGATTCTCAAGTCAGGAGCGCGCAGCCATGTTTCATGATACTGCGATGCGCATTTATCGATTGCCTCAAGTCTGAGAGCGAGGTAATCCCATAAAGGAGAAGAATGATATGAACAGTTCTAAAAAAATTGGCCTAGTATTTGGCGCCCTATTTTTCAGTGGTGCGGTCAGCGGGCAAAGCGCAGTGGTTTTATACAACGAGCGAGTTGTCGAAGTTGGTCAAACTCTGCCCGACGCCACAGAGTTATGGGTCAAGCCAGAAGATTTGACACGAATAAACGATTTCGTGTTAAAACCCGAGGGCGCCTGCCTAGAAGAGTTATGCATCCCAGTTCTGCAAGACAGGGACAGTGATATGTTCGTAACTCGTTCGAATCAAGGCTGGTTTAATGTTACCGGATTGGCAGATAAGTTACAGCAGGCCCATATGGCAGACTACAATGACGGAATCTGGAGCTTTGGCACAATGCCGCTGGAACGGCAATCTTTTTTCAGTGCCGGTGAAGCGCCAGAATTTGAATTACCTGATCGTGATGGCAATATTGTAAGACTCTCAGATTTTAGAGGTAAGAAAGTATTACTCCTGACCTGGGCTTCTTGGTGAGGATGTCGTTTTGACGTGCCCGTGTGGCAGTCCATTTACGACGAACTCAAGTCTGATTCTTTCGAAATTATTTCTGTTGCCCAAGATGCGGGCGGCGAAGAGGCCGCTGGCGCTATTTTCGACGACGCAAACGTTAGCTATACCTCGATAATTGATGTAAACCACCACATCAGCTCTCTCTATAACTTACTGAATGTACCCTCGGGCGTTTGGATCGATGAGACCGGAAAGATCGCCCGCATAAATGAAGGCACCTATGCGAAGACGCATTTTAATGGCGCGTGGGGTACAGACGACTACGTCCCCATCGTGCGGGACTGGGTCGCAAATGGCGCAGACAGTCCATACGTTTGGGATAGTGAGAAAGTGAGAGAGAATATATTCCAGCGCACGCCCGAGGCGGAGATGGCTCAACCCGCTTTTCGACTGGGCACCTTTTACTTTACTCGTGATAATGATGAGAAGGCCGAGCATTACTGGAGCCTCGCCCAAGAATTAGACCCGGATAGCTGGAACTATCTCCGTCAAGATCTGCAATACGAAGACGGAGGCTCGGCTGGTCCCGAATGGAGTGAAAGACGCGAGCGGATAGAGGGTGCCGGTGGCACATACTATGCTCCCTTAGAAATCGAACAGAGCAAATAGAACTCACCCTCCGGACTAAACCAAAAAAAAGCGAACAAAACTAACTTTTTGTTCGCTTTTCTAATTAGACTTGATAGTAACGACAAATGAGTATCGATGGGGTTCTTTTAATTTTTATTCAGCAAAGAAAATTATTGCCCAATCTATTTTTGGGGCCAAGCCAATTTTTTCTCAACAGATTTCCTACCTTTTTGATTACTCTTTTTTTTGTTTACCTTATACTTGTTAGCTTTTAGGAAACATCGAGTAGGTTAGTTTTATATCGAGAATGATAGCGGGCTAGCTAAGTAAGAAGAGGCTATTTATATCACGACTTCAAATTCGAATATTGACGGGCGCCAGTTGATGGGTCTCGGTGCGGCACTTTTAGTCTTGACCTCAATTTTGGCTGGTGAGTCCTCTGTTGCTCAGACAGGCTCGGGGCTGCCCGGTTGGTTGTCACTAAGTTTTGAACAGCAGAGCAGGATGCAGCACCTAGACGGACAATTTCGAGCCGGTCTTGATGGAAGCGACCAGGGATTTGAATGGCGAAATTTACTCAAGGCAGAAGCCACAACCAAGAGTTTTTCGATAACCACAGAGCTTGCGGATATGCGCACTTATTTGGTGGACAGTGGTACGCCCTTAGACAGCACAACGAACAACCCACTGGATATCCTGCAAGCCCACGTGACAGTTCCCTTTTCCGGTGTGTTGAGCGAAGAGGATAAAGGGTTTATTAAAGTTGGTCGCTTTACTATGGATCAAGGAAGTCGCCGTTTCGTGGCGCGTAATCGTTTTCGCAACACGATCAACTCCTTCGCAGGCGTTCAAGCCAGAATTGAAAATGCCAACTCTTCGTTAGAGCTGTTTTACACTCGGCCTACCAAGAGACGCGTTGACAACGATTGGATCGACAATGACCCACGCCTTGACAATCAATCCAAGGACTTCTTTTGGGGAGGCTACTTTACGACTGAGCTAACCAGCCAAGCTGATTCATTGCAGCTCTATTTGTTGGGCGCTGACGAAAAAAGAGACCGAGCCAAGAATAAGCGCTTTGATGTACTTACAGCTGGAGCGCGCCTGTTTCGAAACCCCTCACCAGACGTCTGGCACTATGATCTGGAGGCAGTGTATCAATGGGGTGATGCACCAGCGTTGGAAGCCACCTCCCGACCACTTGACCATAGAGCAGAATATCTTCATTTTTCTTTGGGCTACACTTTTGACACTAGCTGGCAACCCAGAATAAGCTTTTTATACCATTACGGCAGTGGCGACAAAGATCCTTTGGATGACGAATCTAATCAATTAGACCATTTATTCGGGGTCCCACGCCCAGATTTTGGACCTACAGGACTGTTTCGGGCCTTTCAGAGAGTAAACACTAGCTCTCCCGGTCTAATGCTGAATTTTCAGCCTGCAACCAATGTCGACGCCTATCTCAGGTGGCAACGTCCATCTCTTGCGGAGGAAACTCAGGGGTGGCGAACGACTCGTTATCAACACCCTGGCAATTTTAGAGAAGACCATTTAGGTGATCAGCTAGAGACCCGGATTCGTTGGCACGTTATGCCTAATCGACTAACCATCGACAGTGGCTATGTTTGGGTTGATGCTGGTCCATACATGGATCTTGTTAATAAAGGTGACAGCCATTATTTCTATGTACAGACAATTCTGCGTCTATAAGCAAAAACTATCCAATTCATTAACCCCAGACACTATGGAACGCCGACATTGAGGCATCTCGGATCAAAGCTTGGCCAAAAGCAAAAGCCCCGGGAGTCGTCAGCATAATCTGGGGGCAAACCAGCATGTAAGAATCCTCCTTAGGATAGAAAAAACCTTGAGTAAGTGCATAGCCACCCCAATGGCTCATATCACTATGATCGCAAGTCGCATAACCCCGAAGCGAATAGTCATCTCCATGTGCGGTCGCCCAACCAAAATTAAACGATTTGGGGAAAGGGCTATGCATCCCGGCTACTCCAAATGACTTCGCCAAAGGCGTGTCAAGCCTGAGGTCCTTAAATCTTCCCTTACACAAAGTTTGCACGCCTTGGTTGCTCAAAAGGCGTTCTCCGTTTTTAGATGTTCCACCGTTAAGAAGCATATCGTAAAACTTGGAATAATCCCTCGCTGTCATAATCGAACCAGTATCACCGCTTTCATAACTGCGTGGACCCGAATAGTGTGCTGTCTGATTAGTAAGGTACTCTACACTTTGTGGATAACACTCTTGCTCTTCTGCGATTTGGGCACTCAAACCGCCCTCCTTTAGCATCGCTCCGTAGAGGGTCGGAATCCGATTGATTCTTGGGTCACCATCCGCAAGAAAAAAGGCTGCATCATTCATTTCCAAGGGATCGAACAAAAGTTCTGACATGATTTCAGAAAACTTTTTAAATGTTCCCCTACTTTTCCCGTAGAGAACCTCGATCACACGCCCCAACACGGTCGCACCATGCCCATAAGAGAATTCTCCTGGCTCACACGTCAGGACACCGGCAGCCCCAATGGTGTCTACAAATTCTTCTAGCGTTAAACTAGCACCCACGATGCTCGTGCTTCTGTAAACTTCTGGATGCAACCGTTGCCTAACAGCATTTGCAACTAGACCAGCATCCCGACCGCATATACCACCCCCAAGAAAGGAGTCATACTCTGAAAATAGCTCATATTCGATGCCAGAAGATTCGCTCATCAAGTGTTTAATCAGCATCGGTTTGACCGATTTTTCTCGCTTAAAGCCTAAGTTTAGAATTTGGCCAGTCAGGAAACTTTTATAATCAATCGATTCAGGGCCGCTTTCGCTATCCACTACAACGTCCCAAGAGCGCTCAAATGACTTGATGTATTTGCTAACTGGGTCTTCAAAACTGAAGAGTCCTTCCTCATAAAGTCTCAAGGCCACAAAGCTCGTTAGTACTTTGGTCATACTAAACATTCTGAACATAGCGTCAGTCTGCATTGTTTTCCCAGACTTCAGATCACTTACACCAAATGCCTTGTGGTAAGTCTCTTGACCACGGCGAGCCAGCACTACAAGCCCCGGGGTCGATAACTGCTCATTTCTTAGAAGACTTTCAAAATGACTATCGAGGATCTTTTCAGAATCTGGATGGAACTTCGCGCCGCTGCTCAAGTTAATCTCCTTCGGTACCAATGAAGCTTTTATAGGTTTACTAAAAGGGAAAAAGACGCCAGAGAATAATATGTAATACGCTTAAATGGAACCTACTTAATAATGTTAAAGGTTCCACCACGGTTAGGATTTGCTAGGCAAACTAAGTAAAACCAAGTCGGTCATTTTTATAGAAAACACATCTTAGCCAACTGGCAAATAAGTACTAGTCGTTTGTTTCTCTTTAGACTAAAGTTTAGTTAATAATGGACTGGCTTCAAATTAGTTCGCGGCCTCCCGAGCGATAGTCCAGGCGTAAGCCATAGGTGACTGGGATGACCATGTAAAGTTTATACTTAATCTAATATGATAGTTCCTGGAGCGGATGAGTGCAGAACATGAAACTCGAGAAAATTAAACGAGGTTTATTGACCGCGATAAATGTTATCGGATTAATTTCAACAACGATATCATATGCTCAAGAGTCGCCGATCGTAGTTTATACTGCTGCGGAAATTGTAACTTTGGAGCCCTCTCAACCCGCGGTTGAGGCTGTTGCGGTAGAAGGAGATCGTATTGTCGCTATCGGGTCGCTAAATGAGATACGGCAAACCTACTCGGGTCAACTTCTTACGGTCGACTCTCGATTCGACGACCTTGTGATCGTTCCTGGACTGATTAACCAGCATGAACACGCTTGGCTTACCACTCTGTTATTCATTGCCGAGATCCTGTCAATCGAGGATTGGGTCTTGCCCGACAAAACGATTGAACTCTCTGCAAGTGCTGTAGATTACCGAGAACGTCTTGCCAACCTAGTGGCAGAGCACCCTGATCCATCGGAGGTTTTTTATACCTGGGGTTATCATCAGTACTTCCACGGCCCATTAACGCGAACAGATTTGGACGAAATTAGTGACACGATTCCAATAGTAGTGCTGCAGCGATCGATCCATGAGCAAATTCATAATTCTCGAGCACTAGAATATTTTGGTATCGACCAAGCCCTTATCGATAACGCACCTAAATCAGTCAGCGCACAAACTAATCTTGAGGAAGGACATTTCTGGGAACAAGGACAAGGCTTGATTGTTCCTGCTGTTTTTGCAGACCTCTTTCGTCCGGAACGGTATATCCCCGCCCTCCGAGAGGCAAAAAGTTATTGGCATGCAGCGGGAAGTACTTTGGTCGCCGAACCAGGCGGAAGTTCGTCACCGGCGCGTCTAGAGATGCAAAATGAGGTACTTGGCGATAGAGAGACTCCGTTTCGCATGTACTACATAGCAGACGGCAGATCGCCAGTCGCTAGCGTTACCGAAGATCAAGTCATTGCTGAAACTGAAAAGCTTTACCCCACAGCAAAAGGCACGAGCGAATTTATTCCACAACAGATTAAACTCTTTGCAGACGGAGCAATGTTTAGTCAACTGATGCAAATGAGTGAGGGATATCTTGATGGCCACCACGGCGAATGGTTAATGGATCCGGCGGTTTTTGCTAGAGCCTTTCGCATTTATTGGGATGCCGGCTTCCAAATTCATGTTCATCAAAATGGTGATGCAGGCCTCGATATGGTTCTCGATAATCTTGAGATGAATATGCAACGCAATTTTCGTGAAGACCATCGTACGGTAATTGTTCATTTTGGCTTTTCTCGGCCAGAACAAGTTCTCCGCATCGCAAGGCTCGGCGCCCAAGTGAGTGCAAACCCCTTCTACCCAATAATTCTCGCAGATCAATACAGCAAAGTAGGTATAGGAGCTGAACGTGCGCAAGAAATGGTAAGACTTGGAGATGTAGTTCGGGCTGGAGTACCCTTGTCACTGCACTCTGATACACCAATGGCGTCAGGTCAACCTTTAAAATTGATGGCAGATGCCGTAAATCGAATTACAGTTGGTGGCAACTTAGTTGGGCCAAAACAGCGAATTAGCGTAGAAGAAGCGCTGCATGCGGTAACATTGGGGGCAGCATACTCACTAAGAATGGAAGAGAAAGTTGGTTCAATTACTCCTGGTAAACTTGCAAACTTTACTATCCTTGCAGAGAACCCATTAAAGGTTTCACCACAAAAAATTGGAGATATCAGTATATGGGGAACGATCCATGAGGGGAGAATTTTTCCACTTCAGAAAGATTAAAGGTTACGTTTCAGATTAACGAATAACCAGATCAAATGCCTGCTAAAGTATATATTCCAGGCCCGACGAGGCGAGCCCCACTAGATCGATATTAGTTGCGGTGAGGCTATGTTCAGCGACGGCTATTCCCAGGTCAGTGGCGGACATAATTCCGTCATCAAGCATGGCTCCATACTCATCCAACAACGACTGGGGCGCCGCTGAGCCGACAAGATTCTGATACAAAGTATCAACAACTGATGAACCAGCCGGATTAGAGCCAAAAACCACATCAATTCCCACCTTCATTAGCGCCTCATAAGACATACCATTATCAAGAGCATGTAATCCTGCACCCACATATGCCTTCTCAGTCGCTGATGCCGCTCCTAAAAGAGCGGCCAATAATTTCACAATTTTTCCCGCGTTACCGTCCAGATCCAGTGCCACGAACGTATCGTTAAATTTAAGGCGCTCAATATTGCGTAAGGTATCCGTTTCGCCTGCCAAAACAACATTCCAAGCAGTTCTTAATTGAATATTTCCATCTCTCGAACCGTAATCAATAAAGTTAGTTAAAACAGTGTCTTTTAGATCTGCGGTGTAAACCGCCATATCAATCCCCACACCACCATCAAGATTGTCATTACCTTTACCTCCAGTCAAAATATTATCGGAAGAATTCCCGACGATGCTATCGGCTCCTGATCCCGCGATTACATTCTCGATAACTGCTCCGAAAGCAATACTAATGTTATTTTTTAAGGACCAACCATTAAACGGAACTGTACTATAAGAGCCGTCGACTAAATTAATTGCGCTACTTGTCACAAAATTAGTGAAATCGAGCGTATCAGTCCCTCCTCCGTCCCATATAAGTTTAATTTCAGGCGTATTGGGATCAAAAGTATAGGTTGTATCTCCACTATTGTGAGTCGCATTAGCCCCATATAAATATTGCAGCGCCGCGACATCGTAAGCCATGGGCGTAGAAGGAATTGCAAATATTTTCCCATTTATGGTGTAAGCTGAAGCATCACCATCGCCAGAAAACTCGCCAGCCATGACGGTGTATTCCCTAGAATTTTTCTCTTCAGGAAAGGGTATATCTGGATTATCGTTAGGGTGTTCTACACCAAGCGCATGAAATACTTCATGGTACAGAATAGTTACATCCCCGATCGCTGTTTGAGAGCCAATGTTTCCTGCCCCTTCCGCCATTGCTACGAGCCCGGTGGAAAAGTCCGCGTACTCGAACCACTTATTAAACCAAACATCCCCGCCTCGAGGACGGGCGGAAACCGGATCTGCCGTCGCAGCTATTCCTTCTCTATAATTTCCTTGCTCATCGGTAATAGTATTCATAGCAAGTCTTATTGTTCCAACACTATCACTGTCTTCAATAACTTCTACAAAATTAACGTTTATGTATTTTTCAATTTCACTAAACGCCTCGCGAATATCTTCCTGCTGTTTCGAACTAAAAGCTATCGGAAAAATTTGACCGACATCGTCAGGATAGCTAAAGGGCACGCCAGAGGGTCCTCCGGTCGGAAAACTGTATGAGATCGTAGTTATAGATTTGTCTAAACCTTCTTCCGTAAGGTAAGGATCGGTGACCCATCTAATCGGGATCCCGTTACCTTCCTCACCCCCCATATTGAGAAGAGCATCAACATACAAGACTCCAGAAAATGGTTTTGTTTTAATTTGCTGCCCTGATTCTAAGTAGGTCTGCTTGTTAGCTAATGCCGACACTCCCTTGCCTCCTTTTCTCTTTTACTCTGCGCATTCTGGACACCAAGCCCCGCGCTTTATTGAATCTGGCGTTGCCTCCCAAATGTGACCCTCTCGACACTCCCACCTAACTTTTGTAGAGAGGCTCACATACTTATCACTTAGGCACTTACCTCCCCTTTCAGCCGCAAGCTCATGCATCTCCTCTATCGTTAATCGTTTTAATCCCAGGCATTCGGGACACCAGCCCCCTCGCCTAATGGACTGTGGTGATGCCTCCCAAGTGTGACCCTTTGAGCACTCCCATGTAAGCTTTGTAGTTGAGTTGATGTAGGTATCAGACAAGCACTTACCACCTCTTTCAAACGCAATTTCCTGCATACCCTCTAGCGTTAAAAGCTTCGCCTGTAAACACTCAGGACACCATGTCCCTCTCATTATTGAGTCTGGTGTTTCCGACCAAGAATGACCCTCTCGGCATTCCCATTTTAGTTTGGTAGCCAGATCAACATATTTCTTTGATAAACACTTACCTCCTCTCTCTGTCGCAATCTCCTGCATCCGGTCTAATGTTAGCCGCTCAGGTCCCGAACATTCGGGGCACCAGTTCCCTTGCATTATCACGTCTGGTGTTTCCTCCCAAACATGGCCCTCACGGCATTCCCATTTAAGCATCGTCGTGGAATTAGCAAAGTTATCAGACAAACACCTCCCACCTAACTCAGCAGCGATTTGCTGCATACCTTCTATTGTGAGGCGTTTAACCCCTAAGCATTCCGGGCACCATCTCCCGCGATTTATTGAGTTTGGAGTTGCCTCCCAAACATGACCCTCAGCGCATTCCCACTTAAGTTTCGCGGCAGAGCTAACATATTTGTCGGATAAGCACTTACCGCCTCTCTCTATTGCAAGTTGATGCAATTTTTGAAGGGAAGCTCTTTGCTGGTTTATTTTGGTCAGATATTGCGCCCCAAGCCCGAGAAGCACGAGAGAACAGAACACAGAGATAAGTAGCGTCATAATTTTTTTAGGGACTATCGAAGTGTATGCGAAGAATAATACGTTATAGGTAGAGATGGAAACTATCTATCAGGAGGAAACTCCTCTAAAGTGCGGAGCCAATGAAAAAGCTTGATGCGTTAGGGCTCAGCATCAAGCTTAGTCTGTTGCTTCCTCTGATCAGCTTCACAATTATTTCAAAGCATAAACATCTAGGGTTGCAGTCCTATTGAGCGGATCCATAACGATGCGGTCAAGATTTATAGTTCCATCCGAAATATTTATTAATTGCTCCATGATAATGGTGCTTCCATCCGCATCTCGGTTCCACACACCAACTCCGGTGCCTGAAAAGGCCGTCTCTTCATCAACATAGCCCCTACCTTCAAAAGTATAGGTCCCGCTACCTGAATCGCTGCTAGCCAATATGAAGGTCATATATACGCGACCATAAACACCCATTTGCGCCTCAGCATTTATCGTAGTGGAATCTCCGGCTAGCGTGATTGACGTAAGTTCTATTTCAGCTCTTTCCTGACGCGCCTCTAGAGCCAAGGCATGGTGATCAGCGAGAGATAAGTTTGAAAACATTAAGACCGACAATAATAGTGCTACTTTTCTCATTTCTACTTCCTTTGTTAAGTTAATCAAATGGTAGGCGCTACTCGCCTCTTTTAGCCCTCAGAATAAAGCAAGATAAGGCTCTATACTAACACTATCCGAGCAAACGCTCGATAAAATGAAAACTCTCATAGAGCGCAGCAACTTCCTTTTTCCAATTGCGCGTGGGACAATTTATCGAACTTGAGGCAGCTGTTATGTTAAGAATATTTTTCAAAATTATAATTAGTTCCATTTACGCGCTAAACTCTGCCATGAGCGCTTTTGCGCAGGTTTCTTCCTCGCAGCCACTATTTGAATACAGCGCTATCAATCACCCTGTCATGGGCAAGTCAGGCATGGTCGCCAGCCACAATGCGCTTTCTAGCGAGATAGCCGCAGAAATTCTAGCAGGAGGGGGAAATGCCATCGACGCCGGCGCCGCCCTGGGATTTGCTCTTGCCGTAACTTTGCCAAGGGCAGGTAATATTGGCGGTGGCGGGTTCATGTTAGTGCATATCGCCGAACTCGACAAAACAATCGCAATCGATTTTCGAGAAACAGCCCCAGCTAGGGCTAATCGAGACATGTTTTTTGATGACAACGGCAATGTCGTCTTAGACGAGACCTATCGTTTCTCTCATAAATCATCTGCGGTGCCGGGGTCGGTCGCTGGGCTCGCTCATATCGTCCAGGAATATGGCACCATGAGTCTAGCTGAAGTACTTGAACCGGCTATTCGCTTGGCCCGAGACGGCATTAAGGTAACCTATGATCTGGCCGCTGATCTAGCTCGCAGTCAACGTTTGAAGAACAATCCCGCTAGCCTCCGGAAGTTCTATAAACCGGATGGTTCAAACTATGAAGTCGGGGAACTTTTTAAGCAACCCGATTTAGCGTGGACTCTCTCCGAGATTGCCGAACACGGGGTTAGCGCTTTTTATTCTGGCAGTGTTGCTAAAAAAATCGTCGCCGACATGGAGGCGCACAATGGTTTAATCACGATGGAAGATCTAGCCGACTACAAGGTCTTAGAGCGCGAGCCCGTTAGGAGCACTTACCGCGGCTACACCATTGAAGCCATGCCAGCCCCGAGCTCAGGAGGCACTCATGTCATACAGATGCTTAATATCCTTGAAAATTTTCCACTAGCAGAGATGGGCCCTGAAAGTTCGGATGCGCTGCACGTCATGGCCGAGGCGATGAAATTTTCTTACGCCGATCGCAGTAAATATTTAGGTGACCCAGACTTCGTCGAAGTCCCAACTGAGACTTTGATTAGCAAGGCATACGCCAAAGATCTTGCCAAAAGAATATCGATGGAACGGGCTTTATCTTCCGATCAAGTCAAGCCCGGTAACCTAGCCATCTACGAAAGCGATGAAACTACGCATTACTCTGTGGTAGATGATGAGGGCAATATGGTCGGCAATACCTATACTCTCATGTTCTCATTTGGCTCCGGTGTAGTCATCGAGGGAACCGGAATTCTCATGAACAACAACATGGGAAATTTCACCTTACGCTCGGACATACCCGACGCATTTGGTTTAATGGGCAGCGAGAACAATCTTATTAGCCCCAATCGTCGCCCGGTCAGCTCCATGTCCCCAGTTCTTGTTTCACGAGACGGAGCCCCGTTACTGATGACGGGCAGCCCTGGCGGATCCAAAATCATCAGCGCCAATATGCAGATGATATTAAACGTGGTTGAGTTCGGCATGAATATCGCCGATGCCGCAGTAGCCCCACGCATCCACCATCAGTGGAAACCAGAAGTACTGGAGATAGAAAGCGGTATTAGCCCAGATACTGTCTCCCGACTCATAGACAAAGGACATAATATCAATTTTAGCCAACGAAGCGCTGGTATGGGTAGCCTACAAACCGTGATGTGGAGGGACGGTCTTTTCTATGGTTATTCAGATCCTCGACGTCCGGGCGCCGGTGCGGTCGGAGTAGACTGATCGCTGTCTTGCAATAAATTAGCAGCCACCAATTACAAAGAGAAGCGTTCTCTTAAAAAATGAGCCACTCCGTCTTCATAATTAGGCCGGATCACGGCACTCGCTACTTCTTTAAGATTCACTTTCCCGCTGTCTGGCGCGTAACTTTCGTCGGCAAGTTCAAACATACTTAAATCATTGTCACTGTCACCAAAACAAATTATGTTCGTGGCGCCTAGTTGTTTTTTAATAGAAGTGACAGCAGACCCCTTACTAGCATCATAGTGAAGAACATCCATCCATCTATATTGATCTCCCTCTATAGCCGGACCAGAATAGGCGACTAGGTTAGAATTCTTTTTGAGCTCATTCCAAATCGGCTTAATAGCCTCTGTGGCCCCAATCATACTAACGTTAGTCACTTGGGCGTTAGCAGGCAACTCTTCCATAGGGAAAATTTTAGCTTTAACGTGACAATAACGTGTATTGATCAGCTCTTTTTCTACTTGATGACGAGGAGTAGCGTGGTAGATAAAGTAGTTTTGATCATCTATAGCATGAACAAAAGGTGTGATGCCCTGCGCACTTGCAAGCTCACCAATCGCAGAGATATCAGCGCTGGACAGAAGGTGCTCGAGAGTCAGTTTCTGCGTCCTTGGGTCCCAGATAGTCACTCCATTATTGTACGCTTGAGGCAAATCAAACTCATGGCCTTCGAGGATCCCCTTCGCCGAAAGCATGGTTCTCCCGGTTGCTACGGTGTAAGCTATATTTCTTCGCCGCAGAAGAGCGAGCGTTTCTTTGGTGAAAGGTGATATCTCTGAGTCGCTATTTAATAACGTTCCATCTAAATCAAAAAAAATAAGATCCATAAAACTCTTATAGCCCTAGCCTTGAGACCAAAATTTGGTTCTACTTTATTTTACATTCTACTGAAGATAAGTACGTCGTGCTTGTTGATTTAGTTTCAAAAAAAACGAAGCAAGTGCAATCAACTCAATAGAAATTTTTTTATAGAATGACTTTAGACGAATTATGATAACATAAGGATCATTCTGGGTCGTTAGGGAAACCCCTTTATTCTTCCCTCCTTACATTTATTACTATCCTAGTATTCAGATGCCATTGGTTCGCCTAGATAAAGTATCTCTAAATTTTGGCACACACGTTGTGTTGGATGACGTCGATTTCATGCTTAAAAAAGGTTCACGATTGGGACTCTTGGGCAGAAACGGAGCGGGCAAAACGACCTTAATGAAGATTCTCGCTGGTTCGGTTACTCCCGATGGTGGCGAACGTTGGCTTCGATCAGGAGTCGAGGTCACGTGGCTAGAACAATCATTGCCGGAGGCGGATGGGCAGACAGTTTACGACATGGTAGCCGACGGACTAGCGGAAATTGGAGAACTACTGAAACAATACCACCACTTAACCATGGACTATGAAAACACCGATTTAGAACAACTAGAAAGAGTACAAAGCCAGCTGGAAGCAAAAGACGGCTGGAGTCTAAGCCAAAAAGTTGATTCAGTTATCACTCAGTTAGAGCTACCCGCCGACAAACTCATGGCTGAACTTTCAGGAGGGTGGCGCAAACGGGTTGCCCTTGCACGCGCTTTAGTAAGAGAACCCGAATGTTTGTTATTGGATGAACCTACCAACCATTTGGATATCCCAACTATTGAATGGTTGGAGAAGCAACTAATAGATTATAAAGGTGCTCTGCTTTTAGTGACTCATGATCGAGTATTTTTACAAAATGTCGTCAACGGCATTGCCGAGATAGATCGAGGGCACATTCATCAATTTGAGGGTAGCTTTGATCGCTTCTTGCGCTTTCGAGAAGAACAATTAGCTGCAGAGGAAACCTCTAACAAATTATTCGACAAAAAACTTGCGGAAGAAGAAGTTTGGATTCGCCAGGGAATTAAAGCGAGGCGAACGCGGAACGAAGGACGCGTTCGAGCGTTAGAAGCGATGCGAAAAAAACGAGGAGATAGAAGAACGCTACAGGGAGCTGCTAAATTCCAAGTCAATGCTTCTGAGAATTCCGGAAAAATCGTCGCAGAATTAAATGATGTGAGTCATTCATTCTCAGAAAATGCTGTAATTAAGAGCTTTTCTACAACAATAATCCGAGGAGATCGAATAGGTATAGTTGGTGCCAATGGTGCAGGTAAATCTACCCTTCTAAAAATTCTTTTAAACAAATTACATCCTGACGAAGGAAAAGTTAAATTGGGGACAAAAATAGAGGTGGCATACTTTGATCAATTGCGCGAGCACCTCGATATGGAGAAAAACTTAGTTGATAACGTAAGCGATGGCCAAGACTTCATCGAAATTAATGGAAAAAGAAAGCATGTAATCAGTTACCTGAGCGAATTTTTATTCACACCTGATCGCATAAGAACGCCAGCGAAAGCGTTATCTGGAGGTGAACAAAATCGGGCTATTCTCGCCAAAGTATTTAGCAAATCTGCTAACGTTCTGGTCCTCGATGAACCAACGAACGATCTCGATATAGAAACCCTTGAACTATTGGAAGATATTCTACTTAAATTTACAGGAACAATTCTTCTTGTTAGCCATGATCGGAGGTTTATGGATAACGTAGTGACGTCCCTAATGGTTTTTGAAGAAGATGGAAAAATAAACGAATATGTAGGCGGCTATAGTGATTGGTCTGCCAAAGGCGGAAAACTACTTGCCATTGGTGAATCGATCAGCAGTGGGGAAAATAAAAGGAAGTCGTCTAACCAGAATATAACTCCCGCTAAAAAATCAAAGGGGCGCTCTCGCACTGAACAAAAAGAGTTAGAGCAGAGTTTAAGGTTAATTGAGAAACTCGAAATAAAGAAATCCGAGCTGGAGAAACTACTAGCAATACCAAATTTTTACGATAACCCAGAAATCGATGTGAAAGATGTCTTGCGAAGGGTCTCTGACAATCAAAAAGAACTTGAGAGTACTTATCGACAATGGGAGAGACTGGAGGAAATGAAGCAAGACTGAAGGATTAATGCCGTGAAACACTGCCTCTATGCGACAAATGGACTTATTACGGAATTTCTTTAAAAATAATTAATTTCTCCGTAAGTGTGGTAGAGTGCGCCGGCTATACACCTGATAAACTTTCTTGTGGAAATTGTCTGCCTAACGTTTGCAAACTTTAGATACGATAAAGAAAACTCGTAAAGATCTGGTGCTCAATTACGTAGAGTCGATAAAACGGCTTTAGAAACGTAGTCTCAACTGTTAGTTGCAGCAGAAAGTACGGCACCTTTAGTTATTCGCCTAGAGACACGAGATCAAGTAAAAGAATTTTAACCACACTTTTTTGTGCAAAAAAGATCTAAGCGATAGCGCTATGTCTTTCATAAAATGCTACCCAATAACTAAAAGAGAATTAAATGACATTTAGTAACCTCGGGCTGAGTACCTCTCTATTAAACGCCATAAAATCAACAGGATATATCGAACCCACACCAATTCAGGCGCAGGCTATTCCCGCAATCCTTAGCGGCAAAGATGTGATGGGTGCCGCGCAAACCGGTACGGGCAAAACGGCTGGCTTTGTATTACCTCTTCTGCAATTGCTTGGCGGAAAGAAACAACCGAATGCGTTTAATATTAAGGCCCTGGTCCTCACTCCAACCCGCGAATTAGCGGCGCAAATAAAAGCGAGCATTGAAGAATATGGTAAAAATGAGAAGTTACGTCACGGTGTAGTATTCGGCGGGGTAAATATTAATCCGCAAAAGCAAAAACTGAAACGAGGCTTAGATATTTTAGTGGCAACACCCGGCCGCTTACTCGATCTACATCAACAACAAGCAGTAAAATTCGATGAAATCGAGGTATTAATTCTTGATGAAGCTGATCGCATGCTTGATATGGGATTTATACGAGATATTAAGCGGATTTTAAAATTAATACCCAAACAGCGACAAAATCTTCTATTCTCAGCGACCTTTTCAAATGAGATCCGAGAGTTAGCTAAAACAATATGCCTTAAACCGATCGAAATTGATGTTGCCCCGCGAAATTCTACTGTAAAGCTAATCTCACAAAAACTGTATATGATTGAACAAGAGAGGAAGACAGAATTACTCTCCGCAATAATTAGCTCCACTTCTGATCAAACTCTAGTTTTTATTCGAACTAAATATGGAGCAAATAATTTAGTTAAAAAACTTCGTCGCAACAGTATTTCTTCCGTTGCAATCCATGGGAATAGGTCTCAAGCACAAAGAACAAAGGCACTTGATGCATTCAAAAACGACGAGGTGCAGGTTTTAGTTGCTACCGATATCGCGGCACGAGGTATAGATATCGACCAACTCGAAACCGTAATCAATTTTGACCTACCTCAAGTTCCTGAGGACTACGTGCATCGTATCGGAAGAACAGGCAGAGCTGGTTCAAGTGGCAGCGCAATTTCCTTAGTATCTAAGGAGGAAAAAAAACAATTACGCGACATTGAACGAGTAATTAAAAAGCCTATACCTGTTGCTGATATCGCGGAATTTCATTTTACTATGCAGTTCCAAAAACCAAGTGAAAAATCTTCCTCAGATGATCGGGAACGTGAAGGCCAAAAGCCAAGTGAAAGACCAAGACGGCGCAGGCGAAGACCTAAAATTTCTCCCAACGCAAAAATACAAAAGCCTAAAAGTCACAATAAAGGCACAAAAAAATCATCTCGAATAGCAAATAAGGCATAAAAATATAAGCCTCTATGCGGTTATATTACATTACGGAAGTATTGTTTATCGGTCCAAAAATGAAAGCTTCTAAGTTATCGCATCGACGCTTTCTCTAGAGGTAATAAAATCATGCCAGCGCCAAATATTACTCAAAGACTCAGCCGGCTTCAAAGCACAATAATGAATTGCAAAATCAAGACAGACTAAAAGTATTATATCGGCAATAGTAAATCGTGAAGTGGCAATATAATCTCGGCCATCTAAGTCCTTATTCAGTTTTTCATAATAGGAATGAACATTTGCGTCGCTAATTACCTTCGCTTCCGATGCAACTTGATATCCCATCTTTTGAAGCACTGGGCCGTTTTTCCAAGAAGTACGAACCTGAAACCAAAAATCACTCTCAATCTGAGAATGGTGCATCTCTATTAGACCTAAATCCTGGGCGCTTCTACCAAATAAATTTGGCTCCGGACGAACCGCCTCTAGATAACGACAAATAGCGATTGCCTCAGTTAGAAACTCTCCATCGTTAGTTTCTAAAACGGGAACCCTGCCCAGCGGATTCATCTGCATAAATTCTGGAGTTTTATGTTCTCCTTTTTGTAAATCAAGTTCTATCATTTGATAAGCTATAGCTTTCTCGGCTAAAAAAATTTTTACCTTTCGCGGGTTGGGAGTGTTACCGCTTCCATAGAGTTTCATAATAATTTACCTTTAAAAAATGATGTTTCGACGTACAATCAAACTAAAAGAATTCACACATAGGCATAACATCTGTTTTCGCTCTACAATCTTTCGGTCTTTTCTCACGTATTTCAAAAAAAATAACAACTATAGGACAATTTCAGTCATCCCCTCCATCATCAGAAGTGTATTTCGATAATATAGAGAGACCAATGAATATTTTTAGCAGATCAATAACCCTTAAAATTGCTTAATTTACATAAAATTTTATAATACATCCTCTTAACTGTGGTTTTACACCATCAAATCACAAAGGGAAAAAATTACACACTACCGTCTAAGGAAGCAAACCCAAACAACTAACTAAGAGCTTAATCTACCGGCCCTATGAGAAACTCGCTAACTATCTTTTTAATACTTGTCTTAGATTTCCTTTCGTCGACAGCCTCATCACAGGAAGTTTCGCTAGAAGGCTCCTCTTGGCAGCTCACGGCTATTCACGGTTTTAACAATTCTGAATTTATCCCGCCCAATCCCGAGAATTATTTATTGCGGTTTCGAATGGATAATCGCCTTCAAATAGAAGCGGACTGTAATCAAGGAGGGGCAACTTGGAGTTTGGAGGAGAACTTTCTAATATTTACTCAGTTGATTACAACCCGAAAAATCTGCCTTTCACCGTCACTATTCAATCGTTACGTAATGAACCTTATTAGAACGAAAACCGCCGAGATCTCTGACGAAAGATTAATCATAAGAACTGATTCCGAGGCGAGCTGGATGGAGTTTGAGCCTTATATATTCACCCCTGATTTTTGAGTTAAAAATGAAGACTTGCTAGAATTTAAAATTAGGTGCCCGTTTTTCCATAAA
>Ga0315331_10001326_pt1 | contig 18426 bp, 14 predicted proteins | sample M160m34915metaG_FD_203456 | JGI IMG/M metagenome (GOLD analysis project Ga0315331, IMG submission 203456) | Ammonia-oxidizing marine archaeal communities from Monterey Bay, California, United States - M1 60m 34915 | ecosystem: Environmental > Aquatic > Marine > Intertidal zone | place: USA...
GCTCAAATATGCATGCCCATTTTAGTTTTTTCTATGGCGAGTGGGTTTTATGGAGATGGACGTTTTGACCAAGCTATTGATTTAGGAAGAATTACTTTTGCATACATTCTATTTATATCATTAGCAGCATTAATGAGCGGTATTTTAAATGCATCAGGTAAATTTAAAACAGCTGCAGCCGCGCCGATTATTTTAAATATTATATTAATCCTATCAATGATTTGTGCAGATTTTTTAAAATTAGAAATCTCTCTAGCTTTGGCAATCGCTGTTCCAATTTCGGGTGTGTTACAATTATTCTTAGTATACCGTGCCGCTAGAAAAATTGGCTTCGAACTGAAATTCAGATTACCAAAATTAACCCCTGATATTAAAAAATTAATGATTATAGCCTTTCCTGCTGCTCTTGCAGGAGGAGTTGTCCAAATTAATCTTCTAGTTGGGCGTCAAATAGCAAGTGGAACAGAAGGGGCTATAGCTTGGCTTTCATACGCTGATAGATTATATCAACTTCCCCTAGGTGTTGTCGGAATTGCTGTCGGAATAGTTTTACTGCCAGACTTAAGCCGTCGCCTGATATCTAAAGATTTGGTTGGTGCGCAAAACGCATTTAACAAATCAACTGAATTTGCGCTAAATCTTACCATTCCAGCATCACTTGCTCTAATACTGATACCTATAGAAATAATTACAACATTATTTGAAAGAGGTGAGTTTAACGCCTATGATACTGAGCAAACGGCAATTGCTCTCGCAATTTACGGAATTGGCCTTCCAGCTTTTGTATTACAAAAAGTGCTACAACCTATATATTTTGCTCGTGAAGACACAAAAACACCTTTTAGATTTGCATTGATCGCAATGATATTGAACGCTCTCATTGCGATTGGTTTAGAGCCAAAAATTGGTTTTATCTCAGCAGCGATTGCTACTTCAACGGCTGGTTGGTCAATGTTACTTTTACTCTGGTTTGGTACAAGAAAATTTAAAGGTGCTTTAAAATTCGATAGCAGCTTCTATAAAAAGATACTCACTATTATCATTGCCAGTACAATAATGAGTATCTGCATTTTATTCTCGAAGGAAAGTTTTAAACTTTATTTCAGCGATCCAAGTATGAAATACTTCGGGTTAATTTGTCTAACAAGTATCGGTCTTATTAGTTATTTTTTTAGCAGGTTTGTTCTTAATTTCCTATTTTTAAAATAAATATATACACTATTAATCCTCTTAACTTTTTGTTTTAGGTCGTATCAATGAAGCAAAGAGAAACCCCGTTAAGAAACCAAAAAGGTCTGCCACCCAATCATTGGAACCATTAAACACGACTTTAAATATTATTTGAATGCTTAGTAAGACAGCGATCAGGATAAATGCATTAGCACTTCGGGCACCCAAAAATTTCATAGAGATCCATAGAAGATAAGTATATGCTCCAATCAAACCATAAATCGCCGGAAATGCTCCAACTAATGGAAACTGATCATTCAAAAGTAAGCCATAGAAAAAAGCACCACAAAACGATGACGATATAATTAAAATTAAAAATAAGAAACCATTATAAACTTCACATACCATTTTTCCCAAAGCTAAAAACATTACTATCGCAATAACGGTTTGCAAAAAATTAAAATGAATGAAGGGAAAAGTAAGATATCTGAATAAAAATGACCATTTAAAAGTCAGATTATTAATCATCCAATCCTGTAAGGACCCAAAAAATGCATAATTAACAATGACATTGTTTCTCGTAATTTCATTTAAAAAACTTGATAGAAGACCAACCTCCACAATTTGAAAAATAATTTCCACTACAACGAGTAATAGCGTGATGATCAAAATAACTGGTGGTAATGGGTTTATTAACGGACTATTTACGTTATTATGTGCCATCAATAAGCAACCTCTTTAAACCTGATCTAACAAACGTTGAATAGTAACAGATAAAACTCAAAAAGTAAGGTGGGAAAAATCTTGAAACCAAATATGAACAATGCTCAGACCAGTCGGGTTTTTTCTGGTATACAGCCAACTGGAAATCTAACTTTAGGAAACTATTTAGGAGCTGTGAAAAGATTTGTTGAAATGCAAAACAGTGGCATTGAAACTATTTACTGTATGGTAGACTTACACGCTATAACAACTTGGCAAAATCCTTCAGAGTTAAAGGCGGCAACTCGAGAACTAGCGGCAGGCTTCATCGCTTCAGGATTAGACCCAGAAAAATCAATCCTTTTTAACCAGTCACAAGTAGGAGCCCATTCTGAGTTGGGTTGGGTGTTTAATTGTATTGCTAGGATGGGTTGGTTAAATCGAATGACACAGTTTAAAGACAAAGCTGGCAAAAATCGTGAGAATGCAAGCGTTGGATTGTTTGCCTATCCCACATTAATGGCTGCAGACATTCTCGTTTACCATGCAACTCACGTCCCTGTGGGGGAAGACCAAAAACAACATCTTGAACTTACAAGAGATATTGCCACAAAATTTAACAATGATTTTGATGTAAACTTTTTCCCTATCACCGAGCCAGTTATTGAAGGGGTGGCCACGCGGGTGATGTCACTAAGAGACGGAACCAAAAAAATGTCCAAATCAGACGCCTCGGATATGAGCCGCATAAATTTAACAGATAGTGCTGAGTTGATTTCAAAAAAAATTAAGAAAGCAAAAACAGATCCAGATCCGCTACCCAGTGAGGTGGAAGGTTTGAACAATAGGCCAGAAGCTAAGAATTTAGTTAATATATATTCTGGCCTTTCTGGATTAAGCCCCCAAGTCATTTTATCTGAAAATGGAGGTCGAGATTTCTCTAAGTTTAAGCCAGACCTAGCAGAGCTAGCTGTGTCTATACTAACTCCGATATCAAATGAAATGACCCACTTAATGAAAGAACCCGATCAAATTGACAAAATTTTGGGAAATGGTGCAGCAAAAGCCGCAAAAATTGCAAATCCAATATTAGAGCAAACTTATGATATAGTTGGATTAATCAGGAGTAAATGATCTCGAATTAATTTAAACTGAACTTTTTTGCTTCACATTCGTTAGTATTATTTTTTATTTGGAGAATTTTGATGGCTACTGGATCTAATATTTATACATTTTTCAAGGATGAATGGCATAGCGGGAATATTCCAATAATGAATGCCGCTGATCATGCCTCATGGTTAGGGTCAAGTGTCTTTGATGGGGCTCGTTATTTTGAAGGAATGGCCCCAGACTTACTCGCTCATTGTCAGCGATTAAACAGTTCTGCTTCGGTTATGGGATTAACATCACCCTACACGGCAGTAGAAATCAATGACATTATTTTAGAAGGTTTAAAATTTTACAGTGAAAATTCTGCAGTGTATATTCGGCCGATGTGTTGGGGTGTCGGAAATGGCTTTTCCACCATCGTTCCGGATAGCGAAGATATTGGCTTTTGTATTTGTTTGGAAGAAATTCCAATGCCGTCGCTCACAGACTCAACAACCTTAACACGAACAAGATTTCATAGGCCTATTATCGCAGACAATCTTTGCAACGCAAAAGCGGGCTGCTTATATCCGAACAATGCAAGGATGTTAAAAGAAGCACGTGATAAGGGTTTTCAAAACGCTCTCGTTGCAGATGCTATGGGAAATGTCGCTGAGACTGCAACGGCAAACGTATTCTTAGTAAAAGATAAGGAGATTTTTACCCCAATTGCCAATGGTACGTTCTTAGCGGGAATCACAAGAGCAAGGCACATTGAGAACCTCAAAGCGGATGGGTTTAATGTAACAGAATGTATTCTAACATTTGAAGAATTTGAAAAGGCTGATGAGATATTCTTATCCGGCAACATGGCTAAAATCACTCCTGTCACAAAATTTAATAGTAAAACCTATTCAATTGGCCCTATCACAAAAACTGCCCAATCTCTTTATTGGGACTGGGCCAATTCAACCAAGCTATAGTAGCAGGCTTCCTTGAAGCAAAAAGCAATCTTTAGAATAATTCTAAAACTTGACATTTTACTACCACGGGCTGATATATATAGAAGAGAAAAGGAAAAATCATGTTTATCCAGACTGAGTCAACACCCAACCCAGCCACACTAAAATTTTTACCAGGTCAAGCCGTTATGGAAACAGGAACTGCAGACTTTCCTACTATGGAAGCGGGTCAAAAATCTCCTTTAGCGCGCAGACTTTTTGAGATCTCTGGAGTAACCGGTGTTTTCTTTGGCCCTGATTTTATAACTGTTACGAAAAATGAAGGCAATGATTGGGACCACATAAAGCCACCTGTTTTAGGGGCCATAATGGAACATTTTATATCAGGCCAAAAATTGATAGAGGGTGATGAGAGAGCCGCTGGTGGTCATGTAGAACACGAAGGACCTGACTCTGAAATTATTGATCAAATTAAAGATCTTTTAGATACCAGGGTGCGACCTGCGGTTGCCCAAGATGGTGGTGATATTACTTTTCATGGCTTTGACAGAGGTATCGTTTATTTGCATATGCAGGGAGCATGTGCAGGCTGTCCATCTTCTACAATAACTCTTAAAATGGGTATTGAGAACTTATTGAGACATTATATCCCAGAAGTGGTAGAAGTGCGACCAGTTGCAGCCTAAATTCATTTCATTAGGTCTTGATACATCTACGTCAAACTGCGAAATTTCTATAGTTTCCGGATCAGATATATTAATTGAAATAAATAAAAATATAGAAAAAAAACACGCAGAAACCGTCATGGTACTGGCACAAAAGGCCCTTAATTCAGTTCAGCTCGACTGGACTGATTTAGATGTTATCGGTGTTGGGGTGGGTCCAGGTAACTTCACTGGAATTCGAATATCAGTAGCAGCGGTTCGCGGACTTTCATTCGCCCTAAAAATCCCAGCTTTTGGTATCAAGCGCTATGAAGCATTTTGTTATGAGCAAAACAAAGACCTTTTGTGTTCCATTAATGCACCCAACGGACACGTTTATACGGTTAGATACTCTAAAGGAGCCTTTGGATCATGTTCTTTGAATAATTTAGACTCCTTAACCGTCCCCAATTGTGAAAATATTATTGGAGATCAATCCGAAAAGATATCGAAAAAACTCAATTTAAAAGAAGAAAAGCAAATATATTGGCCTTCCACTTCAATTGCCAAAATTGCACAGGAGATGCCAATTGAAAAATCTCCTCCTAAACCATTCTACCCAAGTGCAACCATCTACGGCGCACCAGACGATTTAAACTCCAAATACACGTCATGAGCCCGGAAAAAATGGCAAACTTACATTTGATTTGTATGCCTGAATATTCTAGCTGGACGGCAAAGTATTATGGAGAGCTTTTAAGGTCAAAAAATCATATTTTTGAAATATCAAAAGCTGGGTTTGGTTGTGCAAGATTAATAAAAAATGAGGCAGAAATTCTAATTCTACTGGTTGATCCTAATTTTCAAAAATCTGGGTATGCTAATTCGATTTTAGAGAATCTTCATACGAAATTAGTAAACTTAAAATGTGATAAAATTTCCTTAGAAGTTGCGGAATTAAATATAGCAGCGAGAAACCTGTATCTGAAAAATAACTATAATCAGATTGCTAGAAGACCAAATTATTATTCTCTTAAAAATGGAAAAAAAAGTGATGGATTAGTTTTTGAAATTAAATTTCCATTAAAAGTATAACAATATTACCAAATAAAATGAAAATAATAATCATAAATTAAAAAACTATCAGTCGAATCATTGCCAATTTACCCAGAAACCTGTCACATAGAGGCACTGGGCATCTGCCCAAATTTCTAACACCTGGGAGAATATAATATGACATTGATTAAAACTATCATTAGCGCTTCCGCAGCATTAATTGCGAGCGCAGCAATGGTTGTCGCAGATCCTGCACTAATTTATGATTTAGGCGGAAAATTCGATAAATCATTCAATGAAGCAGCCTACGAAGGCGCCGAGAAGTGGAAAGCTGAAACTGGCGGCAATTATAATGAAATTGAACTGCAAAATGAAGCTCAAAGAGAACAAGCTCTGCGTCGTTTTGCAGAAAATGGAAATAACCCAATCGTAATGGCGGGTTTTTCATTTGCTTCGTCACTATCTGAAGTTGCTCCTGATTTTCCAGATACTAAATTTGTTATCATCGACATGGTCGTGGATGCTCCAAACGTGCGCTCAACAGTTTTTAAAGAGGAAGAGGGCTCATATTTAGTGGGAATGATGGCTGCAATGTCTGCTGACAAAGCAATAGGGTTCGTTGGCGGAATGGATATACCCCTAATTCGTCGTTTTGCATGTGGATATGTTTTGGGAGCAAGATCAGTTAACCCAAATATTGAAATTTTACAAAATTACACTGGAACAACCTACCATGCATGGAACGATCCAATTAAGGGTGGCGAGCTGACAAAAGCTCAAATCGCACAAGGTGCTGACGTTGTTTATCACGCAGCAGGTGGAACTGGCATAGGTGTACTGCAAGCTGCAGCAGATGCTGGAAAATTAGGTATTGGCGTTGATAAAAACCAAAACCATCTTCAATCGGGATCAGTCTTAACTTCAATGATTAAGAGAGTTGACTTAGCCGTATATAATGCATTTACCGATGGAGCAGATCTAACTACTGGTTTTGAAGTTATGGGTCTGTCCAACGATGGTGTCGGTTATGCCATGGATTCTCATAACGCAAGCTTAGTATCTGCTGATATGCAAGCCGCTGTTGAGGCCGCTAAAGCTAAGATTATTGCTGGTGAGATTCAGATTCATGATGCGCTAACAGATAATTCTTGCCCGGCAAGTTAAGGAAAGACAAAAGTGACAAAAGATAAACAGGAGCGGCCTGAAACGGCCGCTCCTGCTATTCAATTAAAAAATATTTCTAAAAGTTTTGGTCCTGTTCAAGCGAACAAAAATATTTCACTTACAGTAAATTCTGGCACTATTCATGGGATTGTAGGGGAGAACGGAGCAGGAAAATCCACGCTGATGTCAATTCTTTACGGATTTTACAAGGCTGATTCCGGTGATATTTATATAAGAAACGCCAAAACTTCAATTCCCGACAGTCAAGCTGCTATCTCAGCAGGTATTGGCATGGTATTTCAACATTTCAAATTAGTAGAAAACTTTACAGTGCTAGAAAATGTCATTTTGGGCGCTGAGGATGGGGCTTTACTTAAAGACTCTCTATCCAAAGCAAGAAGACAATTACAAGAGTTATCGACTGAATACGAATTAGATGTAGACCCTGACGCAATCATTGAAAATTTATCTGTAGGCTTACAACAGAGAGTTGAAATTTTAAAAGCTCTTTACAGACGAGCAAATATTCTAATTCTAGATGAGCCAACTGGAGTCCTCACACCTGCTGAAGCTGATCATTTATTTAGAATATTGAAAAATTTGCGCGACCAAGGAAAAACAATTATTTTAATTACACATAAGTTACGCGAAATAATGGATGCGACAGATACTGTGAGCGTAATGCGCTCAGGCGAAATGACAGCAACCATAAAGACAAATCAAACCAGCCCTGAAGAGTTGGCAGAATTAATGGTTGGGCGCAAAGTATTATTGAATGTATCAAAAAGTGTGGCGAAAGCTGGTGATATCGCTCTTGAAGTCAAGGATTTAAAGGTCACTGATGAAAAAGGTGTGTTACGAGTAAAAGGTATTACCTTCAATGTTCGAGAAGGCGAAATACTTGGAATCGCTGGAGTAGCTGGGAACGGTCAGTCTGAACTATTAGAAGCTTTAGGCGGTTTTAGAAAATCTCAGGGTTTAGTGTCTGTTTACGGACACTCTTTAGATTTAGAGAGCCCCTCTGGACAGGAAATTCGTGATCAATCAATTGCCCATGTACCTGAAGACAGGCAGAGACTGGGTTTAATAATGGATTTTACCGCTTGGGAAAACATCGGATTTGGCTATCAACATGAACCTGAATATTCAAATAGTTGGGGTTTAATGAACAATAGAAAAATGCGAAAAGATGCTTCTAATAAAATGGAAAAGTTTGACGTACGACCTTCAAATATAAAACTAAAAGTACGCAATTTTTCCGGTGGAAACCAACAAAAATTAGTTCTTGCTCGCGAAATAGAACGCAATCCCGATATACTTTTGATCGGTCAGCCTACTCGAGGAGTAGATATTGGAGCGATCGAATTCATTCATAACGAAATTATTAAAATGAGAGACGAAGGCAAGGCTATAATTCTTGTTTCCGTTGAGCTCGACGAAATCCTTTCTCTTACTGATAGAGTTTCTGTGATGTTTGACGGAAATTTGGTTGGAGACCGAATAACTAGTGAAACAAATGCAAGGGAACTGGGACTTTTAATGGGAGGAGAAACAGATTAGATGAAAAAGCTTCCAACATGGATAGATATTTTACTAATTCCACTCATTAATCTAGCTATAGCTCTTTTCTTATCCGCTCTAGTAGTCCTTTACATCGGTGAAGACCCCATGGACGCACTAAGCATCATGATAAAAGGAGCGATCGGTAGCTCGTATGGATGGGGATACACTCTCTATTATGCCACTAATTTCATCTTTACAGGGCTTGCTGTTTCTGTGGCATTTCACGCAAAGATGTTCAATATTGGTGGGGAGGGACAAGCTGCACTAGGAGGCCTTGGTGTAGCACTAGTTTGCCTCATGTTTCCTTGGCCGCATTGGATCCTTGCTCTTCCAGTGGCAATAATTGGAGGCGCTGTTTTTGGTGCCGCCTGGGCAGCAATACCAGCTTATCTTCAAGCAAAACGTGGAAGTCATATTGTCATAACAACGATAATGTTCAATTTTATGGCATCAGCGTTGTTAGTTTATCTTTTGGTTAATGTATTGAAAGCACCTGGATCTATGGCACCTGAAACTGGGCGTTTTATTGAAGGTGCAAGATTGCCTACTGGGCACGATATGCTGGGATGGTTTGGTATTAAATTTTCTAAATCGCCGCCTGTAAATATAAGCTTTTTAATATCCCTATTATTTTGTTTTCTTATTTGGTTTTTAATATGGAGAACGAAGCTAGGATATGAAATTCGAGCATTTGGACATTCTGAAAGTGCCGCAAAATATGCTGGGATCTCGCCAATAAAAATTATAATGGTTTCTATGCTAATCTCTGGAGCACTGGCTGGCTTAATGGGAATAAATTCTGTCATGGGTGAGTCAGAACGTCTAGTAATTGACAGTGTGCAGGGCGCCGGATTCATTGGTATCGCCGTTGCGTTAATGGGCCGATCACATCCCTTTGGGGTGCTTTTGGCTGCTATCTTATTTGGAATATTATACCAGGGTGGAGCTGAACTAGCTCTGTGGACAAGCATCCCACGTGAGTTAATCGTTGTTATTCAAGCATTAGTTATTCTTCTAACTGGAGCACTAGATAACATGATAAGAATGCCGATAGAGCGTTTATATTTCAAGATGGTAAGGGCGGGTACATGATTGACTTTGATACCTTACTACAAGTTTTAGATAGCTCAGTTCGATTAAGCATTCCACTATTGCTTGCTTGCCTCGCCGGCTTGTTTTCAGAAAGAGCTGGTATATTTGATATTGGCTTAGAAGGGAAAATGTTAGCTTCTGCATTTGCTGCAGGTGCTGCAGCATTTGTAACTGGTTCAGCTTTAATTGGAATGTTGGCTGGTATTTTTGCATCGATCATCCTTTCGGCGGTTCATGGCGTTGCATCCATAACATTCAAAGGAAACCAACTCATTTCGGGGGTTGCAATTAATTTTTTAGCATCTGGTCTAACCGCCTTAATTGGTCAAAACTGGTTTCGTCAAGGTGGACAAACACCACCTCTAAGTGGATCTGCGAGATTTAATGAAATAACGCTACCACTAGCCGAATTACTACGTGATGTGCCAATCTTTGGTAAAATCTATTATGAATTGATATCTGGCCATACATTGTTAGCTTACATAGCATTTCTAATTGTTCCGTTAACTTGGTGGATTTTATTTAGGACAAGATTTGGCTTGCGTTTGCGAGCTGTTGGTGAAAATCCCGCAGCTGTAGATACTTCAGGAATATCAGTCGTTCGACAACGCTATGCCGCAATTCTAATTTGTGGAATTCTATGCGGACTAGCAGGCGCGTACTTATCGACAGGTATAGGAGCAGGATTTGGTAAAGAAATGACAGCAGGCAAAGGTTTTATAGCATTAGCTGCATTGATTTTTGCGAAATGGAAACCGGTACCAGCTCTTTGGGCTTGTTTATTATTTGGTTTTTTAGAGGCAATCGGCATTCGTTTTCAAAATATTGAAATCCCAGGGGTTGGCACAATACCATTGCAACTAATGCAAGCTTTACCATATATTCTGACTGTAATTATTTTGGCTGGATTTGTTGGAAAAGCAATTCCACCTAAAGCGGGTGGCGAACCATACAATAAAGAATGAAAATATTTTTTTGTTCCAAATATTTGGAACAATGGAGGTGAAAAATGGACCCGATTATTTTGAATTTCGAAATGATTGTGATGCTTGGTCTATTAACACTTACTGTTTTTTTATTTATATCCGAGATTGTTCGTCTAGATTTAGCTGCATTATTAATATTAGTCCTCTTGGGCTGTTTAACTTACCTTCCTGGGTTAGACGGGATGATAAAAACAAGAGACTTATTTAACGGTTTTGCTTCCAATGCGGTAATCTCGATCATTGCTGTTATGATTATTGGCGCTGGCTTAGATAAAACAGGATTAATGTCTCAACTTGCAGCAATTATCTTAAAATACGGTGGGAAAACAGAAAAACGAATAATTCCCATTATTTCTAGCTCTGTAGGAGTAATTTCAAGCTTTATGCAAAATGTCGGTGCAGCAGCTTTATACATACCGGTGGTTTCAAGAATTTCTAGTCGAACAGACATCCCCCTTTCACGACTTTTGATGCCAATGGGTTTTTGCGCAATATTGGGTGGTACTATGACAATGGTAGGGTCCTCACCTTTAATTCTCTTGAATGATCTGATCTCCACGACAAATGAAAGCTTACCCACCGATAAAAAGATTGCTTCTTTTTCTCTATTCTCTGTAACACCAATCGGACTTGCTCTTGTCAGTACTGGAATCATATATTTTATGGTTTTAGGGAAATGGGTATTACCTGGCTCTCCCACTAGAAATGACGCTACTGCAGGTCAATCAATGAAAGAATATTTAAAACGTCTATATGGCTTAAAAGCTGATATTATCGAAGTAGATGTACCAGAAGGAAATATCCTATTGGGAGAAACTTTAAGCGATATCATGGATGCTCATCACTGCTATATTATTGGAACCCATTATAATGGAAAGAATTCCATTGCTCCTCCGTTAACCACCACAATACAGACTCCTTGTAGATTGGCTATTTTAGGGAGAGGAAAAGTTATTCGTGCTATGGTGGAGGACTACGGTCTTAAGGTTTTGCCAGCACTTGAGAATTTTTCAGAAGACTTTGCTCCAACAAAGTCCGGAGTAGCAGAAACAGTTATTCCTCCAGATAGCGCTTTAATAGGAAAAGACGCTCGTGAACTTTCATTTAGAGAAAATTATCGCTGTTCAATGTTAGCAATTCATCGTGGTGAAGAAACTTTTAGTAACGTTGAAACAGAGGAGCACGAAGCATCCCAAATCTGGTCGATTCCCTTTAAGGCTGGAGACACATTAGTACTTCATACAAGTTGGGACGCATTAAACAAACTCACAGAGGATCGGAACTTTGTTGTAGTAACAACTGACTTTCCTAGAGAAGAATTAAGACCTCAAAAAGTTGGTTGGGCTTTAATATTTTTTCTAATCGCCTTGGGAATGATTCTATTTACAAATATCCAATTATCTTTGTGTTTGTTAACCGGTGCCGTCGGTATGATCGTAACGAGAGTTATAGATATTGATGAAGCCTATAACGCCGTTGGGTGGAATACTGTTTTCCTTTTGGCAAGTCTTATCCCATTGGGCCAAGCAATGCAAAATACAGGGACCGCTGAATGGATTGCTCAACTGGTATTAACTATTTTAGATGGTTGGCCGATATGGGCATTGCAGACTGGAATAGCCATACTTGCTACAATTTTCACACTAATTATGTCTAATGTTGGGGCCACAGTGCTACTGGTACCACTAGCAATTAGCATTGCTATTGCTGCGGGTGGAGATCCAGGTTTATTTGCAATGACAGTAGCGATATCCACATCAAATTCATTTTTAATTCCGACACATCAAGTAAACGCATTAATAATGGGACCGGCCGGCTATCGTGTGCTGGATTTTGTGAAAACGGGTGGGATTATGACTATTCTATTTCTTATTGTGTCAATGGTTATGATGAATATTGTCTTTTAAATCAACCGTTGTTAACGGATTCGTGGGTTTAGACAATTTGTAACGAGTAGCCCATATTAATTTTTCTTGCGCGCGTGTTATCGCAACATATGCTAACCTTTTCCATAAGGGCAAACCAGATTCATACCTTTGGGTTTTAGAAGCAGTGTAAATATCTGGCGCAAAGACCTGAACAGTTGGCCACTGGGATCCCTGAGATTTATGAATTGTTACTGCTGCACCATGTAAAAATGAGGCTCCCATTCTTGCTGCGAAAGGAATAAATGGTTCATCACTATCGTTATTCTCAATTTTTATTATGCTTGCAGCACTGACATAAGGGTCTTCAGCACCAATTACATGTAATCTTGAAAAACCTTCTTTTCGCCCGTTTCCTAAAAATATAACATGAGCTCCCTTTATTAAACCACGAGCTTCTAAATCAAGTCTCTTTTTTCTGTGTTTAAGTGGGAGCTCAATCCCATCACATATTAATGGTTCTCCTGGGATTAATTCATCGACTGGTGCATTATATGCAATTCGAAATGCATTAATTAACCTTACTCTTGTTGAATTTCGCCACACCAACACTGGGGATCTCGACATTATATCACTTACGACACTTTCATTTACTATTACTCGCTCATCAGTCTCTGAGATTTCAAAAATTTGTTTTTCAAAATCGGTAAAAGTCACTTTGGGGTCAGCTAACGAGTGTGCTAAATCCAAAATAGGGTTATCTTGTTCTTGTCGATGAATTCGATAAAGGTTTACTTTTTTTTCATCTTCAAGTGCATCAAAGACCATTTTTCCTGAATTACCAACTGGTGCAAGCTGTGCTGGATCGCCAAATAAAATTAAGGTAGAAAAAATTTCTCGTAAATCTGCCAATTGCTGCTCATCCAACATCGAACTTTCATCTACAAAACCTACATCTAATGGGTCTTCCCTTCTTTTCCATCCAGTAATAAAATCAGATCCACGCAACCCAGCTGATGCTAATGCACCCGGTATTGACTTATTTGATTCAAAAAATGATTTAACTCTTTCCAAACTATCTGACGTCAAAGCATCAATAATTGGTTTTTCCTGCCGACCACGCAACCACTCAGCAATCTTTTCAAATTCAGGATCATATATAGGCGTATATAGAATTCTATGAACTGTTGTAGCGGGAACGCCTTGTTGTCGAATTACACTGGCAGCTTTATTTGTTGGAGCTAATATAGCCAAATTCCGTTTTTCAGAAGTTTGATTTAACTGATAATCTCCAGAAACAATCTCTAACCCTGCCTTAGCCAAATCAGAAACTATTCTCGCCAACAATAACGTTTTTCCAGAACCTGCTTTTCCAATAATTACAAGTTCATTCTTTTTGGAATTATTAAGGGGAGAACATTGCTTATGCTCAAGATCAATTCCTGCATTTGAAAGGATCTCAATTATCCTTTTATGGGCATAGTTCTGATCTTTTGAAAACTGCAAGTCATGACTCTTTTTGCCACAGGTTTAACCCTAGAAAGTAGCCCTGACTAGTAGAATTTACAAATTACCTATAACTTCTAATGTATCTTCAAAAGTCCGTAAACCTGTCTGAGTCGCAGATACTAATACTGCCATATTTCCTGGCTTATGTTCATTTTTTCTCATTTTTACATGTGCGTCTGGGATTTCTAACCAAGGAAATACCTCAGACATGCATGGGTCAAGTCTGCGCTCTAACATTAACTGATTGGCTGCAGCTGCTTGTTTTAAATGAGCAAAATGACTTCCTTGGATTCTTTTTTGGTTCATCCAAACATATCGCGCATCCATTGTTAAATTATAACCAGTTGTTCCTGCGCAGATTACTATCATACCACCTTTTTTACATACAAATGTGGAAACAGGAAACGTAGCTTCTCCAGGGTGCTCAAAAACCATGTCAACATTTACACCTTTACCAGTTATTTCCCATATGGCTTTACCAAATTTACGAACCTCACCAAACCAGGTTTTATATTCATCTGAATTTACTGTTGGCAACTGGCCCCAACAATTAAAATCTTTCCGATTGATGACACCCTTTGCGCCTAAGTCCATTACGAACTCTCGCTTATCCTCATCCGATATTACACCGATAGCATTTGCCCCTGCTGTATTAATTAATTGAATTGCAAAAGAGCCTAGTCCTCCAGATGCGCCCCAAACGAGGACATTTTGACCAGGTTTTAGTTCGTGGGGATGATGACCAAAAAGCATTCTATAAGCTGTCGCTAAAGTAAGCGTGTAACAAGCACTTTCTTCCCATGTTAAGTGCTTTGGCCGTTGCATTAACTGTTGCGCTTGAACCCTTGTAAACTGTGCGAACGACCCATCCGGAGTTTCGTAACCCCAAATACGTTGACTAGAAGAAAACATTGGATCTCCGCCATTACATTCTTCATCGTCTCCATCATCTTGATTGCAATGTACAACCACTTCATCACCAACTTTCCAACGAGTGACTTTATCACCTGTTGCCCAAACTATTCCAGAAGCGTCTGATCCAGCCACATGAAAATCTTCTTTATGAACATCAAATGGTGAAATGGGAATACCAAGTCCCGCCCAAATACCATTATAATTAACACCAGCAGCCATCACAAAAACTAAAACTTCATTGCTATCCAGAGCTGGTGTTTCTACTACCTCAATCTCAAAGGATTTGCCTGGCTCACCATGCCTTTCCCTCCTAATCGCCCAAGCATACATTTTTTTTGGTACATACCCTAAGGGAGGTATTTCACCCACTTCATACAAGTCTTTTTCAGATGCTTTATAGGAAATTCTACTATTTGGCGTATCTAATGACATAATGCTCTCCAGAATCAATCAGGTCTTTGTTCTTATCTATTGGCAATATCATAAAGTAATCACAAGAGTAATTTTAAGAAAAATAAAAATAATCAAGAGAAACTAAAAATCTAATTTATATAAAAATGCGACATTATATTACTTTAGCTCTCATCTGTAAGCAAATGGGTGATAGAATTCGCATAAAAATTAATCAACTCTCCGTCTGAATTGTCAATCACAATTCCAGCAGAAACTCTCTTTAATGCTCTCCGTTTTAAAAGAGTTTCTACTGCATGTTCTATTATATAAGCCTGTCTGTCTTCAGGAATATTCATTCTTACCTCTGAAGATCTTAACTTTGTTAAAACTTTACAGCAATTTTCAAAAATCTCTGAGTCTTTCATTGGGTTGTCTGAAGATTTAATTACATAAGCAACCAATGGCACTGGTAGCACCGGAATTGCTTTACTAATTTCACTCATAATTTTTCTACCCAACAGCACGGTACTCCGATCAGCACTCTTTTTAATGCTATTTTCTATAAATGACCTCAATGAGATTGGCTGACCAAAATTCACACCTGCGTATCCGAACCGATTGAACCGCCCAGTTAAACGCAACCAAATTTGTCGCAAGAAAAAACCAAACACTAATAATAAGCTAAATTCAAAGTGTTCTTCTGGATGTTTAGAAGCTTTCAAAAGAATACGATCTTCTAAAACGCGATCATAATTCAAGCCGACCGGAACAAATACTAAATCTCTTTTTTGACTTAAATCAAAATTAGCGACCATATAACTTAAAATCCCTAACTTTCCACGTTTTAACTTTCCATCTAGACTGAGACTGCCCTCTGGAAAAATCGCTTGAGTAACACCCCCATCAGTTGCCATTTGAACGTAACGAGAAAGAACTTTTTGATATAATGGTCCAGGAACAGAACGCCTTATAAAATATCCACCCCAAGCTCTGATTAATTGCTGCAAAGGCGATACACGTGCCCATTCCCCAACAGCATACGAAAGAGCAGACCGGTCAGAAGCTAACCACGTTAAAATGAAATAATCCATATTGGACCTGTGATTTACAATAAAAATGATGGTCGCATTTTTATCCAAGTTGGCAAATATTTCCTTTTCTTTTTCATCAAGATTCACCTTATAAATGAGTCTTGATATTATTCGAGCTAATTTTGTCGCAAAACCAAAGTAGGCCATTGCCGAAAACGATGGTATTATTTCTTTTGCATAACCAGTGACTTCGTCAATAATGACTTTTTCTGGAATCTGATTATTTTGAGCATAATCTAGCGCTGCGTCCATAACCTCAGGGTCATAAGTGAGCCTATCTATCATTACTCGTCGCTGCATTAACTTAAAAGGCTGAAGTTTTAAGTCCAATCTATCGTTAAGCTTATTTATTAAGCGCTCAAAACGCCTACGAAAATACCATCTGACGGATGGTACTAGTACTCTATCTAACAAACCAAATATCATTAGAAGACCACCAGAAATTGCTAGCCAAATTGGTATTTCAATGATTCCAAACATAGTGATTACACTAAACTAAAGTAACTTTTGAACAATGTTAGTTTCAAACAAAGATATGCGACGATGAGCCCAAACAAGTTTATAGACATAATATTTCCATTTACGTTCGTATGTTGTAATTATCTTGTTAAGTAATTTAATCATAGGATCAATTTGGTGTCTGAAGAACATAATACTCCATGGCTTTTTCGAACTTATGCAGGTCACTCAACTGCAAAAGCATCAAATAGCTTATATCGAGATAATCTAAGCAAAGGACAAACAGGATTATCTATTGCCTTTGATCTGCCTACTCAAACAGGTTATGATAGTGATCACTTATTAGCAAAAGGAGAAGTGGGAAAGGTCGGAGTGCCAATATGTCACTTAGGTGACATGAAAACTCTTTTTAATGATATTCCAATGGAAAAAATGAATACGTCCATGACTATCAATGCAACTGCACCATGGTTGCTAGCCTTATATATTGCAGCGGCCGAAAGCCAAGGAGTAGACAGTGCACGCCTCAAAGGTACAGTTCAAAATGACATTATTAAGGAATATCTAAGCCGGGGTACGTATATCTGCCCCCCAGAACCATCAATGAGATTGATAACAGACGTTGCAGCTTACTGCTATGAATTTGTCCCTAAATGGAATCCGATGAATGTATGCTCCTATCATTTGCAGGAAGCGGGAGCGACCCCTGAACAAGAATTAGCCTTTGCTTTAGCAACAGCAACTTCAGTTTTAGACAATCTGAAAGTAAAGGTGACAAAAAAAGATTTTCCAGAACTCGTTGGTCGAATTTCTTTTTTTGTAAATGCTGGCATTCGATTTATTACTGAGATTTGCAAAATGCGGGCATTTGTTGAGCTTTGGGATGAAATTTGCTTAACAAGGTATGGGGTAAAAGATCCAAAATATCGAAGATTTCGCTATGGCGTTCAAGTAAATTCGTTAGGACTAACAGAACAACAACCAGAAAATAATGTTTATAGAATTTTAATCGAAATGCTTGCTGTTACCTTATCAAAAAATGCAAGGGCTAGAGCAGTTCAATTACCAGCTTGGAATGAAGCACTAGGACTACCTAGACCTTGGGATCAGCAATGGTCGTTGCGTATGCAGCAAATAATGGCTTATGAGACTGATTTATTGGAATTTGAAGATATTTTTGATGAAAACCCAGCCATAGACAGTAAAGTTAAACAGTTAAAAGCTGGCGCTCGATTAGAGTTACAACAAATTGATAATCTTGGAGGTGCTTTAAACGCTATCGAATTCATGAAAACTCAATTGGTAAAGTCTAACTCTGAAAGAATTTCAAAAATTGAAAATGGCTCTTCTACCGTTGTAGGCGTGAATAAGTTCGTTGAAGGTGCAAAAAGCCCATTAACGGCTAATGATGGATCTATCATGCTAGTTGATGTTGATGCTGAAAAAGATCAGTTAATTCGTTTAGAAAAATGGAGAAAAAATAGAAATTCTGATGAGGTTAAAGAAGCATTACAGGCCTTAAAATTGGCAGCAAAAAGCGGGGAAAACATAATGCCACCCTCAATCAAAGCTGCAAAAGCAGGCGTCACCACGGGCGAGTGGGGCATGGTTATGAGAGAGATTTTTGGAATTTATAAGGCGCCAACGGGTGTTGGAAAATCTATTTCTAATGACATTTCTGACTTAGACCATATTCGACTAGCAGTTGATAAAGTTTCAGACAAACTTGGTAGACGTTTAAAATTATTAGTCGGCAAGCCGGGCCT
>Ga0315331_10001328_pt1 | contig 18407 bp, 17 predicted proteins | sample M160m34915metaG_FD_203456 | JGI IMG/M metagenome (GOLD analysis project Ga0315331, IMG submission 203456) | Ammonia-oxidizing marine archaeal communities from Monterey Bay, California, United States - M1 60m 34915 | ecosystem: Environmental > Aquatic > Marine > Intertidal zone | place: USA...
AGGCGCTTGCTGGCGCGGGCTGCAAATAAGGCGGCCTCATTCACCAAGTTAGCCAGGTCTGCGCCAGAGAATCCTGGCGTACCGCGGGCGATAACACCAGGTTGGACCAGATCATCAATCGGTACTTTACGCATGTGTACTTTCAGAATCTGCTCGCGACCTCGGATATCAGGCAACCCAACAACTACCTGACGGTCAAATCGGCCGGGACGCAACAGAGCTGGATCCAGCACGTCAGGTCGATTGGTAGCTGCCATGACGATTACTCCGTCGTTAACCTCAAAACCGTCCATTTCTACCAGCAGTTGATTCAGAGTTTGCTCACGCTCATCGTGGCCTCCTCCCAGACCGGCACCGCGGTGGCGACCGACTGCATCAATTTCATCAATAAAGATGATACAAGGAGACTGTTTCTTGGCTTGTTCGAACATGTCACGCACCCTAGAGGCACCAACACCAACAAACATTTCGACAAAGTCGGACCCTGAAATTGAGAAGAAAGGAACTTTTGCCTCACCGGCGATGGCTTTTGCTAGCAACGTTTTACCCGTTCCGGGCTGCCCTACCATCAGGATGCCTCGGGGAATTTTGCCTCCCAGCCGCTGAAATTTGTCGGGTTCGCGCAGAAACTCAACCAGCTCCTCCACGTCTTCTTTCGCCTCTTCCACACCAGCAACATCGGCGAAAGTTATCTTGATCTGATCTTCACCAAGCAACTTGGCTTTACTCTTGCCAAAAGACATCGGCCCGCCGCGTCCACCGGCACCGCCGCCTTGCATTTGTCGCATGAAAAAGAAAAATAAGGCAATGATAATCAGGATCGGGAAGCTAGCCACCAAAAGCTGAGTCCAGATGCTCTGCTGTTCGGGCTCGTTAGCGATTATTTCAACGTCATTCTCGAACAGATCATTCATTAACTGGTCGTCACCGATTAATGGCATCACGGTGCGGAATTGGGTGTTATCGGAGCGAATTCCAGTGATATCAATGCCGGCAAGCTCAACCGCGTTCACGCGCCCTGAACGCACCTCCCGTACGAATTGTGAATAGTTAATGTTATCTTCCCGAGATTCCTGGTTGATATTGTTGAACACGGTCAACAACACTCCAGCGATAATCATCCAGAGAATCAGGTTTTTTGCCATATCATTCAAGGGTTTATCTCCCTGTGGGTTGGCGCTTCTCGCGCCACTGCTACAATGCCGTTACGGCGTGAAACGCAGTAGATTTTAATCTCTGCAGGAAATAATGCACGCAAATTAGGGTGCATTCGTCGCTCAGTCCTTAAATTCCGACCCAAGCAGGTATACTTCAGGTGAACGTGCCCTTGATGCCTTGGGCTTTCTGGATTTAACAGAGGCAAAACTAGACTGCATATCCCGCTGAAATTCAGGAAATCCTTCTCCCTGAAACACCTTCACTAGGAAATACGCGCCTGGATTAAGAATAGATCTAGCCAAATCTAATGCGAGTTCAGCAAGATACATGCTGCGCGGCTGATCAATCTCTTTCAAGCCGCTAATATTGGGGGCCATATCGGAAATTACAAGGTCTATACCATCCTCTCCAACACTATTCAGGATCTGCGCAAGAACGGACTCTTCTGTGAAGTCACCCAAGATAAAATCGACTCCCGCGATCCCATCCATGGGTAGAATGTCCGTCGCGACCACACGCCCCGTTTCTCCCACTAGTTCAGAAGCGACCTGAGACCAACCACCAGGCGCAGCACCCAGATCCACCACTGTCATCCCGGGTCTGATGAGTTGATCTTTTTCTTGCATTTCTAGCAGCTTGAAACTGGCTCTGGAGCGATAACCATGTTCCTGACTGCGGCGCACATAATCATCTTCAAAGTGCTCTTTCAGCCACTGCTTACTACTTTTTGAGCGCACCATCTTTGAGTTCAAAGTCCAGTAAAAGTTTGAGGCTCGGAGAGTCGTACTAAAAGTAAGTGTCAGAGCGAGCAGTGAGTTGATAGAATCTTTTGCCCTAAACGAGAATCCGCAAGCTCATGAGTCTGACAAACCCAGAAAAAAAGCGCTTCCGCGCGATTGGCCATAACCTCAAGCCCGTGGTGATCATTGCACAGAAGGGTCTGACGGAAAACATCGGCCTAGAGATTAATCGAGCGCTGGATTCCCACGAACTTATCAAGCTGAAACTGCAGATTCCAGATCGCGCGGCCAAACAGCAGCTTACTGAAGAGATCTGCAAAAATCACAAGGCTGAAGTAGTGCAAAGCATAGGCCATGTGCTGCTACTGTACCGCGCGGCCAGGCGACCTGATCCCAAGCTCTCCAACCTCGTCAGGAAAAACAACTGAAGGCTCTTGCGCAAAATCAGCTGACAGCCCTCTAGATATGCTTGATGGACTCTATCTCGTACTCCAGATCTCCAGCTGGCGCTTTCACCACAATCTCATCACCTTCATGTTTTCCCATAATTGCCCGAGCAATGGGCGAGATCACTGAGATCATTCCAGCGGGCACATCGGCCTCATCTTCGCCGACAATCCGATAAGTCACTGCCTTCTCCGCATCAAAATTATACAAGGTAACAGTTGTCCCAAATATAACCCTCCCTGTAGGTTCGATCTTGGTAACATCGATAACCTCTGAGTCAGCCAGCTTGCCTTCAATTTCCTTAATGCGCCCTTCACAGAAACTTTGCTGCTCGCGTGCGGCATGATATTCGGCATTCTCTTTGAGATCGCCGTGCTCTCTTGCCTCAGCAATAGCCGCCGAGATCTTAGGCCGAGTAACGCTCTTGAGCTCCGTGAGCTCAGCACGAAGCGATTCTGCGCCGCGCACCGTCATGGGTACCTTGGTAAAAGACATAGAATTAAATCAGCCTTTAAAATTTAAAGAAACAGCAGGGGTATCTCTAAAGTGCGGCATGCAAGTCTTGCAGCGTGTAAACCGACATGTTGTTGCCGAATTCCAGCGCGTCACAAACTGCCAGCGCACCTGCAATGGTCGTAGTGCAAAACACGCCATGTCTTAGGGCAGTCCGCCGGATTGTTGAGGAATCGGCGATCGCTTGCTTGCCTTCCGTTGTGTTGAAAACCACCTGAATTTCTTCGTTTTTTAGCATATCAACTATATGAGGTCTACCTTCGGCGACTTTATTCACTCCCTGCACAGGCAAACCAGCCTTGGTAATCACTGCCGCTGTACCATGGGTCGCGATCAGTTTATAGCCTAATGTCAGGGCGCGCTTTGCCACCTCCACAACATAGGGCTTGTCGCGATCTCTCACACTTATAAAGCAGTTTCCTGAGCCCTCAATGGCCTCACCAGCGCCCATTTGCGCCTTGGCATAAGCCTCGGCGAAAGTTTCGCCCACACCCATCACCTCACCGGTCGATTTCATTTCTGGCCCCAGAATGGGATCAACGCCGGGAAATTTATTGAATGGAAACACAGCTTCTTTCACTGCAAATGTCTTTGGCACCGTTTCTTTGGTGAAACCCTGGTCAGACAGACTCTTACCGGTCATACAGCGCGCCGCGACCTTGGCCAGCGACGTGCCAATACACTTGGAAACAAAAGGCACAGTCCGCGAAGCACGTGGATTGACTTCAATAATGTAAATCTCACCGTCCTGATAGGCTAGCTGCGTATTCATTAGGCCAATCACACCCAGTTCAAGCGCCAGGGCAGCAATTTGTTCACGAATCTGGTCCTGTACTTCAGCAGGCAAATTGTAAGGTGGTAGGGAGCACGCGGAATCGCCAGAGTGAATGCCCGCCTGTTCAATATGCTGCATGATGGCACCCACCACCACCTGCTCACCATCACTAACCACGTCAACATCAATTTCGATAGCCGAACTCAGAAAATGATCAAGCAACACCGGGCTTTCGTTCGAAACTTTCACCGCATCATGCATGTAACGCTGGAGTTCAGCTTCGTTATACACGATCTCCATGGCCCGACCACCCAGCACATAGGAAGGCCTTACAACAAGTGGATAGTCAATGTATTTGGCCTGCTCAAGTGCCTCGTCAACAGAGCGCACAGTGCAGTTTGGCGGCTGTTTAAGGTTGAGCTTCTTAATCAAATGCTGAAAGCGCTCCCGGTCTTCAGCGCGATCAATGGCATCGGGGCTAGTTCCAATCACGGGCACGCCCGCCGCTTCCAAGTCCTTGACCAGGTTTAAGGGAGTTTGACCGCCGAACTGAACGATCACACCAACTGGATTTTCCAGCTTGACAACTTCGATGACATCTTCAAATGTTAACGGCTCGAAGTACAAGCGGTCGGAGATATTAAAATCAGTGGACACCGTCTCAGGATTACAATTCACCATGATGGTCTCGTAACCATCCTCGCGCATAGCGAGCGCCGCATGCACGCAGCAGTAGTCAAATTCTATACCCTGTCCCACACGGTTTGGCCCGCCGCCCAGAACCATGATTTTTTCACGCTTACTCGGCTCAGCCTCGCACTCTTCTTCGTAGGTCGAATACATGTAGGCAGTAGTGGAAACAAATTCGGCAGCACAAGTATCAACCCTCTTGTAGACCGGGCGCACATTTAACCCGTGCCTGACTTGCTGCACCTCTGCTTCGGGAACGTTGAGCAATTGCGCCATACGCTGGTCGGAGAAACCTTTGCGCTTTAGAGTTAGCATGGCTTTGGCATCAATATCCGATAGCTTTTGTACTGAGAGCTGTTCTTCCGACTTGATGATGTCTTCGATCTGGATCAAGAACCAAGGGTCAATACCGCTTTGTTGATAAACTGAGTCTACTGACCAGCCCAGTCGGAAAGCGTCGGCAACAAACCAGATACGCTGTGCACCTGGTTCAGTGAGTTCGCGAGTGAGCACAGCCTTGGCATTGCTGAGGTCCGCCTCGAGAACCGGATCGAAACCAGACATCCCAACTTCCAGGCCACGCAAGGCTTTCTGCAACGATTCTTGAAACGTGCGCCCGATTGCCATTACTTCACCCACTGACTTCATCTGGGTGGTAATGCGGTCATCGGCTTCCGGAAATTTTTCAAAGGTGAACCTGGGAAGCTTGGTGACCACATAGTCGATCGCAGGTTCAAACGAAGCGGGGGTAACGCCCCCTGTTATCTCATTGCGCAATTCATCCAGGGAAAAGCCGATCGCCAGCTTCGCGGCAACTCGGGCGATCGGAAAACCGGTGGCTTTGGATGCCAGCGCTGAGCTTCGAGAAACCCTCGGATTCATCTCAATAACTACCAGACGTCCGTTTTTAGGGTTGACTCCAAATTGCACGTTGGACCCACCAGTTTCGACGCCTATCTCCCGCAATACCGCGATCGAGGCATTGCGCATGATCTGGTATTCCTTGTCAGTCAGGGTCTGCGCGGGCGCCACAGTAATAGAGTCGCCGGTGTGCACTCCCATTGCGTCGAAATTTTCGATGGTACAGACAATGATGCAGTTATCATTCTTGTCCCGCACCACTTCCATTTCATACTCTTTCCAACCAATCAGTGATTCATCAATCAGCAATTCGTTGGTCGGTGAGAGCTCAAGGCCACGGGCACAAATTTCCTCAAACTCCTCCCGGTTGTAGGCAATGCCACCACCGCTGCCACCCATGGTAAATGAGGGGCGGATAATGCAGGGAAAACCAATCGATTCCAGCCCGGTGAAGGCGTCCTCTATACTGCGCGCCATATAGTGGCGCGGGGTTTCCAGTCCTATTGCCACCATGGCATCATCGAACAGTTCCCGGTCCTCCGCCTTGTCGATGGCCTCGGATTTGGCACCAATCAGTTCCACGCCATATTTCTCGAGCACCCCCATGCGGTTTAGATCCAGGGCACAGTTCAACGCGGTTTGACCTCCCATGGTGGGAAGAATGGCATCGGGTCGTTCCTTGGCAATGATTTTTTCCACGATCTGCCACTTCACCGGCTCTATATAGGTGGCATCAGCCATCGAAGGATCAGTCATAATGGTGGCAGGATTCGAGTTCACGAGGATTACCCGGAAGCCCTCCTCACGAAGTGCCTGACAGGCCTGCGCTCCTGAGTAGTCAAATTCACATGCCTGACCAATCACTATGGGTCCGGCACCCAATATCAGAACGCTGTTGATATCAGTTCTTCGGGGCATCTCAGCGAGTTTCCTTGTCTAGTGGTTGATTACCGAGGGGCGCATCCATCAGCTCAATAAAATGGTCAAACAACGGAGCCACATCATGTGGGCCGGGACTGGCCTCCGGGTGCCCCTGAAAACCGAAGGCCGGCTTGTCAATGCGCTCAATGCCTTGCAAAGAGCCATCGAAAAGCGACTTGTGTGTCGCGCGCAAATTGGCGGGCAGAGTCTGTTCGTCGACGGCGAAGCCATGATTCTGACTGGTTATCATTACCGTACCGTCGCCCAGGTTCTGTACCGGATGGTTTGCACCGTGATGACCCAGGCGCATCTTGATGGTATTCGCACCGCAGGCCAATGCCAGCAGTTGGCAGCCAAGACATATCCCGAACAAGGGCAAGTCCGCTTCCAGAAATTCCTTGATTGCCGAAATGGCGTAGTCGCAGGGCTCCGGGTCACCGGGGCCGTTAGACAGAAACACCCCACTAGGATTCATGGCCATAACTTCACTAGCTGGCGTCTGCGCTGGCACCACCATGACCTCACAACCTCTTTCCAACAGCATTCGCAGGATGTTTAGCTTCACGCCGAAATCGTAGGCCACCACTCGATGCCGGAATTCATCACTGGCACCGTAGCTCTGCCCTAAAGCCCACTCGCCTTCTTTCCAGGTATAGCGCTCGCTGGAAGACACCACTTTGGCCAGATCCATTCCTTCGAGACCGGGAAATTCCCGAGCCAGGGCAACCGCACCTTCTTCTCCAATTGCAGCAAGCTCCTTGCCGGTAACTATGGCTCCATTCATCGGACCTTTATCCCGCAGCAACCGTGTAAGACGCCGGGTATCTATCTCAGCAATGGCAACGATGTTGCGCAGCCTGAGAAACTCGCCCAGGGTTTGCTCCATACGCCAGTTACTGGCCAACATGGGAAGATCACGGATCACCAGACCTGACGCCCAGACCGCCCCTGACTCGTTGTCTTCGCCATTGGTTCCGGTATTGCCTATATGCGGATAAGTGAGCGTGACAATCTGCTGAGCATAGGAAGGATCGGTGAGAATTTCCTGGTAGCCGGTCATGGAGGTATTGAATACCACCTCGCCGCTGGCTTGGCCTGCAGCACCGATGGCGATGCCGCTAAATAGACTGCCGTCTTCCAACGCCAGAATCGCTTCTTGAGTCACTTGTTTTCCTCTTCAGTTAACCTTGGCTGCTGTTTTCTCTAGGCGAAAAAAAGCGGAGAGAGGGAATCCTCACTCCGCTTCTTACAAAATTCGTCTTTTTTCTTGAGATTCAGCAGTTGTCATACTGAGCGATGATTCTATAGAAGCTCGGCGGTTGGTGTCCATCGGCAATGTGGGAATTTCTGTAATTGATTGCATTTTGATCGGCGTCGGTGCCCAGAACCGACTCACTGACTGACTTATCCACAGCCAAGACCTGCACCAGCGTCAAATATTGGAAGGACAGAAGCCGCTTTTTGCATCGAGATCATCCAGGAGGCTGTTAGAAACCCTAGAACGCAGCCGGGGAGTAACTTCAGTCCACCAGCCCTAGGACATCCATCATCGAATAAACGCCAGCTGGCTTGCCTGCAAGCCACCGGGCCGCGCGCACCGCACCGCGCGCAAAGGTCATGCGACTAGTGGCCTTGTGGGTAATTTCTACGCGTTCGCCCAGCGCCGCAAACATCACGGTATGATCACCTACAATGTCGCCACCGCGGATTGTGGTAAAACCAATGGTGTTACTGTCTCTTGCATAACCAACGCCCTCACGACCGTAAACCGCCACATCATCCAGATTCCGCCCCAGGGTCTCAGCGATTACCTCCCCCATCTTGACGGCGGTTCCGGAAGGCGCATCTTTTTTGAAGCGGTGATGCGCCTCTGTAATTTCGATGTCTGCGTCATCGCCCAACACTGCGGCTGCTTTGGCAAGCAAATCGAAACAGAGATTGACCCCCACACTCATATTCGGCGCAAATACGATAGCCAAGTCAGTAGCGGTTTTGATCTCTGCTCTTTCACCGGCGTTAAAGCCAGTAGTCCCAAGAACCAAGGCTTTACCATGCTCGCGGCATAGTTGCAGATGCCCCAAGCTCGCTTTAGGGGAAGTAAAATCGATAAGCATGTCGAAGTCGTTGACCACGGCACTAAGATCAGCGACAGCCGTCACCCCTAGGGCTTGCCCCAATGCTACGATGCCTATGTCACTACCCAGCGAGATGTCATCTGCCAATACCGAGGCTGCGGTTAACTGCATCTCTGGTTCTAGCGCCCTTACGGCCTCTACCAAGGTCTGCCCCATGCGACCGGCGACACCTGCTATAGCTACTCTGATCATGCGTCGATTCCCCAATGCGAGGGGCAAGTATACTAGGGGAACCAGTCTTAGCGAAGGCAGCAAATCGGTCGAATAGTTTCACAAAGCCATAATTCCCTCTCTTTTGAGAGTTGCTGCAGCCAAGACACCAGACTAATCCGACTGCTTGCTCGGCCCGCCAGGGCCGACAACTTAAAGCAGAGCGCCAAATTAGGCACACTTTTTGGCCGAACAAACAGCGGCTCTCCGCATCCCACCGTGATGTCGATTCCACTGCCCCAGCTGCCTGTTTCAGAGGTAATGCAACGCACTCAGGATTTTTCGAGAAGAAATATGATTCCCCAGTATCACGGGTAAGTACCAAGCAGCAGCGCTAGGAATCGCTGGTGGCAGCATGGAGTAGGTGATTTAAGCACCCACTCCTGGCAGTAGGATCAGGCTCCGATTAGAACTGCTCGGCGTTCATCGCCATCATAGTCTTCGAGCCGGCTTCAATTTCCTCTGCCAGCGCTTTACCGTGAGGCAGCATCCGCGCGAAGAAAAAATCAGCAGTCTTCACCAGACCATTCAGGTGGGCTGCGTCGCCTTGCCCAGATTCCAGCTTCTCGAAGGCAGTAAACAACATGCGCTGCCACATGAAGCAATACAACGTGAGCCCTAGCAGCTCCATATAGGCATAGGACGCGGCACCTATTTCCTCTGGGTTGTCCCCAGCCTTGGCAATTACCTGCTGGGTTACATCAGCAATTAATTCTTTGCTGGCGGCAAGATGAGGCAGGTATTTTTGCATCGCTGCGCTGCTCTGCGCTGAGGCAATGAATTCATCAAACTCCTGCAGTAATACGCAAAGTAATTCGCCATTGCTCCTAACAGTCTTGCGCCCCATGAGATCCAGAGCCTGAATTCCGTTGGCACCTTCATAAATCTGCGCTATGCGGGCGTCACGAACATTCTGCTCGAGTCCCCACTCAGCCACATAGCCATGACCACCAAGCACCTGTTGGCCAATCACACAAACGTCAAAGCCACGATCTGAGCAATACGCTTTTTGTACTGGAATCAGCAATGCAACGAGCTTGTCTGCTTTTCCACGCTCATCCACATCAGGATGGAAGCGCGACACATCCAGCTGCAGGGCGGCATACATAGACAACGCCCGACCGGCCATAATGTTCGCGCGCATAGTAAGCAGCATGCGGCGGACATCAGGATGCACGATGATAGGGTCGGCTAAACTGTCAGGCTGAACTGGACCAGATGGCGAACGACCCTGAATTCTTCCCTTGGCGTACTCTGAAGCAATTTGATAAGAGCTTTCAGCCAGGCCATTGCCCTGCAATCCCATCGACAAACGCTCATAGTTCATCATCGTGAACATATTGGACAAACCGTTATTGAGCTCACCGACCAGCCATCCCTGGGCGTCGTCAAAATTCATGACGCAGGTGGCCGAGCCTTTAATGCCCATCTTGTTTTCGATAGAGCCGCATTTCACGTTATTGGTCTCGCCGGTCAGATTGCCGCCAGCGCCTACCTTATTTTTTGGCACCAGAAACAGAGAGATACCTTTTGGGCCAGCGGGTGCGTCTGGAAGCTTGGCCAGCACAAGGTGGATGATATTTTCAGTCAAGTCATGCTCGCCGGCAGTGATGAATATTTTGGTGCCAGTCAGGCTGTAGCTGCCATCACCATTTTCCACTGCCCTCGTCCTGATCATGCCGAGATCGGTGCCCGCATGGGGCTCGGTGAGACACATAGTGCCGGACCACTCTCCCGCATACATTTTTGGTAGATAACGCTCCTTCAATTCCGCGCTGGCATGCTCACTAATGGTCAGGGTCGCACCAGTATTTAGAATCGTGTATAGCGCGAAAGAGGAATTGGCGCCGAAGAGCATTTCTTCGATTTGGGCGGATAGCAGTTTGGGCATACCTTGCCCACCGAAATCGACATGCCCTGTGAGACTAGCCCAGCCGCCTTCAGCATAGGCATTGTATGCATCCTTAAAACCAGTAGGCGTAGTGACAAGCCCTTCATTCCACTGGCAAGCCTGCTGGTCTCCACTCTGATTGATGGGTGAAAGCAAGTGCTCCGAAATCTTGCCCGCCTCGTCGAGGATAGCAGAAACCAGATCGGCACTAACTTCTTCAGTGCCTGGCATGGCTGCGAAAACTGCGTCGGCTTTGAATACCTCGGTTAACAGAAAATGCATATCTGTCAGAGGCGCACGATAGGCCGTCATGATAAATCCCCTTAATGAGACCAGTGCTGCTGCATTCCTATGCGGCCGCGCGTGGCCCTGTGTCAAAAGCAAAGCGCAATTATAAATTAACCGCTATCAAGCGCCAGCGTATCGGCTCCTGATTTTCCTGATTTTTTGGCAATACCATGTCAAGCTTCTCCGCTGATACGGGCTCACTGCTCACAATCCAAACCCAAACCAGCAAAGCTGCTAAGCAAACTACTGCGTCTTATCCCCCTGCGATGTGCTATCTGTGAATTGGAATCTTGCACCGGCATCGGTATTTGCAAGATCTGTAGCGCCGAGCTGCCATGGATCGAATCAGCCTGTTACCAGCACGGCCTGCCGCTTTCCGACCGGTTGCTTTTGGGTGGCCGATGCCGGCGCTGCATTATTAAGCGCCCTGAATTCGATCCCTGACAGGCCTTGTTCCACTATAAACCGCCTTTGGACCGGCTCATCATCCAGCACAAGTTTCGGCGCAGACTGGACACAGGCGCTTCCCTTTGGGGGCTGTTGGCCGAGCAGTTTAAGCACTGTTCTGAGGCTCGAGCCGCAGGAGAGAAGCCCGAGTTGTTGCTTGCGGTTCCTCTGCATCGCAAACGCATGAATCGAAGATGATTCAATCAGGCCTGGGAACTCACCCAGGCTGTGTCAGAATCCAGCGGGATTCCCTCTTGCAACAGCATGGTTGAACGAGTTCATAACACCACACCGCAAACAGAATTAGCCGACGCTAGGGCGCGCCGCAAAAACCTCAAGGCAGCATTGGCAATCCAAGATTCAAAAGCCACTAAAAATGTGCGCTGCGTCAGGATTATCGATGAAGTCGTCACCACCGCCGCAACTGTTAGCGCCATGGCTGCCTGCCTCAAACAGCACGGAATTCGGCGGGTTGACCTGTATTGAGTCGCCAGACGCCAATATCCGTTTGTGATCGAAGCAAAACCTGTCGAATTTGGCAGGATGTGAACTCCTGCACAGATCTATTTCTTATCGCGGCTAAACTGACTTCCATGATTCTCGTTATTTACGAGTTGGTTTCCACCCTCGGGACCAGCATGTTTAACGAGCAGACCTTTGACCCCGAATCTTTCGGGGTTTTTTTGACCGTGAGTAAACGAAGCAAACCCTTTGCCTGGACCCGTTAAAGCACCAGGATTTTTCTAGAGACCAAAAAAAAGGTACCACCTGGTACCTTTTTATATTCTTACTGAGTATTCCGATTAAGAAGATGGGCTCAATATACCCGCTCTCAGCCTAGAACTGATACTTGATTGATCCATAAGCGATACGTCCATTCTGATCAAGAATACGCGTTGAGGAATTCAAAATCTGCGCAGTCTTCTCGTCGAAAATATTTCTAATCCCAAAAGAAATAATGGCCCGATTATTGGAGCTGGTTTCAACACTGTAGCCATACTGGAGATCAACGGTGGTTATGTCATCTATCAGCGCATTGATTTCTTCCAGATCGAGTTCGCTGACGTCTTTGAATGAATCAAAGTAATTGGTGATCGCCTTTGCCGAATGATTTCCCAGTTGCCACGTCAACATCAAACTGCTTTGAAACTCAGGGCTAATTACTCTGTCATCCAGAGTCGCGGCTTCAGTATCGAGCAACTCCAGGAGAGAGCCGTTATTCTCAAAGCTCTGCACGTAGGTCGCCTTGGTGCTAAGAGTGAATTGCCCAAAACGGCTCGTATCCCAGACATAGGACGCGCCAAGATCGAAGCCATTGGATTGCAATTGGGTGCCGATAAGCGGGTTCTGAATGTTGAATTCGTTGATAGCAGAATCTTCGATGAACAATTCTGGCAACGCAGATTGAGCGGCGGTGTTAACGGTAACCGCCGGTGCATCGGCGATTTCTTGAAGCCACGCATCAGCCTGTAAATTAAGGCCTTCGATAGGAGTAATTTTAACCCCAAGGTTGAAGTTCAATGCCTCTTCCACCATCGCCCCCTCAAAATCTTGCGCCTCGGCATCGCGAGCCACATCGATAATGGGAGTTGTTTTACTGAGGATCGAAGATGGCGCTACGCGAAAGCTACGCCGCTCAGCTTGTGGTTCCGTGTCTTGAGCCGAAACACAGATTGCCCACAGACCGCCGCCTATGCCTAGCAAGAGGGATGACGTAAGCTTGAGAACTGTCTGTTTCATTTGCCGCGTAGTGCCTGATTATTCGTTGAAGCTGACTGATTATATTGTGCTTTGATGCATGCGGTTCTTGTTTAGGTTTTTTGCTGATCTATTTATTCGCGCTATTCGCAATCTCTTGGTATCGGTGGTCAAATCGCTATTCAATCTGCAGTTTAATGCTTATTGGCGCTGTTTACTTTAGCTACTGATTTTCGCTTTCTTACCTGACTCAAGATTCATTAGTCTGGCTCTGGATTTCTACTGAAACCTGACCTTTATTTTGACTGGAGCCTTCCAAACGCGCGCCCCTAGATTCTAGAAAGGTTACCACTTCAGGTCGATTTTTCACATTACTTTCTGTGAGCATTTGTTGCAAAATGAGGGCTACCTCATCAGGATTCGGGCCTGATACTGAAGGAGTAATATTCTTCTTATTTTTCATATATATAGCTTTCTAATATTCGCAGCCGCGGATCGCTTGGAAGCAGAGCCAGGAGCTGTTCTGCAGACTCCGCAAAGCCTGGAATGGTGAAATCAGGGTCAACCTCCACCAGAGGCGTCAGAACGAAGGCCCGCAGATGCGCCCGCGGGTGGGGCAACTCAAGCTCCGCCCCGTGAACGCGGACCAGGCCGAAACTAATCAGGTCAAGGTCGAGGGTCCGAGCGGTGTTGGGCTGCTGCGGTCGCTCTCTGCCGTATTTTTGTTCGATAGCTTGCAGCATCCCCAAAAAATCCGCTGGGTTCAGAGATTGAGACACATCCATCTTGACCACCGCGTTGATAAAGGTCGGGGCATCTGGCGGGCAGTCCACGGGAGAGGTTTCGTACAAAGATGAGGCCTGACAGTAGGTCAAGCTCAGCATGCGAAGTTCTTCGATAGCCCTGGCAACAGTCTCCTCTGAGGTACCCTGTGCAGACGCCAAATTGCTGCCAATGCTGATACAGACTTCCATCACTTAGCTTGCCGTCAAGATTCAGCGGAAAACTCACGAACGGCGTCAACGAACACCGAAACATGCTTTGGATCAACACCTGGCGTAATACCGTGCCCAAGATTAAACACATGTCCAGACCCGGCGCCAAATGCCTTGAGAATTCGCTTCACCTCGCTCCGGATCACCTTTGGCTCTGCATATAGGATGGAAGGATCCATATTGCCCTGCAGCGCCACCTTTTCGCCGACCCTCGCGCGCGCTTCGTCTATGCCGATAGTCCAGTCAAGCCCAACTCCGTGGCAGCCGCTATCCGCAATAGCCTCCAGCCACTGGCCACCGTTTTTCGTAAACAATATTACCGGCACCGGAGACCCGTCAGACTCTTTGATTAAGCCTTGCACGATTTTGCGCATGTAGTTCAGGGAGAAATCCCGGTAGGCGCGAGGCGTCAGAATGCCGCCCCAGGTATCAAATATCTGAACAGCCTGGGCGCCCGCCTCAATTTGGGCATTGAGATACTCGATGACTGCGTCGGCTAGGCGCTGCAGCAGCATGTGCATTGCTTCTGGGTGGTTATAGAGGAATTGCTTCGCAGTGCGGAAGTCTTTGCTCCCCCCACCTTCTATCATGTATGTCGCGAGTGTCCATGGACTGCCGGAGAAACCTATCAGGGGTACACGACCCGCCAGCTCCTGGCGAATGCGCGCGACCGCGGCATAGACATAGGCTAGCTCTTCCTTGATGGAAACATCAGGCAACGCCTCTACATCAGCGGGGCTTCGTATAACTCTCTTGAATCGAGGCCCTTCACCTTCCTCAAAGTAGAGCCCTTGTCCAAAGGCATCGGGAATGGTCAGGATATCTGAAAACAGGATAGCCGCATCGAAATCGTAACGCCGCAGGGGTTGAAGGGTGACCTCACAGGCAAGTTCCGGGTTCTGGCAAAGGTCCATAAAACTGCCCGCTTGCTTGCGTGTCGCGCGATATTCCGGCAGGTAGCGACCTGCCTGGCGCATCATCCATACGGGTGTGCGATCCACTGGCTGTTTGAGAAGAGCACGAAGAAAACGATCGTTCTTGGGTGGCACGGGAAACCCTTGTTTTAACAAAGCTCGGCGATTTTACACGAGCTGCTTTCAGACACAAATTGATGTCTGCTGCGAACTCGCTACGCATCCGCTTAGTTGAGGGCCTGAAGAGTTCTTACAGGAAGATTTAATGCCAGCTGCCGCCCTCACCCAGAGCTTCAGTTCCCTTACGCCTGCCGGCAGTTTGGCAATTCCTGCATCGGCTTGCGAGCGACTGGCGAAGGCACCAGCCATCATCACAAACTAGGGCTTATCCTGATAGTGGGTCTCAAAATAGCCACTTTAAAGTGGCAAATCTGCACTTGCCAGAAACTTGATCACATTGTCTACCGGGCGCGAACCCATCAATTGAATCGTGTAATTGCCATCATTCAATCCCACTCCCATCGTTTCCGCGTCAGGCAAGGGTTCGCTTACAGAAGCATTAAAGACCGGGATTCTTGGCTCACCATGGGCTGTTTGCGAGGCCCTCTCATGGGGATTTTTAGAGGGCTGCCCGATTTCTTCGCCCTCTACCGCCTGTGTTAGTAAGTGCTCGCTGACTCTTGTTTCTGTAGGGAATTCTGGCTGCCGATCTATTTGTTTACCAAGCAGGGTCGCAGTATCAGGAATTGGCGTAATGGCTGCGCCAGGAATGGGGCTTGTCGAGGCGGCAATGATTTGATTAGCGAAGGCCGGACTGACGCCTGCTGCGATCTGCTGACGCTAGGGAGAGGCGAAGCTCGCTAATTGGTCTTGGGAATTGTCTTCAAATGCGTCCAGCCCGGGCTCTGGACCGGTTAACCATATCAGCAGCACGACCACAAATAGCGCCCCTGCCGCCTGCCAATAGCTACTGCTGAACAGCAGGGCTAAGCTTACTGGCATTGCTCGCAAATCTTTCTGTAATTAGTTCTCTAGAAGATCGGCATTCGCCGAGGTCAGCGCTCCGGAAATGCCGTTTGCCTCATTGCAAATTGCGCCTAGGCGACCCGTTGTAATTGGCAAGGTACCCTGGTGACCGACACCTACCAATCGGTGCTGCACATACTCACAGGTATCCTCTGCACTAAACGGCTTCAACTTAAACTGTTCAATCTTGCCAAGAACATTGGCGTTGATTGTGTTTTCTAACATACCCACCAAATGATTTTCACCGAGCAGGCAGATATGCAAAGCGCTGGGCGATAGGCGCTGCTTCAATGCGATAATCAATTCAAACACGCCACTGGCCAGCTCATGGGCATCGCCTATGGCCAGCACCAGCGTTCTACTTTCAATCACCTGTTGCTCCGCGAAACGCTCCAGATCCTCGCGAATTACGGCTGGCTGCGGCGAAGAAGCGCCAACTGGAAGCTGTTCCAGCAGTGCCTCAAAAAACTGGACCTTATCCATGAAGAGGCTGGCGGGCACGAAAATCGTGAGCGCCTAGTCAGCAAAGCTCTTGAGTAGTTGGTGCAGCAACAAAGTCTTGCCGCTACCGAGTGGACCGGTGACAACTTAAGCACCCTCACGGTAATGAATATGGCGCGCCAGCGCACCCAAGATCTCTTTACGCCCGGCATCAGCGTAAAAGCTCTTGGACTTGGTCGCGTGTTGAAATGGATCCGCTTTGAGACTCAATATTTGGTGATATTTTCTCATCGCTTATAGTTCATTTTGCTTTTCGTTCGTCGCTCAACGCGACGAGGGCGCTTAATCTTGCCCTTGATTGCCAGCAGCCGGCAGCCAGCAGTTGCACAGTACTGAGATTCAGCTCCATACTTTAACGGCAACACAAGTTTACGCCAGCTTCCAGGGTTGCCTGCAAAACGGACTGATCAACCTCACCGGTGACTTCAGCTTCACCTAACGCCCTCAGTAAGACAAAACGAATTCGCCCCTGTTCTGCTTTCTTGTCCGCCGCCATAAACTGCATATAGTCGTCAACAGTTATATCGGCTGGCGGTATGACCGTCATACCGTAATTAGCCTCAAGTACATCTCTTACCCGTCCCGCAGCTGAGGCATTTAACCAGCCAATACGATGCGATAGGTCCGCAGCCATCACCATCCCCATGGCTACGGTTTCACCATGAAGCAGCTTGCCATAACCGGTGGCAGTTTCGATGGCATGTCCGAATGTATGACCAAGGTTCAGCAGGGCGCGAATTCCCGATTCCCGCTCGTCCTTGGCAACGATTGCAGCCTTGGATTCACAGCACACCCTGATGACTTCCGTGAGCAGATCGTCTTGCAAAGCCAGAATCCCTTTTGCCTGCTCGGCGAGCCACTCAAAGAACTCAGGCTTGTTGATCAATCCGTATTTGATAACCTCTGCCAGACCGGCTCTGACTTCGCGCTTTGGCAATGTCTGCAGCACTTCGGTGTCAACCAGCACACAGCGCGGCTGATAAAACGCCCCGATCATGTTTTTACCCTGAGGGTGATTCACCCCGGTTTTTCCGCCTACTGAAGAGTCCACCTGTGCCAGCAGTGTGGTTGGAATCTGTATGAAATTGATGCCGCGTTGGAAGGTAGCCGCGGCAAATCCTGTTATGTCTCCGACAACTCCTCCACCCAGCGCAACCAAGGTAGTTTGACGGTCGGCTTTTGCAGCCAGCAGCCAGTCATAGATGCTGGCAACCGTCGCCAGCGTTTTATGCTGCTCGCCATCGGGAAGAATCATCTCGCCGGCGTAGTGCTCGCCCAGCAGTAGCTTTGCTGACTCAAGATATAGCGGCGCCACCACTTCATTCGTGACAATTACCGCCCTGCCCTTGCCGAGGTAAGGTTGCAATATCTGCTCATCGTGCAGTAACCCCGGCCCGACAAAAATTGGGTAACTGCGCTCCCCGAGATCGACTTTAATATGCTCCACGCTCAATATATTTCCATTAGTATTTGTTCTAGTCTGAGGCTCAATGGTAACTAGCCCTCATCTGAGCCCATTCCTTCGGCAGAAGACTCGTCAGCTTGGAGCATGCGAATTTGCCGCATAATTTCTGCGCTCACGCTGCGCGGATTTCTTCGATTTGTGTCGACCATGATATGGGCAGCTTCAAGATAGAGTGGTTCGCGCTGTGCCATCAATTTTATGATGGTTTCCTCAGGGTTTTCAGTGCGTAGGAGCGGCCGATTCTTATCCCGCGAGGTGCGTTCGACCTGTTGCTTGATACTGGCACGCAAGTAGACAACCAGGCCCCGTTTCTTCAGCCGCTTGCGGGTTTTCTTGGCAAGAATCGCGCCACCGCCGGTTGCGAGCACGAGTTGCTTGCGCTTGCTCAGCATGTCGATCATCCGAAGTTCCCGCTCGCGAAACCCCTGCTCTCCCTCGACGTCAAAAATCCATGGAATATCTGCACCGGTTGATGCTTCGATTTCCTTGTCAGAGTCAAAAAATTCCAACTGCATCTGATCTGCGAGGGCGCGACCGATAGTGGTTTTACCTACTCCCATAGGCCCCACCAAGAAAACGTTACCCGTATAATTCATATAGTCTGTAGTCGCAGCCAAATTAATGGCTGCCGCCTAGCTTCCGTGTACGATTGCGGCTGACTACTGCGTAGTTCAGCGTTAGGAAGTTCGCCTACGGACCAGACATTAAACTGGCCCGAGGCAGAGATTAGCG
>Ga0315331_10001333_pt1 | contig 18381 bp, 18 predicted proteins | sample M160m34915metaG_FD_203456 | JGI IMG/M metagenome (GOLD analysis project Ga0315331, IMG submission 203456) | Ammonia-oxidizing marine archaeal communities from Monterey Bay, California, United States - M1 60m 34915 | ecosystem: Environmental > Aquatic > Marine > Intertidal zone | place: USA...
AGCCGCATAAGTACTTTCAATTACTGCATCTTTTGATAAAAATCCCGCGAACCCAATATGAGTTAGAGGCACTCCAACGCCTGTTATGGCCAAAGTGCCTATTAACATCGCAACAAACGTATAAGGAATTTTTTTCCTTAAAGCTCCATAATTTCGCATATCTTGCTCATGATGCATTGCATGAATAACAGAACCAGCCCCAAGAAATAACATTGCCTTAAAAAAGGCATGTGTAAATAAGTGGAACATAGCTGCTTGATATGCTCCAACGCCTGCTGCAGCAAACATATAACCAAGTTGTGACATGGTAGAATAAGCTATAACTCTTTTTATATCATTTTGAACTAAACCTATAGTCGCCGCTATAAAAGCGGACGTGGCGCCAATGACTGTTACGAAGGCTAACGTATTTGGAGCATATTCAAATAGAGGTGACATTCGACACACTAAAAATACTCCAGCGGTAACCATAGTAGCCGCATGAATTAATGCGGAAACTGGTGTTGGACCTTCCATCGCATCTGGTAACCAGGTATGTAAAAAGAGTTGGGCCGACTTTCCCATTGCTCCAATAAATAAAAGAAAAGTTAACAATTCAATTGCTGACCATTCCATCCAAAGAAATTCAATATTTTCTGACTTCAGAGATGGACCAGCAGCAAAAATATCATTGAAATTAATACTTCCAGTAAAATAAAACAGCCCAAAAATTCCCAAAGCAAAACCAAAATCTCCAACACGATTGACAATAAAAGCCTTCATTGCTGCGGAATTTGCACTCGACTTGCGCCAGTAAAAACCAATTAATAAATACGAGGCGACACCAACTCCCTCCCAACCAAAAAACATTTGTAATAAATTGTCAGATGTTACCAACATCAACATTGCAAAAGTAAAAAAGCTTAAATATGCGAAAAATCTTGGCTTGTAACTTTCTCCATCTTTCCAATTTGGATCATCACTCATATATCCAAAGGAATAAAAATGAACGAGAGCAGACACTGTTGTAACAACAATCAACATAATCGAAGTTAAACGATCTAATCTAATTGCCCAAAACGAAGATAGCTCCCCACTCTCTATCCAACGCATGATATAAATTTGCTCAGTAGGGCCATGAAAATTAATAAAAATGACCCAACTAAGAATTGCTGCAATAAATAGAAGCCCGGTTGCAAACGCAGTAGCTGCGAATTCACCTACATATTTGTACCCAAATCCACAAATAATAGATCCAATTAAAGGAAGGAATAGTACTAACTGTTCCATCAACTACCCCTTCATAGAGTTGATTTCTTCAACGGCGATAGTACCTCGCACCCTGAAGAAGCAAACAAGAATTGCTAGACCAATAGCTGCTTCAGCAGCCGCAACAGTCAAAATAAATAGAGAAAACACTTGCCCTACGAGATCATTAAGAAATGAAGAGAATGCTACTAGATTTATATTAACTGCTAGCAACATCAATTCAATTGACATCAAAATAACAATTACGTTTTTTCTATTTAAGAATATTCCAAAAATACCAATAACAAATAAAACAGAAGCAACTGTAAGATAATGTTCCAAGGTAATCATATTATATTCCCTTCCCCGATTCCACTTCTTTTAATTCCAATGCACTAGAGGGATCTCTACTCATTTGCTCCATAACATTCTGTCTTTTTATATTTGTTCTATGTCGCATGGTTAAAACAATGGCACCTATCATCGCGACTAATAAAATTAAACCTGCTGCTTGAAATAAATAAATAAAGTCATCATAAATCAACAAACCAAGCGCTTGGGTATTATGAATATCTTCTATCGGAGGAGTTATAGCAGCCCGCAATTCTAATGAATTGCTTGCAAAATTCCAATCTCCAAAAACAAGGCCTAACTCAATTAAAATAATTATGCCCATCAAAAGGCCAATTGGTAAAAATTTTGCCATGTCTGCTTTTAATGCTGCGAAGTCGACATTTAACATCATCACAACAAACAGAAATAAAACCGCAACAGCCCCAACATATATAATAATCAAAAGCATTGCTAAAAACTCTGCGCCCAAAAGAACAAACAAACCAGCCGAGCTAATAAAGGCTAATATTAACCAAAGTACTGAGTGTACCGGATGCCGAGACAAGGTCACAAAAACTGCAGAAATAATTGCTATTACTGCAAAGAAATAAAATGCTAATGCTGCTATCTCCATAAATGTCTCCTTCCTGTTTTTTTTGTAGGTTCAATTATCATCGATATGGCGCATCTAACTCTAAATTACGCGCTATCTCAGCCTCCCAGCGGTCACCATTTTCAAGCAATTTAGTTTTGTCATAAAACAATTCCTCACGCGTCTCAGTAGAAAATTCAAAATTAGGACCTTCAACAATTGCATCAACTGGACATGCCTCCTGACAAAATCCACAGTAAATACATTTCGTCATATCAATATCATATCGCGTAGTGCGTCTACTGCCATCTTCACGGGGCTCTGCATCAATAGTTATTGCTTGAGCTGGGCAAACAGCCTCACACAACTTGCATGCAATACACCGTTCCTCACCATTAGGATATCTTCTTAGAGCATGCTCACCACGAAACCTAGATGAAAGATAACCTTTTTCATGAGGATAATTTAATGTGCTTTTTGGTGCAAAAAAATACTTAAAGCCCAACTTAAAGCCTTTCAAAAAATCAAGAAGTAAAAAATATTTTGCGGCTCGACCGTAATCAATTTTTGACATATTCAACCCCCGACAGTCCAACGTGCATATGCACCAGCAAATAATCCATATTGAGCAAATAACCCAACTATAACTACCCAAGCCAAAGAAAGTGGAAGAAATATTTTCCACCCTATTCTCATTAACTGATCGTATCGATACCTCGGGACAATGGCTTTAACCATCGCAAACATAAAAAACACCATAAACATTTTGACCAAGAACCACAAAATTCCATCACTTATCCCCGGTATTGGTGACAACCAACCTCCAAAAAATAATAGGGTCATCAATGCACACATTAGCCACACAGCCATTAACTCACCTATCATGAATAATAAAAAAGGTGTGGAGGAATACTCTACTTGATACCCAGCAACCAACTCAGCCTCAGCTTCTGGTAAATCAAATGGTGGCCTATTTGTCTCTGCTAAAGCCGATATAAAAAATAGAAAAACCATAGGAAAATGTGGCAGCCAATACCAATTAAACAAACCAAAATTTCCATCTTGAGCTCTCACAATATCGCCAAAGTTCATTGAGCCTGTCGATAAAATTATTCCGACAATTATGAAGCCAATAGACACTTCATATGAAATCATTTGTGCTGCTGATCTCAGAGAGCCCAAAAACGGGTATTTTGAATTGGATGCCCAGCCACCCATTATAACCCCATAAACTTCCAAAGAACCAATCGCAAATACATATAAAATTGCAACATTAAGGTTTGAAATCACCCAACCATCGTTGAACGGAATCACAGCCCAAGAAATAACCGGTAAGATGAAAGCCAATAACGGCGCGAGAAGAAAAACTGGCTTATCTGCACCTGCAGGTATTACCACCTCTTTAACAATATATTTCAAAAAATCAGCAAAACTTTGCAACAAGCCAAATACACCTACAACGTTTGGTCCTTTTCGCATTTGAACCGCTGCCCAAATTTTTCGGTCAGCGTACATTAAGAAAGCTAGGCTTATCAAAACGCACACCGTGACAGCCAAACACTGTCCTAATATAAAGAGAAATATACCGAAATATGTGTTAGTAAAAAATTCGTACATTGTATTCCCATATTAACGCCTCACCAAGAAAAAATTATTTAACTTAGTAGCAATTATTTATATAGACCCCGACCTTGGTTGTGGATTTTATTATATGCTATAAATAGCATATGAGTTACGAATGCCACAGTTTTTATTAGTTTTCTCTTAATTATTTCTCTAATCATTGCTTACAATTTAAATTGTAAAATTTTTACTCCGCTGCAACATTAATTTCCTTAGACCTTGTACCTGAAGAAAGCTCTGCCATTACCTCAGATGCACGTGCAATTGGATTTGTTAAATAAAAATCATTTATTATGTTCTTAAAATCATTGTTATTTAATTTTACCTTGCTAACAGTCCCAAATGATTTGTCTGCTATCAAACCAATATGCCTTAGATGATCAAATTTTCCAAAGAGGGCCTCTCTTAATTCGGTCAAATTATCGTATGGTAGTTTTTTATCCAACTCATTTGATAAAGCTCGCAAGATTGCCCAGTTCTCTTTTGCATCACCTGGCGCGAAATTTGCTCGATGTGCCAATTGAACTCTTCCTTCAAGATTCACAAATAAACCAGATTCTTCAGTGTAAGAGGCTGACGGTAAGATAAGATCCGCACGATGCGCTCCACAATCGCCATGACTTCCTTGATAGATGACAAACGGCCCAGCCTCGATATTTATCTCATCTGCGCCCAAGTTATACACCACGTCAGAGTTCTTTACAGCTTCAATCCAATCACCATCATGTACAAAACCAATATCCATAGCACCAACCCGGCTTGCAGCCGTATGCATAATCAAGATTTTACTGTCCGAAGAGTCTGCAATTTCACTAATTAAAGATAAAACGCCATAACCATCTTCCTCGTTTATAGCTCCTATCCCAACAACGATTACACTTTTTTTATCTTTAATTTTGTTATTCAAAGGCCGTTTCAATAACTTTGTTAACGCCGCTCGATTTTTCCCTACATGTTCATAATCATAAGTAAGATCAGATGCTGGCCCAACTAATTCAATGTTTGCCCCACCTGCCCAGGCCTTTCTAATTCTAGCATTTAAAACTGGAGCCTCATCTCTTGGATTGCTTCCAATAATCATAATGTGCTCTGCTTCATCTAAATCTTCAATGACCGCAGTTCCCGCATAAGCGCCGCGAAAGTCATTTGGCAATTTAGCGCCATCTAACCTACATTCAAAACCTCCATTTAATTCAACAATTAATTGCTTCAATGCAAAAATTGACTCCACAGAGGCCAAATCTCCTGCTAACCCAAACACCTTGCCGCCTTGCAACTTTGATTTAGCCAATTGAAGAGCTTCAGGCCAGGTAGATTCTCTTAACTTTCCATTCTCTCGTAGATATGGCCTATCTAAGCGTTGTCGTCTTAATCCATCCCAAACAAAGCGAGTTTTATCTGAGATCCACTCTTCATTCACGGCATCATGATTTATCGGTAAAATTCTCATCACCTCTCTGCCCTTTGTATCAACTCTAATTGCTGACCCCATGGCATCCATTACATCAATGGTTTCTGTTTTCTTTAGTTCCCAGGGCCTGGCGGTGAAAGAATATGGTTTGGATGTTAATGCCCCAACGGGACACAGATCAATGATATTACCTTGAAGATTAGAATTTAATGTCTCTCCCAAATAGCTTGTGATTTCGGCATCCTCCCCGCGCCCAGTTTGGCCCATCTGAGTAATACCCGCTACCTCTGTTGTGAATCTGACGCACCGTGTACAAGATATACATCGTGTCATATGTGTTTCAACCAACGGCCCAAGGTTTAAATCTTCTGTTGCTCTCTTTGCCTCCCTAAATCGACTGAAATCCACGCCATAAGCCATTGCCTGATCTTGTAAATCACACTCACCACCTTGATCACAAATAGGACAATCTAAAGGATGATTTATTAACAAAAATTCCATAACACCTTCACGGGCCTTCTTTACCATTTCGGATTTTGTTTTAACCATCGGAGGCTCACCATTTGGTCCAGGTCGAAGATCACGGACTTGCATCGCGCATGAAGCGGTTGGCTTTGGTGGTCCACCAACCACTTCCACCAAACACATTCTACAATTTCCCGCTATTGATAACCTTTCGTGATAACAAAATCTTGGCACTTCAATTGAAGCAACCTCACAAGCTTGAAGTAGGGTCATCGCCGAATCCACTTCAAGTTCTTGGTTATCAATTATAATCGTTTTCATATCAGTCATTTAATTTTTAATCCTCAACAATGAACCAATTGGTGTCATTTCATCAATTTCATTCATACCGAATTCACAAATAGCGTCAGAGTGCTCCAAATTAACGCCATTATCTTCCAAAAATTTATCAGTTTGTTTTGATAATCTATCTCTGTTATCTTCACTGTTTACAAATTCCCCGATTTCCTCACTAGTATATCCCAAGTTTTTAGCAACATTTTTAACTTCAAGAAGCGCCATTAAACCTTTTATTTTCCTCGCATCGATTGACTCACAATCCTCACTTAGTTTGTTAGCCACGCTTATTTCTAACAAGCTACTCCAAATCTCTGCATTATTAATCAGTAAAGTTTTGGCATTTACAGAATAAACGCCATAAAAACATAAAAGAGAAATTGCAATCAATACTCTCAAATCAAACCACCAATAAACACCTTTCTATCTATCCATTATCAAAAATTATTCCGCCGCAATGCCGCTAGACAAACTATCCTTTGCTTTTATTCGATCTTCTATTTCATCACGGAAATTTCTAATTAAGCCTTGAATAGGCCAGGCGGCAGCATCTCCTAATGCACATATAGTATGACCCTCAACTTGTTTTGTTACGTCTAATAACATATCTATCTCTTCAACTTTAGCACTTCCATTAACCAATCGTTCCATTACGCGCATCATCCAACCAGTACCCTCACGGCAAGGGGTACATTGTCCACAGCTTTCATGTTTATAAAATTTAGACAAACGCCAAATAGCTTTTATAATATCGGTTGATTGATCCATAACAATCACTGCGGCGGTTCCCAAGCCAGAACGCTGATCTCTTAAGTAATCAAAATCCATAATAACATCTTCACAGTTTTCACCACTTAAGCACGGAACCGATGAACCTCCAGGAATAACCGCTTTCAAGTTTTTCCAACCACCTCTTACTCCTCCGCAATGTCTATCTAGTAATTCCCTTAAAGGGATCGACATAGCTTCCTCCACCACGCAAGGATTATTAACATGTCCCGATATTGCGAACAGCTTGGTTCCAGCATTATTTTCTCGACCAAAGGATTTAAACCAGCCGCTACCTCGACGCAAAATTGTCGGTACAACCGCTATAGACTCAACATTGTTAACCGTGGTGGGACAACCATAAAGTCCAGCACCAGCAGGAAATGGTGGTTTCATTCTGGGCATACCTTTTTTGCCCTCCAAACTCTCTAACAACGCAGTTTCTTCACCACAAATGTAAGCTCCTGCTCCATGGTGCAAATATAAATCAAAATCCCAACCAGACTTAGCCGCATTATTTCCTAACAATCCCGCCTCATACGCCTCATCTATCGCATTTTGCAGTGTTTCTCTTTCACGAATAAATTCACCACGGATATATATATACCCGGAATTAGCCCCCATTGCGAATGCTGCCATTAAACATCCTTCGATCAACGTATGCGGATCATGGCGCATTATCTCTCTATCTTTGCATGTTCCCGGTTCAGATTCATCCGCATTAATAACCAAATAAGACGGTCTACCGTCGCTTTCTTTAGGCATAAATGACCATTTGAGGCCAGTTGGAAACCCTGCGCCGCCCCTGCCTCTCAGGCCCGATGCCTTTATTTCGTCGATTATCCAATCACGTCCTTTTTTCATAAGCCGGCCAGTTTCATCCCAATGCCCTCGACGCTGTGCACCTTTCAAAGACCTATCGTTCATACCATAAAGATTGGTGAATATTCTATCGTTATCACTTAGCATTAATTTTCCTCTAAACGGTTTCTATTTAGCCAAACTCTAAAAATCACGACAAGAGCCCAAACAAACGCAGCTATCGCACAAAAATCAAAAAGAAATGCAAATTTTGGTGCCCAATTTAATTGGCTTCCTAAAAAATTAAACAACATCCATCCCACGATGGTAGATATAATAACGACACTTGCTATTCTCATTTGTGATTTAGCTTTTTTATTCAAAATGAACCTATAAATAAACTTAATTAATAAATATTTTAATTTTCCTGCTTCTTTGACTTTGACTTCGACTTTGACACTCCAAGCCAGGTTACCGTATCTTTTAACGTAACCGCTAAATCCACAGACGCATTATTTCGTAGCTTTTCGTTCTTAAATTCTTTTAATGTTGTTAAGCCAGAGGCTGGTTCAGCGGCAAAACGTTCATTCTGAGGCCCAGGTGGTGGAATCCTCCCATTTTCAAATTCTTCCAAAATATTCAATAATTTTGAAGGATTTAAATCTTCATAATAATCCTTACCAATTTGAACCATTGGAGCATTTGAACAAGCACCTAAACACTCGACCTCTTCCCAACTAAACTTACCGTTTTCAGAAAGCTCAAGCTGATTGGGAGAGATATATTTTTTGCAAATCTCTGCCAGCTCTTCCGAACCGCATATCATGCAAGAAGTCGTGCCACATACCTGAACATGAGCAACTCCACCTACAGGCTGCAATTGAAACATAAAATAAAATGACGCAACCTCCAGCGCCCTTATAAAAGCCATATCTAACATTTGGGAAACGTATTCTATCGCAGGTCGAGTAAGCCAACCTTCCTGCTCTTGTGCTCTCCATAATAATGGAATAATTGCACTGGCTTCGCGACCCTTAGGATATTTCTTTATCTGATTTTTGGCCCAAGTCAGGTTTTCTTTAGTAAAAGAAAATGAATCGGGCTGATCATGGTGTAATCGCCTTAACATTATTCTTCACTCCACTCTTTTATTTTTTTTGTATTTAAATTATTGGAATTTTTATAACTTATCACCTATCAACCTCCCCAAACACTATATCTAGAGATCCTAATATAGCAGAAACATCCGCAAGCTGATGTCCTCTGCAAAGATAATCCATAGCGGCTAAATGAGGAAAACCAGGGGCTCTTAATTTAACTCTATATGGCTTGTTTGATCCGTCTGACACTAGGTACACTCCAAATTCACCTTTAGGAGCCTCAACTGGCGCATAAACTTCTCCATGCGGTACGTGGAATCCTTCAGTATATAATTTGAAATGATGGATCAGAGCTTCCATCGACTTCTTCATTTCAACGCGAGGAGGAGGTGTTACTTTTCCACGAGATAATACATCTCCTTTTGTATCTTTTAACTTTTCAATAGCTTGCTGAATTATTTTATTACTTTCCCGCATCTCAGCAACCCTGCATAAATATCTGTCGTAACAATCACCATTTTTGCCTATCGGTATTTTGAAATCAAATTCATCATAACACTCATATGGCTGTGATTTTCGCAAATCCCAAGCAAAGCCGGAACCTCTAACCATAACTCCCGAAAAACCCCAATCTTGTATGTCCTTTTCGCTAACAATACCAATGTCAACATTTCTTTGTTTAAATATCCGATTTTCCGTAAGTAAACTTTCGATATCGTCTAGGGCCTTTGGAAAACCTAAACTCCATATCATAATATCATCCAGTAATTCCGGTGGTAAATCTTGGTGAACGCCACCTGGTCTAAAATATGCCGCATGCAATCTTGCCCCACAAGCACGCTCATAAAAAATCATTAATTTTTCCCGCTCTTCAAAGCCCCAGAGAGGTGGGGTTAAAGCTCCTACATCCATAGCCTGAGTGGTCACATTCAATAAATGATTTAATATTCGACCTATCTCGCAATATAACACACGTATCAATGATGCGCGCTTAGGAACTTCGGTCTCCGTCAATTTTTCTATCGCCAAACACCAGCTATGCTCCTGATTCATTGGCGCAACATAATCTAATCTATCAAAATACGGTAAATTTTGAAGATATGTTCGGCTCTCCATAAGTTTTTCTGTGCCGCGGTGAAGCAATCCAATATGTGGATCACATCTTTCCACGATTTCACCATCAAGTTCCAACACCAGTCTTAAAACACCATGAGCTGCTGGATGCTGAGGACCAAAATTTATGTTGAAATTGCGGACTTGATCCTCTGCTTTTTCACCATTCATTATTTCATGAGACATTTGTTAAGTCCGTATGATAATTGTTTAAAAAACTTTTTGTATAACCCAAAATCTTTACCCAGTTTATATTACCGTATTAAATTAATTTAAATTTAAGGATCAATTTCTTCACTATCTTCTGTCTTAATATATTCGGCACCTTCCCAAGGTGACATAAAATCAAATTGTCGATATTCTTGAGTTAAATTTACTGGTTCGTAAATCACAGCTTTCTGTGTTTCATCATATCTAACCTCTGAATAACCTGTTGTTGGAAAATCTTTTCTTAAAGGATGACCCTGAAACCCATAGTCCGTTAGTAATCGGCGCAGATCGGGGTGCTCCGCAAATTTAATTCCGTACATGTCAAATACTTCGCGCTCATACCAATCAGCCGCTTTGTGAATAACACTAATTGTAGGAACTAGATCGTTATCGTTAATAGACACTTTTACTCTAATTCTTAAATTCTGATACATTGACAACAAATGATAAACGACATCAAATCGTTTTTCCCGCTCCGGATAATCAACGGCAGTTACATCAATTAAAGTAGAAAATTGTAAATTTGGATTCATCCTTAAAAAATCTATTAAATTGACGATTTTGCTTGGAATTGCTTCTATTACCAACTCATTATTACTAACTTGCGAAGATAAGACAGAATCTTCTTGTTTAGATTCTATCAAACTTCCTAATTCACTAATCATCTCACTCATTAACAACCCTTACCTAACAATTGTTCCAGTTCGACGAATTTTTCTCTGCAGTTGCATTATTCCGTATAATAGAGCTTCTGCAGTTGGTGGGCAGCCCGGGACATAAATATCGACAGGAACAATCCTGTCACATCCTCTAACTACTGAGTAACTGTAATGATAATAACCACCACCATTTGCACAGGAACCCATACTTATAACATATCTCGGTTCTGGCATCTGATCATAAACTTTCCTCAAAGCTGGTGCCATTTTATTTGTCAGGGTGCCCGCAACAATCATTAAATCAGATTGACGTGGGCTCGCCCTGGGTGCAGTTCCAAGCCTTTCAAGGTCATAACGTGGCATAGAAGTATGCATCATCTCGACAGCACAACACGCCAATCCAAAAGTCATCCAATGTAAAGAGCCAGTCCGTGCCCAATTAATAATATCTTCTGTGGAGGTTACAATAAAGCCCTTATCCTGCAAATCTCTACCCAAAGCATTTACTGCTATTTCTTTATCAGCCCCTGCTGTATTTGAGGCAGTTTTTAATCCCATTCTAAAGCCCCTTTCTTCCACTCATAAGCAAAACCGATAGTAAGAACTCCTAGGAAAACCATCATAGACCAAAAACCTACCATGCCAATGTCCTTAAAACTTACTGCCCAGGGAAACAAAAAGGCTACTTCTAAATCAAAAATTATAAATAGAATAGCTACTAAATAAAACCTAACATCAAATTTCATTCTAGCATCGTCGAAAGCGTTGAACCCGCATTCATAAGCTGATGTTTTTTCGGAGTCCGGGTTACTGACTGCAACAATAATCGCTGCTAAAATCAAAATCAAACCAAGTGCAATCGCTAACCCCAAAAATATGAGTATGGGTAAATACTGCATCAAAAGCTCGCTCAATGAAAAATCTCCCCGTTTTATATCCTGTTCATGTAGAACGCGGTTTAACCCTGACAATAGATAACGTCAACAGAACATCATTCAAATTAAGGACATAAAATATCCTAATTAGATAAATTTAGATTAGAAAAAATACTAATTAATTTTTTACAGGATCATTAGTTTGATACTTAATTGGCAGTCTTAATGGACTCGTATTACCAGTATCGGGCAACAAAGCTACTTTTCCATTCAATGAGACATCTTTTATTGTTTTTACCAACGCCTTCAAAGCAATAATTGAATCCGTTTTAGCCATAAAATGCCCAACGCAATGATGAGCTCCACCACCAAACCCAAAATGTTTCTTACGTCGCTTACTAATATTAAATTCTTGTTGATCATCAATGAGTGGATCACGAGCTGAAGAATGTACTAATAAATGCACCGTAGTGCCCTTTTTAATTTGTACCCCCGAAAACTCAAAGTCCATAATTGCCTCACGAGTGACCCAAGTTGTAGTTGGTCGCTCCCTTATTAATTCGTTAAAAGCATTTTCAGCCAGAGAGCCGTCTTTTTCTAATTTAATCCATTCTTTTGGATATTTGATAAAAGTAAGCAATCCCAATCCAAGTTGAGACCGAGTAGTATCAACACCACCAAATATTGAAATTACAATAAGATCAGACAGTTCTAAATTAGTAAAACCTTCAAAGTTATTTGCCTGCTCAAGAAGCTTCGCGACAAAGCTTGTCTTATCTCGGCCTAATTGGACTTTTTCTATTAAATCATTCGATAACTTCACTAGGCGTTCATATGCTTTATCGAAGACAACCTCATTCGCTTTGCAATCTACGCCCATAGCTAAGCCTAGATCAGAAGCATCCTGGGAGATCATCTCCCATTGTCTGCCCTCTAAGCCAAGCAAAAGACTCATGGCCTGCCCGGCAAAGGGCTTTGCAAATTCAGTCATAAATTCACATGACTTTTTTGTTCTTAGTTTAGCACATAGATTCATAGCTATTTCTTCAAATTCTGGTATAAGTGAATTTATATATTCTTGAGACAAGGCCGGGACCAAAACGTCCCTTAATTTTCGATGGTACTCTCCCTCTTGCCCTATGATACTTCGCTTCCAAAATTTTCCAAATGAACCCCTAAGATTATTTTTATCTGGCCATGCATGGCTTCCTTGTCTTAATCTACGATCACGCAAGAGTTGACCCACCTCCTTATACCGTAAAATAGCGAGCCCGTATGGAGTGGTGGCAAAAAAAGCTTTTTCCCGAGCCTCTTTTATTTCAAAACCCCTGGTTGAAAATGATAAATCTTCTAAATTTAGATGACAGCAATCCATTTTACAGTGAACCATATGAGTTAAAAATTTAAGTTATCCATTATAATAAATTTATATGAAATTAATCTTCTTGTAGTCAAACAAACCATTTTCAAATATTACATGCCTAATAGTAAATTAAATAAAGGTACCGGTAATGGAAACCCTAGATTTTATTTTTGATTTTGGCAGCCCAAATGCATATTTAGTACACAAGGTTCTCCCAGAATTTAAACTAGTCAATAGGATTAAAATTAACTACATACCATGTTTGCTTGGAGGAATATTTAAGCAAACAAATAACCGTTCTCCAATGGAAGCATTTGCCAATATTCTTGGGAAAAGTGATTATGAGAATTTAGAGTTGAAACGATTTATTGAGAAACATAAAATAAATAATTATAAACCAAACCCTTTTTTTCCTGTTAACACATTGATCTTGATGCGTGGGGCGATTGTGGCACATCGAGAAGATTGGTTAGATAATTATATCGAAGCTGGTTTCCATCATATGTGGGAAGACCCGAAAGATATGGGCGACCAGGAGGTTTACAAAAATGCCATGCTAAGTTCTGGATTTAATATCTCAGATTTACTAACGAAGATTCAAGCTAATGAAGTTAAAGAGCAGCTAATAACCAATACTAAAAGAGCCGTAGAAAAGGGGGTATTTGGAGTTCCAACCTTCTTTTTGGGAAACCAAATGTTCTTCGGAAAAGAACGCTTGATGCAAATTGAAGCTATCCTATCAGATTAACCCTTTCCTCGCCAAGGGATCGTCCGACTTATGATTAATCTCATTAAAAGATCAAACGCCAGACCCAGTAAACCCATAATTAAAATTGTTACCCAAATTAATTCATAATCTGAAACTGTTCTTGCAACATTTTCTATAAAGCCAATTCCAGTAGTTCCGGCGAGCATTTCAGCAGCCACTAACGTTCCCCAACACACGCCAATTGCAATTCTAATTCCTGTTAAAATTTCTGGTAAAGCATTGGGCAAGATAACATAGCGCAAGATCTGACGATTAGACGCTCCTAAAGAGTGGGACGCACGAATTTTTGATAATTGCGTACCTGAAGCTCCCGTTCGGGCAGAAATCACCATTATGGCAAAAGCAACCATAAAAAGCAAAAAAATCTTACCATCATCCTGAATACCGAAAATTGTTAGAATCAAAGGTGCCCAAGCTAAGGGAGGTACTGGTCTGTACAATTCTATTATAGGATCAAAAAAGGATTTAAAAAACCTAGATATTCCCATGTAGATTCCCAAAGGCACACCCAAAAATATCCCTAAAGCAAGAGCCACTAAAACTCTGAACAAAGAATCCCATATATGACCATCGAGCATAGGTATGACACCAAGATAAACATCCCCTTGGGCGAATGCTTGTAATTTATCTTTGTAATTAGGTACAAATAGCCCTTGTTCGGAATGAACTCCGTAATCACCAGGAAGTAAATCAATTAAGAAATCTGGGATTAAAAATGAAACAAGATCCGCAATTTCTATCCAATCCCACCAAAAGAGGGTAGTTCCTTTATATCCCCCTCCGTTCTCTAGATTTGGATTAGCGAGAAGAAGAAATTTAGCCACCACGTCTGTCGGTTTTGGCAACCAACGCCCAGAGCCCTGCTCAGTACATTGAGTTTTTGATTTAACAACCCCCGCACCCGGAATAAAAAACGCTTGCACAAGCCGTAAATTTCCTTTGGCACCTTCTATCGCTCTTAAGAAATCCTTTATTGAGTCATTTAATTCATCTAACGCCTGAGGAGGAAAGATTGTTCCATCATCCAATCTTCTAAAAATGCGCTCAACTGCTTTAATATAGTGTTTTCTCTCCTTCAGGACCTCATCTGAACGATCTGCTGCCTCATTAGACAACTTTAGTCTTTTAATTTGCTGCTTAGTCGCCTCAATAATACTATTTGCTGCAGCTGAATTATTCCGTAATTTCAAGAATTTCTGAGACAATACTTCTGCATGTTTACTAATATCGTCAAAAAGCACACCTTTCGGAGTGATTGGAAGTAATGGCAATTCGATGCGAGTAGTGCCCCAATTGGGCTGTAATAAGCCTTCGCTAGAAGGATTGAATTTAGTATAATCCTTGCTAAGTTTATCAGTTAACTCATCTAAATCTTGACTTATATCGCGTATTGCCAGTTTAGATTCTAAGCTTTGATTGTCTTGATCTGAAAAAATCCCAATAATCTTCCTCGAACTAACTATAATATTCAGTAGTTCCTCTTTTTCTGTTTCGCTAAAAACACCTTCAGGAAAATTAGATTCCAGAACATCTAATTGCTCAGTATTTCGAACTATCAATTCAGTCGACTTAAAATAACGGGAATCAATAGGTAAAGCAGCTTTAATAGGAGCGATAGCAGTTTCAACTTTTGCTACCTGACACATTTCATTCCCAGCTTCAGGAAAGAAAGCTCTTCCAACCCCCCAAGAAAAATAGAACCAAAGTAATAAAATTGCTGACACGCCCGAAAGCGTCCAATACCAACCGCCTAGCGTTCTTTCAGGATCACCAAAAACCTGATCTTTAGCTCGATAAGTTGCCTGTCTGAGTCCAACAAGTATCGACCATAATAATGTTATTAATAAAATAACAATTATAACAGATGCAATAAAAGCTCTTTCTTGGGACAACCAATCAAGCACCTCCCATAATCTCCTCTTCCATATCCCAGATCATCGATAAGATCTCTTCTCGTACTTCAGAAAATTGAGGACTTTGTTTAATATCGCGAAGGGGCGTTTGTAGGCCCTGTTCGGCGAATGGTAATTTATATTCCTTATGTATTCTTCCAGGCCTTGGAGCCATTACAAACAATCTTTCTCCTAACAACAATGCTTCCTCAACTGAGTGAGTGATAATTAATATCGTTTTTCCAGTTTCTTTCCATAGTTCCAAAATTAACGACTGCATCTTTTCTCTAGTTAATGCATCTAGCGCTCCCAAAGGTTCATCCATTAAGATGACATCAGGATCATTTACCAAACAACGTGCCAATGCAACTCGCTGCTGCATACCTCCAGACAACTGATAAGTGGGAGTATTCCCAAACCCCTGCAAACCAACTATTTCAAGCCACTTTTCTACTAAAGAATCGCTCTCACCCTGAGAAGTTTTTTTCATTCTCAACCCAAAATCAACATTCTTAGAAACGGTAAGCCATTCGAATAAAGCACCTTGTTGAAAAACCATACCTCTTTCAACACTTGGGCCATCAATTTTCGTTGAATTTAATGTCATGGAGCCTGATGTTGGATTTAAGAATCCAGCAATCATATTTAATAAAGTAGTTTTGCCACAACCTGACGGACCTAACACGGACAGTAATTCGCCCTTTTTCAGGGTGAAATTGATGTCTTTCAATGCCTCGACCTTCACTCCAGTTTGCGCATTTGAAAAAGTCATACACAAGTTTTTACAAATAAGATCAGACATACTATTTTTCGAATTATTAAAGGAAAGTAAGGCTCACACTTGAGCCTTACTTAAAGTATTTAAAAACTATTTTTTAGTCAAAAAACGAACTATCAATTGTTTTTGCAATCGCCGCCCCATCAGATGAGTCCGAGAAAACAACTCCTAATGCTGCGGCAGCACTTGCTGCCACTCCATCAGGTCCGAAATATTTATCCATCTGTTGTTTTTCAGTCATAAAAATCATGCCAGCCATTTGTCTACGAGTGTCTTCAACACTCATACCTGCATCTGCCGCTACTTTAGCTAATTGTGCATCTGTAGCTTCCCATGCCAAATTTGCTTCATCAGTCACATCCAAGAATGTTCTTAAAAGATCTGGATTTTCTGTTGCAAATTTTTCAGTTACTGAAATCACATCAAATGAACCGATACCTGCATCAATTTTCTGCTGAGAGGTCATTATGGGTGTTCCCACTTCTCCCGCAGCTTTTGATGAATTTCCACCAAAAATACATGCCATATCCACATTACCATCAGCAAGTGACTTAGCTCCATCTGCAGGAGCTTGATCCACAATGGTCATTGTAGAAGTATCAACGTTTAGGCTAGACATATAACTTCTAAATGCAAAATCTGCCATTGTATTCAGTGGAACAGCAACAGTTTTTCCCTCTAACTCCGATGCATTTGAAGAATCTATCCCAAGTCCATTCCTTATAAAACAATCATTTGCTTCATATTCCATAGCTATAGCGACCATTTTCAATGGATGCCCTTGCTGAATAGCGGTAACAAATGGTGAAAGACCTTGCGAATAAGAGATATCAATATCTCCTGCCAACATTGCTTCTGTCATTTGAACACCAGTTGAAAAATCAGTCCAGTTAACATCTACGCCCATAGCTTCATCGTAAACCTTGTCTACTTTTGATATTTGGTTTGGAGAGGCCCACTCCAAAAAAAACGCCACATTAACACTATCAGCCGCATTGCTTACAGAAGCAGCCGACAGAGCTATTATGCTTCCAGCAATTGCTGTGCTCTTTACTAATAAATTTCTCATATTTTCCCCTTTAGTTTAGAAATTGAATTAAAGTGTAATTAAATTGTCTTCATTCTATTTTTTTTTAGAATTTAACCAATATCATTAAAAAAAATAATTTGCGAGATTAAACTTATTTTGTTGTGTAATTCATAAAATTGAATGAATTGTAAAAAAATATAATTTTAATTATTAAATTCATAAAACAAGTGGTTGTATACTCAACTACGCATGATTAAAGGGAAGTTATGAGAATTTGGATACCTTTTAAGAAAAAACCACCTATTGTAAGCGTAATTCGATTTAGTGGCACTATTGCTGCGGATGGTAGGTTTGGCTCATCAGCTATTAGTGACCAGTCAACAAAAAAAATAATTGAAAAAGCATTTGCTCAAAAAAATATTTCTGCCGTAGCAATAGCAATTAACTCTCCCGGTGGAAGCCCCGTGCAATCTAGCCTTATCGCGGCTAGAATTAGACGACTGGCAGATGAAAGAAAAATTCCAGTTTATGCTTTTATTGAAGATGTAGCAGCTTCAGGAGGGTACTGGCTAGCAACTGCGGCAGATCACATCTATGCTGATTTCAGCTCAATAGTTGGATCCATTGGCGTTATCTACTCAGGCTTTGGATTCCAGGACCTTATAAAATCATATGGGATTGAGCGAAGAATTCACACAGCGGGGCAAGATAAGAGTTTCTTGGATCCATTTCGACCCGAGAACCCTGAAGATATTGATAAATTACTGAATCTCCAAAAAGAAATTCATGAAGCTTTTGTACAGCAAGTAAAAAAGAGTCGTGGCAAAAAATTACAAAGTGAGGATATCTTCACAGGGGAATTTTGGATCGGAAAAAGTGCTAAAGCTTTAGGTTTGATTGATGATATCGGTCACCTAGTACCGATAATGAAAAGCAAATTTGGGGAAAAAACGCGATTTTCGTTACAGGAAAAAAAGAGAGGTTTTTTATCCCGATTTGGGATCCAAATTGCCAACGAAACTTTAGGTGAAATTGA
>Ga0315331_10001334_pt1 | contig 18380 bp, 15 predicted proteins | sample M160m34915metaG_FD_203456 | JGI IMG/M metagenome (GOLD analysis project Ga0315331, IMG submission 203456) | Ammonia-oxidizing marine archaeal communities from Monterey Bay, California, United States - M1 60m 34915 | ecosystem: Environmental > Aquatic > Marine > Intertidal zone | place: USA...
TTGATCAGGCGCTTGCCGCTAGCGGCGTTGTTGTGATGGCGATTGATTTCCGCATGCCGCCCGCCGCCCAATATCCGGAGCCCGTTGCCGATATCAACTTCGCCATTCGCTGGCTGCGGGCCAATGCGGAACGGTTTGCCGTTGAGCAGGCCAAGATTGGCCTGCTTGGAACATCCAGCGGCGGGCATCAGGGCTTGCTCGCAACGATGCGCTCGACGGACTCCCGATACATGGCACACGGCGATGCCGGAACAGACGACGCCAGCATTGCCTATGCCGCGATCTGCTGGGCGGTCGCAGACCCGCTTGCGCGCTATCATATGGTCAAGGATAAAGGCATTGACCGGCTGGTCGAAGCCCATCATGCCTATTGGCCAGATGAAGGAGCAATGGACGAAGGCTCACCGCAGCGGATGCTGGAGCGCGGCGAAGATTTAACCCTGCCGCCACTCCTCTCCGTCCAGGGCACTGAGGACGATAACCTGACGCCGAACATGGCCACCCATTTCGCCGACGCCTACAGCGCCGCCGGCGGTGAGGTCCAACTGGAAATATTCGAGGGCGCACCCCACGCATTCGTGGCGAAGGACCCAGCCTCCTCCGACTCAATCCGAGCAATCGGCTTGATTATCGACTTTGTGCGCGCGCAGACAGCTCGTTAGTCCTCAAGCTTTCGGACCCAGTCTTCCAGCGGCGCGCGGACGGTGCGAAGCGCGTTGATCGGCGCTGTCGTATCCTCGTAGCCAAGCGCCATGCCGCATACGACGGTTTGGTCTTCTGGCATGCCAAGCTCACGGCGGATGATCTGGTGGAAATCGGCCCAGGCCGCCTGTGCGCAGGTGTGTAGGCCTTCGACGCGGGCGGCTGTCATCACGTTTTGAATGAACATGCCGTAGTCCAGCCAACTGCCGATTTCCAGCGATTTGTGGATTGTGAAGAACAGACCGACCGGTGCCTCGAAGAATGTAAAATTCTGGTCGTGCTGGGCGGTCATCCGCTCCGTGTCACCCTTTTTGATGTCAACGAGGCCATACATATCCCAGCCGACTTTCCGGCGGCGGGTGATGTATGGCTCTGGGAACATCTTTGGGTAATATTGGTATTCGGCCTTGTGCACCTCGCCGGATCGCCTGGCAGCCATCACGCCATCTGTAATGCGAGCTTTTGCTGCGCCTGTGACGACGGTGACCTGCCAAGGCTGCATGTTCGTGCCGGACGGTGCGCGCGCCGACGCTTCCAGAATGTGGTCGATAGTGGACATCGGCACCGATTGGTCGGTGTATCCACGGACAGAGCGGCGGGAGGTAATGGCTTCAAGCGTCACGGGCGAAATTCCTGTGATTGGGGACAAAAAAACGGGCACGCCAGGGTATCCTGGCGTGCCCGCATATATAAAACCAACGGCTAGTCAGCCGCTAGTGCAAGATCCTTAGATCGTCGCTTCGATTTCACCGAGGCGCTTCGTCAGCTTCAAGTTCTCAGAGTAATCAACGGGCACGGCGACAAGGGCCGGCACATTCTGATTGAACGCTTCTTCAATGATCGGGCGGAGATCTTCGCCCCTGGTCACCGTCTTGCCCCAGCAGCCAAAGGATTTGGCGAGCAGTTCGAAATCTGGGTTGGTAAACTTGAGATCAGAGTGCTCGCCATCGAACTGGTTCTGCTGCTTCCATTTGATGAGGCCGTATTCCTCATCGCAGAAAATCACGCCAACAAATGGTATTTTCAAGCGAGCGGCAGTTTCCAGATCCTGCACGTTCATCAGGAACCCGGCGTCACCCATGATGCAGCCGACCTTCTGGTCAGGCAGCGCCACTTTGGAGCCGATGGCACCCGGAAGCGCAAAGCCCATGGTGCAGAAGCCGTTCGAGATTTGGCAGGTGTTTGGCTCATAGCAGTTGTAGTAGCGGGATACCCACATTTTGTGCGCACCAACGTCTGACAACATGATGTCCTTCGGCCCAAGCGCCCGGCGCATTTCATTAACAACGCGCTGTGGCTTCATGGGGAAGCTGTTGTCTTCGGCCTCGCCTGTCAGGTCATCAATGATGTTCTGGCGCAGCTTGGCGTGCTTCTTAATGTCGAACAGTGGCAGTTTGCCAGCGAAGCGATTGTCCAGTTCCTGGTTGATGCCCCATAGGGAATCGGCAACGTCTGCAACAATGTCCACTTCGACAGGAAGTGCCGCATCAACTTCAGCGGGTTCAAAGTCAATGACGACGACTTTCTTGTCCGTGCCGTGGTTCCAGAAAGCTGGCGCATATTCAACCAAATCGTAACCGGCTGCGATGATCACATCGGCACTGTCGACCAGTAGATTTACGTGATCACGGCCCTGCAGGCCCATGGTGAACAAGCAATGCTCGTCATCCATGGAAACCGCACCCTTACCCATGAAGGTGTTGACCACTGGCATGCCGGTCTTTTTCGCAAGAATACGGAGCTGTTCGGACGCGCGCTTACGTACACAGCCGTTGCCTGCCAGGATGACAGGGTTCTTGGCTTCAGCAATAACGTCTACCGCAGCTTTAATGGCCTTATGGTCTGCCGCCGGGCGGCGCGTTTTCTTCGGCGTCAGTGGCGCGCCATCGACCATGTGCTTGGCGATGTCTTCCGGCAGCTCAATCACAACCGCACCTGGCTTTTCAGCTTCGGCAGTTTTAAAGGCTTTACGGACGACTTCGGGCACGGTGCCCGCGTTATAAATCGTCTGCGCCCATTTGGTGATGGGGCGGAACATGGCGATCGCGTCCATGTTTTGATGGCTTTCTTTGTGCAGGCGGTATGTACCAGCTTGGCCGATCAGTGCCACGAGGGGTGCCCGGTCCATGTTGGCGTCTGCAACACCGGTAACAAGGTTCGTCGCCCCTGGCCCAAGCGTACCAAGGCACACGCCGGCTTTACCCGTCAGGCGGCCATAGAGGTCAGCCATGAATGCTGCAGCTTGTTCATGGCGGCAAAGCACGAATTCAATTGAGTCGCTCTTCTTTAGCGACATCATGAAATCGGCGTTTTCTTCCCCTGGAACGCCGAAGATGTGCGTGACGCCTTCTGCTTCAAGGCATTGTACAAATAGGTCTGATGCTTTGATTTTGCTCACTGGCTAGTCCCCCTGTTGCCATTACTCGCGGGCCGCCCATCCGGCTTTGGCCCAGTCAATAATTCAGATGCCATGCATCCGCCCAATGCGGCATTGCTAGAACCATAACCCGGTTCTGCCACATTGTCGCGTGGCTTATGTCACGGAAAAGCTATCTGCTTAATGAATATGTTCCAATTTCGATTTCATGGCGTCTTCAACTCCATAGAAAGCGCATGCACCGGCCCTGCAAGTTCTTCTGCGAGCGCTGCGTGAACGGCGCGCTGGCGAGCGACGCGATTTTGGCCCTCAAAACTAGCAGCGGTTATGATGACGTGAAAATGCGTTTCCCCGCCTTCCCGGTAGCCCATATGGCCGCGATGGCTTTCGGACTGGTCTTCGACATCGAGATGCGCAGGGTCAAATGCAGCACGGAGTTTCTGGTTTATTGCGTCGGCGACTTTGCCCAATGGATATTCCTCTTTTTAACTAATTTATATTTCAGCCAATTCGGGCGTAGCGCGCGGCAGCGTCCCGTTCGAATAAATATAGCAGGATGCGCAAGGCTTCGCCGCGTTTGCTTGAAAGCTCCGGATCATTCGCCAGGATCACGTCCACATCCCGGCGGGCCACTGCGACCAGATCAGCCTGGGTTTCCAGGTCCGCAATGCGGAAATCGGGCAGGCCAGACTGGCGTGTGCCGAGCACTTCGCCCGCACCGCGCAGCCGTAGGTCTTCTTCGGCAATTTTGAAGCCGTCATTGGTATTTGAAATGGTGAGCAGTCGCGCTTTTGCTGATTCAGTGACGCTATCGGCCCGCAGTAGAACGCAGAACGATGCCTTGTCACCCCGCCCAACGCGGCCACGCAACTGATGCAATTGAGCCAAGCCAAAGCGTTCCGCGTGCTCGATCACGATCACGTTGGCCTCCGGCACATCTACGCCGACTTCAACGACGGTCGTAGCCACCAGAACGTTTGCCTCGCCAGATGCAAAGCTGGCCATGGCGACGTCCCGCTCCGCGGCTTTCATCTGTCCATGGGCGAGTGCTATGCCGTCCCCCAATATCCGTCGGAGATCGTTAGCGCGGTCCTCAGCGGCGGCGAGGTCGCTGGTTTCGGATTCTTCCACCAGCGGGCATATCCAGTAAACGCGGTCACCTTTCGCCATCGCGCGCTGAACGCCGCCAATCACTTCGTCCATGCGGGAAAGCGGCGTGACGACCGTTTTGATATCTTGCCTGCCCGGTGGTTTGTCCGGGATCGATACATGGTCCATGTCACCATAGGCTGTCAGCATCAGTGTGCGCGGGATCGGCGTTGCAGTCATTGAAAGCAGGTGCGGTGCTAAGCCCTTCGCAGCAAGCGCCATGCGCTGATCGACGCCAAAGCGATGCTGCTCATCTACAATAATTAGCGCCAAATCCTTAAAGCCGACATCGTTCTGGAACAGCGCATGGGTGCCGATCAGAAGATTCGTCGACCCTTCCGCCAATGCCATGAGCTTCGCCTGTCGGCCTTTGCCTTTATCCCGCCCGGTTAGCACATCAACAGTCACGCCGATCTTGTCGCCAAGGTCGGTCAGCGTGCGCGCATGCTGGCGGGCAAGTACATCTGTCGGCGCCATCAATGCGGCTTGCCCACCGGCTTCTACGGCGGCAAGTGCTGCTAGAAATGCGACAACCGTCTTGCCGCTACCGACATCGCCCTGGAGCAGACGTTGCATGCGCTTGCCAGATTTCATGTCACCTAAAATTTCAGAAAGCGCCTGGGTTTGCCCGATGGTGAGATGGAAGGACAGGGCGGACAGTGCCGCCTTCAACCGCTCATCTGAAAGCGGCAATTCCCGGCTCGCTCCTCGCGTTCGTCGGCTGCGGATCAACGCCAATGCTAACTGGTTGGCCAACAGTTCATCATAGGCCAGGCGTTCCCGTGGTTTCGCGTTAGGCTGCAGATCAGACTGTCTGCGCGGCTTATGACTGGCGGCTAAGGCTGGACGCCAATCGGCCCATCCGCGTTCGACTTTTAAGGGCGTATCCAGCCATTCCGGCAGGTCCTTTGCCTGCTCAATCGCAGCGTCCACGGCTTTACGTAGCGTCTTTGGCGCTAGACCTGCCGTCATTGGGTAAACCGGTTCGTGCATTGGCAGGGCGTCTTCGCCATCAACCATTGTTATGTAGTCTGGATGGGCCATTTGCGCCCGGCCCTGGAATCGCTCAACCACGCCGCTGATGATTCGCTTTTCGCCTAATGGCAGTTTCTTGGTGATCCAATCCGGGCGGGCATGGAAAAACACCAAGTCGATTTCACCCGTATCATCGCCCGCCAGAACACGGAAAGGGCGGCGGCCAGACCCGGGGCGATGCTCAAAGGTTTGCACCTCAAGCGTTGCAATGCGCCCGGCGTCCGCTGCCGCTACCTTGGGCCGATAACTGCGATCAAGAAGGCCGGATGGCAGGTGCAGGCAAAGATCAATGATGTTCGGCCCTGCAACCTTTTTTATGAGCGCACCAACGCGCGGACCAACGCCCGGAAGGCGTGTCACATGCTCAAACATCGAAAACAGAATTTCAGGCCGCACTCGCCATGCTCCAACTCAAGAGATATATGGTACTCAAAGATGGTGGAGCGGACTATGCCAGAGGCTGTAAAATTGGAAGACCCGCGACGTAAGCGCTTGCGCTTTCGTGCATGGCATCGCGGCACTAAGGAAAGCGATCTCATCCTGGGAACCTTCGCAGACGCCAGATTGGCTGGTTTCAGCGACACAGAATTGCAGGATTTCGAGACTCTCTTAGATGTGGCAGACCCCATGATTTATGATTGGGTGACGGGTTTACAGCCTGTGCCGGCGGAACATGATTCGTACGTAGTCCAGGAATTGCTGAAGTTCAAGATCGTCGTTCGCTGATGCCCGTTTCTGCCTCAATGATTTTACCGCCTGCTGGTCGGGCAGCACTTTCCGGCGCGCCGGATGGGGCGGAAGCCTGGGCGCTGCGCCTGCTTGCACGTGCTGGCGGGGCAAAGCGTATTGTATTTGTCGCACGGGATGCTGAACGCCGCGCGCGTGTGCTGTCTGAATTGGCGGCCTTCCTGCCTGAAGCCCAGGCGATTTCTCTGCCTGCGTGGGATTGCCTGCCGTACGACCGCAGTTCGCCCAACCGCGAAATCGTTTCGGAACGCATGCAGGCGTTCCGTGCGCTCGCCGCCTTGGACGATAGCCCTGGCGAACAGCCCGTCGTGTTGGCGACAACAATCAATGCTATTTTGCAGCGTATTCCTCCTTTAAATGCGCTCGCTGCCGCCGTTGATACCAAGCCTGGCGGGCGGTTCGACGAAAGGGCGTTTCAGGCCTTTGTATCCGTCAACGGCTATCAGCGCGCCGATACGGTTATGGAGCCCGGCGAATTTGCCATTCGCGGAAGCTTGGTGGATATTTTCCCCGCGGGCGCAGAAGTCCCCGCCCGGATCGATTTGTTTGGTGACGAAGTTGAAGCCATCAAGTCATTTGATCCGCTGACCCAGCGCAGTGAAGGCGTCATTGACCATCTGTCCCTTGCTCCAGCCAGTGAGGCACCGCTCGACGCTGCTGCGATCGAACGGTTCAGGGGCCGTTACCGGGAAGCCTTCGGTGCTGATGCGCTGCGTGACCCGCTTTATGAAAGTGTGTCTGCCGGGCGTCGCCATCCGGGCATGGAGCACTGGTTGCCGCTCTTCCATGACAGCCTCGCCAGCCTGTTCGAACTGATCCCTAACGATGCCGTGATCGTACTGGATCAAGCACTAGATGAAGCTGCTAATTCTCGCGTCGACGCAATCGCGGACCACTTTCTGGGCCGTGCTGAAATTCTAACAAATAGCGCTGATGAACAGCCTTATCGCCCGTTGCAGCCGAACGCCCTTTATCTGACACCGGATGAATGGACGGGCCGTCTCGCAGAATGGCGGACATTGGCGCTTGACCCGTTCCTTGGCACGGAGAACGCGCTGTCTGCCGACGCGCGTGCAATCCTGGATTTTGCAGAGGCGCGCGCCCGCTCGGACTCAGACCTTTATTCCGCCGTTGCGGAACGGTTTTCCGCTGCCGCTAAGGCTGGCCAGCGTGCAGTTCTCGCCGCATCGACCGATGGCGCGCTTGATCGCCTCCGACGCCTTGTCGCGAATGATGGTGGGTATGAATCTATCCAGGTCGTGACCACGGTGGATGAGGCGCTGGCGCTGCCTAAGGGTGTCGCCGGGGCCATCGTCGCGGAGATGGAGCGGGGCTTTGAGACGGACAGTCTTGTCCTCGTCACAGAGCAAGACATTCTGGGGGAGCGCTTGCAGCGCCGCCAACGCCGCCGTAAGCGCGCCGATGCTTTCCTGACCGAGGCCAGTGAGATAGAAGAACGCGATCTTGTCGTCCACATCGATCATGGCGTTGGGCGCTATGAGGGGTTGGAGACAGTCAAAGCTGGCGGTGTGCCCCATGATTGCCTGCGGGTGATTTATGGCGGCGGGGACCGGTTGTTTGTGCCGGTCGAGAACATCGAAGTGCTGTCACGCTACGGGTCTGATTCCGAAAATGCGCAGCTCGATAAACTTGGCGGCGCGCAATGGCAGGCAAAACGCGCCAAGCTGAAGCAACGCATTCGCGATATGGCGGAACAATTGATCGCCGTCGCCGCCGCGCGGGTCATAAAACCGGCAGAAAAGCTGGAGGCGCCAGAGGGCGTCTACGAAGAATTTGCCGCCCGCTTCCCGTTTGAGGAAACCGAAGACCAGTTAAATGCCATCAGCGATGTGATGGAGGACATGACCTCTGGCCGCCCGATGGACCGTTTGATTTGCGGCGACGTTGGGTTTGGCAAAACGGAAGTCGCTATGCGCGCGGCTTTGATGGCCAGCATGAGCGGTCGTCAGGTCGCCATCGTTGCACCCACCACCTTGCTTGCGAGGCAGCACTATTCGACCTTTGCGAAACGCTTTGCTGGCTTGCCTATGGAGATTCGCCAACTATCGCGCCTTGTGACCTCCAAGGAAGCATCGGCGACGCGGAAAGGGCTAGTAGATGGCACGGTTGATATCGTTATCGGCACCCATGCACTGCTCGCCAAGTCCGTATCTATCCCGAATTTGGGTTTGCTGATCGTCGATGAAGAGCAGCATTTTGGCGTTTCCCACAAGGAACGCTTGAAGCAGCTAAAAGCCGATGTCCATGTTCTCACACTGACAGCAACGCCGATCCCGCGAACGCTGCAGATGGCGCTGGCGGGTGTGCGTGAAATGAGCGTGATTGCGACGCCGCCAGTAGATCGTCTCGCCGTCCGCACGTTCGTAACACCCTATGATGCCCTGCAGATCAAGGAGGCAATCCAGCGGGAGCGTTTCCGGGGCGGGCAGTCATTCTATGTGGCACCCCGCGTGCGTGATCTGACGACGCTGGAAAAGCGTGTGAAAATGCTGGTGCCGGATGCACGATCCGTCGTCGCCCATGGCCAGCTTCCCCCGTCGGTGCTCGAAGACATCATGTCTGCCTTTTACGAAGGCCAGTATGATGTGCTGATTTCGACCAATATCATTGAATCTGGGCTGGATATTCCAACTGCCAACACGATGATTATTCATCGTTCGGATATGTTCGGCCTGTCGCAGTTATACCAGTTGCGCGGGCGGATCGGGCGCGGCAAGGAACGCGGCTACGCCTATCTGACGCTACCAGAAGATCGCCTGATCACAAAAACCGCGCTCCGCCGGCTGGAAGTGATGCAGACATTGGATGCGCTCGGGGCTGGATTCACTCTCGCCAGCCATGATCTGGACATCCGGGGCGGCGGCAACCTTCTGGGCGATGAGCAATCTGGCCATATCCGCGAAGTGGGCGTCGAACTGTATCAGCAAATGCTGGAAGAAGCCGTCGCCGCCGCCCGTGAGGGTGGGGCAGATGGTACCGAAGCGGAAGAGCGCTGGACGCCGCAGATCAACCTCGGTTCCGCTGTGCTGATCCCGGACGATTATGTGAAAGAACTCCCCGTCCGCCTCGGCCTATACCGCCGCGTGGCTGCGCTGGAGACGGACCTGGACCTGGAAAGCTTCGCCGCCGAACTGGTAGACCGTTTCGGCCCGTTGCCCCAGGAGGTGGAGAACCTGCTGGAGGTCATGTCCGTCAAGCAGCTCTGCCGCCGCGCCCATGTGGCGAAGCTGGACGTTGGGCCTAAGGGCGTCGTCGCGGGTTTCCACCAGGACGCTTTCCCCAACCCCGCCGGCCTCGTCCAATTCCTTACCCAGCAAATGGGTACAGCCAAACTCCGCCCCGACAACAAACTCGTAGTCCAACGCGGCTGGGACGACAGAACCGTCCGCGCTAAGGGTGCAAAACGACTGCTACAGACGCTGGTGGAGATCGTGGAAGCTGCTTAAAGCGCTCGAGCAATTCTTTCCGATCAATCTGAATCAGCATGCCCGAAATCAGGCGAATCAAGGTTTATTTTCTAGGTCCAGGTGCGTCGATCAACGCAACGAGTTCTCCATCTTCCACCTTCAGATTTATATCTCGAAGCGCTGGAGCGCCGCGCTCGTACGATTTCGTCGCCTTGGTTATCTCCAGCATTACAGCCATGGCCTGCCCTCTCCTATTTCCTAGGAAATAGCCAAGTTTATGTGACGATTGCGTTGCGGATTGGAGACAGTTCTATGCAAGGTTGGTTGTGCGGCTGGAATGTGCGCTAATTTGTGTGTCGAAATTCTAGCGATAGGTATTAAACTATCACTCATGCCGATAGAATTTCAGCCTGCGTCGCTTGATCTGACGCCCCATTTGCAGCCGGGCGGGCTCGCCATTGTTGCGCAGTTGGGGGCGGAGCCAACTGCACTTGTTGCGGCATTCCTGGATGCTGCTAAGCGCGTGCCGGGGCTGCAGATGCTCACCAGTTTTCCTTTGGGGTCGGTTGATGCGCGGATGGCGGCGACGGATGCAAGTTTTCTATCGATGGATGGTTTCGGCGCGAATGGGCAATTGTATAAGGCCGGGCGTCTTGGTGTGGCACCTGCGCGGTTTTCTGACTACGCAGCCCTGTTCCAAGACCACCTGAGGCCCGATGTGGCGCTCTGCTCCGCGACGCTGCCGGACGTTAACGGCAATGTTAGCCTCGGCGTAACGGTTGATCATATGCCGGAAGCGATCCGGCAGGCGCGGGTCGCGTTTGTTGAATTGAACCCAGATATGCCCTGGACTGAAGGCGACGCCGTGTTGCCACTTTCCGCATTCACGGGAACACTGCCGGCACCTGCTCCACCGGCAGAATGGATATCCCGCCCGCCCGGGCCAGTGGACCATGCCGTCGCCGCCCATGTGGCGCGGCTCATCCCGGATAGGGCGACAGTGCAATATGGCGTCGGCTCCTTGCCAGATGCGATTGCGGTGGCGCTCGCAGGCAAGAGAGACCTTGGCATGCATTCTGGCAGTGTCGCGGATTCCTTTGTTGATCTGATTGAGGCAGGTGCAATCTCCAACCGCTACAAGGAAATTGACGAAGGCAAGAATGTTGCAACAGCGCTTTATGGTTCCCGCAGGCTGTACGACCATGTGCACCGTAATTCTGATCTGATCATGCGCGCGGGGGATTACACCCATAATGCCGACACACTCCGCCATTTCGAGACGTTTTTCGCCATCAATTCTGCACTTGAAGTGGACCTGACCGGTAGTGTCGGCGCGGAGGCCGCGAACGGGCGCTATATCGGTGCCATTGGCGGCCAGCTTGATTTCAACCGCGCCGGCCTCGTCTCCCGGAACGGTCGGGCGATCATTGCGCTAAGCTCCACGGTCGGAAAAGCACGGCACACCAAGATTGTGCCGAAGCTTTCTGGCCCCGTAACATCGCCCCGTGCCGACGCTGACACCATTGTCACTGAACAGGGCATTGCCGAACTGCGCGGGCGCTCTTTGGAGGAGCGGGCTGAGGCACTGATCGCGATCGCTGATCCAGAGCACCAAGCCGCACTCCGCGCTGCCGTTGATCAAGACGGCCTCGCCTAATAGAATTCTCTCCATTTCCGTTTTCCGTCGAATAGGGGTCGCCTCCCATGCAGTTCAGCTTTTCCGAGGAGCAGGAAGAATTCCGCTCCATGCTTCGTCGTTTTCTAGAGGCAAAATCCCCGCCATCTGCCGTTCGCACGCAAATGGAGACCGATCAGGGCTATGACACTGATGTGTGGGCGTCGCTGGCGGGTGAACTTGGTGTAACTGCCTTGCATATTCCGGAAGATTATGGCGGCGCTGGCTTCGGCGTATCTGAACTGGCGATTGCGGCACAGGAAATGGGCCGGGCGCTTTTATGCGCCCCGTTCTTTGCTTCAACCGTGATGGCCGCGACGGCGATCATTAACGCCGGGTCCGACGACCAGAAGCGGGCGCTATTGCCAGACCTAGCGTCCGGGGAGGTGATCGCAACACTGGCAGCTGCAGAGCCTGGCGGGGGATGGGCACCGGACCAAATCAAGATGACGGTGGCAAAGGCTGCCGACGGCTACACGCTGACTGGTGCCAAGAGCTATGTGCTTGATGGCATGAATGCTGGCCGGATTGTTATCGCGGCGAACGCGCCGGGCGGCGGCATCGCATTCTTCACCACATCGGCGGATGGAAAGGGTGTTTCCAGGTCCGCACTCAAGTCCATGGACCCGACCCGCAAGCTCGCTCGGGTGGATTTCGATGCGGCCCCGGTTGAATTGCTGGGTAATGCGGCGGCAGGCGCGGAAGCATATGCGAAGACCATGGATGTCATGCTGACCTGCCTTGCCAATGAAATGAACGGCGGTGCTGAACGGCTCCGTGAAGATGCGCTTGAGTATGTTTCCATGCGCATGCAGTTTGGGCGTTCTATCGCCTCATTCCAAACGACGAAGCATAAGGCGGCGGACATGCTGTTGGATGTAGAGTTATCCAAAGCCGCCGGGTATTCCGCCGCCAGCGCGCTGGATGATGATGACCCAGATGCCCGCGCCGTTGCTTCAATGGCAAAAGCGGCTGCGTCAGAGGCGTATTTTCAAACGGCCGTTCATGCTGTGCAGATGCACGGCGGCATCGGCTTCACATTCGATAATGACACGCATCTTTGGTTCAAGCGCGCCAAGCAGAGCGAAGCCTTCCTGGGTGACGCGAACCAGCACCGGGAACGCATGATTCAGCATTGGGGGACAGACGCATGAGCGAGATGACCGTAGAGCAAGTCCGCGCCGACGTTCAGGCGTATCTGAAAGCCAATTGGGACCCAAACCTCGGCCTCGTCGAATGGCGCTTAAAGCTGATGGACTCCGGCTGGGGCATGCCCCACTGGCCGGAAAAGTGGTACGGGCGCGGCCTGCCGCTTGGCATGACGTCCATAGTTGATGAGGAATTTGCGAAGGTGGGCGCTATCGGCGTCGCTAAGATGGGCATTCGTGTTCTCGCCGCCGCAACAATCCTGGAGCACGGAACGGACCACCACAAAGAAAAGTTCCTGCGTGGCATCCTTACCGGTGAAGAAACCTGGTGCCAGCTGTTTAGTGAACCGGGTAGCGGGTCCGACCTTGCAGGTGCGGCAACGCGTGCGGATTTGAAGGATGGCAAGTGGATCATCAACGGCCAGAAGGTCTGGACCACCAGCGCCCATCACGCCCATTACGGCCTGCTTCTCGCCCGTACTGATTGGGATGCGGTAAAGCATAAGGGCCTTAGCTACTTCATTCTGGACATGCATCAGCCGGGGGTCGATGTACACCAGTTGAAGCAGATGAACGGCCATGCCTCCTTCAACCAGGTATTCCTGACAGAAGCTGTGATTGAGCCTGAATACCAAGTGGCTGAGCTTGGTGAAGGCTGGAAGGTTGCGACGACAACGCTGATGAATGAGCGGCGCGGTGCCGATAGCGCGCGCAAATATGATTCAGCTTCCGATCAACCTGAACGAATCTATGAGGAAGAGCGCGCCGAAATCGCCACAGTTATGGCACCCTACACGTGGTATCCCCAGCGCATGGGCCGTGTGGATATGTTGGTCGAACGGGCAAAGGCGCTCGGTAAATATGATGATCCGGCGACGCGTCAAGAAATCGCCAAAGTGCTGACATTAGCGAAATCTGCCGAATGGACGGCGCGGCGCGCGCGGGCTGCTTCTGCTGCGGGCAAGCCGCAGGGTCCGGAGGGCTCTATCGGTAAGCTCGCTGCGTCTATCGTCGCCCGCGCCGCCAATCTGGCCCACACCACGATTGCCGGGCCCGATGCTATGTTGACCGGGGATGATGATGGAACTGAGGGCGTTATCGCCGAGATTCTGGTCTCAACACCAGCTATTTCCATTGCTGGTGGGACGGATGAAATCCAGCGGAACATCATTTCTGAGCGCATTTTGAAGATGCCGAAGGAAATGCGCACCGATACAGATCGACCATTCCGGGACGTGCCGCGCAATCAGGTTTGAAGGCTCGATTTTTAGTCCGCCAGCAGCCCGTCCTCACCCTGCGCTTCCCCCCCCCCGGTTGGGGGGCGAGGCTTCTAAGGAGAAAGCTTAATTGAGGGTCCCCTCTCCACCCATCGGGGGGAGAGGGATCAGGGTGAGTGGCGAAGTCTGCCGATAAATAACTAGTTCTGGCTTCGGATACCAATGCCAAGTAGGCACAAATACAGAAGGCTTTAATCGCAGATGCTTGAACAAACAGGCTTGAAAGTCCTCCGCCTGCTGGACCCCGAGCGCGCCCACAGCCTTGCCCTGAAAGCGCTTTCAATGGGGCTGGCCGGGCGGGATTCCGGGCCGGATTATCCCGTGCTTGCGACGAAGGCCCTGGGGCGAACGTTGCGCTCGCCCATTGGCATTGCGCCTGGGTTTGATAAGCATTGTGAGGCTGTGGCGCAAACATGGGCGCTTGGGCCTGGGTTCACAGAAATCGGCGGGGTGGCACCGAAGCCGCAGCCCGGAAACCCAAAGCCGCGCTTGTTTCGGTTGAGGGCGGACCAAGGCGTTATCAATCGATTTGGGTTCAACAGCCAAGGTCATGCTGTGGTCGCCGAACGGCTCCGTCAGTATCGCCATAAGGGAGGTGTCGGCGTGATCGGCGTCAATCTTGCGATAAACAAAGAAACAGCCGATCTAGCGGGAGATTATGCGCTGGGCATCGCCGCCTTCGGCCATTTCGCAGATTTTCTCACGGTCAATGTTTCTTCACCCAACACCAAAGGTTTACGTGACTTGCAAGGGGAGGAGGCGCTGGCGAGCCTGTTGGCACTTGCAGTGGCGGCACGGGACGCCATTGCTGCAGCGCCCGAAGTCACACGTCCGCCAGCATTGCTGGTCAAGGTGGCACCCGATCTGGACGAGGCTGGGATTGCAGCTGTCTCTGACGTCGCGCTTTCGTTTAAGGATAAAGGCTTGGCCGGACTAGTTATTTCCAACACAACACTCGCCCGCCCGCCTGGCCTGAAAAGCGCTGAAGCGGCAGAGGCAGGCGGCCTTTCCGGCCAGCCATTGTTTGAGTCTTCGACGGCGGTGCTGAAAGCATTCGCCAGCCGGATGCAGGGCAGGATGCTGCTGGTTGGTGCTGGTGGCGTTTCCAATGGCACCCAGGCCTACGCCAAGATCAAAGCGGGCGCCACGCTGGTGCAGTTGTATTCAGCGCTTGTATATAGCGGCCCTTCGTTGATCCGCCAGATCACGGACGAACTGGCAGCCCTGGCAGCGCAAGATGGCCTCACCTCAATCAGTGAGGCCATTGGTCAAGACTTGTAGTGGGCGGGTGCGGCGCATACTGTCTGCCGGAACGGAATCAAAACCCATTCGAAGGAGCCGCCCGATGGTTGGAAAAATTGATGCGCGCCTTGCTGGACTCGGCGTGACTTTGCCGGAAGCGCCGATGCCTGCCGCCAACTACGTGCCCTATGTCATCTCCGGCAATATGGTGTTTATTTCCGGCCAAATCTCCCGCGCAGGCGGTGAGGAATACGTTGGTAAAGTTGGCCAGGACATCAGCCAGGAGGACGGCGAGAAAGCTGCTCGGACCTGCGCGCTAGCGCTTTTGGCGCAGCTTAAAGCGGCATGTGATGGCGATCTGGACCGGGTTGTGCGCTGCGTGAAGCTTGGCGGGTTCGTGAACTGTAACCCAGACTTCACGGCGCAGCCTGCCGTTATCAACGGTGCTTCCAACCTGATGGTTGATGTCCTTGGTGATGCTGGTCGCCACGCCCGCTTCGCTGTCGGTGCACCGGCGCTGCCGATGGACGTTGCGGTCGAAATCGATGCGGTTTTCGAGATTAAGTAAAAACGCCAATGGATGAAGCTGGCTCTACAATTGAAGTCCGCATCCAGGAGCGGATTGCGGATATTCCGAAGGCCGAATGGGATGCCTGTGCGGGGCGGGACAATCCTTTCACATCCTATGACTTCCTGAGCGCGCTCGAAGAAAGCGACTCCGTTGATGTGTCGGAAGGCTGGTTGCCGCGCCATGTGGCTGCTTACGCGCCAGATGGTGTGCTGGCAGCCGTCGCACCGCTTTACCTAAAAGGCCATTCTCAGGGCGAGTATGTGTTTGATCACGGCTGGGCGCAGGCTTGGGAACGGGCGGGTGGCGATTATTACCCGAAGCTTGTGTGCGCGGCCCCCTTTACGCCCGCCACCGGGCGGCGCCTGCTTGTCCGCCCTGAAGTCGATCAGGAGCAATATGAAGCGGCGCTTATTTCCGCCATGTTGCAATTGGTGGAAAATTCCGGCGTTTCTTCACTCCACATCAACTTTTTGACCAAGGGCGAATGGGACCGGACGGCGGAATATGGGCTGATCCAACGCACCGGCCAGCAATATCACTGGGAAAACCAGGGCTATCAGGCATTCGACGATTTTCTGGCCCAGCTTTCCAGCCGGAAACGCAAGAACATCCGTAAGGAACGCGAAGCTGTTGCGGCCCATGGGGTCAAAATGCACATCCTCACAGGCGATGACCTGAAGGAAGAGCATTGGGATGCGTTCTATGCCTTTTATCGCAGCACCACGGATAAGAAGTGGGGCATGGACTATCTGAAGCGCTCATTCTTTTCCCTGTTGGGCGGGCGCATGGCTGACCGAGTGGCGCTGGTGATGGCGGAATATGATGAGCAGTGGGTCGCGGGTGCGCTTAATCTCATTGGTGAGGATACGCTCTATGGCAGGAATTGGGGTTGCCTCGCCCATTTCAAAAACCTGCATTTTGAGGCCTGCTATTACCAAGCCATCGATTTCGCTATTGAGCGCGGGTTGAAACGTGTCGAAGCCGGTGCCCAGGGGCAGCACAAAATCCAACGTGGATACCTACCGGTCGAAACCTACAGCGCCCATTTCATCGCGGACCCGAACTTTCGTGCGGCTGTGGCAGATTTTGTCCGCCGGGAGCGCCGCGCAGTTGGCGAGGAGATCGAATTCCTGGCGGACTTCTCACCCTTCCGGAAATCGGAGTAGAGCGTAATGGCGTTGGCTGCGATTCTTGCAGATCAACTCACGCCGCTCAGCATTATCGGCCAACTCAAGGTCGACGGCCTCCTCGAACTAAACAACCTGGCTTGCCCCGAAGGCGATTCTATCAGCGTCATCCTCTGCGCCTCAGGGCACAATATGCGCCTCCTGGCACGCTGGATCAGGCTGCTTTTTGCCCTGCTAATCGATTTCAATCTCAATACGACATCGCTAAATCAACAACGCCATTAGAACCAGGTCGCCGTGTAAAATCGACATCCGGAAAATTACGGACGACTAGATATGATTGCCAGAAAAGCCTTTACTCGGAATGATGGTTTCAGGAAAAAACCCTGGTAGCGGCGGCTTGCGTAGACAACCCCCTGCCAAAATGTGGCAAGCGCCGAACCCAAAGAATATGCGATATAGCAAAGCCCGTCGCCATTCCTGATCTTGCTTGATGCCGGGCTTTAGTTGGTACACCAGTCTTATCAGCGCCCGCCCGACTAATACCGGTCTACCCGGAAGGGCGTCAGGTCAATTTCTGGAGCGCGCCCGCCGACAAGCGCCGCGATATGACGGCCCGTGACAGCACCGCCTGTCAGCCCAAGATGGCCATGGCCAAACGCGTAAAACACACGGGCGTGGTGTGGAGAGCCGGAAATAACGGGCAGGCTATCTGGTGTTGCGGGGCGTTGGCCCATCCAGGGTTCGGCGTCAGATGTATCTACGTCTCGGAATACTTGGGACGCGTGGGCTAGGAGTTTATCGGCGCGACCCCAGGTAGGTGGGGCTTCAAGGCCCGCGAACTCAACCGTGCCAGCGAGGCGAAGGCCTTCCTCCATGGTCGTTGTCATGAATTTCCGTTCATTGAAGCTGACAGGGCGACGCGTTGTGAAGCCTGGATTAGGTAACATCATGTGGTACCCGCGCTCACTTTCGAGCGGGAAGCCGTCGCCAAGCTGCTGGGAAAGTCTGGCGGACCAGGCACCCGCCGCGATCACCAGCCGGTCCAATTTGCGGTTACCCTGGCTGGTCTTCAGCGTGTGCGGGCCATCGGTGCCGACCTCAAATCCTAGCGCTTTTGCTTGAATAATTTCTGCGCCCATGGCTGCAGCCTGTCGCGCATAAGCCTTCGTCAGTGCGCCTGGATTGGCAGTATGGCCGCTGTTTGGTGCCCAGGTCGCATGCTTAAAGATAGGTGCGAGGCCCGGTTCTAACTGTGCGATTTCTTCCGGCCCAAGTTCATGGATTTCGTGGCCAGCGTCCAGCATACGCTGTCGCCCGGCGGCGTCGCCGTTGAAGTTGGCATCTGTTTCATACAGCGATAGCCAGCCCTGGCGGTGGATCAGGTGCTTCACGCCGGCAAGTGCCGCTAATTCTTCATGGTCATCGATAACGGGCGCATGCAGTGCAGCCAGTGCCTTGGACTGCTCGGCGATGCGGGCAGGTGTTCCGGCGGCGACAAACTTCATCAGCCACGGCAAGGCTTTTGGCAGATAGCGTTTACGAAGTACAAGCGGCCCCAAGGGGTCCAGCAGCCACCCTGGAATTTGCTTCAGTATGCCCGGCCCGGCCATCGGGTTGATCGACTGCGGGGAAATGGCCCCAGCATTGCCGTAGGATGTCTGCGAGCCTGGGGCCTCAGAATCAAGCAGCGTTACGCGCCAGCCGTCCTGCAGGAGGTGCAGCGCTGTGGATGCGCCGACAATGCCGACACCGATGATCGTTACATGACCGTCCCGGCCGGTTCCGTTTTCCGCGTTCATCGCCTCAATCTCCGTACAGCAATCCGCATTTTATCCGATTCAAATCAAATGCAGGAAATTGCTCGTCAACAACAAGATAGAGCTTTGCGCGCCCAATTGG
>Ga0315331_10001337_pt1 | contig 18342 bp, 16 predicted proteins | sample M160m34915metaG_FD_203456 | JGI IMG/M metagenome (GOLD analysis project Ga0315331, IMG submission 203456) | Ammonia-oxidizing marine archaeal communities from Monterey Bay, California, United States - M1 60m 34915 | ecosystem: Environmental > Aquatic > Marine > Intertidal zone | place: USA...
GACGGCCGAAGCGACGGCTATAGTGGCCGAGGCGCGTGACGAGAGCCGAGGTGCGCATGCTCGCGAGGATTTCACCGAGCGGGATGACGAGAATTGGTTATGCCACTCGCTGTATCACGGCGAGGATAAAAAAGTGTCGAAGCGCAGTGTGAACTTCACCCCGCAGACCGTTGAAACCTTCCAGCCCATGGCTAGAAGTTACTGAGTTTTCAGGAGCGACCGCAAATGCTACAGGTTAGCCTATACCGCTATAACCCAGAGACTGACGAAGCCCCTTACATGCAGGATTTTTCTGTCGATACGAGTGGGCGGGATTTAATGGTGCTCGACGTGTTGGAGCTCATTAAGGCAGAGTACGACGGTAGCGTGACCTATCGTCGTAGCTGTCGAGAGGGTGTATGCGGGTCCGATGGTCTTAATATGAACGGCAAAAATGGCCTCGCTTGCGTGACGCCGCTGTCTGAGACGGTCAAGGGCGAGAAGTTGGTGATCCGACCACTGCCCGGTTTGCCGGTAATCCGCGACCTGGTCGTTGACATGAGCCTTTTTTACGCGCAATACGAAAAGGTACAGCCGTACCTTCAAAACGCCTCACCCGCCCCCGCGATTGAGCGATTGCAGTCTCCAGAAGAGCGGGCGCAGCTCGACGGGCTCTATGAGTGCATCCTATGCGCCTGTTGCTCAACCAGCTGCCCCTCTTTTTGGTGGAACCCAGACCGTTTTGTCGGCCCCGCGGGGCTGCTGCAGGCCTATCGGTTTCTGGCAGATAGCCGCGACACCGCCACAGAGGAGCGTCTATCCAAACTAGACGATCCCTTCAGTGTCTTCCGGTGCCATGGCATCCAGAACTGTGTGAACGTGTGTCCGAAAGGACTCAACCCGACCAAGGCGATCGGTCACATCCGCACTATGCTGCTTAATCGCGCGACCTGATTCGGGTTGAGTGAGGGGTGTCCCTGTGGCACCCGGACACATAGCTAATATTCATGATGCCCTCGAGAAAGCAGGCATACTCCATATAACTTTTGGTTATGCATTGTACCTGCGAAAGCCCAATTGTCAGTATTGCCGCCGCTGAGCGGTTAATTTAACGCCCCAACATCCGCTCTTTTCCCTACACTCTGTAATCACTCCCGGCCCTGTAGTAGCGTTTGCTACCAACGGTCTGTTGTCGGGTAGTCAAGGGGGCGAACGTGACACAGGCAACACCCATACCCGATATGCTGGCCCGTTGGGCGACCTCGCATATTTCGGGCGGTAATGCCGAATACGTTGACGCGCTGTACGAGGTCTACCTGCAGGACCCGAATGCCGTTGCGCCCGAGTGGCGAGATTATTTCGATCAGTTACCCCGGGTGCCCAGTGAGACGAGCCTGGTACATGAGGTGCCCCATTCGGTATTACGGGATCGGTTTGCCCGGATATCGAAAATGCGGGTGAGAACCGACGCCACCGCTCCACACGACTCCCACGCCACCGAATACGAGCGGAAGCAGGTCCGCGTTGTCCAGCTCATCTCAGCTTATCGGCAACGTGGCCATCAGCAGGCGCAACTTGACCCGCTCGGACTGTCGGAAAGGCCCGCGGTTCCAGACCTCACGTTGCCTTTTCACGAACTCAGTGAAGCGGATCTCGATACCACCTTTCAGGTCGGCACAGTTTATTTTGGTCGACCAGAAGCCACTCTGGCCCAAATTCGCGCAGACCTGGAGGCGACCTACTGCGGGACCGTCGGTGCTGAGTTCATGCATATTGTCGACACAGAAGAGCGGCACTGGATTATGAGTAGGATGGAGGCAGTGCGCAGTGCGCCTGACTTCGCAGCCGAGCAACGACTCAATATTCTGCGGCAACTCAATGGTGCTGAGGGGCTCGAGCGCTCTCTGGGATCAAAATATCCGGGCACCAAGCGATTCGGGCTTGAGGGCGGGGAGAGTCTCATACCGATGATGGCTGAGGCGATTCAGAGAATCGGGGGGTATGGCGGCAAGGAGATTTGCATTGGAATGGCTCACCGTGGCCGACTGAATGTGCTGGTGAATATTCTCGGCAAAAACCCGGTTGATTTGTTCGACGAGTTTGAAGGCAGGGTCAACCATATTGGCTCAGGGGACGTGAAATACCATCAGGGTTTTTCCTCTAACATGATGACCCCCGGTGGCGAAGTGCATCTCGCGCTGGCTTTTAATCCGTCACACCTTGAAATCGTATCGCCGGTGGTGGAGGGATCCGTTCGCGCTCGGCAGGATCGCCGAGAGGATTCGATCGGTGATTCGGTGGTTCCCATTGTGCTGCATGGTGACGCGGCCTTTGCCGGGCAGGGCGTGGTCATGGAGACCTTTCAGATGTCGCAGACGCGCGCCTACCGGACCGGTGGCACGCTGCACATTGTGCTCAATAACCAGATTGGTTTTACCACCAGCGAACCTGCAGATGCGCGCTCCACCGAGTACTGTACGGATATCGCCAAGATGGTGCAGGCGCCGATCTTTCACGTGAATGGTGACGATCCCGAAGCGGTCGTTTTCGTCACGCAGCTCGCGGTGGATTACCGCAATCAATTTAAGAAAGACGCAGTGATTGATCTTGTTTCGTACCGGCGGCGTGGGCACAACGAAGCCGATGAGCCTTCGGTTACCCAGCCAGACATGTACGAAAAGATTAAATCGCATCCGACAACGCGGGCGCTCTATGCCAAGCGCCTTATAGATGGTGGGCTGCTGACGGAGCAGACTGACGACGAGTGGGTCGAGCACTACCGCGAAGCGTTGGAGCGGAACGAGCCGCTGGTGAGCTCATTGGTTTCAGAGCCGAATAAAGCCCTGTTCGTCGATTGGTCACCTTACATCGGCCATCGTTGGGATGTTGCAGCCGATACCTCGGTGCCGCTCGCTGAGCTCAAGGCCTTGTCGGAGCGGACGAATGAGCTGCCAGAGGGTTTCTCTATTCACCGTGTGGTGAAGAAGCTGATGTCCGATCGTCTGAAAATGGGGGCGGGTGCGCAGGAGGTGAACTGGGGGTTTGCCGAGACGATGGCGTACGCCTCGTTGTTGGATGCGGGGTATCCCGTCCGTCTGACTGGGCAGGACGTGGGACGCGGCACGTTCAGTCACCGCCATGTGGTGCTTCACAACCAGCGGGGGGGCGAATCTTATGTGCCGATGATGCACCTTGGTGAGACTCAGGCGCCTTTTCGGATTTACGATTCTTTGTTGTCCGAGGAAGCCGTTCTCGCCTTTGAATATGGCTATGCCACGACCTCGCCGGGAGGTTTGGTGGTGTGGGAGGCGCAGTTTGGCGATTTTGCTAACGGCGCGCAGGTGGTCATTGATCAGTTTATTTCCAGTGGCGAGAACAAGTGGAATCGTCTGTGCGGCTTGACCATGCTCCTGCCTCACGGATACGAGGGCCAGGGCCCTGAACACTCTTCTGCGCGACTCGAGCGCTTCCTGCAGCTGTGCGCTGAGGACAACATTCAGGTTTGCATTCCCAGCACGCCGGCGCAGGTTTTTCACATGCTGCGCCGCCAGGCGATTCGGCCCCTGAGAATTCCACTCGTTGTGATGACGCCAAAAAGCCTGCTGCGTCACAAAGAAGCCGTCTCCCCGCTGGAGGATTTGGCCAAGGGCACGTTCCAGACGGTAATCGACGAAACCGATGCCTTGGAGCCGGAGGCGGTGAAGAGAGTGCTTCTGTGTGCGGGCAAGGTTTTTTACGACCTCAGGGCGGCACGACGCGCGCGTGCTATCGACGACATTGCCATCATCCGTATCGAGCAGATGTATCCTTTTCCCCGTCTCGATTTGCAGGCGGTGCTCGCACGCTACCCCAACATAGAAGACGCGGTGTGGGTCCAGGAAGAGCCAAAAAATCAGGGAACCTGGTACGCAATGCAAAGCCGATTAGCGACGGTTGTGCGGCGCGAAAAGGTCGACGTGTATCTCCGGTATGTGGGCAGAGAGTCTTCGGCGTCCGCAGCCGCGGGTTACTCTGCTTTGCACCTGCGGGAGCAGGAGAAGTTTATCGACGAGGCTTTGGGGCCGATGCCCTGGGGGTTTTAATATGAGGACGCTGTTATGACAGTGGAGATCAAGGCGCCAACCTTTCCGGAGTCTGTTGCAGACGGTGTTGTATCGGCTTGGCACAAGCAGCCAGGCGAGCGCGTGGCACGAGATGAATTGCTTGTCGAAATTGAGACGGACAAGGTCGTGATGGAAGTGGTGGCGCCAGAATCCGGCGTGATCGAATCGATTTTGGTGCAAGAGGGAGAGACGATCACCAGCGAATTGCTGCTGGCGACATTGGCCCCCGGTGGCGACAGTGTCGCCCCGACCGCCCAGAAGAGTGAGGACGTTGCTGATAGAAAGCAAGTCGCAGACCCCGGTGAATCGGGAGTTGATTCCATTCCCATGGGTCCGGCGGTGCGGGCGCTGCTGGATGAGCATGACCTCGCACCGGAGGCGGTGGCGGCTACGGGTAAGGGTGGTCGCCTTTTGAAAGAGGATGTATTGGCGCACCTCAAACACGCAGAGGCGTCGGCGGTACCGGTCGTTCAACCGTCGCAGGCGAGATCGACCGATGTCGATGTCAGTGGTCCGACCAGCGAACGGATTGAGAAGCGAGTCCCGATGACGCGCATGCGGGCACGCATCGCTGAGCGGCTGTTGGGGGCGACTCAGCAGACGGCGATGCTCACCACTTTTAACGAAGTCAATATGGCACCATTGATCAAGCTGCGTAAGCAGTATCGGGATGAGTTTGAGTCGGTTCACAACGGGACCCGCCTTGGGTTCATGGGTTTTTTTGTGAAGGCGGCTTGCGAGGCACTCAAGCGATTCCCGGAAGTGAACGCGTCGATCGATGGCAATGACGTGGTGTACCACGGCTATCAGGATATTGGCGTAGCCGTCTCAATGGATGAGGGATTGGTCGTCCCGGTACTCCGGGACGCAGATTTCATGAGCATTGCAGATGTCGAGGCGGCCATTGTCAATTTTGGCGCCAAGGCTCGGGATAAAAAGTTGACCATTGAAGAGATGACCGGTGGTACTTTCACGGTCTCAAATGGCGGTGTCTTTGGTTCCCTGCTGTCCACGCCTATTCTTAATCCGCCGCAGACCGGTATTTTAGGGATGCATACGATTCAGGAGCGACCTGTCGCGCTGGATGGTGAGGTGGTTATTCAGCCAATGATGTATCTGGCGTTGTCATATGATCACCGGCTGGTCGACGGCAAAACGGCGGTCCAGTTTCTTGTGACTATCAAAGGCCTGATAGAGGATCCTGCGCGGATTCTGTTGCAGATTTAATAGGGGAGTAAACGGTGTCTAATCCATTCGATGTGATCATTATTGGCTCGGGACCAGCGGGCTATGTTTGCGCCATTCGGTGTGCGCAGCTCGGACTATCTACCGCTGTCATTGAGCAGAGCACCGGCGACAGCAGCCAGCCATTATTAGGAGGCACCTGCCTGAACGTTGGCTGTATCCCCTCGAAGGCGCTGCTCGACAGCTCGCAGCGATATGCCGAAGCGGCCGGCCATCTCTCCGAGCACGGCATCGGAGTCGGTGAGGTCACGCTCGATATTGCCGGCATGATGGCGCGTAAGGAAAAGATTGTTTCGCAGTTGACCGGAGGTGTTTCGGGCCTGTTAAAGCATAACGGTGTGACGGTGATTACCGGTGCGGCGATGTTGATGACCGGGCGAGAGGTGGCAGTGACAAGCGGTGAGGGTGAGGTCGCTCATTACACCGCTGATCATGTGGTGCTGGCAGCAGGCTCTGAACCGGCTGCGATCCCTCCAGCACCGATTGACGGTGAGCGAGTGGTCGATTCAACCGGGGCGCTGTGCTTCGACGCAGTGCCCGAGCGGTTAGGCGTCATTGGCGCGGGTGTCATCGGGTTGGAGCTCGGTAGCGTCTGGGCAAGACTGGGCGCCGAGGTGGTTATGCTCGAAGCCATGGATCAGTTTCTCCCCAATATGGACGAGCAGATTGCCGCAGAATCTGCAAAAATTTTTGCCAAGCAGGGCCTCGACATTAGGCTGGGTGCCCGTGTGACAGGAGCAGACGTTGATGCTGATGGAGTATTGGTCAGCTACACCCATAACGACAGTGCTGCGACAGAGAGGTTTGATCGTTTGATCGTAGCTGTGGGTAGAACTCCCCGAACCGAAGGGCTTTTCTCCGCTGATTCCGGCGTGACGGTAGATGAGCGCGGGTTCGTTTTCGTCAACGATTACTGTGCGACAGAGGCGCCCGGGGTGTATGCCATTGGTGACATCGTCAGGGGCCCCATGCTGGCGCATAAGGGCTCCGAAGAGGGCGTCATGGTTGCCGAGCGCATTCACGGTAAAGCGGCGCAGCTAAATTACGAGGTCATTCCCTCCATTATTTATACCCACCCCGAGGTAGCAGGGGTCGGGAAAACAGAGCAAGAGCTGAAGTCAGAGGGTATTGAATACAAGTCGGGCACCTTCCCGTTCGCTGCTATTGGCCGCGCGCTGGCATCGGGCGAAACAGACGGCTTGGTCAAAATTCTTTCTGACGCGGACTCCGATCAGATCCTTGGCGCACACGTTGTCGGTCCTTCAGCAGCCGATTTGGTTCAGCAGATCGTCATCGCAATAGAGATGGCGGCAAGTACGGAGGATCTGCAGCTGATGGTTTTCGGTCATCCGACCCTGTCAGAAGCCGTTCATGAGGCGGCGCTTGCCGCCGACGGCAGGGCGATTCATATGGTCAACCGTGCTAAACGATAAGAACTAAGTAGCGCTGTTCCGGCTGCCCGATGTCGGATCCGCTAGATGTAAATCGGGCTTAACCCAAGGGGTTTTTATGAATCTGCATGAGTATCAGGGGAAATCCCTGTTTGCTGATTATGGGCTGCCGGTATCCACTGGCCACGCTGTTGACTCGCCTGAAGCGGCGATAAAGGCCGCTAATGATATTGGCGGCGAGCGCTGGGTAGTCAAGGCACAGGTCCATGCCGGCGGTCGCGGTAAGGCTGGTGGGGTGAAGTTGGTGGATAGTCCCGAAGCCGCCGGCGAGTTCGCCGCCGAGTGGTTGGATCGACGACTGGTCACTTACCAGACAGATGCTTCAGGCCAGCCCGTGTCCCGCATTTTGGTTGAGTCCTGCACGGATATTGCCGATGAACTGTATTTGGGCGCGGTGGTCGACCGCGCCAGTCGCCGCATCGTTTTTATGGCTTCCACTGAGGGTGGCGTCGAAATAGAGAAGGTGGCCGAGGAAACGCCGGAGAAGATTCTCAGGGCCGAAATTGATCCGCTGGCCGGTGCACAGCCATTTCAGGGCCGCGATTTGGCGTTCCAGCTTGGGCTCTCGGGCGTGCAGATCAAACAGTTCGTGACCATCTTTATGGGGCTCGCGCAGCTGTTTGCAGACAAAGATCTGGCGCTGATTGAAGTCAATCCGCTGGTCATCACCGATGAAGGCAATCTGCACTGCCTCGATGCAAAAGTGGTGGCGGATTCCAACGCCCTGTACCGACACCCTGATCTCGAGGCGATGCATGACCCGTCTCAGGAAGATGAGAGAGAGGCCCATGCGGCTCAATGGGAGCTCAATTACGTGGCACTGGACGGCAGTATCGGCTGCATGGTGAACGGCGCCGGTCTGGCGATGGGCACCATGGACATCGTGAAGCTCCATGGCGGAGCGCCTGCTAACTTTCTTGACGTCGGGGGCGGCGCGACGAAGGAGCGCGTGACAGAGGCCTTCAAAATTATCCTGTCCGACGAGAACGTAAAGGCGGTGTTGATCAATATCTTTGGCGGAATTGTCCGTTGTGATCTGATCGCTGAAGGAGTGATCGGTGCGGTTGAGGAGGTGGGTGTAGCCCTTCCGGTGGTGGTCCGCCTTGAGGGCAATAATGCGGCTTTGGGTCGCGAGGTGCTTGCTGCCAGCGGACTCAACATTCAGGCGGCAGAGAGTTTGACCGACGCCGCACAGAAGGTGGTGGCGGCTGCAGGGGGTGAGTCATGAGTATTCTGATTAACGCGGACACCCGCGTGATCTGTCAGGGCTTTACCGGCTCTCAGGGCACATTTCATTCAGAGCAGGCGATTGCGTACGGCACGAAAATGGTGGGCGGTGTCACGCCCGGAAAAGGCGGCCAAACCCATTTAGATCTGCCTGTATTCAACACGGTTTCTGAAGCGGTTCTAGAGACAGGCGCATCCGCCTCGGTTATCTACGTGCCGGCTCCCTTCTGCAAAGATTCGATCCTCGAGGCGGCTTTCGCTGGGATCGAGCTGATCGTGTGCATCACTGAGGGCGTGCCGACTCTCGATATGCTCGATGCCAAGGTAAAATGTGACGAATTGGGGGTTCGGCTGATTGGTCCGAACTGTCCTGGAGTGATTACGCCCGGTGAGTGCAAGATCGGCATTATGCCGGCAGATATTCATCTGCCAGGCCGGGTCGGAATCGTGTCCCGATCGGGCACGCTGACCTATGAAGCAGTCAAGCAGACGACTGACGTCGGTTACGGCCAGTCGACCTGCGTCGGTATTGGCGGAGATCCGATTCCAGGCTCGCACTTTATCGATATCCTCGGTCTGTTTCAGGACGACGACGCGACTGAGGCAATCGTGATGATCGGTGAGATCGGCGGTACCGCAGAAGAAGAAGCGGCTGAATTTATACGCGCCAACGTCACCAAGCCGGTAGTGTCTTATATCGCCGGTGTGACAGCGCCCAAGGGCAAGCGCATGGGTCATGCTGGGGCCATCATTTCGGGCGGTAAGGGTACTGCTGATGAGAAATTCGCCGCGCTGGAGGCGGCGGGCGTGCGCACGGTACGTTCACTGGCCGATATTGGCGCCGCGCTCACCGAGGTCACGGGCTGGTAACGCGGCCCATTGCAAGAGCAACGAGCCCGCGTCAAGCGGGCTTTTTTATGATGAGGGGCGCACAGTCACTTGAAAATCGCCCCTACATCCCCATCTCCAGTGCACCGAAAGTAAAAAGGGAACACGCCATGACCGCTGAAGCTGCCCAAACTATGGGTTTTCAGACCGAGGCGAAGCGATTGCTTCATCTCATGATTCACTCGCTGTACTCCAATCGCGAGATTTTTCTCCGAGAGTTGATCTCCAATGCATCGGATGCGATCGACAAGCATCGCTTCGCCGTGATCAGCGAACCCGATCTGGGCGCGCAAACAGGTGGTTATCGGGTGCGGGTAGAGGCCGATGCCGAAAACAAGACCATCACCATTGATGACAATGGCATTGGCATGTCTCGTGATGAGGTGATCGATAATCTTGGCACGATCGCCAAGTCGGGTACGGCTGCTTTTATGGAGCAGCTCAGCGGTGATCAAAAGGCAGACAGCCAGTTAATCGGCCAGTTTGGAGTCGGCTTTTACTCTTCTTTCATCGTTGCCGACCGGGTGGTGGTGGTAACGCGTAAGGCCGGTGATGCGAGTGCGACCCGCTGGGAGTCAGAGGGCGAGGACGAATTCACGATTTCCGGAGCCGAGAGAGAGGAGGCGGGGACGACCGTTACATTACATTTGAAAGCGGATGCAGACGAGTTCGCCGACAGCTGGCGGGTCCGCTCAGTGATCAAGAAGTATTCCGACCATATTTCCGTGCCCGTGATGATGCCGGAGCCTCCTCCGCCCGCTGACGATGAAGCGGCTGATCCACCGTCTAGCGAGGTCGAATGGCAGCCCGTGAACGAGGCCAAGGCGCTTTGGACGCGCAGTCGTTCGGAGATCAGTGACGAGGAGTATCAGGCGTTTTACAAGCACGTCTCCAGCGACTTCGAAGATGCGCTGACCTGGAGCCACAACGCGGTGGAGGGCAAGTTGGAGTACACCTCTTTGCTTTACCTTCCACAGCGCGCCCCGTTTGATCTTTGGCATCGCGAAGGGGCAAGGGGACTCAAGCTCTATATACAGCGCACCTTCATCATGGATGAGGCAGAGCAGTTTCTCCCCATGTATCTGCGATTTGTGAAAGGTGTTCTGGATTCAAGCGATCTGCCGCTCAACGTTTCGCGAGAATTGCTGCAGCAGAATCAGCAGGTGGATTCGATGCGCGGTGCACTGACTAAACGCGTGCTGGACATGTTGTCCAAAATGGCTGCCAAGGAGCCTGAGACCTACGAGCGCTTCTGGGACACCTTTGGCGTGGTGCTCAAAGAGGGTCCAGGTGAAGACTTCACGAATCGAGAGAAGGTCGCAGATTTGCTGCGCTTTGCCTCCACCCGCGACGATCTGCCGGTGCAGCGTCTCTCCCTGAAGCAATACGTCGAAGCGATGAAGGAAGGCCAGCAGACGATTTACTATGTCGTCGCCGAAAACCACGCTACTGCCAAAAATAGCCCGCATATTGAGGCATTGCGTAAGCAAGGGATTGAAGTGCTCTTGCTGTCGGATCGCGTCGATGAGTGGTTGATGAGTCATTTGGGCGAATATGACAGCAAAGCCTTGAGGGACTGCGCGAAGGGCGAATGGGAGGATGCTGAAGATGACACTGCCAAGGAGGCGCTGGAAGAGGCCGAAAAAGCCAGTGAGTCGCTCATTGAGCGAATGCAGGGAGTGTTATCTGAGCGGGTAGCGACTATTCGTCCTACGGTCAGGCTGACCTCTTCGCCTGCCTGCCTCACCGTGGCGGAGCACGAGATGGGTGCTCAAATGCGGAGAATGATGGAGGCGGCTGGACAGGCCATGCCCGAGAGCAAGCCGACCATGGAGATCAACGTGGGGCATCCGCTATTGCAGCGCCTCGATCAGGAGGCAGACGAGGAGCGCTTCGCGGACCTGGCGCAGATCCTGCTGGATCAGGCGGTGCTCGCCGAGGGGTCTGCTCTGGAAGATCCGGCAGACTATGTCGCCAGGCTCAATAAGCTTCTGGTGGAGATGAGTGACAGCTAAGGTGCTACTCACCCTGTGGCGGCATGGTGAGGCGGGTTCGGCCTCCAGTGATGCAGCACGCGAGCTGACCGGCCGAGGGCGCGTCGAAGTGAGCGCGATGGCGTCTGATTTTAGCGCCTGGCTGGATGCGGCGGGTCTTCCGGTGGTTGCGAAGCTTTACACCAGCCCGCTTATTCGCGCACAGCAGACGGCGGCTTTGCTTGCACAGCACGGGTGTTCAGAGGGTCCGGACATTTGCGCGGACCTCGTGCCGGGGGCAATTCCCGAGGGCTTCGACGACAGCGCATTTGACGACTACGCGCATGTGGCGGCGGTCACCCATCAGCCGTTTTTATCCCGCGCGATCGCGTTTTGGACTGACGATGCGACACTGGCGTCGCTGGCACCCGCGGGCTACGCAACTTTACAGGTGACGTCCCTCGAGCGCGGAGGGGCAACCCTACTGCGACATAGACCAGATCCTCGCAGCGCCGGCCACATGAGGTTGTCATGACCGACGCTAAAGAATGGGCGATGACTGCAGATGGGCTTCGTTATGCCGGGCTCGAATGGGGCAATCCGGACGGATATCCCATCATTGCTCTGCATGGCTGGCTGGATAATGCGCTGTCATTTTCAGTGTTGGCGCCGCTGCTCGATCGGTACCGCCTGATCGCAGTCGATTTGTCCGGTCAGGGTTTCAGTGATCATCGCTCTCCGGATGCGACCTATCATATCTGGGATGATATCCCGCAGCTTTTGGCGGTGATCGACGAGATGCGACTCGACAGGCTTGCGGTATTGGGGCACAGCCGGGGTGCCGCTATCGCGGTATTGCTGGCGGCTGCGCTGGAGGATCGCTGCTCCCAGCTGGTATTGCTCGACGGCATGTTGCCTCGTGCCGTCGCTGACGAGGAGGCGCCAGCGCAGTTTTTGCAGGCCCAGCGCGACCATCAGCGTCTGGCAAAGCACCGCCCTCGCGTGTTCGCTGATGTTGACGAGTTCGTCAAGGCCCGGGTGAGACTCGGATTTTCTGATCAGAGTGCGCGGATACTGGCGCCCCGTGCTTTGAGGCGCGGCGCCAGCGGCTTAGCGCTGGTTCACGATCCACGCCTCAACCATGCCTCCGCGGTCAAGATGAGTCCCGCGATGTGCGCAGCGTTCTACGCTGCGCTGAACACCCCAACGCTGACGCTCATGGCTGAGCAGGGCTTGCGCCAACAGGGTGAATTGGAATCGGCTATACAGGCGTTATCCGGTATACCTGACTGTGACCTGCGGACCGTGCCCGGGTCGCACCATGCGCACATGGAGGAGGGTGCGGAGGCAATCGCAGGCCACATCGTTAATTTTATTGCGTAGCCACAGCAGGCGTGACCTCTTGGTCCATAAAAGTGGAGCTGCGCTGAAGGCTTAGGTCAAAAATTCAGCTCTTGAGGCAGGATCAGACTTGAAGACGCCGCCCAATGAGGTGGTTCTTGTGCTGCTGTTGCCGTCTTTGACCCCTCTTGCTTTGACGCAGTAGTGGACTGCTGAGATGGTCACGGCAACGTCTTCGGTGCCCAGCAGGGTTTGCATCGCCACCAGCACCTGTTGCGTTAGCCGTTCCTGTACCTGAGGTCTCTGGGCGAAAAACCGGACCAAACGATTGATCTTACTGAGCCCAATGACTTTCTCTTTCGGAATGTAGGCCACCTTCGCCGAGCCGTCGATCGTCACAAAATGATGCTCGCAGGTACTGGTCAGGTCGATGTCTTCGACGCAGACCATCTCTTCAACGTTCATTTTGTTCTCGATGACAGTGATCTTAGGGAATTGAGCGTAATCCAGGCCGCTGAACACTTCGTCGACATACATCTTGGCGATCCGGTGGGGCGTTTCCTCTAGGCTGTCATCACGCAAATCTAACCCTAGCGCACCCATGATGTCGCTAAAAGCGTCGCGGATGACGGTATAACGTTGATCTCGAGAAAGATCATTTGCGGTCATCGGCGTTTCCAGGCCGCGCTTAAGCAGCGCCCCCCGTACGGCGATCGCTTCTGTGGTGAGGGACCCGGGCAGGGTCGTGGCGATATGGGGTGCTACAGGTTTGATTGACATGTCTACCTCTACCCATTGTGGTTACGTATTGATATTACTGCCGCCATGGCGGTTCAGATTGGTGCCAGCGGCGGTGTTTGACTGCACCGACAGCGCCGTTTTGCACTGACCGACAAATTTTACCTTTCGTCGGGATCGCGCCGCTGGGTCGCAGTCATACCCAAGGGCTGCTAAGTCTCCAATTTACGGGGTTTTTCCCTGCGCGGGTGGAGGCCACTTCCGCCACGGTGTCACAATACAGAGTATCATGGACCGTCAAAAAAACTAGACACATCGGATGCAGACTTTCCGGACAAAACTTCGTCACATTCAATCCGTGCTCACAGCCGCGGACGTTTTCTGTGGTCATGGATACGAATCTGTCGATGATGAATCGGTGGCGCTGCTTCTGGGCTCCGCGGGGCTGCCCCCCGACCAGCCTGTGTCGGTGCTGGACACGCCGTTTCCGGATGTCGCTAACACTCGACTTAACGAGCTGTTGGATAAGCGCTGCGAGCAACGGCTTCCTGCTGCGTATTGTCTGGGTGAGGCTTACCTCGCTGGGGAGCGTTTTATCGCCGATTCCCGAGCGCTAGTGCCTCGCTCACCTATCGCCCACCTGACTCGCGAGCGGCTCATGCCATGGTGGCCAGAAAGCGCGCTGCCCAACACGATTGTCGATGTTTGCTGCGGTGGGGGCAGCCTGGGGCTGATAGCAGCCCGAATGTTCCCCGATGCGGTGATCCTGCTGTCTGACTTCGATCAGTCAGCGCTGTCTCTCGCAGTAGAGAATATTGAGGCGCACAGCCAGAGCGCTCAAGTGCAGTGCCTGCGCGCCGACCTTCTGGGAGCCCTGGCGCCGGGGAGTGTCGATATCCTGTTGGCGAATCCACCCTATGTATCAGCTCAAGAGATGGCGGAACTGCCTCCGGAGTATGCGCACGAACCGGGTATGGCTCTGGAGGCTGAGGCAGAGGGCACGGCACTAGCGGTGAGGTTGTTGCGCGAGGCGTCTAGCGTGCTCTCACCCCGCGGACTCATGGTGCTAGAGGTGGGAGAGACCGCCTCGACGCTTGAGGAGGCCTTGCCCAGAGTGCCGTTTCTTTGGCTGGATTTACCTCAGGGCGGATCGGGGGTCACTGCAATCAGTGCGCAGGAATTACGGGACTGGAGTGCCACAGGCGTCCTATAATTACGCCCGGAGGCGATGATGTCGGGCAATACTTTTGGCAAGCTATTTTCTGTGACCACCTTTGGCGAAAGTCATGGTGTGGCGTTGGGGTGCATCATTGATGGCTGCCCGCCCGGCCTGTCTTTATCGGCGGGCGATCTGCAGCACGATCTCAATCGTCGTAAACCCGGTCAGTCGCGTTACACCACGCAGCGTAAAGAAGACGACGAAGTTGAGATTCTCTCCGGTGTGTTTGAGGGGGTCACCACCGGTACGCCGATCGGATTGATGGTGCGCAACCAGGACCAAAAATCTAAAGACTACTCAAAAATCAAAGATCTGTACCGTCCTGCTCATGCTGATTATGCATACGATCGCAAGTTCGGTATCCGGGATTATCGCGGCGGCGGTCGTTCGTCGGCGCGCGAAACCACCATGCGCGTCGCCGCCGGCGCCGTTGCCAAGAAATGGCTTTCCGAGCGCTACGGCGTTCACATCCGAGGGTATTTGAGCCAATTGGGCCCGCTGGTGGCGTCTGATCATGACTGGGATCTGGTCGAAAATAATCCATTCTTCTGCGGGGATGCGGCACTGGTACCTCAGCTCGAGGCCTATATGCAGGCGCTGATTAAACAGGGCGATTCGGTGGGTGCGCGCATTAATGTGGTGGCAGAGGGCGTCCCGGCAGGCTGGGGTGAGCCGGTGTTTGACCGCCTCGATGCCGATATCGCTCACGCCATGATGAGCATCAATGCGGTGAAAGGAGTAGAGGTCGGTGACGGCTTTGCCTCCGTGGCGCAGCTGGGGAGCGAGCATCGTGACCTGATGAGCAGCGAGGGTTTCCTGAGTAATCATGCGGGCGGCACCCTGGGAGGGATCTCCTCGGGACAGCCGCTGCGGGTGAGCTTGGCGTTAAAGCCGACTTCGAGCATCCGAATTCCAGGCCGCACAGTCGATACCGGCGGTGAAGAAGCCGACGTGGTGACGACCGGGCGACATGACCCGTGTGTGGGCATCCGGGCGACCCCGATTGCAGAGGCGATGCTGGCGCTGGTTTTGGTCGACCATGCATTGCGGCATCGCGGGCAAAACGCCGACGTTGAGCATGTTGTGCCACCCGTACCGGGCGATCTCTCGCCCTAATGCGGCGGCGTCAGCGGACCAGAACGGTCGTGCTCGCCCTTGCGGCCTGTGCGGCACTGTTCTGGGGAGCGGTTGATATCGTCGGCGTGCCCGCGGAAAGACTCATGGTTCAGTCGCTTTGGGTAAGCCTGGGCGTCGCTGCCGTGGTAATGCTGGCGGCCGGTGCTGGCTGGTTACTCAGTCGGTTCCGGCAATACAAAAAACGGGGCTAGTGCATTTCGGCTTATCGATGACGAGGGTCCCGCCCACTGAGAACACGGTATAGTGCGGTGCGTAACGCGCCACCAAACAGGGAGAAGACAATGGTTAATCGGCAATGGCTTTTATTCGCGTCCCTCATACTATGTGCGGCAGTCGCGAAGGCTGACCTGAACTGGAATAGCGCTCTTTCCGGGGAGCATCGCTCTGAGAAGAACCATGCGCGCGATGTTTATCGCCACCCGCAGGAGACGCTGTCGTTTTTTGGCATCGCGCCCGGGATGACCGTGCTGGAGATCTCCCCTGGCGGCGGCTGGTACACAGAGGTTTTGGCGCCCTTAATGAAGGACAACGGCTCGCTGATTGCAGCGCATTCCAGCGTGAACGGCGGCAGCTATGCCCGTCGCTCTCTCGGTGGTTTCCTAAAGAAATTAGGAGAAAACGGAGACGTCTACGGGTCAGTGGAAGTTGCTACATTGCAACCGCCGAATGCGGTGGCGCCTGCGGCTCCCGGTTCGGTAGACCTGGCGCTTGCGTTTCGGAACGTACACTCCTGGCTCCGAGCGGATCAAGCTGAAGTGATGTTCACGGTCATCGCTGATACCTTAAAGCCCGGTGGTGTGTTGGGAATTGTTCAGCACCGCGGAGATGCGGGCCTGTCTCTGGATCAAATGAAGAACACGGCTTATGTCAGCGAGGATAAAGTGATCGAGCTGGCCGAATTGGCTGGCTTGGAGCTGGATGCGCGCAGTGAGATCAACGCCAACCCCAAAGACACCAAGGACCATCCGAGCGGCGTATGGAGCTTGCCGCCAACTCTTGCAGAGGGTGATGCGGATCCGGAACGCTTTCTGGCGATGGGCGAAAGTGATCGCATGACATTACGGTTTGTGAAGCCCGCTGAGTGACCGATGGCGGAAGCTGCGCCGCAAGAGGCCATTGACGCGATAGGTTTGAAATGCCCTGAGCCGGTGATGCTGCTACATGCAGCAATGCGGCGTCTCGCACCCGGGCAGGAACTGACGCTGCGCGCGACGGATCCCTCCACTGAGCGAGATGTGGGGAGCTTCTGCGAGTTTTTGGGTCATACGTTGCTGTGGGCCCGCCGAGAGGGCGATCAATTTGTGTATCGCATCCGCAAAGTCGGTGGCTAATCCATCAGCACGATGTCTTTGAAATACCCCCTCGATGCGGCACAACTGGTTGCCCTGTTCAACCGTGCCTTTGAAGCTACTGACAATACCGTGCTTCAGGGTGGTGCCGACGAGCCCTATTATGTCCCGGGTCAGCCCAGCTGTATTTATTTTCGTGCCGACTACGCACGCAGCGCGCTGCATGAAGTTGCTCATTGGTGTGTTGCAGGTGTCCGGCGTAGGCGCTTTCCCGATTACGGTTATTGGTACAGCCCTGATGGGCGCGATGCAGCGCAGCAGGCGGCATTTTTTGCGGTGGAGGCGAGGCCGCAGGCGATTGAAGCGGCCTTTTGTGAGGCCTGTGGGGTCGACTTTTCGCCGAGCGTCGACAACGTGGGGGCAGATATTCCGGCTGAGCAGCTCATCGCTTTTGAGATGCGCATCGCAGACTGGTCTAAAGTATTTCGTGACAGGGGGTTACCTTCTCGTGCGGCGCGGTTTTTGAGCGGACTGGAGCTGGAGGGACTGAGTGCTGCCTCTGAACCCCCGTCTGCGGGGGCTGGCCGGTGACGCGATCGCCGACTGATCTTCGCTGGGTGGTGGATGATGTGATTCCCCATACCGCCGCATTAAAAAGGCTCATGGGTCGGGTGAGCATGGTGCCCGGACGCGATATCAGTCCTCAACTGATTCGCGATGCGGATATTTTGTTGGTTCGATCGATCACGCGAGTAGACGAGTCACTGCTTGCAGGGAGTTCCGTTCGGTTTGTCGGTACTGCGACGGCGGGCATAGATCATTTTGATATCGAGGCAATCGAGCGGCTCGGCATTCAATGGGCAGCGGCGCCCGGCTCAAATGCCCTATCGGTGGTCGAGTACGTGCTGTCGGCATTGGCGCTGGTCGATTGGCTTCGGCCCCTCATGACAGGGGCCACCATCGGGCTCGTCGGTTTGGGGGAGGTAGGCACGCGACTCGCTCAGCGATTGATTAATCTGGGTTGCTCAGTCGTTGCTCACGATCCGCTCTGTCAGCGCTGGCCGCAGGGCGTGGTCAGGGCCGATCTCAATGAGGTGCTTCGGCAGCCTGTGGTCTCATTGCATGCCAGTCTCCACGACAACCCTCCCCATAGATCCCGGGCAATGATTGATGTGGCGCAGGCCGAGATGATGGTGAGCGCGCTTCAGAGCCGCCAAGAGGGTGGACTGTTCATTAACGCTGGTAGGGGCGAGCTGATGACGCGGCGTGCGCTGGATATCCTGTTAGAGAGTGCTTGGTCGGTGGTGCTCGATACCTGGCCGGGAGAGCCGGTGTTGGGTGCCCAGGATTTAAGTCGTTGCGACTGGGTGTCGCCACATATTGCCGGCCACTCTGCACAGGCAAGAGCGAGGGGGAGCAATATGCTGGCAGCGTCGATTTCTCAGTGGTCGGGGTTGAGCGACTATGTGGAGCCATCGCATCAAAAGCCTGAATTAAGCGGTGCTGGTTTTTTTGACGAATTCCGGGTCAGTCAGGCGCCGGACGACCCGGTTAATTGGGCCACGCAATTTCTGACCGCCAGAGCAGTGTTGGCCCGCGAGGATGCGCGCATCCGCGCGCGCGGCTCTGCAGGGCTCAGTGATGTGGATTTCCATCGGCTGCGCAAAAGTTATGAGCAGCCGGACGAGTGGACCGGAAGAGCGATTAACATGACCCATGCTTCGAGCGCTGTTAATCAATTGGCTGCAGATC
>Ga0315331_10001339_pt1 | contig 18338 bp, 6 predicted proteins | sample M160m34915metaG_FD_203456 | JGI IMG/M metagenome (GOLD analysis project Ga0315331, IMG submission 203456) | Ammonia-oxidizing marine archaeal communities from Monterey Bay, California, United States - M1 60m 34915 | ecosystem: Environmental > Aquatic > Marine > Intertidal zone | place: USA...
TGATAGTCAGGGAATTGCTTCTTCCGTAACAGCATATGATTCTTCACTTAATTTAAATTACTACTCTATAGTCAAGAATGGATGGCAAACTGATTCGGGAATGCTTAATGATAATATCCAAAGAGTCCAGGATAATGATTACTATCAAAGATTTGCATATTCTTTAAAAACAACAGTTCCTTATTCTACATGGGAAGATGTTGTTGGTGCTTTAAATCATACTTTAGGATTTAGAAAATTTGGTGATTTACAAGCAGAATCTTCTAATGTTGGTGAATATGGTTTAATAGGTAGTTCTGAAGATAAGCAAGCTAATGCTTCAGAATCTACAATGCCTGTTATACCTGTAGAACCAATGGTTGATAGATTGGTTGATGTTATAGGATATGCCAATTTAAATACTGTACAAGATTTTGAGATTGGAACTGAAAATAGTTTACATATAAATTCCAAATTACTTTCTACAGAACTAACTTTATCTGGTGCAAGAGTTCTTACCGATTATTATGAATCAATTGGTAATAGGGTTCTTTCTATTGATGATATTAGTAGTCAATTTAATAGTAATCCAAGAACAGCAACTTATAGTGTTGTTACTTCTTTTGATTTAGCAGATATTAGGTCTCAAAAATATATTACTTACGTAAAAGATAGAAGATTTTATGGCACAAGACAATTAATGATTGTTGATCTTGTTCATGATAATTATATTGGTTATTTGAACCAGTATGGAAGACTTGAGAATATTTACGATTTAGGTTCATTTGATTTTAATATCTTAGGTAGTCAAGGTCAGTTATTATTCTACCCTAATAAGTATCAAGTAAATGATTTTGATATTACTTGCCTTTCATATAATATAAATGATAATCTTTTATCTATAGGTAGTAGTGTATTTGGTGCTGCTGCAGAAGTTAAAACAAGTAGTGTAGAGATACCTGCAAATACTCCTACAACGATTGTAAGTCTTGCAAGCACTTATCGTTCTGCAAAAGTATTAGTATCTTTAACTGCAGATAGTACAAAAATTGATGCAGGTGGAGAATTTGAATTTGATGAACTTAATATTATTCATGATGGAACAAATGTAGATATAGTTGAATATCCACAATTAATTACAAGTCCTAGTTTAGAGAATCCAATACCTGGATTTGGAACATATTCAGGTTATATTGACGGATCTTTAATCAAGATTGATTTCCATCCACATAATAGTACTGCTGGAGTAGGAACTACTTCAATAGTCAATACAATTCAAGTAGCAATCAGTAGTGAGACTTCTACTGGAATTGGTACGTTTGATATGAAACATGCCAAACTTGAAGGTAGAAGTACAAGTATTAGTGCTTCTGGTTCTCCAACTGAAAATGTAATTGGAAGTTATATCAATGATTATGATGCAGCATATTTTGTTGTTCAAATATCAGACACAACTAATAACAACTATCAAATTTCTGAAGTAATTACTATTGATGATTATGATAGTTCTGATGGCAGTGGAGATACTTATAATGCAGAATATGGCATAGTAGAGACAGTTACTGGATTAGGCACTATAGGAACCCGTATAACGGGTGCTGGAGCAGGTAATGATGCAGTGGTTGAATTGGTATACACACCATTACCTAATATTGACGCACATGTAAATGTCTTTATGAATGCTTTAAGGGAGCAAGATGATACAAGAGATATTGTATCTTTAAATAATGCAACTATTCAAACTGAGTTTAATGAGTATTTTGGTACAGAAAGAGACATTAAGAGAGCATTTGAATTAAAGCATCAAACAAATACTATTTTTGATAGAAGTTTTGATGGAAGTAGTACTGATGTAGTTGATTTAACAAAAGATACTATTCAGATGGCAAATCACTTCTTTGTCACTGGAGAGGAAATTCAATATATCCATGCTGGAGCAGGTTCAAGTCAGGCAATTGGAATTGCTGCTACTGATGGATTTGTTGGTGTTGGTACAACTGATAAGTTACCATCTACTGTTTTTGCAATTAAGATGAGTGAGGATAAGATAAAAATTGCAGAGACTGCTCAAAAGGCATTAATGGGAATAGTTAATAATGTTGATTTTACAAGTGTAGGTATTGGTACATCTCATAGATTTGTATCTACTAAGCAGAATAGTAAAGTTCTTGTAACTTTGGATAATATTATCCAATCACCTGTTGTTTCTACTGCAGTAACAACTCATTTGGATGACCAAGTTTTCACTACAAGTGATATTATTCAATTTGCTGGAATTACATCATTCTTTGGTGGAGATTTGATTAAGATTGGTAATGAGATAATGAAGATTGAAGGAATTGGTATTGGTAATAGCACTGGAATAAGAGTTCGTAGATCATGGTTAGGAACATCTCTTGCTGGATATGGTACTGGTGATGTTGTAACTAAGGTTATTGGTAATTACAACATTGTAGAAAATACTCTAAACTTTGTTGAAGCACCTTATGGAAATGTTCCAATAGGAAGTACTACTAATCCTCCAGATGATAGGGATTGGACAGGAATATCTACTGGGTCTCATTTCCAAGGAAGATCCTTTATGCGTTCAGGTATTCCTAATAGTCCAACTGACACATATGCACGTAATTATATTTTCGATGATATTTCATCAGGATTTACTGGAACTGTAAGAGATTTTGTTTTAACTTCTGCTGGTTCTACTGTAACAGGAATTGAGAATGATAATGCTATTATTTTAATCAATGATGTTTTCCAAGGACCAGGAAGGGGTAGTGATTATGAGTTAGAAGAATCTGGTTCTACTGGTATAACAACAATCTCATTTACAGGAACTGCATCTTCAATCGCTTCTGATGTTAATACATCAAATCTTCCTGTTGGTGGTGTTATAGTTTCTGTTGGTTCAACAGAAGGATTTGGATATCAACCATTAGTTGCTGCTGGAGGTACTGCGGTAGTATCTACTGGGGGAACAATTTCATTGGTTTCTATTGGTAATAGTGGTTCTGGTTATAGGTCTGGTTCTCAAATTCCTATTGTTGGTATTCAGACTCAAGACTTAAGTGGAACTACTGTTATAGGAATCGGAACTGCAATAGTAGAGGGAGGACATGTTACAGGAATTGCTGTTACAAATACAACTGTAATTTACAAACCAAGAGATATACAGAATGTAGGTTACAACTCAATAACTGGAATAACAAAAATTACAACTGCTACTCCTCATAATTTAAATCTTGGTAGTGATGTAGTTGTATCTGGTATTGCATTCACTTGTACATATTCTCCTGCAAAGGATATTAGCACTGTTTCTTATAATAATGCTAATGGAACCATGACGGTTACCACATCCAGTGCACATGGTTTCAGTATTGGTAAGGATGTTATATTAACTGGATTGGCAATGACTTGTGGTTTAGATAATGGTGCTTCAGACCACTACTATCCACGAAATAGAGATAGAGTGTATGATACTGCTATTTCTATTACAGGTACAAGTTCTACATCCATAACTGTAAATGTAACATCTGCTGGATTAAGTGATCAGTATACACATCAATTTGATAGTGCAACTTCTGGAGCAGTAATTACTGGTGGTAATTATGGACATCAGTTTGTAGGTTCATCACCAAATGCTGTTACTGTTACTGGATGGACAACTGCGTTCACTCCATCTAATGCTGTATACAATCCCGTAAATGGTGAATTAGTAATAACCAGCACAGCACATGGATTAAGCACAAGTAATACAGTGTCTGTTACTACTGACGGAATTACATTTACTTGTGATATGGATTCCCATAGTACTAATCATTCATACCCTCGTACAACAGATCCTATTGCAGGTATTGCTACTGCTGTTACTGCAGTAAGTTCTGATACATTTACTATTAATGTTGGTTCATCTCCTATAGTAAATTTCAATGTAACTGATGCTAATTATAATGCTGGAAGTGGTGAATTAGAACTTATAATCGGAAGTCATAGTTTAACATCAGGAAGTAGTATTAAATTAAAGAAAGAGTCATTAGGATTTAAGTGTTCCAAGGACAGCTATGCAACTGTGCATAAGTATCCACGAGGTGGAGATCCTGGATATGATGGAGTAAAAGTTATTGGTGTTAATAGTCCTACTAAATTTGATGTAAATGTAGGTGTTTCTACAGTACCAACATTCTATAAGTCTGGTGGAACTGTTCAAGGAGTTATTATTGCACCAAGAGGAGATGATCCTGCTGCATCACAAACAGATGTTCTTCAGGTAATTGATGATTATTCTTTCCTTATTAATAGTGGAATTTCTACAAGAAGACATTTCTATGCAAGAGGTGGAACTGTAAGTATTCCAATGGAAGTTGTAATTGATGCTCCGCTTGGATATGAAAATATTCCTTTAGAGTACAGTTCAGTTTCTTCTGGAATTGGTTCAAATGCAACCGTTAATGTTGTAGTTGGTCAAGATTCTAGTGTTATAGACTTTAGAATTGATAATAGTGGATATGGTTATGGTAATGGTCAAATTCTAACTCTACCGATAGGTGGAACAACTGGAATACCTACCACCTCTGGATACAGTATTAATGAATTCCAACTTACTATTGACACAGTATTTACTGATGAATTTACTGGATGGTCTATGGGTATGTTACAGACATTAGATGACATTTCATACTTATTTGATGGAAATAGATTAACATTCCCATTACAAGAATCAAGAAATCCTGTTTCTATAAGAGCAGGTAAGGGTTCTCCTATAAACATTCAAGATACTCTTCTTATATTTGTTAATGATGTTCTTCAAGTTCCTGGTAAGGGATATAAGTTTGATGGTGGAAGTATTATTACATTTACAGAAGCTCCTAAAGAAAAAGATACATGTAAGATAGTCTTCTATAAGGGTAGTGGTGATCAAGATGTTAAATTTAGAGATGTTGTTGAATCAGTTAAACCTGGTGACATTTTAACTCCAAGTGCATATGATCCACTACCTGGATATTTGCAGGAAGAAGATAGAACAGTTACTAAGATTAAATCTACAAATACTGTAGATACTATGCCATATTATGGACCAGGTATTACTGGAGATCCTAATTTAGAAAAACCTGTTGTTTGGACAAGACAAACCGAGGATATGATTCTTAACGGAAAACCCCTTGGTAAGGATAGGTCATTGTATGAACCACGTATTAATCCTTCTGCTTTCGTTATTAAGTCAGTTGGAGTTACAACAACTCAATTATTTGTTGATAATGTAAGACCATTCTTTGATTCTAAGAATGAAAGTGATTCAAATTTATCATTCCAGAATAAGATTACTTTAACATCTCAGGATTCTAAGGTAGGTGCTTCTGCAACATGTATTGTTTCTGCGGGTGGTTCAATTACCTCTATCAATATACTTGATGGTGGAAGCGGATATAACTCTGTTCCAAGCGTAGTTGTATCTAATCCTGTTGGTTACGGTTCTACTGCTACTGCTACTGCTACAGTCTCTGCTGCAGGAACAGTTACAGGAGTGGTTGTTTCCTTCGCTGGAACTGGATATGTTGATAGTGCACAAGTCTTGATTCAACCTCCTACATTAGTTTCTGAAACTAATAATGTAGATTCCTATATTGGAGATTATGGTGTTGTTGTTGGATTTGGAACTACAACACAAAGTCTGATTGATAAAATGATTATGGATCTTTATATCCCAACATACTCGGATATGAGGGATGAAGATTTAGTTGGAACTGCAGTTACAATAAGTTCATTGGATGTTGGAGATTACTTTATGGTATATGCTTCAAATGCAGGTATAGGAAGTACGTCTATAACTTCCAAAGATATTAATAATAATGTTATTGGAGTTGGAACACAATTTATTGATAACATTTATCAAGTAAGTGCTTCTACTATTCAGCAAAGAGATGTTGTGGGAGTAGGAAATACTTACATCCGAAGAGTTTATGCAAACATAAGTGGTCTTTCAACAGTTACTTTTGGTTCTTCAAATCTTACATTTGATTCTACTAATTTCACCTTTGATAATGATGGTGAAGGTGCTGGAAGTGGATTTGTTGGAGTTATGACAGCATCTAATTTCTTCGGTAACTTTAGTTGGGGTAAGATTACCTTAGTAGGAAGATCTGAAAATTCTGAATATAGCACTTATCCCGATAATGGCATTAGTGGAATTTCTACATGGCCTGTGGTACAACGGACAAATCATTTGAAGTCTGTTAATTATATTATCTAAATACTTTTAAATCTAGTGCTCTATTAGAACATAAAATGGCAAAGTTAGGAATATCAACAGGGGCAGCACCAGACGACGGCACAGGTAATAGTCTGTTGCTTGGTGCAGCAAAGATTAATAGTAATTTTGATGAACTTTATAGTTTATTAGGTGCAGGTTCGACTACTACCTTATCACCTACTTTGGAGATACCTGCAAGTCTTCCTTCTTTAACTGTTGCTGGTGTATCAACATTCACTGGTGATGTTAAAGCTAATTCTGGTGTTCAGATTCCTGATAATAAAAGTATATTCATAGGAACTGATGATGATTTTGAGATATATCATAATGCTGGTGCTGATACTCATATTAAGAATAATAGTTTCACATTAGAGGTTCGTTCTGATGATACTGAGATTAATAGTAAAAATAACGCTATTAGTTTTGTAAAAGCTAATGCTAGTGGTTTTATGGCCACTACTGGTATTACGACTATATCTGGTGCAACACAAACTGCTAATGTTAGTAGTGGTGGTTCAATAACTGCTTATGGACTCCATGCTAAGGGGGAAATTAAAGTTCCAAATAATGTAGTAATAACAGTAGGTGATACTGACGATTTATGGATATGGCATGATGCTACCAATAATTCTTATATTAGAAATGCACCTGGAGGTGATTTAAACATACGTTCAAACTCCACTAAACTTAGAACTTATTCTGACTCACAGTCTTATTTGGAGGCAAGTGAAGGTAGCTCAATAGATTTGTTTTTTAATGGAACTAAAAAATTAGAGACTACAGACAATGGAACACTGACGACTGGTATTGCTAGTGCCACTTCATTTAGTGGTAATGGTGGAACATTATCAGGAATCACTACTGCCAATCAATTCGTATTAGGTGCAGATGGTACTAACCACTATACCTTTATTGGTATTGGATTAACTGAAGTTACTAATGATCCAACCCTTTACTTAGCAAGAGGGCAAAAGTATGAGTTTGTAAATAACATGGGTTCTCATCCATTTAGGATTCAGAATACTGTTAATGGCTCAGTAGGAGTGGCTTATAGTAATGGGGTTACTAATAATGATGTTAGTAATGGAACTTTAATATTTGAGGTTCCATTTAATGCACCAAATGAAGTTTGGTATCAATGTACAGCCCATGTTGCTATGGGTGGTTCTATTACGATTTACCCATCCATATAATCTTTAATAAATAAATAAAAACTTCTGTCAAATGTCTGCGATTATAACTGATCAGATTAGAATATTAAACGCAAAGAACTTCGTTGCTGGAGTATCTTCGAGTACAAATTCTTACTATTCTTGGATAGGATTACCTAACCCTACTGATATTCAGACTGATTGGGATAATAATCCGCCAGCTCCCAAAGATTCATTTAATGATGAGAATGAATATTGGGATACTATGCTTGCCTTGAAGAAGATTACTGCAGCAGATGTTAGACAGGTAGTGACAAGAAGAGAATGGCAATCTGGTACAGTTTATGACATGTATCGCTCTGATTATAGTAGAACGAATACTGCCAAAGTTTCTGGAGCAACAAATCTATATCAAGCATCATATTATGTAATTAATGCAGATTATAGAGTTTACATATGTCTTCAGAATGGTTCAACTCCCGAAACACCTAATGGTAAATCTTCTTTAGATGAACCAACATTTATTGACTTAGAACCAAGAGCAGCAGGAACAAGTGGTGATGGATATGTCTGGAAATATTTGTATACTATTAAACCAAGTGATATTGTAAAATTTGAGTCTACTAATTTTATACCTGTACCAAATAATTGGGCAACTTCTCCCGATACTGCAGCAGTACGTAATAATGCTGTTAATGGTTCTGTTAAAATAATTACGATTACAAATCGTGGTGTTGGAATTGGTACAGCAAATAGAACATATACCAGAGTTCCTATTAAAGGAAATGGTACTGGGGGAGAAGCAACTGTAGTAATTAACAATGACCAAACAGTAGATTCTGTAACTGTTTCTAGTCAAGGTTCTGGATATACCTACGGAAATCTTGATTTAGCTGCTGGTGGTATTCCATCTGGAACTACTATTCCCGCATTTAATGTTATTATATCTCCTGAAGGGGGTCATGGAAAGGACATTTATAGAGAACTTGGAGCATATAATGTTTTAATATATTCAAGAATTGAAAACGATACAGAAAATCCAGACTTTGTGACGGGAAATGAATTTGCAAGAATTGGTATTTTAGAAAATCCTAAATCTACACCAACATCTATATTACAAGCAGATAAAGCAAGTGCCTTAAATGCGTTAAAGATAACAGGTGTTGGTTATAGTAGTGCAGTATTTACTCTTGATGGTGAAGTAACACAAACAGTTGCTGCTGGTTCTACTGCGGTGGGTAGAGTGGTTAGTTATGACCAAACTACTGGAGTATTAAAGTATTGGCAAGATAGAACACTTGCAGGATTTAATACTGTTGGCACTGCTCAAACCGACCCTACTTATGGGTATGAATTGGTAGATTTTACAAGTAATCCAACTTCTCCAGGATCATTGGATATTAATCATTCTACTGTTTCGAATCTTTCTATAGAATCATCATTTAGCGGTATAAGTACCGTAATAAATAATAGAACCTATTACCTGGGTCAAGCCTTTACGAATGGAATCTCCAGTCCAGAGGTTGAAAAATACACAGGAAATATTATATACGTTGATAATAGACCTTCTATTACTAGATCATCCAACCAAAAAGAAGACATTAAAGTCATTTTGCAGTTCTAACGGATACTTAAAGAATTATGCCACAACAAACGAATCTAAATGTAGCTCCGTACTTTGATGACTTTAGTGCCTCCAATGATTTTCATAAGGTATTATTTAAACCTGGTTTTCCAGTTCAAGCACGGGAATTAACTACAACACAGTCTATCTTACAAAACCAGATAGAACAATTTGGACAACACTTCTTTAAAGAAGGTACAAAAGTAATTCCTGGTAATACTACGTATCAAGGACAATATTTTGGTGTTCAATTAAATAATACTTATCAGGGAGTTCCTGTATCTGCATATGCTGATCAATTGATTGGGACAAAGGTTACAGGATTGATTTCTGGTGTAACGGCATATGTAAAAGAAGTTTTATTGGGTTCAAATTCTGATACAGGAAATTTAACTCTTTATGTTGATTATCTGAGTACAAGTACGGTAAATAATTCTCAAGTTGAATTTAGTAATTCCGAACAATTAACTTGTAATACAGATATTCGTTCAGGATTACTTGGTAATAGTACAATTAATGCTAATACTCCTTTTGGGCAAACAGTACCTTCAGGAGCGTCAATTATAGGGTCTTCATTTTCTATTCAGGAAGGTGTATATTTCTTACATGGTAATTTTGTTAATGTACAGGATGAAACTCTTGTTTTAGACCAATATAGTAGTAAACCAAATTATAGAATTGGACTAAACATCAATGAGGAGATAATTACAGCAGATTTAGATCAAAATCTTAATGATAATTCTCAAGGATATAATAATTTTGCTGCTCCTGGAGCAGATAGATTAAAGATTACAGCATCTTTGTTTAAAAAACCTTTAGATGATTTTGAAGATTCTAATTTTGTAGAATTAGCAACTGTTAAAAATGGTAATTTAAGAAGACCTGGAAAAACTGCAGATAGTCCTTTTAAAAAGGAATTGACAGATACTACTGCAAAAAGAACATTTGAAACTAATGGAGATTATACATTAAGCCCATTTAATGTTACTGCTAAAGAATGTTTAAATGATAATGAAGGTAATAATGGAATGTATGATACGGAACAGTTTACAGATCAAGGTGATGTTCCAACTGAAGATAAATTTGTATATAAAGTTTCTTCTGGTACAGCATTTGTTAAGGGATATGAGGTTAGGAAGGTAAGACCTACTTTGGTTGATGTACCAAAACCAAGAACTACTTTTACTGTAGAAGATGAATCTATTATTTACAATACTGGACCTACTTTAAAGGTAAATAGAGTTTTTGGAACTCCTGGAATAACTACTGCACATAATACTATTGTAAGTTTAAGAGATAGTAGAATTGGTGCTGGACATACAGGTGCTGCTGGTAATGAAATAGGTCTTGCAAGAATTTATGATTTTAGATTAGAGTCTGGATCATATAATACTGTATCAAATTTAAATGAGTGGGATATATCTTTATATGATATACAAACAACTACTGAAATTACTCTTAATACACCATCTACATTTGGTACTCCAACACATATAGAAGGTGCTAATAGTGGAGCAACAGGATTCTTATTTAATCCAGTTACAGATAATGCTACTATAGAAGTTTATGAAACTAATGGTAATTTTGTTAAGTTTGAACCCCTAATAATTAATGGAATCCAATCAGGAAAGATTGCAACAGCAGTTACTGCTCATAGTATATCAGATGTAAAATCCATATTTAGTACCAGAGATGTTGGTGCAACACCATATTCAGGTACTGTTGGATTATCATCTATTTTTAACGCTGATGTAATTCAATCAACTGAGGTATCTGTTGGTATTGCTACTATTAGTGCTGCCTCTGGTGGTGTTAGTACTGTTACAAGTCCAAATCCAAGATTCCCAGGTAATATAGTAAAAGTTGATAATTTAGTTGAATTTAGCAATCCAGACCAATCAAATGATCCAACTTACGGTAAAGTAACTGCTGTTGGAACTAATACTATAATAATTTCAAATGTTGCTGATGTTGATGGTATAGTAAATGGAAGTTTACCAACTACTAATAAAAATGTAACAGACTTTAAGATTTTAACTACTGATTTAGCAAAATCTTCTGATAATACGTTATACACCGAACTTCCACATACATCAATATCTTCTTTAGATTTAACAAATGCAACTATTGCAGTTAGAAGACCTTATACTGTAAGTATTAATGGAGGTGAAACAAGTTCAGTAAATGCAGGAGAGAATGAAAAATTCTTACCGTTTGATGATGAAAGATATTCTTTAATAAGAACTGATGGGACTACTGAAGTATTGACTTCAGATAAGTTTATATTTACTAATGGAGGTTCTACTTTAAAAATTGGTAATTTAGGAAGTAATACTACCAATGTAACTCTTGTAGCATCATTAAGAAAGACACAACCAACTTCAAAAGTAAAAATAAGAGATAGAGTTAATTCTATTATTGTAAATAAGTCTAAATTAGATGGTTCTGGTATAGGTTCCACTACAATAGACAATGGATTGGAATATGGTAATTATCCCTTTGGTACAAGAATAGAAGATAATCTCATCTGTCTCAATACACCTGATGTAATTAATCTTTATGGTATATTTGAGTCAGGAGATGATTCAGATCCATCTGCACCGACAGTAACTCTTAATACTATTAATAGTGCATCTACTACTACTGCAGAATATATTGTAGGTGAAAAAATTGTAGGTCAAACAAGTGGTGCTGTTGCTGTTGTTGCATCAATTAAAACTGCTAATCAAATTGAATTTATTTACACTAACGAAGCAAAATTTGAAGAAGGTGAAAAGATTCAATCTAAAGAATCAAAAGTAACTGCTACTATAACAACGATTGATGAAAGTAGTTTTAATATTACTGATAAGTTTAAATGGACTGATGGACAGGCAGATACAATTTATAACTTTGGTTATATAAAGAGAAATGCTGATGCTGATGCACCTACTCGTAAAGTAAAAATTTACTTCTTAAGTGCATATTATGATACTAATGATAGAGGTTCTATAACAACTGTAGATTCTTATCGTTCATTTAATTATTCTACAGAAATACAAGTATATAATGGGGTTAGGAATACTGATATTATTGATATAAGACCAAGAGTTAATGTCTATAGTGTTGCTGAAGGTACTCGTTCTCCTTTAGAATTTTTAGGAAGAAACTTTGATGCTTCTGGAAATTCTTCAGCAAATATTTTAGCATCCGATGAATCACTTTTAACTACTTTCTCTTATTATCTTGGTAGAATTGATGTCTTATGTTTAAATAAGACTGGAAAAATTCAGTTGGTGCAAGGAACTCCTGCAGAACTACCACAAAAACCAGCTCCAAATGATGATTCTATAGAATTAGCTGTTATTTCTCTTCCAGCATTCCTTCCTGATGCAGAACAAGTATCTATTTCTTCTGAAGAGCAGCAAAGATATACAATGGCTGATATCAGGCGATTGGAAAAGAGAATTCAGAACTTAGAATATTATACTTCTTTGACCTTATTAGAAACAAGTACTTCTAATTTATTTGTTTCAGATAATGATGGTTTAAATAGATTTAAGTCTGGTTTCTTTGTTGATAATTTTGAGAATTTTATTACTCAAGATGAGCGTTATATCAAGAACAGTATTGATACAAATAATAAAGAATTAAGGCCAAGTCATTATACAACTGCTGTAGACCTTATGTTTGGTCCAGTAGTTAATATTAACCCATTACAAGATCCTACTACTGCTCAAATTGAAGGAATTAATGTTAGACGTAATAATGGTATAGTAACCTTAGATTATTCTGAGGTTGAGTGGTTAAAGCAAGAATTTGCTACCAGATCTGTTAGTGTTACTCCATTCATTGTTCCTTTTTGGAATGGTGTTTTATTCTTAACACCTCAATCAGATACTTGGATTGATACAGTTAGGGTACAGGCAAGAACTATTGTAGAAGGTAACTTTAATGAGCAAGTAGCAAGAGCAAGGGATATTCTTGGTAGAGATCCTCAAATAGGATTTGTTAATACCAGATGGAATTCTTGGGAAATTACTTGGGCGGGACAGACACAACAATCATCATCACAAAGGTCATTTAACAGAAATGCTGGTGGTAGATGGAGAGAAAATGTTGTAAGGCAAGTTAATTTAACTACTCAAGAGCAAAGGAGAAGAAGGTCTGGAACGACAGTTTTAGTAACTGAAACAATGAACAATGTTTCATTGGGTGATAGAATTATAAGTAGAGACCTTATTACATTTGTAAGGTCACGTAATGTTCAGTTTACTGCACAAGGAATCAAACCATTAACCAGAGTATATGCATTCTTTGATGGTAGAGAAGTATCACGTTTCTGTGTTCCTAAGTTATTGCAAATTAGTATGTCCTCTGGAGCATTCCAGTCAGGTGAAACTGTTATTGGTAGACTTAATGGTTCAAACAGAAATAGTACTTCTGCTTATATTCAATTTAGGGTTGCTAACCCAAATCATAGTGAAGGTGGATTTAATGTTCCTACAAGGACATATTCTTACGACCCATACACTCAACAGTCTATTCCAACAATATATTCTTCTACATCAACTCTTTTAAATGTAGATGTTGCAAGTTTATCTGATATTAGTCAAACTGACTTCTTTGGATGGGTTGCTTCAGGAATGCAACTTACTGGACAGACCAGTGGTGCACAAGCAACTATTTCTGATGTTCAACTTGTTGCTACATTATCTGGCAATATGTCAGGTTCTTACTTTATTCCTAATCCTAATAACAATACATTCCCAACATTTGAAACAGGTCCCAATCTCTTTAGATTGACAAGTGATACTTCTAATGGTGTTGATGCGGTTACAAGTGCGGAACAAGAATACTTAGCACAAGGTACTCTTAATACTGTTAGAGAAGATATAATTTCTACAAGGAACGCTACTCTTAGAATAGGTGATGCATCAGAGAATGATAGCATAAATGCCGTTCTTAATAGAACTGTTGATGAAGCAGTTACTAGTAGATGGAGAACTGGTGGTGACCCATTAGCACAATCATTTACTGTTGATAATGCTGCTGGAGTATTCCTATCAAGATTTGATTGTTACTTTAGAACAAAAGACGATTCTGATGTTCCTGTTAACTTCTCTATCCGAACAATGGAGAATGGACTTCCTACTCAACAAGTAGTTCCAATGTCTGAGGTTATCTTGGAACCAGATGATGTTCAATTATCTACAGATTCAACTACTGCTACAAGTTTTGTCTTCAGGTCTCCAATTTATCTTGAAGCAGGAAAAGAATATGCAATGGTATTGCTTTCAAATTCTGCCAAGTATAGTGTTTATATTTCCAGAGTTGGTGAATTTGATTTATCTAATCAAACATATGTTGCAAACCAACCTCTTCTTGGGTCATTATTTAAGTCTCAAAATGCTTCTACTTGGGAACCAAGTCAGTGGGAAGATCTTAAATTCAACCTTTATAGAGCAGATTTCGTAGAAAGTGGTTCATTTGATGCTTATAACCCTCAATTAAATTTTGGAAACGGGCAAATGGCTAAGTTAATGCCAGATTCTTTGAATCTTGTTTCTAAGACTTTAAGAGTAGGTCTTGGTACAACAGTCGGTGACCCAGGATTGAATTTGGGTAATACCATTATACAAGGTGGTACACAAGCAACTGCTAACTATGTTGGTTCTGCAGGAACAGCAGCAGGATTAGATATTACGAATGTTGGTTTAGGATATACTCCTGCCGCTTCACAGTTAACTTTCTCAGGAGTTAATTTAGTTACTCTTACAGGTAATGGTAGAAATGCGACTGCAGATATTACTATTGCAAGTGGTTCTATCGTTTCATCGGGTGCTACCATTGTTAATGGTGGAACTGGTTATCAAATAGGTGATGTCTTAGGTATTTCAACTATTGGTGCTAATTCTATAGGAAGAAATGCTAAATTATCCATAACTTCTATAGGAAGTACGTCTGAATTGATATTAGAAAACGTTCAAGGTAATTTTGTTGTTGGTTCTGCTAATACTTTAAGTTATATAAGCAGTACTGGTATTACTACTGAGGTAAATGGTGGACAAGGTGGAGGTGTACAAATAGCATCTATTGAAACGGTAAGTGACGGTTTACATATTAAGGTTAATCATAAAAATCATGGAATGTATTCCACTGATAATAAAGTGAGAATAATGGAAGCAGAGACTGATCTTATACCTACTAAGTTAGCAGTTGCTTTAAATTCTGGAAATGAGACTCAAATATCTGTTACAGATGCATCACAATTTACTACTTTTGAAGGAGTAGGAATTGGATCAACTAATCTTGGTTATGCAACAGTTGGGTCAGAGATTATTTCATATACTAGTGTTTCTGGTAACGTTTTAGGTAATGTTAAAAGAGCAGTCGGTTATCAAGGAGAAGACCCCGTTGGTCTAAATGGATTACCTGCTCCTGTAGGAGCATCTGTTGTTAAGTATGAATTGGGTGGAGTTAATTTAATGAGAATCAATAAGCCAGATGGTCATGATGTTGTAGATGAAATTGGTTTCGATTCTTATAATATTAAGTTGGACATGTCTACTAAGTTTAATGTAGAGAATGATGATAGAGGTAATGATGTAGGTTTCCCTCAATTATTCATAGGTAAAACTAAGTCTGCTGGTGGAAACCAAGTAGAGGCATCACAAAATATACCTTATGAAATAATCACTCCTATGCTTGGAAATGTTACTCTACCAGGAACCAGTGTTAATGCTGATATAAGGAGTGTTACAGGAACCAGTTTGAATGGTAATGAAGTATCATTCCTTGATAATGGATTCGAATCTATTAATCCAAATAGTAGCAATTATTTGAGTACACCAAGACTTATTGCTTCTACTATTAACGCTAATAATAAGTTGACAACTCTTCCTGGTGAAAAATCTTTAGATATGAAACTCACTCTTAACACAACAGATAGTTGGTTAAGTCCTATAATTGATGGCGAAAGACTATCTGCAATTCTAACTTCTAACAGAGTTAATGTACCAGTCACTGATTATGCAACTAATGCACAGGTTAAGACTATTAATAATGATCCTAATGCATGTCAATACATTTCTAAGGAAATGGAATTGGAGAATACAGGAACTGCGTTGAAAATAATCTTAAATGCTCATATGCATTTTAATACAGATATAAGAGCATTCTATGCAATTAATAATGAACCAAATATGGATCCTGTATTTGTACCTTTCCCTGGTTATACTAACTTAAATAGTAAAGGTGAAGTTATTACTCCTGAAAACAATGATGGTTTACCTGATAAATTTGTAACTAAGTCTAATGATTATGGACAAGACCCACAATCTCTGTCATATCCTGAGTATGTATTCAGTATAGATGAACTTCCTTCATACAGATATTATAGAATTAAACTTATCCTAACATCTACAAATCAAGTACATGTTCCAAGAATAAGGAAGTTGAGAGTGATGGCATTAGCATGATTAAAGTAGAAGGAAACTATGATCTTGTAAGAGATCCTAAAACAGGGGCACTCATCAACATTAATGATGGAGATTATGAAACATATTTAACACAACGTGAAGTTAAAAAAAAGAAAAATGAAAAAGTTTTGAGTATTGAGGATGACCTTACTAATTTAAAAAATGAAATGAACGAAATTAAATCTCTACTTAAGGAGTTAGTCTACAATGTCAAGTAAGAATTTAACATTTGATCCATCTGCAGGGGTTCCTTATGCAGCAAACCTGACTCTTTATGCTGGTGCAGATTTTAATGCTACATTTAATGTTGTTGATACTGCGAATACACCTTATGATTTTACAGGATATAGTGCATCATCTCAGATGCAAAAGAGTGCAGGTATAGGAGCAACTACGGTTCCTTCCACTACTTTTACAGTAGGGATAACAAGTGCTGCAGGTGGTGTTTTTCAATTATCAGTAGGATCGACTGATACTCGTTCATTAGCAGAAGGTAGGTATGTTTATAATGTTTTAGTTAGTTCAGGTTCTACAATTTATAATATAGTAAATGGAAATATACTGGTATATCCAGGTATTTCTTCAGCACCCTAAATAATAAAAAGGTATAGTGTATAAATGGCACAACCAGCAAGTAGACAAGAATTTACTGATTATTGCTTAAGGCAACTGGGAGCTCCCGTGCTGGAGATTAATGTTGCTGATGAGCAAATAGAGGACATCATTGATGATGCTATTCAATATTTTAATGAGAGACATTTTGATGGTGTTTCTCAAATGTACTTAAAGTATAAAGTAACGCAAGATGATATCGATAGAGGAAAAGGTCCAGGACAATCAGGTAATAGCGGAATAACAACTACAACAGTAGATAAGAATGTCGGATTAACTACTGAATTTAAATACGAAGAAAATCAAAATTATTTGCAAGTTCCTCCATCTATTATTGGAGTAACTAAAGTATTCCATTTTGATGGATCTAATACTGTAACAAATAACATGTTCAGTGTTAAATATCAGCTGTTTTTAAATGATATCTATTACTGGGGTGCAACCGAATTATTGACATATGCAATGACAAAGACCTATTTGTCCGACATTGACTTTCTATTGACCACAGAGAAGCAAATAAGGTTCAATCAGAGGATGGATAGACTATACCTTGATTTTGATTGGTCTACTTTAAATCCTGGCGATTACCTCATTCTGGATTGTTTTAGAGCATTAAATCCAAATGATTATACAAGGGTATGGAATGATTCATTCCTAAAGAAATATGCAACTGCATTGATGAAGAAGCAATGGGGACAAAATTTACTTAAATTCCAAGGAGTAAAACTTCCTGGTGGTGTTGAATTAAATGGAAGACAAATTTACGATGATGGACAAAAAGACTTAGAAGTCATCAGAGAAATGATGTCCAATACTTATGAAATTCCACCACTTGATATGATAGGATAATGGCATTAAATCCATATTTTCAACAAGGTGCGAGGTCGGAACAGAATTTAGTTCAGGATCTAATCAACGAACAGTTGAGGATGTATGGTGTTGAGGTGCATTATATGCCTCGAAAATATGTCACTGAAAATAAGGTGATAAGAGAAGTAGTACAATCCAAATTTGATGATGCATATCCATTAGAAGCATATGTGGATACTTATGATGGTTATGGAGAGAATCCTGTTCTTTTAACCAAGTTTGGTATTGAAGCAACTAATGAAATAACTCTTACTATTTCTAAGGAAAGATTTGAAGATTATATCTCACCTTTGATGAAGAATGAGGCAGATGTAAAATTAACAACTAGACCAAAAGAAGGTGATTTAATATATTTCCCATTAGGTGATAGATTATTTGAAATTAAGTTTGTTGAGCAT
>Ga0315331_10001341_pt1 | contig 18331 bp, 13 predicted proteins | sample M160m34915metaG_FD_203456 | JGI IMG/M metagenome (GOLD analysis project Ga0315331, IMG submission 203456) | Ammonia-oxidizing marine archaeal communities from Monterey Bay, California, United States - M1 60m 34915 | ecosystem: Environmental > Aquatic > Marine > Intertidal zone | place: USA...
TGCGCTCGATTTCTACAGCAATATGAAGACGTTCGCATATGCTGCGGCAAAATTGACAGTGATTCTTCCACGAACCAGAAACTTCACGCAGATTTTCGACTGTGATTCGGCATTGTTCTTCGAAAATGAAGACTCGGATGATCTTGTTCGTGTACTGAAGCAGATTCAGATGGCCCCGTCTGAACTCAGCGACATCGGTCAAAAGGCATATGATACAGTTGCTGCGCACCACACGTGGCACCGGATTTTCGGTCGCAAAATCCAGGTCATCATGCCACTGATTAAACAGTTTGATAAGAAACGGATGAAGCACCCGGCAAATCTCAAGAACGCTTTATCCGTCCATTGAGTATAAGTACTGACTCAAGGAACACGTGGTATGCTTAGACGAACCAAATCCGCCATTCGGAAACTGGAGGTCGCGTCGGGAATGGATCGCCTTGTCGTAAAAACGATGCCGCGAGGTCTCCGAAAGAAGCTGGTCCCTTCCTACGCTTACTATCCAGACAGGACCTCAAGTTATGAGGTGGACGGTGTCCGCTGGCAAATCAACCCTAGTCTGCTGATTCAGCACATGATCCTGCAGGGAGAGTGCCTGCCAACGATTGACCTTGCAGTTGAGGCTGCTGCAGAAGCACCCTCAACAATACTGGATGTCGGGGCGAACATCGGTCAGTTCGCCCTTCCGCTTGCGCGACGGGTTTCTGTTGACACCGTGATTCATTCCTTTGAACCGAACCCGGACGTTTTCTCCATGCTGGAGGCTCACATTGAAGACAATGAGTTACGTGAGAAAGTTGTTGCGTGGCAACTGGGACTCGGTGCCGAAGAGGTTGAACTGTCACTTTCTGTTCCCGACAGAAACGTTGGAGCTGGCTCACTGGTTCGGTCTTACGACCATGAGTCCAGCCAGTGCTATTCTATCCGTGTCCGCCCACTCGACGACTTCATGTCAGAGAACTCTCTTCCGCCCGTTTCCTTCATCAAGGTTGATGTTGAGGAGTTTGAAAACGAATTTATTCAAGGTGCGGCTGAGACTCTGGATAAGTATAAACCGACGTTGTTCATCGAGACGGCTGATTCGAATCTGGATTGTCTTGAACAGTTGTTGCGGCCGTTCGGGTATCAAAAAGTGAAACGGAGCGGCATAGACGTTTTGTTTCAGGACAGACGTGCAGCCTGACGCCACCCTCCACATTTCAGTGTGCGATCGACGCGTCGTGGAGAACGCTCCTGTCGTGGTAGCGGTGACAGATGCTGCATGGTGTTAATCGTTTTGGGCATTGAGACGGGCTGTCGCCGTCTTCACTGTCACGTCCTCGAGGTTGGGCGAACGACTTCGGGGTTGATTACTTTGTATTCGAGATAGAGCACCTAAGCCGATTCTGCATTATTGTTGGAATTCAGTTCGGGCAATTGTCCAGAGAAAGCCACTGCGGTGTCCAAATCAGTCGTTCAACAGGAGACCTCCTCAATCAGTTCTGCCACACAGGAACCCGTCGTTCCGGTGAGTGTTGGATATCTGCCCGTACTCAACATGCTGCGAGGGCTTGCGGCGCTTGCCGTCGTGTTGTTTCACTTTCTAAGAACGCCCAATCTCATTGAGAACCAGACGATCTATGGGGTCGCTGGATATGGCGCACTTGGCGTGCACGTGTTTTTTGTAATATCCGGTATCGTGATTCCCTTGTCTTTGGTTAAGGGGCAGTATGCGTACCGCAAGTTTGGTCGCTTCATGTGGAAGCGAGCTCTGCGAATTGAGCCGCCATATCTTATTTCCATTGTGCTCTTCGCGTTGTACGGGATTGCGAGAACGTGGCTTGGTGAGATTTATCCGACTGTTGGTGCGGGCACTTACTCAATCCCTGACTCGCCAACAATCCTCGCTCACCTCGGATATCTGGTTCCGTTCAACTGGGGGCTGCCATACTTCAAGGACGCCACCTGGCTGAACGATGCGTACTGGACGCTCGCGGTCGAATTTCAATATTACTTGCTGGTGGCAATCAGCTTTCCACTTCTGTTCCACCGAAAGGCTATGGTACGCATGTCCTGTCTGCTGCCCATGATCCTGAGCAGCATGGTCCTGTTCGAAACGATCAAAGGGCCTGATTCCGGCTTGGTTTTCCGCTGGCTGCCATATTTCGTCGTAGGAATCGAATTCGTGCAGTATCAGATGCGTCTGATTCGCAAAGGCGAGTACGCCGTGATTAGTCTGTTTGCATTGGCCGTGATTACCTGGAACGAAAGCGCAGCCCATGCTTTGGCGGCCAGTGGCGTTATCTTGATGGTGTTTTTTGCTCCGGAGTTTCGGATGAAGTGGGGGGACTATTTCGGAGATATCTCATATTCGCTGTATCTGCTGCATGGTCTCTTAGGCTGGAGCATTTTGAACTATGTTGCAGGTCGGGAATTCTCGACATTGTCGCGTGGCCTGGCGGTTGTCGTAGCTGTCGCCGTCAGCGTTGTTTCGGCACACCTGATGTTCCGTTTTGTTGAGACACCGTCAAGCAAGGCGTCAAAGGCCGTTCAGCTTGTCGACGACAGTCCTTCTGCACCAACTGACGTCACACGACTCGATCGGAACAAACGGTCTTCGAGGGCTGCATGAGCTGTTCTGCTTCGGCGTCGTGCAGGACACCCTGGCAGCTGAGTCAGTCTTTCACACAGGTTGTGTCGACAACGATCGCCACTGACTATACCTACCCCGACTTGCGCTCTGGCGGACGATTTTGTAATTACGAGTTTAGCTGAATACTGGCTGAGGAATCACAATGGCTGTCAACGGTTCTGGCTTCCGTCCCGACCGAAGAATCAAGCCCCGTACTAAACCTGGAAAGTTCCACGGGCGAGTTTCACGCAATCATACATCCACGAAAAAATTTCAAACTGTTGGAAGACCGTAACTGCCGGGTGATTCATATCGATGAAAAGGAAGCCGCCGGTGCGGATGTCGCCGGCGATTTTCTTGATGGCGCGTTCTGAGAGAAGCTTGAGGGTGCAGCCGCCGGATCTCTAATGTGCTGCAACATTCTTGCACGTCTCACCGACCCGTTGCGTCTGCGCCAAAGAATCGAAGCGGTCATCCAAAGCGGGCTCACCTGTTCGTGATCGTGCCCAATCGCGTCCCGTATCATGAAGACCCCATCAATACGCAGCTACGGCCGGTTCGATCACGACTGTAAAACCGGACGGTTGGTTGCACAAACGCAGTGTGCGTCCTCGGTTAAGAAAATTCCACAACCGTTTGATGTCTGCTTCCGTTTTTTAGCTGCAGTTTCTGAGTAATCAGAGATTTCTGTCTTCTACCTCACCTGAGGTCGCTTCGTGCTCCGTCCATCAGAAATGTATTGTTGATGAATGTTCTTATGGTCCACAACAGCGTCAACACCAAGGGTGGAGACGATGTCTACGTCAGAGGGCTAGCCGATCAGGGTGACCGATACGGCCTCCGTTTTTCTACGGTCTTTGCTGTCGAAACGAATAAGTCAATCGAATTTAACTACAACGGTGAAGTCAGCGTCGTGTCTCGATGTGACGCCTCGAAGTATCTTCACCAACTCACCGATAAACTGTCATCTGAGCTTATCAATATTCAGACAAACTACAGCGTCTCCGTTGCGAACGCATGCGTTCGTATTCTGCCAACGGTCAAAACGACTCACGCTACAGATACTGTGTGTCCAGGACACTTGAAGTTCCTGCGAAAGTCAGGCGTCCCATGCGAGATTACCTATTCGTGGAAGTGTTTGGCGTCAGGTTTTTCCGAAGGCTGCTGTACGCGACACCCCATCCGCTTCCTGCAGATGTATCGCGGGATTAACGCAGAGAACCAGGAACTGTCGGAGAAATACAAAGCGATTGTGGTGATGTCTGAATACATTCGCGAGCAGGTGATTCATGCAGGGACGCTCGGTGAAAAGATAAACGTTGTGCCTTATTCCACACCTGTCTACAACGGGCCCGTCGGTACTACCGATGAAAAACGGCATATAGTGTTTGCCGGTCGAGTTGCCGAAATCAAGGGCCCTCACGTCATGATCCGAGCTTTGGTTCCGGTTCTTAAGCGTTATGACAATGTGGTCATTGATATTGTGGGTGATGGTCCGCAACGGAGCCACCTTATGACTCTGATCGCGGACGAGGGGCTGGAAAACCGGGTCATTCTGCATGGCTGGCAGGACCGTGAGCAAACTCTGTCCAAAATCAATTCCGCCTATCTTGTCGTCTTCCCTTCCATCTACCCGGAAGCTTTTGGAATTGTTGGCATTGAGGCCATGATGAGAGGCAAACCCGTTATTGGGTTCGATGTCGGCGGCGTACGAACGTGGCTGCGTTCGGGGGAAACGGGAATACTTTTGCAGAGTTCTGAACATGAAAAACTACGCGAGTCTGTTATTCAGCTACTGGAAGATCCTGCTCTATACAAGAAATTTTCAACGAACGCTGCACGCGTTGCCCGACGGGAATTCTCGCCTGACGCGCACTTTGCTGGCCTGAAAAACGTGTACGAAAAAAGTCTGGCAACGTTACATGTGTAGCCAAAAGATTCATTTCCGTGCGAGTCGTAAATCTGCCCTCCCGGTCTTCGGCCGAAAAGTCGAAGTCGTTGACTGACAGATGCCCCCGCTGAATACCGGTTTGATGTGAATCGCAAGTTGGTTCAGAGAACCTGCTTGCCACGAAAGTCTCACAATTATCGAATGATCGACTTCAAGTATCGACCAGATGTGGATGGGCTCCGTGCGGTTGCAGTATTGCTCGTCCTTTTTTTTCATGCTGGAATGCAAACTTCGGGCGGGTACGTCGGCGTTGACGTTTTCTTTGTGATCTCCGGGTTTCTGATCACTGGACTGATCCTGAAAGAGCAAAGAGCCGGGACCTTCAGCCTATCTGAATTCTGGATCCGTCGGATCCGTCGAATCGTGCCGGCGTCTACAGTTGTCGTCGCGGTGACCCTTGTATACGGCGGCGTGACTCTAATGCCATTCGATTACGATGAGCTGGGCAGGTCTGCAGTCGCGCAACAATTGATGTGTTCCAACGTCTTTTTCTGGCAGTCCGCCGGTTACTTTGGTGGCGACTCCGAATTGAAGCCGTTGCTGCACACCTGGTCGCTCGCCGTGGAAGAACAGTTTTATTTGATTTATCCATTTGTCTTTGTCGCTAGATTCCGAACTAACAGGGCCGCTGCGACATTAGGTCTACTCATGGCTGGTTCATTCGCTCTGAGCGAATGGGGGAGCCGGAATTCACCGTCTGCAGCCTTCTATCTGTTGCCTACCCGCGCGTGGGAGATGCTATTGGGAGGTCTATTGTGCTTTCTTCCGGTTCCGTCACGATTGAGTGATCGGCAGTCGAATTTCCTGGGCTGGATGGGAATATCCGCCGTACTCACCGCAGCTTTTTTGTACGATTCGAAAACACGATTTCCGGGAGTTTCAGGACTGTTGCCCTGCGTCGGCACTGGATTAGTCATCTACTCGAGTTCGCAGAAACTGACGTCGCTCGGCCGGCTCCTCGCCACGCCGCCCTTGGTCGGGATTGGACTTCTGTCATATTCCCTGTATTTGTGGCACTGGCCTCTCATTGTATATTACCGACATACGCTGGGAGAAACAGAGCCCACAACGTCAGGAATGATTTTGATCCTGGGCTTCAGTTTTATTCTCGCTTACCTGTCATGGAAGTACATCGAAACGCCATTTCGACGAAAGAAGTTTCTTCTCACTCGTCGGACAGTTCTCGCAGCAGCAACAGCTTCGGCGTTTCTGATCGTGACATCCAGTGCGTACATTGTGCGCCAGGGCGGTTTTCAGGCTAATGCTGACTCTCGAGTAGTTGCGTACATGTCCGCTGCAGACAGCAGGCACACGATTCACAACGTCAATCTGACTCCGAACCAGTTAAAACGAGGTGAGGTCCCGATCCTTGGCGCCAAAGAGGGACGCGTGACATGTTTGATTTGGGGCGACAGTCATGTGATGACTCTAGTACCAGTCCTTGATGTTACGTGCAGGGATCGAGGCATGAAGTTCTATCAGGCCACCCACTCCTCAACAGCCCCACTATTGGGTTTCAGCAGTGTCGGGAAATGGTCGCTTGGCGAAGAAAGCCGTGAATTCAACCAGGCAGTCGTTGACTATGTGGCTCGCAACAGAATCGATCTGGTCATACTTGCCGCAATGTGGTCTACCTACGCAGACGATCCCGGTTTTTCCAGGTGTTTGAAAGATACCGTAGAAGCGCTTCGACATGCAGGCGCCAGAGTGGCCGTTGTCAGAGACGTTGCCCTACAGAACGGTAATGTACCACGGATTCTGGCGAAAGCAGCCTACGATGGTCGTGATGTCCAACGGATTGGCACCAGCGATGTCGAATACCGTGCGGCAAACGCGACATCTGAGCAGGCCTTTCAGGCACTCGATAGTCGTCACGTCACGCTGTTGGATCCCGCCCCATATTTGGTGGATATTAAAGAAATCTGGCGTGCGGAATACGACGGCACGGCAATGTATCGTGATGCTCATCACCTGAGCATCGAAGGGGCAATGCGACTTCGGCCACTTTTCCGCAAGTTGACCAGTGGAGTCGTTGCCCGCACTGCAGCCAAGTAAGAATCTGTTGCCATTCCGGCAGACCGAACTGATGAGATTGAGAAGGCATGCCCTGCGTGAGACCGGCACCTGCAGTTTCCAACACGGCACACAGACACAAGGGAAAACACCCCGGGTGTATATTTCCTGCGTACACAGAGAAACGCACGTTTCAGATATCACCATCGCACAGTGGAAGTGCATCGCGCGGTTCAGCGCGAACAGACTGACTTCCTAAACTGTTTTATTTTTGTTCTGCAGGCACTCTGGACAATATGCGTTTGAGTTTGCTGACAACCGGTTTGCCTCCGCATGTGATGGGCGGGATGGAGACGCACTCTCTCAACATGACAATTCAATTGGCCAGACTCGGTGTCGATCTGGACGTTTATCACGCCACTCCATCGCAGAAGTCCGGCGTGAACGACCAGTTGGCACAGCAACTGCCGTCAAATGTGTCGCTCCTGCGTTTTGATACTCCGCGGCAGCGACGGTACCCAGGTCACTACGTTAGTGAAGCAAGAGAACTTTCCAGCGCCTTTTTGAAAAGCTACCTTCAAGGTCCGATGGCCGACGTGATTTATGCAAAAGGCCTGATGGCCACCTCGTTCATAACAGCACGCCGCAAGCAGGGTAAGTCGCTGCCGCCGATTGTTACAAACGTTCACGGATACGAGAGTTTTCAGCCGGCCGCAACCGTCATTGAGGCATTGAAGAGTTCCATTCTCAGGCCTGCGTTCCGGTATGTGATTAACCACTCAGATTTTGTGGTGTCATATGGTGGTCGAATTACTGAATTACTTCAGGAGCAGCTGCACGTTAACCCGTCGAGGATCATTGAGTTGCCGGGAGCTGTTGACGACGAGTTCGTCGACGCGCCGTTATCGTCCACATCATCACAGACTCGACGGTTCGCGTTTGTCGGCCGTTACGAACGCCGCAAGGGGCTGGAGGAGCTGGCGCAGGTGCTGCGCGAAGACGCCGCAGGCAGTCACGAGTTCCATCTAATCGGGCCGATTCCGAATCCAATTGTCACTCAGTTTCCTGACACCGTCACCTTTCACGGGCGGGTCTCAGACCGCACAGAGCTTATCGGCCTGCTGGATTCGATTGATGTGCTGGTCTGCCCCAGTTGGAGTGAAGGGATGCCAAACGTAATTATGGAAGCTATGACGCGTCGCTCCGCCGTGATCGCCACAGATGTCGGGGCCACGCGGTTGCTGGTCAATGACGACAACGGTCGTCTGATACCGCCACGAAAGCCAGACGCTCTTGCCGACACCATTTGCGAACTGGCAAAGGTCTCGGACGAAGAACTGTCGGAAATGAAGGAAGAGTCTCGACGTCGTATTATCGATCGTTTTACGTGGTCTGCACTCGGACCGCAGTCGGTGGAGATTCTAAACGCGGTAGTGGAACACGAGGGCAGTCGCTCTCAGACGACAGCCGCCTAACCGAGTCCAGCGTCGCTGGCAAATCATAACGAGGCTGACTATGGCTAAGATTGTCTTTCTTCACACTCGCGTGACGGGGTACTTCCTGTCATGCATCGAAGCACATGTGCGAAAGAACTCCGGCGATGAAATCCACGTGGTGCATTACGCCGCTGACAGGGAGTCTCCGTTTTCCACCCGGGAGCTACCCAGGACACACTTCTATTTGAAATCGGACTATCGGGAAACGCATCTGATAGATCTGATCAAGAAAAAAATCGCACCCGATGCAGTTGTTTGCGCAGGCTGGGCGGACAAGGAGTATCTTGCAGTGGCCAAGGAGATGTCACATGCGGCCGAGACCACACTGGCATGTGATAATTACTGGGAGGGCTCAACGAAACAGATGTTGGCGGCCGTTGTTGCACGCTTCTATCTGCCATCCATTTTTCACAAAATCTGGGTGCCGGGTGAGCATCACACTGTGTATGCGAAACGACTTGGCTTCAGCAGTCACCGGATCCTGACAGACCTGTACTCGTGCGATGTTAATACGTTCGACGAGTGTTTTCGACGGACGCACGAATCAAAGGCTGCTGAGTTCCCGCACAGGTTTCTTTATGTTGGACGGTACCTTGTGTTGAAAGGCGTGCGCGACCTTTGGCAGGCGTTTCGATTGTACAAGGAAAGACATCCAGATTCGGATTGGGAACTATGGTGCGTGGGAAGTGGTGAACTGGAAGATGAGAAGCCCGTTGCGGACGACATTAAGCATCTGGGCTTTACGTCTCCGGAAAAACTTCCAGGCATTGCTGCACAGGCTGGCGTGTTCGTGATGCCGTCTCATTACGACCACTGGGGTGTTGCCGTGCATGAATTCGCCGTTTCCGGGTTTCCACTTGTATGTAGCGATCGCGTGGCTTCAGCATGGCGGTTCCTGAAGGAAGGCTCCAACGGCTATTCTTTTCAGGCGCACAACGTCGAATCACTTGCGACGGCGCTGGAGAAAGTCGCTGGTGTAACGGATCAAAGGCTTTACGAAATGAGTCAGGAAAGCCACAAATCAGGAATTGAACTGACGGTTGACAGTTGGAGTGCTTCGCTGAAGCGCGCTGCGTAGTCAACGGCTGAATACATCAACGCAGAATAGGAAAAGAGCGAGGAGAGCTGAATGCCGCGTGTTATGGTTACCGGTGCCGCCGGTCAGCTGGGTTCATCACTGGTGCATGGCCTACTGAAAAGAGGTGGGTGGGACGTCGTTGGCGTCGATAATCTGCTGACGGGAAGGAAGGAACTGCTTCCGGAGAACTCGAAGAACTTTCAATTCATTCAGGCCAACTGCAACAATCCGCTCGAGATCAGTCAGGTCATGCTGGGGCATCGATTTGATTATGTCTTTCACTATGCGGCTGTTGTTGGTGTCCGGCGCACATTAGATGACCCCATCTCAGTTCTGGAAGACATAAGAGGATTCGAGAATATTCTCGCGCTCTGCAAGAATACCGGGGTGAGCAGAGTCTTCTTTTCCTCCTCGTCAGAGGTTTACGGCGAACCCGTCGAGATTCCTCAACGTGAGCATCAGACTCCGCTGAATTCCCGGCTTCCCTACGCGGTGGTCAAGAACGTTGGCGAGTGCTATCTGCGATCGTTTCACCAGGCGTTCGGTCTGGAATATACGGTCTTTCGCTTCTTCAACACATACGGCCCAAACCAATCGTATGACTTCGTTGTTCCACGATTCATAATCAATGCAATCCATGGGAAGGATTTGACGATCTATGGAGACGGAAGTCAGTCTCGGACTTTCTGTTACGTCGATGACAATGTCGACGCTTGTCTCAACTGCATGGAACAAGACCTGTTCGTGAACGACACGATTAATATCGGCAGCGACCAGATGTTCACCGTTAAGGAACTCGCCGAAGTCGTGATTGCTGAGGTGAATTCGACTTCGAAGATCCAATTTGTGTCTGCCCTGGAAGAGGGCGACATGAGACGCCGTCAACCGGAATCTTCGAAAATGCAGACGGCACTGGGAAGAGATTTGCTACCACTGCGAGGCGGTATTCAACGCATGCTCAACGACGAACGATTCATGAAGTATGCATCCGATACGGCCGCACGACTCGGGTGGGTCTAGTCAGTCCACGACTACACACGATGTGGACTCTGACGGATCCCGATTCAGCGGCCGGTGATCTGCAATTCCTGATGAAATCGGCTCAACGGCTTCCAAGTCTATGGTGAATTCGCCCGAGTGTCGGGCACGGTCTCCATGGCAATTCGAGAATGTCGTCGCACAAACCCCGAATGAAATATCCAACTAAAGAGTTCTTTCTGGCCGTCACTGTCTTTTCGAAGGAGCCGTTCGGTGTCTCCGTCGGATCGACGTTTATTGATGTGTACCAGTTGCTGATTGCTGCCGCCGGATTCATGCTGTTCATAAAACCGGATCGCCTTTTCGGTCTGGTCGCCACCCTTGTTGCTGTGATCATTTTTTCGATGGGGCTGTTCGTTCTTTATGATTACCCCGTTTCAGGTATGTTCGTACGGCAGACGCTGGCAGTCAGTTATGTCTACCTGGGGCTGGGTGCGTTCCTGTTGTCCTGTTCGGCCGAAAAGCTGGCGGCCGCCTACATCAAGGTCTGTTACATCGCCGCGCTCTTCGGTATTGTCCAGTTCTGTCTCTCCGCTGTCGGAATCAACATTCTTCTTAAACTCCCGCTTCGACTCGATTCGTTTGCCGGGGAGCCTTCGCATTACGCTGTGGCAACGGCCCCTTGTGTCTACTACTGCTTCCGATACTGCCGAAGCATTCGAGCCAAACGCCGTGCGGCTGTCATACTTGGTAGCGTTGTTCTGACGATTTCCACCACCGCCCTCGCTGTTGTCGCGGTCGCATTCGCCCTGGCATTCTACAGTCGTCGTGGAATTATTGTGGTAATGTTGCTGATCACGTTATCGCCGTTTCTGATGATGATTCCGGTCGACATTTTTCCGGAAGTCATTTCGTCCCGCCTGATTGATATGGAATCACACATCGACAGTAACGCAAGATCGTGGGAAACAACCAACCTGACCGTTCTGTCGTTTGCCACAAATTTCGAAGTGTTAGTGAACAGCATGATGGAGGGACGCATTCTTGGAAATGGATTCTGTGGCCACGCAATCGCATACGACCGGCTCTTCTGGAACACTGAATTCATAAATCACAAGTGGTACGGAATTAATGCGCCACCTGCGCACTGTCTGTTGATCCGGATTGTTTCCGAATTCGGGATACTTGGTGCGCTGGTGCTGTCGGTTACGATTTGGCACTTCGTTACCAATCGCCGTGCGGACCTGTGGTGCATGTTTTTCATCATGGCAATTGTCGGCCGATCATTAAAACTTGGAAGCTGGGTCGATTATGGGCTTCCATTGTTTGTGCTTGGCGCAGCTTATTTGCAGAGTCAGCAGGCTGACGCGACAGGAAAAGCTCGTCGATCGCGACCGAATGTGGGTTTTCGTTCCCACGTGTCCAGTCGACTGGGCAGGCAGCATGCACAAATACGCTAAAGACTATTACACCCCGATCGGGTTCCTTTTAGACTGCGGCACCAGTGCATGGCGGTCCGATGTTATTCCCTATGGTCACCGTTCAGTCCGGTGCGTGCAGTATTGCGGCTGCAGGAATTGATGCGTCCATACGCTGTAACATCCCCGACACACCTGTCAGGTCTGGATTCACTCCGCTGGTACAGCGCTTTGGCTGTGATCATCACTCATGTGGAACTTCACAAGCGATACCACGGACTTGCCAACGTCTGGGACAGCGTCTGGATTCAGAATCTCGGTCCCGCAGGTGTTTATTTTTTCTTTGCACTCAGCGGGTTTCTGATCACCTGGCTTCTGAAGAAAGAGCGAGCGAACGCATTGAGTACCGTGTTGCCGAGTTTCTACCGGCGACGAGCGTGGCGGATACTGCCTCTGTATTATCTGCTGGTCGTTCTTGGTTTCCTCGTTCTTCCTCAATTCTCCGCCTTTGCCTATCCTGAAGGAATGTCTGCGGGGCCGAATGCGTCTGAACTTGTCGCGTTCGTTTCAGCTCAGCCACATGTTGCTTCTTCCTTCCTTCAGCGAGTCCCCAATATCAGTCATCTCTGGAGTATTGGGGTTGAACTGACATTCTACAGTTTTTGGCCCCTCATGGTGCTCAGGTCGCGCAACCTTAATCGTTCTATTGTGGTATTCATCGCGGGAATCCTGACGGTGAAAGCGTCGCTGCTTCTACTTGGGCCAGCACTGTTTCATGATCCGCAACCCTTTTTCCATTTTGCGGCAACGTTGAAGTTCGAATGCATGGCTGTCGGCGCTTGGTTCGCGTTACGGAAAGGCCAGCGTATGGAATCGTTGCTGTCGCACCCAAGGACGGTGTGGTTCGCACTAGCCGCTATTCCGCCCGTTTTTCTTTTGTACGGCACCCGACTGGACAATGTGGTTCACCTGCCGTTGTCCGTTCTGTTTGGGATTATCGTGAGCGGTGTCGCATTCAGTCCGGGACCGCCGGCTCGCTTTCTTGATAACCGAGTTTCCAATTATCTGGGAAGAATATCGTACGGAATCTACTGTTATCACGTGGCGTGCATCAGCCTGGTATTAAACGTGTTCCCAGTGAGAACTCTTGGCACGATATGGGGAAACCTAATTTTGTACCTCTGCGTGCTGCTGTTGACGACGACCGTGTCTGCAATCTCGTTCGAGTTCTTCGAATTGCCGATTTCACGACGAGCACGGAAAGTCATATCTGTGTCGCCGCAGGTTACACAAAGTATTTCCTCTACGTCACATAAATCATCCGCAGCCTGACACGAAGCACTGTGGTCCGGTTGGTATTAACAGTTCAACATCCTTGTGACTGATCTCCAGATGCAGAAACTGTTAATTGCCGTGGACTGGTTCGATCCGGCCGTTCGCGCAGGCGGGCCTGTTCAGAGCTGTGTCAACCTTGTCAATCTGTTGCACTCCGAGGCAAATATTGCGGTCGTCGCCGGAGACCGTGATCATGGAGATCGATGCGGGTTTTCATCAATCAGGGCCGATCAATGGCAGGACTGGAAGAACAAAGCTCAGGTACTGTATGCAACGCCTGGCTACCGCAGGGGCAGCGCATTTCGGGATTCCGTGACGCAGTTTGCTCCGGACACGGTTTACCTGAATGGTATCTTCAGCACTGCGTTTGCCGTGCGCCCGCTGCTGAGTCAGTGCCGCTGGCGCCATCAACGCCGCGTTGTTGTGGCTCCGCGGGGAATGCTGAAGCCATCTGCGCTGAAGATGAAGGCCTGGAAGAAACGGCCGCTGCTGACTCTGCTGCGACTGGCCCGCAGTCTGCACAATGTCGTATTTCATGCGACATCTGAAGAAGAAGTCGATGAAATCCGGAGCGTGTTCGGCAGCGCCGCCGAAATCTACTGCATTCCCAACATTCCCTGCTTGCCGCAGCTCAAGCTGACAGAACACGATAAAGAACCCGGCGCATGCCGCCTGTGTTTTGTCGGGCGCATTCACCCTGTCAAGAACCTATTGCTGCTGCTGCAGCAACTGCAGCAGGTTGCTGGGCAATGCCGATTGGATATTGTGGGGCCCGTGGAAGACGAATCGTATTATCAGAGGTGCAGGGCAATCGTGGGTACGCTTCCGGGCAACATCACAGTTCAGTTTCGAGGTCCCCTGCCACACCATGAAACTCAGGCGATTTGTGCCGAGTGTGATGCAACGGTGGCTCCCACACAGGGCGAAAATTTCGGGCACGCGATTTTTGAGTCGTTCGCGATGGGCGTGCCGGCCCTTATCAGCGACAAGACCATGTGGCGTAATCTGGAACAGCAGCAGGCCGGGTGGGATGTCCCGTTGAGCGTCCCCGGTCGCTTCGCGGAAAAAATCAACGAGTTGTGCCGGATGAACGTCTTTGAGCTGCAGTCGTGGCGTCGAGGCGCTTTGAATCTTGCCGCTGCGTTCTTCAGGACGCACGACCTGCCTGGTGATTATCACCAAATGCTGTTTGGTACGCCACTGCCGCATTCAGGTGTCGTTACGGATAAAACGCCCGACCGTACCGCTGCGTGACCGCAGCCGCGAATTCCTGATACGCGGCTTCTCTGCCCTGCGCCGACATCTCCGCCTGGCGGGAAATGTGAATCGAGCAAACTGGCAGTTTCTGCCGATTCCTCCCGGCACTAAACCGTCAGGGGGTTGCGACGCCGTCTGCCCCCCAATCTGATCTTGCTGCTGTACTCATTAACGCACTAAAAAGAGACGCAAAATCCGTCTTGTCGGCGAACTTTCACCTGAAAGGAGCCGCAATGGCAGGTTCTGCAGCAAATGCTCAAAGGACACGTTTGGCGTGTTGCTCGTCTGTGAAGCTCTGTCTGGCGGATTGCGGCCGGGCATTTGTCAGTGGGTATCTCGCCGTTCTACAGGCGTTTGACTGACAGGGCGGGGCATGACGCAAACGACTATCACTTCTGGCGAAAGGAATCGCTCGTCGATGAACATCATTGGACTCAATGCCTATCACGGGGATGCATCTGCTGCTGTGGTCGTGGACGGTCAGCTGATTGCAGCGGTCGAAGAAGAACGGCTGAATCGCATCAAGCACTGGGCCGGGTTCCCGTCTCAGTCGATCCGGTATTGTCTGGATGCCGCAGGTATTGAAATCAGCGATGTGGATCACATCGCCGTATCCTTCAATCCGCGCGCGAACCTTATGAAACGCCTTGCGTTCGTTGCGACTCACCGTCCCAGTGTGCGAGCCATTATCGACCGCCTGAAACGACAGGGGAAAACTCTTGGTCTGGACCAGCAACTGGCTGAGGGTCTGGGTGTCGACCGCAGTGAAATTCGAGCTCAGATCCACCGCATTGAACACCATCAGACGCACGTCGCTGCCGGATTTCTACTGTCCCCTTTTGATGAAGCCGCCGTGTTGTCCGTCGACGGGATGGGAGACTTTACCAGCACGTTGACGGCTCATGGACACGGGACGAACTGGGACGAATTTGATCGCGTCTACTATCCGCACTCTATCGGATTTCTGTACAGCGCCCTGACGATGTATCTTGGGTTTCCATACTACGGCGACGAGTACAAGGTGATGGGACTCGCACCATATGGAGAACCGGAATTTGCTGACGTGATCCGTCGCATGATTCAGCCGAAGGGCGACACGTTCGAGTTGAATCTCGATTACTTCACGCATCACAAGAACGGTGTGAAGATGAAGTGGAACGACGGGGCGCCTGTCGTGGAGCCGTTTCACAGTCAGCGACTCGTCGATGAGCTCGGTCCCATGAGGGGCAAAGATGAGGAAATGACTCAGCGTCATGACAACATAGCCAAAAGTCTGCAGGTCGTCACGGAAGAGATCATCATTCACCTTCTTAATCGGCTTCATGAGAAAACGAAGTCGGACAATCTGTGCATGACCGGCGGGGTCGCAATGAACTCTGTTGCGAACGGCAAGATTACTTCGCACACTCCCTTCAAAGAGGTCTACATTCCGGCAGGGGCGGCTGATAACGGTACTTCGTTTGGTGCTGCCTTTTACGTGTGGAATCGTGTTCTTGGAAACTCCCGCACGTTTGTTCAGGACCATGCCTACTGGGGATTCGAAAGCCATGATGAAGATGCCGTGAACGCAGCAGACAGTGCGGGCGTGCCTTTTGAGCGACTGGATCCATCTGAACTTGTTGACAGCGTTTCAGACCTGTTGATTGATGGGAAGGTTGTTGGCTGGTTTCAGGGGAAAATGGAATTTGGAGCTCGTGCGCTTGGAAATCGATCGCTGCTGGCAGATCCACGTCGGACTGACATGCGGGATATCATCAACCTGCGAATTAAATACCGCGAGAAATTTCGTCCGTTTGCGCCAAGTATTCTGGAAGAGTATGTCAACGAATGGTTTGAGGTCGCCGAGCCGACTCCGTACATGGAGAAGGTGTTTCCGATTCGGCCTGATAAGCATGCGGTCATCCCCGCCGTGACTCATGTGGATGGTACGGGACGATTACAAACTGTCTCCAGACAGTCCAATCCCTTGTATCACTCTCTCATCAGCCGATTCCATGAAAAGACCGGTATTCCGATCGTACTGAATACCTCGTTGAACGAGAACGAGCCGATCGTCCGCACGCCAGAGGAGGCCATCAATTGCTTCCTGCGTACTGATATGGACGCGATTGTGATGGGGAATGTAATCGTGAATCGACACCACACGGAATTCCCGGCCCGATATCGAGAGCATCGACGGGCGGCCTGAGCAAATCGAGTTACCGTTGTTCGAGTTATCGTTGTGTTTCGGGTGACATGACAACGCTCGTCTTCTCAGCGAAATTGGCGGTTATATACGGCGGTGACGCACGACTCTCAGGAGGAGGTCAGCACCACCTTCCGAAGCTGTCCTTGTACCACCTGTACGGAGCTTGTCCTCCATCGGTCAGTTTCAGGGCAGTCTCAGGACTGCACGTCAGTCCGTGCTCGTGCATAGCTTCCGGTCGGTTGCCGACGCAGGCGAAGCCGAATCTGGTTGTCAAGCTGGGCTTCGCCTCTTCAGACGTCACTGGTTTGAAATCTTTGCAGGTCCGATAATCGAAGCTGCAGAATTGGCTGGTTACTCGCTGAAATCTCGCCCTGTGCAGAAATACAATCTGGATCGCGCGGGAAAAAGCACTAACTCGGGATTTCTGATCCGATCATTACGAGTAGCCTAACCAGGCGCAGGCGGATGGACCGTACTGCTCGTGAATCTTTAGTCGCCGAAACGTTCCTGCCAGTCAAATCGTTTGAGGTTGTTCGCAGGGCAAGAAGTTAAGGATACGGAAATCATGCGTGTTCCCATTGTGATGGCAACCATCTTCTCGATGACGGCACTCCCGACAGTACCTTCTGCTTTTGCGGGGCCTGCCCCCACAGAGTCAAAGGTGTCCCTTCAGAATGTTGAGCTCAGCACAGCCGGCACGGTCGCCGGACATATTGTAGACGCCAAAGGTGCACCGTTGAGTAACGCCAAACTGCAGATTCGCACTAAGGCTGGCTCACAGGATGTCACAACAGACGGGAAGGGCCGATTCAGCGTTGAAAGCAAGGTTGGTGGCAATTGTGCAATCGTCATTGGCGACAAAGCTTATGCCTGTCGCTTGTGGACGAACGGTACTGCCCCGCCAAGGTCGCTCACAAAGTTTGGTGTTGTTCACACCAAAGGACCAGTCGTACGCGGTCAGTACGATGAATGTGTCGATGGCTGCGACGACAATGGCTACGGCCGGCTCGGTGGCGTCAGCAAAGGTCAGTTACTGGGCCTGGGTTTGCTGGCTGGAGCGGTTGTTGCGATCGTGCTGGCGGTCGAAAATAATGATGGAAGCTAATCAAATGCTTCGCTAGATTGATGTCTGCCCGGAAGAAAAGTTAAATTCCCGGGCAGAAATCAATCTCTTGCCTTTTTGAACATCCATTGCTGGAATTCTGAAAAGGACGGCTGATTTGCTTCCCTCTGAATAGCCGATGATACACAACGAACGGAAATGTCTCCATTCGTTGTTGTAAAGGCACAGGAAATGCGAACAGTCGTCACCAGTGTTCTTCTTGCCTCGCTGTTGATGTCCCCAATAGCATCTTTCGCAGACGGAACACCCGTTCACGCAGACTCTGCTAAACGGGTGGAACTCAGGAATGTCGAACTCGCGACTGGCGAAGTCCTTAATGGACAGTTCGTCAACACTGCCGGGCAGCCGCTGATTGGGGCTGTTGTTACGATTCGGCTGGCGAAAGACATCCATAAGGTCACCACCGACAATGCGGGCCGTTTTTCCGTACGTGGTCTCCACGGCGGACAGTGCCTTATTCACATTGGTGACAAAGCGTTCGCCTGTCGTCTATGGGCCAACGGAACGGCACCTCCGCGGTCGTTGAAGTCAATTGCCCTTGTCAATTCGGACAGCGAAGACACGCTGGTTCGCGGACAGGGAATTCAGGACCGCATCCGTTCTCTGACGCGCAGCCAGCAGATTGCCCTGGGGGCTATCGTAATCGGCGGCACCGCTCTGGGAATCGCTCTAGCTCAGGATGACGCGAGCTGAACAATCGAAACTACGGTCGGTAAAGAAAACTGCTCCGCTACGGAACAGACGGAAAACACAAAAAAGGCGGGGGACTTAGGTTCCCCGCCTTTTTTCCTGCATGACCTCGGCCTTCCACCAGTCAATTGTCAGTGATTGATGCTCAGGTCTTTCGTCATCTGATGCGAACGGTACGGTGCTTAATTCCGGG
>Ga0315331_10001342_pt1 | contig 18328 bp, 10 predicted proteins | sample M160m34915metaG_FD_203456 | JGI IMG/M metagenome (GOLD analysis project Ga0315331, IMG submission 203456) | Ammonia-oxidizing marine archaeal communities from Monterey Bay, California, United States - M1 60m 34915 | ecosystem: Environmental > Aquatic > Marine > Intertidal zone | place: USA...
ATCGGCTTCATGGCCTTCAATCAAAGCATTTTTTTCGATCGGGCAAACCTTTGAAACGGCATCAAGGACAGACCTCCCAAACCGAGGAGGCTTGTTCGGCTGGGTGAGCTCATACAAGTAAAATCCCGTCGCCTCCCAATCCTCATGCAGTAAAATGGCAACATCAAATGATTCGAACTCTCGAAGTTTTTTCAATTCCGTTCGAACTTCTTTTGTTTCTGCTTCCAAGAAGTCACGATTCAGGTCCACGCCTTCCGGTGTTTCACGGCGGGATATCCGCATCCCACGCGGATTCAGGCATGGGAAAACAGCGTAAGTGATGTTTCTTGGTAAAGCATCCTCCAAGATGAGTTGGCACAGGGAAATCGTTGTGGCGGGTTCGTCGCCATGAATGCCTGCCGTGATCAAAATGGAAGGAGCCGCCGGTGAAACCGCGGAGCGATGCATGAACATCAACGAATCATCATGCCCAGTAGGAAGCGATTCGGTCATCCAGCCCAGATGGATGGATTGATTCTTCAGTCTGGTCAGCTCCCGATCCACCTGAATGGTCTGCCCGAGATATCCGTCCTTGTTCCTGCCTGATCTCCCTGAAACATCTGCCGGCATGCGAGAGATAGAAAAAGGTGTGAACGCTTGAGCTCAGGCCGTGACCGGCTCTTCTTTGGAAGCGCAACCACAGGCGTCATTGGATCCACACCCTTCGCTTTCCATATCTTCATGAGGCTTCCAGTCAGGATCCAATCCCAGATCCTTCAACATCTGGAGATCCTGCTCCGCAGGCTGATTCAGTGTCGTCAGATAATTCCCCACCATGAGCGCGCTTGCGCCCGCCATGAAGACCATGCTCTGGAGATCCCTCAAATTGACGGTCCGGCCACCTGCCACCATGATTTCCTGTTGGGGTAAAATAAACCTGAAGCATGCGATTGTTTTTAGAATTTCCATCGGAGCCAGTGGCTTCATCTTTTCGTAGGGCGTGCCCTCGATGGGGTTCAAAAAGTTGACCGGGACCACACTCGCCCCGATCTCGCGCAGTTGCATAGCCATATCGCAACGATCTTCCCGCGTTTCCCCCATACCAATGATACCGCCGCTGCAGATTTTGATCCCGGCATTCTTGAGGTATTTGATCGTTTGCAAGCGATCCTCGAAAGTGTGGGTGGTGCAATGCTCAGGGAAGAATCGGCGCGAACTTTCCAGATTGTGACCATAACAGGCCAGTCCAGCGTCTTTCAGGCGGTCAGCTACCTGCTGACTGTCGATCAGCCCAAGGGACGCATCCGGTCTTACCTTGCCATCCGCAGCCATTTCACGGATGCGGTCACAGACCTCATCCAGGACGGGGCCTTCGCGCAGGCCTTTCCACGCTGCGACCAAGCCTACGGCGGTCACGTTGTTCTGTTCGGCTTCTTTAGAGGCCTCACTGACAGGTTCTGGATCAATAAAGCCATAGCGCGGAGATTCGGTGGTGTAGGCAGCAGATTGAGAGCAGAACTTGCAGTTTTCGGAACATCCGCCGGCTTTGGCATTGACGATGGAGCAGAGATGGATCTTGTTGCCCTTGAAGTGCTCCCGCAAACGGTTGGCCGCCGACATCAGATCGGTGATGTCCGCCTGATTCTCCAGATGAAACATCCAAAGCGCCTCGTCGCGATCCACCGATCCACCTGCCATGATTCGATCCGCCAAAGCGTGAATCCGATCCCTGTTAGTGACGTCAACCATTGATGCCTTCATGGTTGACAGACTACAGGTAATAGCCACCGAAAAGCAAGCCGTAACAGCGTCTCAAGCCTCAAACACTACTTTACCCATGAGGATGGTTGCTTTGTTACGTCCCTTCAATGGCCATCCATGGAAGGGAGAATTATTCGCCTTGCTGGGAGTATCCATGCGATCATAGATCCATTCCTCTTCCGGGTCGAAAATCGTCACATCACCATCTGCACCAATCGAAAGCGTCCCTTTGTCCAGCTTGACCAGTTTTGCGGGTGCCTCGGTCCAGCGACGAATCAGTTCACTCAGACTCATCATATCCGTGTGATAAAGACGCATCACACCCATCGCCAGTTCCGATTCCAGCCCTGTGATACCAAAAGGTGCGCTGTCAAATTCGACTTCCTTTTCGAAGCCGCAGTGTGGCGCGTGATCCGACCCGAGGATACTCAGAGTTCCGTCCGCAACCCCCTGCAGTACGGCATCGCGGTCGGAGCCTGACCTCAAGGGAGGATTCATCTTGAACAGGGTGTCATAGGACTCCCATTCAGGGCGTTCGAAATCCATCTTGATCACATCCAGCAAATGCTTGCCTTCTTTTTCCCAGAAGGGAGCGCTTCCAGCCAGGGCTGCATCGGTGAGTGTGAAATGATGAGGGCAGGCTTCGCCTGAAATGGGAATGCCTTTGTCTCTGGCCTCTCTGATCAAGTTGACCGCGCCCGCTGAACTCATGTGCTGACAGTGAATATGCGTACCTGTCAACTCAGCCATCTGGATGTTGCGGGCGACAATGATCTCCTCACCCGCCGCAGGCCACCCGGGGAGTCCCAGCACATTGCTCCAGTGACCTTCATTCATGACCCCATTCCCGACCAGGTCGTAGTCCTGACAGTGATCCATCAAGGGAAGGTCAAACATCTTGGCGTATTCACAGGCGCGACGCATCAATTCGTTGCTCTGCACGCAACGCCCGTCATCGGTGATGGCGACCACGCCTGCACCGTGCAGTGAACCGATCGGCGCGAGTTCGTCCCCCTGAATGCCCTTGGTAATAGCCCCAGTCGTGAACACATGGATGGCCGCACTTTTTTCCACTTCATCCTGAATCAGGGCAACCGTCCCAGGTGAATCAATCGAAGGAGTGGTGTTCGGCATGCAAACTACGGTGGTGAAACCACCCAGAGCCGCGGCTTTGGTGCCTGTCTCGATGGTTTCCTTGGCACTTTGACCTGGTTCACGAAGATGCACATGGATATCCACGAGGCCAGGGCAGACAACTTTCCCTCTGGCGTCAATGACCTTGATCTCATCACCAGCCTTTGCCTCGGCCTCGGCACCCAGGGCAGCTATCTTTCCGTTCAGGATCAGCAAGGACTGATGGGCATCAACACCATTGGCGGGATCGATAACACGACCGTTTTGAATCAGTAAACTTTCCATTGTTGAAAAAGATACTCAAGAGGGAATTGACAAGGCAAGCTTCGTCAGTAAACTATGTCCCTCTTAAGCGGGTGTAGCTTAGTGGTAAAGCTCCAGCCTTCCAAGCTGGCTACGAGGGTTCGATTCCCTTCACCCGCTCCATTTATTTCTAGCTAAAAGCACTCCTTGCTAGTCTCCGGTACAAATTCGGAACACAAACCTTCCGTGAGGCTCACCAAAACATGCAAACAATGCTTTCGGAGATAGCAGTCACCAAAGCCCATTGTCGAAAGTGCGTTTTTTCATCGATTGATCGATATCTGGATCATGGAGCCCTGCCTGCCGCGCAGTGTATGAAGTGCAACGTGGAAATCTGATTCCTTTTTTGTTGCACGCCTGTTTCAAACGGCGAAAGGTTCCCATGAGGATGATCTTGCTTTCAATGGATCTTTTGAAACAATACACACTCGTATCCGTAGACCAGCGACTTATTCTTCCATGTGACTTGATTCGACCACCATGGTTCAAGAAACCTCAGGTGGGTGTTCGATCCGTGGAGTTGTGGGGGCTTGTTTGAGTCATGATTTAAAATAAATATTGCTTATGTTTTCATCTCGCTATTCACGGTCGTATCGGACTTTTCTTGTCCTTTTCATGGTGGTTCTGTTTCAAGTCGATCACTCTGGTCACGCTCAAGCACCTGGCCCCTTGTTTGTGGAGGGATACAACGGGAAGATCAGTTATGTGCCTGGGGAAACTTTGAACCTGCACGTGTCCACGTCAACCTCGGCATCGCCTTCAAGGAGAAGCCCGATGCCCTCAAGCTCGAAGCCCATTTCAAATACCCCGACGCCGAAACCAAAGACCAATCGCAGGTCGAGTTCTTCGTGGACAAACTGTTGAAGAAATAACGCACCAATGAAACGAATTACGATCATCACCCTGTCCATTCTGTTGTTTTGTGCGACGAAATCGCATGCAAATGTAAGGGCTAAACAAAGGCCCAACGTATTGTTCATCGCCATCGATGATCTGAATGACTGGACGGACACCCTTAAGGGGAACCCTCAGGCCAGGACGCCACACATGGATAAGCTGGCGAGGAAGGGCATGTTGTTTGCGAATGCCCATTGCGCGGCGCCCGCTTGTGGTCCTTCACGGTCTGCCATCATGAGCGGGATCAGGCCGTCGACTTCAGGCAATTATGTAAACAAGAATTCGTTTACGAGAAATCCGATCCTCAATCATTCGGTTCTGTTGCCCGAGTTTTTCCAACAGAACGGCTACTACGTCGCCGGCGTTGGGAAACTCTTTCACGGTGGTCATTTCCAGAGAGAAGTCAAAGGGCGTGGCTTCGATGATTATTTCCCGAGTAAAACGCAGGACCTTCCTTCCTTCCAAGGCCTGAAGTTTGCCTTCAAATTGCCCATGAACGGGTGGGCAAGGCAGGCGGATTGGGGACCATTCCTCCTGGGTGTAACGGTCGACGACCACCCCGATGGCATCACCGCCAACTGGGCGACCAAGAAACTGCGTGATGAAGAACTGCAGGAGCCCTTCTTTCTGGGAGCCGGTATCTTCACGCCTCATCTGCCCAACTACGCGCCTCAGGAGTATTTCGATCGATTCCCCCTGGAGGACATCAAGCTTCCGGAAGGTTTCCGGGAAAATGACCTGGATGATGTGCCTGCAGCTCATGCCAAGATGGCCCACAATCCGTGGTTGAAGAAAATCAGGTCCATGAATCAATGGAAGCCTGCGATCCAGGCCTACCTGGCGTGCACCTCCATGGTGGATGACCTCATTGGCCGGATCGTTGGGGCGCTTGAGGATTCCAAATACGCCGACAATACGATTATCGTGCTGTGGAGCGACCACGGCTTCCAGCTTGGCGAAAAAGGACGTTGGGGAAAGTACTCCCTTTGGGAAAGGGCCACACGGGTCAACCTTATTTGGGTGGCGCCAGGCGTAACAAAGCCAGGAACCGTTACCGACAAGCCAGCGAACCTGTTGGACATCTATCCTACCTTGGCCTCATTGACCGGGATCAAACCGCCGCAAGGACAGTTGGAAGGCAACGACCTCTCTGTGTTGATGAAGAATCCGGACGCGGCATGGGATGATGCGACAGTAACCACTTTTGGATACAAGAACTACGGGATTCGATCCAAACGCTACCGTTACATCGTCTACGAAGACGGAACGGAAGAATTGTACGATCACACGAAGGACAAGTGGGAGTGGACAAACCTCGCGGGTGACTCTGATTACACGAATATCAAGTCGATTATGCGCGAGGAGATTCCTGCTCACCATGAACCTATGGGCGCTATCGAAGCCTTTTTTGAGTCCAGGAAACGAAAGTAATTTAAAAAACATGCAAAACTCCAGAAAACCCAGAGGTGGCCTAAACCGTCGTGATATTGTCAAAGGCGTTACTCTGGCAGGTCTTGGCCTTGCCGCCGGAGGGCTTAGTCCTTCGAGCGTTTTTGCTCAAGCGCATGTATCCAAAAAAGGAAAACATAATCTAATTCAGCTTGAGAACGCCAAGCCCGGCACACGCGATTGGATGCTCACCAAGACACGTCAACTCCCCGGGAAAATTAATAAAATCCTTAACAACGGACGCTGCCCATGGATTGAAGGCTACTGCTCCGCGAACAGCATACGCGCTGGCGAAACGTTGAAGGTTATGGTCAGCACAAATCCGGCGTCCTCGTTCAAGCTGGAGATTTTTCGCACCGGTTATTACAACGGCAATGGGGGACGGCTCATGCGCACGTTCGACGATCTCGAAGGCATCGCGCAGCCCGGGCCTTCCGTCGGCGACAACTATGTTCACGAATGTAATTGGGAACCGAGTGTGGAATTCGAGATTCCCAAGGATTGGTTGAGCGGCGTATACCTGGGAAAGTTGACTGAAGAGACCAGCGGGATTCAGAGCTACGTCATCTTCATCGTGCGCGATGATCGTCCTTGCGATCTCCTGTTTCAATGTAGCGATCTTACATGGAGCGCCTACAACCGGTGGCCAGCTGATTTCTCTATTTATACTCCGCATGAAGGGATGACCAGTACCAGCGTGCCCAGTGGTTCGGTGAGCTTCGATCGACCCTACGGCTTGTTCACCCACCCCGTCAACAAGCACAAGACCTCTGGTGGCTCCGGCGAATTCCTGCCTTGGGAATTCCCATTGTCCTTTTGGCTGGAGCAGCACGGCTACGATGTTTCCTACATTTCCAATATAGACACCCACGCCGACCCGGCCGGTTTGCTGCGCGCGAAAGGATTCATCTCTGTGGGGCACGATGAGTACTGGTCGCTGGAGATGTACGACAATGTTCTCAAAGCGCGCGATGAAGGCGTAAGCCTAGCGTTTTTGAGCGCCAACGCGGTCCTCTGTGTCGTGCCGCTGCTGCCTTCTTCTGACGATACGCCCAACCGTATCATACGCAGGGAAGGTTGGTTTTTCGGGGAGCCCTCTGAGGCTGATAAAGAGCGCGCAAAAAGGAGAGCGAACTCTCGAGATGACTTTAATCCTGTCATGGGGCCGGCGGGTAACCAATTGATGGGTGCGCAAACGACGCCTCCGGTCATGGGAGCAGGCGATTGGACCTGCGCGATGCCGGAGCATTGGCTCTTTGAGGGGACCGGGTTGAAAAAAGGGGATTCGATCAAGGGCATCGTGGGCTGGGAGTGGCATGGCGCTCCTGCGAAGGATCTGCCCGGTTTCCAAATCGTTGCGGAAGGCGAAACCTCGATGAACGGCAAAAATCCAGGTCACTACACCGCCACGATCTACGACGGCGCCAAAGGTAACATTGTATTCAACGCCTCTACCATCTGGTGGGCCAACGGTTTGTCCAGCCCTCCGGGACATGCCACGCCCGTAAGGCACGGAGTGTCGCAACAAGGGGTAGATAAACGCGTCCAGCAAATCACCCATAACCTTTTTCAACGCATGATCAAATCAAGCAAATAAGCCTAGGAATAATATGAACGAATCCCAAGAGCCCCAACGCGGCATCCATCGTCGCGATCTCATCAAAGGCATTACTGCCGCAAGTCTTGGCCTTGCCGCTGGCTCAATAGGTGTTCCTGATTCGGTCGGGCAATCGAGCGTATCCAGTTTGCCGCGACGAAATCTGATTCAGATTGAAAATGCCAAACCAGGCACGCCCGACTGGCAGCTGACTAAAACTCGCCAGCTCCCCGGAAAGATAAACAAAATTCTCAACAACGGGCGCTGCCCATGGATTGAAGGCTACTGTTCCGCCAATAGCGTGCGTGCGGGTGAGAAGCTGCGCGTCATGGTCAGCACGAATCCCGTCTCCGATTTTAAGTTGGAGATTTTCCGTACTGGTTATTACAACGGTGATGGTGCGCGGCTGATGAAACGTTTCGACTCCCTCAAGGGCAAGACTCAGATAGACCCGCCGGTGGCCGAAAACTATGTGCGGGACTGCAATTGGGATCCGTCCGTGGAATTCGAGATCCCCGAGGATTGGCTGAGCGGCGTCTACCTGGGAAAGCTGACCGCGGAGAAGGAGAACGTTCAGAGCTACGTCATCTTCATCGTGCGCGATGACCGCCCCTGCGATTTCCTGTTTCAATGCAGCGAACTGACGTGGAGCGCCTACAATCGTTGGCCCGCTGACTACTCGATTTATACCGATCATCCAGGCTTCGATTCCAAGGGTGTCCCCAGTGGAACGGTGAGTTTCAACCGTCCCTACGGCTTGTTTACCCATCCTGTGAACAAGCACAAGACTTCCGGCGGTTCCGGCGAATACCTGCCCTGGGAATTCCCGCTTTCGTATTGGATGGAGCAACACGGATACGATGTGTCTTACATTTCCAATATCGATACCCACGCTGATCCGAAGGGATTGCTGCGGACCAAAGGATTCATCTCGGTGGGGCATGACGAGTATTGGTCCGTGGAGATGTACGATAATGTCAGTAAGGCGCGTGACGCAGGTGTGAACTTGGCTTTTTTCGGTGGCAATTCCGTTCTCTGCGTTGTTCCAATGCTGCCTTCCAGCGATGGAACGCCCAACCGCGCTGTACGGCGCGAAGGTTGGTTTCTGCCCATGCCTGAAAAAATTCCGGAAGCCAAAAAAAGGCAGATGCAAAACCAGGAAGGCTTTGAATTCAATATGGGCCCCGATGGCGCTCAGCTCATGGGAGGACGACTGGACCATCAACAACCTAGCGGGCGCGGGTTGGGCGCGGGCGATTGGACCTGCGTGATGCCCGAGCATTGGCTCTTCGAGGGGACTGGAATGAAAAAGGGGGATTCCATCAATGGCCTCTTGGGCTGGGAGTGGCATGGAGCTCCGGCCATGAACCTGCCGGGGATGAATATCGTCGCGGAAGGAGATGCCACGATTAAGGGTAAAAAGGTGGGGCGTTATTCCTCGACTCTCTACGACGGTCCTAAGGGCAATGTCGTCTTTAATGCGGCTACGATTTGGTGGGCCAATGGCTTATCCAGCCCACCGGGTCACAAAAATCCGACAAGGCATGGAGTAACGCAACAAGGCCCTGACGGCCGCGTCCAACAAATCACTCAAAACCTATTTCAACGCATGCTGGAGGCATGACCTGACTCTTCATCGCCAAACCGAGGAGAGAAATCCGAGCATGATCAAGATTATGAGCGAGATAAAGATTAAGAAGATCTGAAGACGGCAGGATAATTGGTTCTTGGAAAGCAGAAGGTGAACTCCTAATTCTCGAAGGAACAACAGAAAAGAAGTCAGAAGCAATAAGCCAAATTAGATTTTGAAGACAAAAATATTCCAACGGTTTTCAATTGCCGAGAATGTGGTGCAGAGGTCACAACGACTAAAATATGTAAGAATTGTCATGCAAAATTTCCAGCAATAGATTCTACGTCTTATAAAAAATTACGAAAAGCTAAAGTCATGTTTGTTGCGGGACTTACTATCATTGTAATTACGATTGTTATTAAATTGTTAGAAAAATGAAACACCTCCTGCTCACAACAATCGCAGCCGTGGTGCTTGTGGGGTGTGGTGAGTCGCAGCAGTCGGCTCCACAATTTTTTATAGTGTTATAATGAGTTTTAGGTGTGACAATGGACAGCTGATGTGTCAGAGGCACTGTAGGATTGTTCTATTGGTGATGTGGATCGCGCTGCATGCGCCCTTGCAGCTCAGCGCCGCGACGGATGAGGGTTTTACGCCACTCTTCAATGGGAGAAACCTGCAGGGGTGGGTGGCCGTGGAACCGGCCGACGCATTCATCGTCAGGGATTCTGCCATTTTCTCGACCGGAGCTGGCCCCTATCCTTCATGGCTGCGCAGTGAGCGGGAATACGAGAACTTTGTGCTCCGCTTTGAGTATCAGACCGAAGGCTGGTATGAGGGTGGTGTTCTCCTGCATGCCCCATTGGATGGACCCGGCTCGAAGCTGGGATTCAAGATCCATCTGCGGCATGATCAAAAGGCCTACGGCCATCGCTCGCCGGGGGCCATTTATGATGCGGCGGCTCCCCTCAGCATTGCCAATCTTCCGTCCGGGCAGTGGAACTACTGTGAGATCAAATGCGATTGGCCTCATCTGCGCGTGACGCTCAATAACGAGCTGATTCATGACATTTCGATGGACACCGACGCTGCCTTCAGGCACAGACTGCGTCGGGGCTTTATTGGCATCCAGAACATTGGCTGCCGCGCGTCGTTCAGGAATATACAAATCCGTGAGCTGCCCGATCAGGAAAAATTCTGGCAACCGCTATTCCGATCTGGGATGGGCGGTATGCATGAACAGGGGCACTCCGATTGGCGCATCGAAGACGAGGTGCTCACGGGTCAGGGCAAGGATGGCGCCGCGATGACTCGGGCTGAATTCTCCAGCCCCTTTGAGCTCCAGGTCTGGGTCAAGACCATCGTGAACGGAAATGGCGGGGTGCTCTTCAATGGCGGCCCTGGTCGGGTAGAGGTTCAGTGCTTCAATGCTCCCGACAGTACCAATCCCACCGGGAGCTTCTATGGAATAGCACCTGCAGAGCGCGTGCTCAGTCGTGATCAGGAGTGGTTTTTGCTGCAGATCTTCAATCGCGGGTCCACTGCGGAGGTGCTGGTGAACGGTGAAACGGTCTCCCATGCCCGCGATCTCAAACCTCCTTACCGAGGCAGTATTGGTTTTCAACATCATACGCCTGGGGGCTCCATACAGTATCGTGCCGCGCGACTCAGGGCAATTGAATGATGCTGGATGCCCACTGGTCATGACGAGCCCTCAGTCGCCGTCAAACTTCTTATTGCCAAAGGTGCGGATGTGAATGCGAAGGATGTTAAAGGTGGAACGCCGCTAGATTCGACCATTCTATATGACCAAGCCCAAATAGCCGAACTCCTCTGCAAACACGGCGGCAAGACAGGTGCAGAATTGAAAGCTGAAGGGAAATGAATGACTCACTCACGCATTCACTGGAACTTTGTGAGATTCATTGAAAAAAGGGAGGAGTAGTGGGATTTGGATTGTCTCAGACGGTTAATCATTAAACTTTACAGCGTGCAGAGGTTTCTATTCCCTTCACCCTCTCCACTTCTCCACCCTTCAGTCAGGACGGTTTACCGATGCGATAGAGCAGTGGGGATTCTGATTCTCACAACGGATTCAATGGGCTTTATCTGATTTTCGACGCTCCAACTCGGCACTTTGATTTCTGTGCTTTATTTGCTCCTGCCCACTACCGTTTTTCTTTGTAGGTCGCAGTTACTGAGGTCACATAATCAAGTCTCGTCACAAACGTTGTGGGCGAATAAATATCACCGATATACTCTGAACTATGATACCATTGGTCAACCCCTTCAAAATACTGAGGCTCAGTATTGCCAACCCATCGATCAAAAACCATTCCTTCAGCAGGTGGGTCAGCAACAATAATAATTGGTTTGCCAAACTCGTAGTATCGTCCGCTACCGCTACCACGTGTCACCCTCAACTTTCTAAGCCCGTCTATTCTCAAAGAATCAATTTCAATGAAGTAAATCTCAGTTGGATTCACGCTACTTAATGACAAACGCACATCGGAAAGAACGGTACCTCCATCTTTAAGTTCCACTTTCTCCAACAAATACTCCTTGTATTTACCCACACCTATTTGCTCATGAATCGATATCTGAGCGCCATCCGCACGCAACTGCCCGACGTTAAGGTTGACGGTGTCTTGAGGTTGCCTCGTCCCAAGCCCCAATCTCACATTGTAAAGCCCCGCAGGCAAAGCGATGCCCCATGAAACACTGCTACGTTCGGTTTCGAACACATTGCAGGTTGCCAAGAGCAAGTTGGATTGAGTGTCATCCATTGAGCCCGCCATATTGTATCCTTCAAGCCAACCATAGGTATATCCATTCAACTTCTTGCCATACGGAGCGCCCCCGTCGACCTGGTATCCAGCAGGTGCATAAAATCCTTCCAGGGGGCCAAATGAGATCCGTATCGGTTTACGGTATAGCTCCACTGGGTTGGCCTCGCTTGCAAATACTGGTCTCAGGGTGAGATCTCGATCTGTTTTGATTGTCAGTATGCGTTCTTCACTCTCTACGTCCCCAATCCAACTATGAAAGCGATAGCCCTTTTTAGGAATCGCCTTAGCCTTCACCTGAATACCGTCGGCGTAGAGCCCGCCCTCGGGGTCGAGTTCAGCGTGTCCGTTTGGCACATCCTTTTCGATTTTCAGTTCCACCTTTCTCATGCCGACGAAAACAGGAATGTGCTCCTGGCTGACATTGCCCGAATTATCCTTAGCCTTGAGAAGAATCTCGTGAAAACCGGGGGACACGTTGTTCAATGTCGCTGTGATGCTATGGGAATCTTCTAGCCTCTTGATTTTTCGCCGGTCCAGATACAATTCCATTTCAGATATTGAACCACCGTTGTAGTCGTTTACATAAGCCTCAACTTCAATCACCGCTTCGTTTGTAGTGATGAATATTTGGTTTCTTTGGGGCCTTACGAAGTTTACGAGAGGGCGCGTGTCATAGTAATCAAGGGAAAGACTATTCAGATAATCTTCCAGGTTGGTATATCCGTCATTGTTAATGTCTTCAATTCCGTCCCGGGAATCATTGGGATTCAATCCATTGGCAAGCTCCCATTCATCAGGCATTCCATCATCGTCCTTATCAACAGAGGCCGGTAGGGACTTGAGTTCAGGCCACCCACCGACTGCTGCTTGCGTATCAATAAAGCCATCTGTGCTGCCGTTACCTCCATCAGGGAAACGCACTGTTCCGCTGGCGACATCATGCAGGATTCTCTGATCGACCAAGTCTCGCTTCACACTGGCCCCAGCAAACTGCAGTACTTTTTGGTAGGCTTCTTCGGCAGAATGGGTCGTCACCATACCTGCCTCTAACGGACTATTCAGTCGGAGCATTTGTTTGTCCCCTTCTGACATGTGTTTCCACTTTGAATCGAACTGGACACCGAATCTCCAGTTATCCTTTGTTGCTCTTTCAGACCCGATAAGTTTGTTGCCAGCGATGTAAAACTTTCCCCAAACATTGTAAAGCGGATCCCAAGTCTCGACCCGATTCCAGATCGCAATAATCCTCTCTTGGTTCTTCAAGGTCGCCGGCCCTGGTTTATAATAATTATTCACCATATTGACGTTCATGCCTTCGCCCCCATAGCAACTGTTGCCCTGCCAGTTATAGATGACATTGTTCCTGAGATCGACGAGATCTGATAGCGCGTAAGAAGACACATATTCCCCTAACCTTGGGTTTCTGCTGTCATGATGGGCCAATAGGTTATGGTGAAATGAGGCATTCTTGCCCCCCCAGACTCCGCCAAAGCCATGTTTACCGCCTTTATGTAAAGAGTTTCGCAGGCTCTCGGCGATCAAACACCACTGCATGGTGAAGTTCTCGTTCGCATAGAAAGAGGCGCATTCATCGGTAGACCAACTCGCAGAACAATGATCAATGATGACGTTCCGGTTCTTTTGGCCACCAATTGCATCACCCTGCTGTCGTGCTTCATCTCCCATGCGAAAACGGAGGTAGCGAATAATGACTTCTTCACAGGCATCAAGGAAGACCTCGTAGTTCTTGAGGCAGATCCCATCTCCGGGAGCGGTTTGCCCCGCAATCGTAAGATAACCGTTTTGTATTCTCAGTCGGCTTTTCAATTCAATCGTGCCTGACACATCAAAAATGATAATGCGCGGTCCTTCCGCTTCAACGGCAGCACGCAGGCTTCCTTCCCCACTGTCTTTCAGGTTGCGTACTTTAATCACTCGTCCGCCGCGTCCTCCCACCGTGTGCATGCCATGACCTTCAGCTCCGGGAAAAGCAGGGATCTCTCTGGACTTCGTGTCAAAGGAACAAAGAAATATGGCAATGAGAATAAAACTGTATTTAATGTTCGAAATCATAAAAAAACTCCAACCTAAAATTCGAAAGTTACCCTGTCCACTTCTTGTGTGGTCCTTAAATGAGATGAGGCATTACCTCAAACCAGATTCACCAACAATGCATGATCCAATCAAATTTCTCATGCATTGTTGGTAACCCTCACTCAAACACTTGATCAAAAATGATGTGCCCGAAGAATGAAATAAATTTTTCTGCCACTGGCGGAACACAATTTAATTTTGCCATTCCGCTGCACTCGCATAGCCTTTCCTTAATGATTCTTTCATTTCTTACTATGAATGTCTGGAGACTAAATTGTGGGTGACTTTAATCTCCCTATCCTACTTATCGAAATACTCACGTTGAATGGTTGCCGACCAACCTTTGCCGGATGAATTTCCCCATCCTGCCAGCGCTTCAAAACTAAAAACATCAGCATGATGAAACAATAGATTCTTGGATTTGGATGCGATGATGTTAATATGTCAACGAGTAAGCCGCAAAAAACTGACTTTCAAATTTCAGGGAGGTGGCTTCCGATCGACCGATGTTTTCGGTCATCTGATTCAGGCGAAGGGAAATAAAAAGATGAAAAGATCCATCTGTTGCGTGATGATGTTGTGTTTGTGGGGGCTTTCGATCCCTGTGGTGTTGGCTGAGAATCCGACGATCACAGAGGTTCAACGGGAGTTTTTTGAAACGAAGATCCGACCTGTGTTGGCCGACCAATGCATCGAATGCCATAATTCGATCGACAAGAAAAAGGCTGGGCTTGCCCTCGACTGGAGTCAACCGTTAAGGCAAGGGGCGGATTCGGGGAAGGTGATTATACCCGGCGATCCCGATAACAGTTTATTGATTCAGTCCATCCGCCATCAGGCGGGGGTAGAGAGTATGCCTGACAAAAGGCCCAAGTTGGTCGACAGTGTCATCGCTGATTTCACAAAGTGGGTGCGCATGGGGGCTCAAGATCCACGTCACACACAGCCCACCGCTACCGCTCTGAAAAAAGCGGTGCGCAGCTGGGAGGAGGTGCGGGACGAGCGTAAAAAATGGTGGTCGTTCCAATCGATAACAAACCCTGAGCCGCCGAAAGTGAATAACGCTGATTGGCGCCAAAATCCCATTGATGCCTTTGTGTATGATAGCCTGGAAGAGCAGCAACTGACACCCGGAGATCTTGCCGATCCACACACTTTGCTGCGCCGAGTGTCGCTGGTGTTGACGGGCCTACCGCCGTCCACTGACGATGTGACAGCGTTTGCGTCAAGCAAAGATCCGAAGCGCTATGAAAGATACGTCGACACATTGCTGGCCAGTAAGGCTTATGCGGAACGTTGGGCCCGACACTGGATGGACTGGTATCGCTATAGCGAAAGTCATGGCAGTGAGGGCGACCCTCACATCGCATTTGCACAGCAGTATCGTGATTATTTGATCAGGGCTCTGCAACAGGATGTGCCTTATGATCAGATGATGATCGAGCATCTGGCCGGCGATTTGTTGCCGACCCCCCGAATCAATGAAGAAACTCATGTCAATGAATCGGCCATTGGCCCGGCGCATCTGCGTATGAATCCTTTTGGTTATGGAGTGGTGGATGCCTATCAGGAATTGGTGACTTTCACTGACAATCAGGTGGACGTGGTGAGTAAGGCCACCATGGCCCTCACGGTGTCATGCGCCCGTTGCCACAATCACAAATTTGACCCCGTCAGTCAGCAGGATTACACGCGCTTTTATGGTGTGATGATCAGTAATCGCCCCACCACGATTGTGGTGGATAGCCAGGAAAAACAACGCCGCCATCAAGAGGCCATCAAACAACTGAAACCTCAAATAAAAAAAGCTTTTGCCACCTACTGGCTGTCTCAAATCGAATCACTTGAAGACAGGCTGCAAAAGGTGGAATTAAAGGAACGGGATGACAGTGATGCGCTGAGCCCATGGCTTCAAATGAAAGAGCAAGGGTCGGAAGCGTTCGAATCTTATTGGGAGGGATTACAGGGGCATGTGGGACGAGTGGAGGCGCACAACAAGAAAGTGAAGGAAAAAGCCGCCGCATACTATGATTTGCGTGATCCCAAAGTGGCCGCCATGTTTTTTAAAACAGGGAATGGCTCACACCTATCCACACAGCCTGCGGGCTCTTTTGCTTTGAAGGGGGAAGGGGAGAACGTGTTCCAAGGCGTGTACCCTGCCGGTGTATACAGTCATCTCATCAGCGACAAACATGCGGCGGTGATGGGGTCGCCTCGTATGACGGTGTCAGGCAACAATCTCTGGGTACGCGCCGCCGGTCATCAAGCCAAAAGGCGTTATGCGGTCAGGCATTACCCTTTTGGGGGCTTGTTGCATGATGATCATCGCCTCAATCAAACTTTGCCCGTGTGGCAGAGTTCGAGGAAGATGGCTATCTGGCAGAGTGAAAAAATTCATTATGAATTTCGCACCGCTCGCGACGTGATCAGCGGACCGGGGGACGAGCGTAGTTGGTGGGGAGTGAGCGAGATTTTGATGAGTCCAGAAGCTCCGCAGAGAAGAGGAGCCCCACTGAGTTTGTGGGTGGCCACGCCGCCTGTAGACAAATCGTCTTTGTTGAAAGCGTATCAAACAACCACACAAAACATACTGAACAAATGGATGGACGGCATCATCAGCGATGATGAGGCGGCGTTTATGGGGCAGATGCTGCAAGGTAACGTATTGAACCACAATATGAAACAATTACCCGAAAATGTTGTGGCACTGGTGCAGCAATATCGCAGGCTTGAAAATGATATCCCCGCACCCACCCGCGCCCCGGGAGTGTATGAGTCGGATCCGGTGGATGCCCCCTTTCTGGATCGTGGCGACCATCAAAGTGAAGGTAGGGCGGTGCCCCGGCAATTCTTGGAAATGTTTGGGAACAAACCTTACAGCAAAACAAACAGCGGGCGGCTGGAGCTGGCGCAGGATATTGTGGCTGACAACAATCCTCTGACACGACGTGTCCTGGTGAACCGTTTGTGGAATTATGTGTTTGGCGCCGGCCTGGTGGCTACCACCGATAACTTTGGACGCATGGGGGGGCAACCCTCGCACCCCGAACTGCTGGATTTTCTGGCCAGTGATTTCAAGGAGAATGGCTGGTCGTTAAAGAAAAGTCTCAAGTTGATGGTAACCAGTCGTGCATTCAAATTGAGCAGTCAGATCTCGGCAGCCGCCAGAGAGCTTGATCCTGTCAACAAGTACTTGTCTTTTCACACACCACGTCGCCTGGATGCGGAGTCTATTTATGATAGCCTGCATTTTGTAGCGGGGCAGAAGAAGCGTGCGATATACGAAAGCGTGATCCGTAACCGCTTGCACCCCTTCCTGACCGCTTTCAACTACCCGGTGCCTTTGTCAACGGTGAGTCGGCGACCGAGCAACAACGTGCCGGCTCAGGCTTTGAGTCTGATGAATGGGTTGGCAGAGGATTTGTCTGGGAATCTGTTGAGCCGAGTGAATGTGAAACGTGACGTGGATGTGGTGTTGCGTGAGTTGTTTTTGAGGTTTTATGCCCGTGAGATCACGGCAAGCGACCGCACCCTGTGCCAGAATTTTTTAGGAGAAAACCCTGACGCCGAAGACTGGCGTCGATTGATTGCCACATTGTTCAATTCAAAGGAGCTAATATATGTTTACTGATACTTTTTGTCGTCGACGCTTCATGCAGCTGGGGTTTGGCAGCCTTGGAGGGCTCGCTCTGAGTCAATTAAGTGCGTCGCAGGGTAAGCCCTGCCATCATCAACCGAAAGCACGCTCGGTGATATTGTGTTACATGTCTGGCGGGGTGAGCCACGTGGACAGTTTTGACCCCAAGCCTCTTTTGAAAGATATGCATGGCAAAGACATGCCCGTGGACATACTGCGCACGCAGTTTGATAACAACGGCAAGATCATGCAATCGCCCTGGAAAGCAAAAAAATATGGTCAATCTGGATTGGAGATGACCAACCTCTTCCCGCACATTGCCGACTGTGCCGATGACATCGCTCTGGTGCGCAGTATGACGGCAGATTTTTCAGAACATGCCCAGGGGAACTTTTACATGCATACAGGTTTTCCCTTCCTGGGGGTGCCGTCGGCGGGGGCATGGGTAAATTACGGTTTGGGCAGCGTGAATCAAAACCTCCCCGGTTACGTGGTTCTCAACAACAAAACCGGGATTCCCCACGGGGGCAAATCGATTTTCGGTAGTGGTTTTCTGCCTGCCACCAACGGTGCCTCGTTTTTTGACCTGGATCAGGAAGAAGTGGTCAGTCGTGTGCAGCCACGTCGCCCATTGAAAGAGCAGCGTGCGAGCCTGGGGTTTTTGAAACAGCTGGATGGCGCTTTTGCCAAGCGCTCGGCTGCAGAAGGGGATGTGCAGTCGGCTGTGAAAAATTATGAGACAGCCTTCCGCATGCAAACGGCGGTACCTGAATTGATGGACCTCGACAAAGAACCGGACCATCTCAAACGAGCTTATGGCTTCGAGCATGAAGACCCGCTGGTGGCTCGTTATGGGCATCAGTGCATGGTGGCCCGTCGCCTGGTGGAACAGGGAGTGCGCTTTGTCGAGTTGTCTTGCTCCAATTTCAAAGGAGATGGGCAACGGGCCAACCCCTGGGATCAACACGGCAACCTACCCCATGGTCACAAGGAAATGGCCCGTCAGGTCGACCAGCCCATTGCGGCCCTCATCAACGATCTCAAACAGCGTGGCTTGCTGGAGAGTACCTTGATTATTTTTACCGGCGAGTTTGGTCGTACTCCCTTTTCACAGG
>Ga0315331_10001343_pt1 | contig 18323 bp, 19 predicted proteins | sample M160m34915metaG_FD_203456 | JGI IMG/M metagenome (GOLD analysis project Ga0315331, IMG submission 203456) | Ammonia-oxidizing marine archaeal communities from Monterey Bay, California, United States - M1 60m 34915 | ecosystem: Environmental > Aquatic > Marine > Intertidal zone | place: USA...
TCGGTCATGGAAGCTCCCCTCGTCTTCGAGGCTACAGGGCTATGAACAGGGCATGTTCGGGTTGCGCATGCCGGTGAACCAACCCCCGTCGGCGACGAACTCGGAGCCCGTGGAGTAGCTCGCCTCGTCGGTCGCGAGGAAGAGAATCACCTGCGCCACCTCTTCTGGCTGCCCGACGCGAGGAATGGGGAAGCGCGAATAGGTGGCCTGGTTGAGCTCCTCGACAGACATTCGGTCGGAGCCTCCCATGCTGGTGTACATCCCGCCTGGGTGGACGCTATTGACTCGGATCCCGTACTGACCCAACTCGATCGCGGCGTTCTTTGTCAGGCCGCGTACCGCCCACTTGGTCGAGGAGTAGGCGGAGAGCCCGGCGGCGGAGTGCAGCCCATCGATCGAGGATACGTTGATGATCGACCCCGATCCCGCGGCCTTCATGGGCTCGACGACGGAGCGGATCCCGAGGAAAGTGCCGAACTGGTTGATCTTGAAGACACGCATGTAGTCTTCATCGGTCGTATCCGTGAGCGCGGCCATGTGCACGACGGCCGCGTTGTTGACCAGCACGTTCAGTGGACCGAAGCCTTGCGCACGTGCGATCGCGGCGTTCCAGTCCGACGGCTCCGTCACGTCCATTGGCAGGAAGGCGACGTCTTCTCCCAGCTCTGCGGCGAGGGCCTCGCCTTCTTCCCGAAGGACATCTCCGAATACGATTCTCGCCCCGGCCTCTGCCATGAGGCGGACCGTTGCGGCGCCGAGACCTCGTGCGCCGCCAGTGATAAGGGCAACCTTCCCTTCGAGTCGGTTCATTTTGTACTCCTCTGACCCAGTAGGCAGGGCAGACTAGGCCTTTGATCGAGGGAACTCCATTCCGCAATTCTACGCCCCGGCTTAGCGGACATCGCGCGCGCGTGACATGCTCTCGGGATGAATACGCGTGAGCCTGGCGGTGGGGACGGTCCGGATACGCAGCTCCTCATCGAGATCGCACAGATGCGGATGCCGTTTGGCCGTTATAAGGGCACGTGTCTGTTGGACCTGCCGGAGCCCTACCTCGTGTGGTTCGCGAAACGGGGCTTCCCAGGGGGGCGTATGGGCGCACGGCTCGCGACGCTCTACGAGATCAAGCTCAACGGACTCGAGGCGTTGCTCGCTCCGCTGCGGGACAAGCGGGACCCTCGCTACCGCGATCGGGACCCTCGCACCTTCCGTGAGGGAGACCGAGACTGACGGGACACCCCTCCGCTCACGAGACGGCCGGGAGGAGCGGCGTCCCGGAGGCCTCCAGGGTCTCCGCTGCACGCCGCATCGTCGTCAGGTGCCCTTTGGCCTCGAGCTCACCGCCGAGGGTCCGGATACAGAGGTGCGTGAGGCCTGCCCGCCGCCACCCTGCAACGCGGTCTTGCCACTCGGCTTCGCGAGGCCCTACGACCGCGACCCCTGCCTCGGCCCCGATCTCGTTCGGGTCACGGCCGGCCCGGCGCGCGTGGGTATGGATCTCGTCGCGGATCCCGGGGTAGCGCTCGGGGTCACACAGCACGAACCAACCATCGGCGAGCTTGCCAATCCTGCGCAGAATTCGGGGGCCCGGGCGCGGGTTTGCCCCGATCCAGAGGGGGATCGGTCGTTGGACCGGCAAGGGGTCGATCCCGATGCCGTCGAGGCGCCCTGAGGTCGTCTCCATCGTGATCTCCTCCTTCGTCCAGAGTCGTTTCAAGAGCGCGATCTGCTCCTCGCACCGGGTGCCGCGTGTCGCGAAGTCTTCCCCCATCGCCGCGTACTCTTCTCGGCTCCCCCCGACGCCCACCGCCATTCGCAGCCGTCCCTTGGATAGGACGTCGATCTCCGCGGCTTGCTTGGCGACGAGGGCTGTCTGCCGGGAGGGCAGCACGATGACCGAAGGGACCAACTCGACCCGCTGCGTGACCGCCGCGATGAAGGCGAGCAAGGTCATCGGCTCGTGCAGGTGTCCGCTACGCGGTCGAATGACCTGGTCGGGGACCCGGAGGTGCGTGAAACCCAGCTCGTCGGCGGTCTGCGCAAAAGCAGTAATCGCCTCAATGTCGTCCTTGAGCTCGCGCACCGGGAGTGAAATTCCAATCCTCATGCACCTCTCCTTTCAAGCGGTTCAGGCCGAGAGCCTAACTGGATATGGGTGTGTCGCCCGCTCGAGCGTCCTCGTTCGTTGCGCGTCGCCTTCGGGCGATGAGCGCCGTCTGGTGCCGAGGGCCTACTGGATCTAGTCTTCGGGTCATGCTGACGATCCACCACTCTCCGTTCTCCCGCTCGATGCGGGTCGTGTGGCTGTGCGAAGAGATCGGCCTCGACTATCGGCTCGAGACCGTCGAGATGTTCAGCGACGCGATGAAACGGCCAGCGTATCTAGCGATTAATCCGCTCGGCAAGGTCCCCGCGATCGACGACGATGGGTTCTTACTCTGGGAGACCGGAGCGATCCTCCAGTATCTCGACGCAAAATATGGTGGCGGGTCTCTCGTCCCGCCCCTGAAGAGCGCCGCCGGCGCTCTCGCGGCGCAGTGGATGGGCTATGGGGAAAACCCGCTGACGGTGATCATGGGTGAGATCGCGGCGCACGGTGGACCGATGCCGGAGAAGTGGCGGGTTCCCGCGCTAGTGGATCGCGGCCGCGATGTCGCGCCGTCTCTCGTCAGCGTGATCGAGGATGCGCTTGGTGACCAGCCGTGGATCCTGCCGGATGGCTTCAGCGCCGCGGACATCATGCTGGTCTTCGGTCTCAACATCGCAGCGCACCTCGGATTCGTCACGGATGAGACGCCCCGCGTGCGGTCATACTGTGAGCGTGCTGCTTCTCGACCGGCGTTTCAGAGGGCAGCCGCCGTTTGACCGCAGAGGGGCGGCGGACGACCGGCTCCACCGAGGAATCGGCCCCCGCGCCTCCTCCCCGTTGATACGATGCGGTCAGGAGGCGATGACGATGCCCAACGATTCGCGGTACGTGGTGATCTCTGCCGATGGTCACGCCGGCGCAGACCTGCGTGACTATCGAGCCTACTTGGAATCAGCCCTACACGACGAGTTCGATCGGTGGGTCGGCTCCTACGTCAATCCATTCTCCGATCTCGTGAAGCCCGATGCCGATAGGAACTGGGACAGCGAGGTTCGCCAGCGAGCGATCGAGGCCGATGGTGTCGCGGCCGAAGTCTTGTACCCCAACACCGTCCCTCCGTTCTTTCCGCGTGGTGGTCTGGTCGCGGCGGCGCCGAACGCCGAGGAGTATCCCCTGCGCCTGGCGGGTCTGCGCGCGCACAACCGTTGGCTCGCGGAATGGTGTGCTGCTCTCCCGGGTCGCCGGGCGGGTATCGGGCAGCTGCTCCTCAATGATGTCGATGAGGCGGTCGCGGACGTCGAGTGGATCGCGGAGAACGGCCTCACGGGAGGCGTGCTGTTGCCGGGAATGCCGCCTGGGATCGGAATCGATCCACTGCATTCGCCGCGCTATGACCCGGTCTGGCGTGCTTGTGAGGAGCGGGGCGTCGTCCTCAATGTCCACGGCGGGAGCGGCGCGCCGGACCCCGGTGCGTTCCCGGCGTCACCCGCGATGTTTGTGGTCGAGGCGGCCTTCTTCGCCCACAGGCCGCTCTGGTCGCTCGTCCTTTCGGGCGTCTTCGACCGGTTCCCAGGGCTGAAGCTCGTGTTTGCCGAGGCGGCTTCCGGTTGGGTGCCCGGCACGCTTCAGGCGATGGACCACATTCAGGCGCAGCAGGAGTCGGGCAACATCGGTGTGATGACGATCGACCATCCATTCAAGCTCGAGCGTAAACCGAGTGAGTACTGGCAAACGAACTGCTGGCTCGGCGCGAGCTTCATGACGAGAGACGACGCGGAAGACCGTGCCGCGGTGGGTGTCGAGAAGATCATGTGGGGGAGCGACTTCCCCCATGATGAGGGGACGTATCCGCACTCCCGCGAGGCGCTCGCGCACACCTATGCGGGGATCGACCCGGCGGAGGTCGCCTTGATGCTCGGCGGCAACGCTGCAGACGTGTACGGGTTTGACCTCGACCGGCTGCAGCGAGTCGCAGACCGGATCGGGCCTGAGGTGGGGGCCGTGCATTCGGGTATCGACGAGGTCCCTACGCAGACGACGAGCTTCGCGTTCGAGCCCCGTGCCGTCACGGTCTCGTGACCCCGCGCGGTCTTGGGGCCGTGTGATGGGCCGCGGGTGGCGCGGGCTGCTCGGGACGATCTGCGCATCCGCCGCTCCACCGCGTAGACGACCGCCCCAGCGAGGGCGACGAGGCCGGTCAGCGGGACGGCGGGGGTAGAGGGTGCGGGGACATCGGTGGGATCATTCGGGTCGGACCCTGGTGAACTTCGAATCCATCTGGCGCCGCGTCTGAGTCCGAATCGAACGAGTGTGGGCTCGCCCCCGTGTCGAAGGGGCTGATGTAGTGCCCGCTGTCAGTCTCATAGCCATCGAGTAACTGGACACCGTCTGCGTCGTGGTCGCCCATACCATCGCCGTCGAGGTTCATCGCGAGCAGACGGACCGGACCGCTTTCGGACGCGATGAAATGCGAGGCGCTCGCGCCAGAGGCGAACAACATGGCGACCTTGAGCCCAGCGATGAACGATGAGAGGCGTGACACGACGATTTCGAGATCAGGAGTTTTGTGAGCATGCTTACCTCGTGGTGTCCCCTGACATGTGATTTGCGAGTACGTTCAAAGCAAGCGAGCGGCAAGGTCGGCGTCGGACCCACAGGGGGACGGCAACTTTGGGGCTCCATAAGGGTTGCCTTCGAATCGGAACAACGTGACGGAGTTCTCAGAGGGTTTGGGCACGGCTGGAGAGGGCGCTTCGGCCGGCGCCGCCGGGATAGAGGCCGGCTGGCGGTTACGCGCTATCCGGGTTTTCGTGCCGAAGGCATGCTCTCGCGAGCGCCGCGCTCACGATCGCGGTGATGAAAAACGTTCCGAGTGTCCCGAGGGCGGCGCCCCAGGCCCCGAAGCGTGGGATCAGGAGGACGTAGAGGAGCAGGCTTACCGCGGCCGCAATCCCCTGTACCCATACGACTTGTCGCGTTCGGCCATGCGCGTAGAGCACGATCTCGAAGGTCTGCTGGACGCTTTGGAGTGCGTACGCGCCGGCGATCCACGGCAGCAGTTGCGCGCTGCCCCAGAAATCTTGGCCGAGTAGCCAATGAGCGATGGGGTTCGAAAAGAGGACGAAGAGGCCGACGCCCGCCCCCGAGATGATCACCACGGCGGCGAGCCAGAGCGCGAGCGTCTTTCGCTCCTTGGCGCGGTCCCCCTGCGCGACCGCGTCGTAGAGGACGGGTCGCAGCACGGAGTGAACGAAGGTATTGGCCGCGATGAACGGCTGACTCCCCAGCCCGTAGGCTGCTGCGTAGAGCCCCACGCTCACCGTGCCCTCGAAACCGGCCAGGAAGTAACGGTCGCTCAGGCTCATCGTCCATTGTAGAAGCGCGTACGGGACCAGCGGGAAGGCGTACTGAAGGAAATCCCGCCGGAAGGTCGGCTTCCAGGTGTCCGCGTCCGGCCGCTCCGCGGCCTCGCCGTGCTTGACGACGCGCCTCCGCAAGAGGCCGCTGACCCCGAGGGAGCCTGCGGTGTACCCGAGGAGCACGCTCATGGCCGTTGGTCCCAGCGTGAAGATGGCCAGCGAAGCCGCGAGCGGCCTGGCCCACGCGTCGAGGGCATTTCGAAGCGAGTAGTCACGTTGTCTGCGGGAGGCGTTGAGCAGGCCCAACTCGAAGGTGCGCAGTGCGTCGGCCGCTAGCAGCGTGCACGCGAGTCCGACCGTCAGGAGCGTGGGGTCGGGGTGGCCGAGCGCCTGCCACAACACGCCGCCGAGGAGCAGGAGCGCGGTTCCTGCGAAGAGCCCGCGCAGGACCCAGCCGCTGGAGACACCGCGGAGGAAGTGAACCTGGCCGACCTCAGCGCTGACGGGGAAGAAGCGCAACGTCGCCTGCAGGACTGGCGAGATCAGGAGGTTGAAGCTGAGGGCGACGATACCGAGGAGCAGCGTGAGCTGGCCGTACTGTTCGGGGCTCATCAGCGAGGTGAGAATGCGGACGCCGGCGAGCGCCGCGATCGCTGCGGCAGCCTGACTGATTCCGACCCAGAGCCCCTCGCGAAAGATGGTCGGCGTCCTACCGATGGTCATGCGGCCTCTCGCGCTACGGCGGGCGACGGTAGCAGGTTTGTTCCAGAGAATGAATCTGACTATCATCAACCATCATCGTCAACCGGCAAATCGAGGGCCAGCATTGGAGAACAACGAGGTCCGGACATCGGTACCTTGGCGCTGGCGGTTGGTGGGATTGCTCAGGTCACTCCCCGAGTTTCGTGGCAGAGATCGATTGGGTCGCTTGATCCGAGGTGAGAGCACGCCCCCCGCCGGGGTTCACAGCGGCTCTTTTGGACCAGGTCTGCGTTACCAGGTTCGGTATCAAGACGACGGGTCGTTTTGCGAACTGTTCTTCATGCAGTATGAGGATGCGGCGCTCGTCCCCGTTTTGAGGACATTCCTCGCGGAAGGGGGCCGTTTCTTCGACATCGGCGCCAACATTGGCGTGTACACCGGATGGGCCGCGAAGCTCGTCGGTTCCAGCGGCTCCGTTCACGCGTTCGAGCCGGTGGATTGGACCCGCGACCAACTGCTGGAGTTCATCGGAAGGAACGCGCTGGAAAACGTCACCGTCATCCCGAAGGCGGTGGGGAGCGCCTCAGGCTCGATTCGTCTTTTCCTTGAGCCCAAGGCGTCCGGGCTCGCTTCGGCGGTTCGGTCCGTTTCGGCGGAAGCCTCCGAGGTCTCCGTCCCGATGACGAGTATCGATGAGTACGTGGCGGCGTCGGGCGTGAGCGCTCCCGACCTCGTGAAGATCGACGTAGAGGGGTACGAGCTGCCGGTCATTCAGGGGGCTCGCGAGTTGTTGTCGACGGAGCGGCCTCCGGCGGTGCTCTTCGAGTCTGAAGCGGAGCACCTGCGCGAAGCGGGAGTCGGCTTTTCGGAGATCGTGCGCTGGTTCGAGGAGGAAGTGGGTTTCTCGGTATATGGCCTCACCCCCGCGGGCCTCGTTCGTGTCGCCCGGGGTGCTCGGGTTCCCGTCTCGACCAATTCGCTCGCGCTTCGGCCGGAGACCCATGCCGCGGCGTATGACGCGCTGCGTGGCTATCGGTTCCGCCGCAATCAGACCACGTGAGCGGGCTGCCCTTTGTGAGGGAGTGCGCGGAAGCGGCGCATCGCGCGGGCGCCCAAGGGAAGATGTAGCCGTCGTTCGCGTGCAAGGCGCAGGGATCGGCTCGGCTCGCGGGGGGGCTTCTGCGGGGCCCGCTCTTGGCGCTGTTCGCGCTGGCTTGTGGTCCTGGTGTTGAGGAGGCCTCGGAAGAGGAGGCCCAGCGCGTCCGCCTGCTGGATTACGTCGCAGACGCGGACATCACCTGGCCGAATCCGGTCCCCGATGAGATTGTGCGGCGTCCAGGCCGGACTGCGTGTGGTGACCTTTCAGCGTATGCGCGGCGTGTCCTGATGAAGGGGAGGGAGGTTTAGCGGAGCGCGCGGTTCTCGACGGCTGGCAAGAGGACCGACTGGCTTTGATGTCACCGGGGAACGGGACCGCACGGCTCCGTGTGCAGCGGCCGCCCGCTGCTGCGTTGAGCAGCGGGTTGGGATTCGCGGGCGAGGATGTGGCGGCCGGAGAGGAGATCCCGCCCGTGATCGCCGTCCGTAACGGCCGTGGCTCGGAGGTCGTCCTCGACGAAGTGGTGATCGCCAACGCATCGGGGACTGGGGTCGACCGAGAGCTCGACCTCGAGCCGTGGTCGGGCCAGACGGTGTCGCTCGAGTTCTCGACCGTGTGCGATGAGGGAGACGTCGCGTTGTGGGCGGCGTGGTCGAAACCCGAGGTCTTTGGTGTTGGGGCGAGCCCGGACCCTGGAACGTGATCCTCATCGTGCTCGACACGCTTCGCACCGATCCTCTCGGCAGCTATGGAAACGACCGTCCGACCAGCCCGAACCTCGACTAACTGGCCGAGCGGGGGGGCCGTTTCGAGGTGGGCACGAGCCAGTTCCCCTGGCCTGTCCTTCACACATCTCGTTATTCTCCGGGTTTGTATCCCGCTTCCGCGCGAGCGATGGGGCACCGCCCGCTCGCCTGGGTCTCCCTCGACCCCGACGGGAAATCCCTCGATGTCGTCTTCGGCTGCTGAGGACAAGTTCTCACGAATCGATGAGCCGCGCGACGGGTGTTGGCGCTCCCTCCGTACTCGTTGATGCTGCATGTGAGGTGGCGTTAGCCCCCTTGCGCCGCTGGGCACGCGCGCTTCGACGTTGATTCCCCCTGTATCGTTCTCCGGGTTAGGATGCGGTGTTCCATTATCGATTGGAGAGTTTGTATGGTCATTCGTCTCGTCTTCTTGGCCTTGCTCCTCGCGATCCCGGTGTCTGCGGGTGAGCCGGCCGTCGAGTCGGATGTTCCGCAGCGCGTCGACGATCTACAGGGGATGGCGGTTTCGTTGGTCCCGATCAACGACTTCGTCTTCAAGGTCGAGGGCGAAGGTGCCATCTTCTTGATCAATACGAGTGAGGGGGCCGTCCTCGTGGACACTGGTTTTGAGGGGCGGATGGCAGACCAGCAGAAGCTCATCCGGGAAACCGCGACCGGTCCAATCCAAAAGATTCTCCTGACGCACGCGCACATGGATCACTCGGGTGGTATCACCGAGTGGCAGTCGGATCTCGATGCGGGCGCGGAGCTCATCACGCACCATCGATACGACTACATGGCCCGCCTTCAGCAAGAGACGGGCCGCTACTTCCGATCGCGCAACCACGTTCTGTACCCGACGAGGGTGTCTCTCGCGCCCGACCCGAAGCCCATCAAGCCCTATTGGAACCTTGGAGAGAAACGTGAGGTCTACCCGGGGGCGGACTATGCGTTCGAGCTCGGGGGCGTCAAGTTCGTGGTGATCGCGCCCGAGAACGGTGGGGAGGGCGAGGATGGCCTTCTGTTGTGGCTCCCGGAGTCCCGAATCTTGTTTACGGGAGACCTGTTCGGGACGTTGTACCCGATGTTTCCAAACCTCTATACGGTGCGCGGGGAGAAGTATCGAGACCCGCTCGACTACATCGACGCGCTCGACCTGGTCCTCGCGCTCAAGCCCCGGGTGATCGCGCACTCGCACTTCCGGGTTGTGGAGGGCGAGGAGTACATTCAGGCCAGCGTTACGAAGATGCGAGACGCCGTTCAGTTCATGTGGGATGAGACGATCCGCGGGATGAACGAGGGCAAGACCGTCTGGCAGTTGATGCGTGACATCCAGTTGCCCGATGAGCTGGAGTTGAGCCAGGGCCACGGCAAGGTCTCGTGGTCCGTCCGGGCGGCGTGGGAGATCGTGGCGGGCTGGTATTACTACGACACGATCGCGAATTTGTACCATGTCCCACCGACGGCGGTGAACGCTGACTTGGTAGAGATGGTCGGCGGTCCGGATGCGTTGGCGGCTCGCGCAGTGGTCTACCTCGATCGAGGGCAGCCGCTCGAGTCGATTCGATTACTCGACATCGCGAGGGGCCACGAGACGAAGGCTGTGCTCGAGGCGCGAATTCGCGCGGTCGAGGCGCTGCTCGTGGGTGCTGAGGAGCTCGGCAACTACAGCGAGATCGGGCTCTTGCAGGCGGACCTGCGGACCTCCCGCGCCCAACTGACGGCCCAGTAGGAAGCGCACGAACCGCGACGCCGCGAGCGCTGTCGCTGGGGCCCCCGCTACGGCACAGTCTGTGCGGTCTGGGAGGCCTCCGGTAGACTCTGGAGATTCGCGCGTGAGCGCTACAGGCGCCCGACACTCCGCGTTGGAGGAGGCGCTGGCCTTTCCAAGATCTTCCGTTGGAAGAAGAAGTGCTGAAACCTTCCCGTACTCTGGTTGTCGAAGCGGCGGTGATTCTGTCCGCGCTAGGGGTGGGCCTATTCCTCTATGGCACCGGGTCGTTCCCGCTGGTTTCGCCAAGCCCGATCGATCCAGGGAGCGCGGCGCGAATGCCGGCGGAGGTGAGCGGCGGAGACTATGTCTCCTCCGATACCTGTCGCTCCTGCCACCCAGGTGAATATGCGAGTTGGCAAACGTCGTACCACCGATCGATGACTCGGGTCGCCGATCGCACGAGTGTTGAGGGCGACTTCGACGGGGTCGTGCTGGAAGGCAAGGGGCATCGCGTTCGTCTGTCCCAGGAGGACGGTCGCTTCTACTTCCAGGAGCTGCACGAAGACCGGCCGCCGTCACCGAAGACGCAGATCCTGATGGTCACGGGTTCACATCACTACCAGGTCTACTGGTACTCCCAGTCGCAGGACCGGAAGGTGCATATCTTTCCGTTCGTGTATTTGTTCCGCGACCAGCGCTGGGTGCCGCGCGGTTCCGAGATGCTCGGCCCGCCGAGCAATCATGTGGTGAAGGCAGTATGGAACAAGAGCTGCTTGACGTGTCACTCCACCAATCCGCTCCCTCGGGTAGAGCACCGCAAGACCGCGACGGAAGTGACAGAGTTCGGGATCGCCTGCGAGGCGTGCCACGGGCCGGGTGAGGCGCATGTCGAGGCGATGCGGGACCCGTTCGTTCGTTTAGCGAGCCACCTCGGCGTTGGCGAGGGCCCGCTCGTATCCGGCCCGGAGTCATGGAGCCAGGAGGCCTCGACGGCCGTTTGTGGGCAGTGCCACTCGTATTTCCTGCGACATGGGGAATTCAACGAGAAGGGTCACCTGTTTAGGCCCGGGGGAGAAGATCTGAGCGTCGACCGGCGGATGCTGAATCACCGCGAAACGGTGGAGCGGTACGCGAAGGAGTACCGAGAGCACTTTGCGACCGCGCACGCCGGTGATGTCGAACCGCACGAGGAGTGGGTACATCCAGAGGATAAGCGCTGGTTCTCGGACGTTTTTTGGCCCGACGGCGTCCTGCGGCCGATCGGACGGGAGTACACGGCGATCGAACCGAGCCCCTGTTTCCAGCAGGGAGAAATGACCTGTTCGTCTTGCCACGAGATGCATGCCACCGGGGGCGCAGATCGGTTGGAGCAGTGGCGGGCGAGTCAGCTCAAACCCGGTATGGACGGTGACCTGGCCTGCACGCAGTGCCACCCGATGCAGCCGGCTCAGGTGGCGGCGCATACGCACCATGAACCCGGTTCGCCGGGGAGCGAGTGCCTGAGCTGTCACATGCCCAAGAACGCCTATGGGTTGCTGTCGGCGCGAACGAACCACCACCTCCAGTCACCGGACGCCTTCACGAGCTCCCGCGCGGTGGGGAGGGTTGGCGCCTGTAACATCTGCCACCAAGACAAGACGTTGGCTTGGACCGCGGAGCACCTCGAGGCGTGGTACGGGCAGGAGCCTCCGCCCCTGACAGATCAGGAGCGCGGGCTTGCGCTGCTGGTGCAGCACGCGACGAAGGGTCATGCCGCGCAGCGCGTGCTCGCGGCGTCGTTGCTGGGTTGGGAAGGTCAGGTCGGGGACCGTGGTTGGCAGGTACCCTTCCTGCTGCGCTTGCTCGATGACGACTACGACGCCGTCCGGATCGTCGCGTATCGATCGTTGCAGTCCTTTCCTGGCTTCGAAGATCTTCAGTTCGACTATATGGCGGACGCCCCGGAACGTGTCGAGGCGATCGCCCGGCTGCAAGCGGACGCGGTCTCGGTCGACTTTCAGCTTCCGGGGCCGGTGTTCCTCGGTGACCCCGAGGGTCGAATGGATGAGGAGCGTTATTCGGCCTTGCGCGCAGAGCGGGACCTGACCCCCATGTGGATCGGGGAATAGTCTACTTCTTGGCGCTGACGGATCTCACCGTCTAAGGAGAGAGGTCCTTGGCGACCTCTGCCAGCGCTTGAATCGAGGGAGCGGCGATGCCGGGGGGCATATCCCGTGAGCCAGGAATTACCCGGACGAAGTCGAGCCCCAAAACCGCGAGCTCTCGGAAGCGCTCCTTCGCTTCGTCGGCGGGGCCCGCGATTCCAAAGTAATGGATGAACTCGTCCTCGAGAGCCTGGGCGTGTGCGCCGGACGCGAGGGCGTGGTTGTCCATGTCGTATTGGCTCCGTAAGTAGCGAGCGGCAGCCCGGGTGCCTTCGGGGAGTGAGTCGATGTCCATGCCGTGAAACCCCGAGAAGTGTGCGAATACGGAGAGACCGCCACGGATCGCCTCCCGCGCTTCGCTTCGATCGGGGTGGATGACGCAATTCACGTACGCCCCGAACTCGAGTTGGTCGGGGTCACGGCCGGCAACCGCCGCTGCGGCGCGGGCCTGCTTGATACAAGCTTTGAGCCGGTCGGGGTCTGCACCGACCGCGAAGCAGATGCGGTCGGCACGGCGTGCGGCGATCTCGATCACCTTGGGGCCGGTGGCAGCGACCTCGAGCGGGGGAGGGGGTACGTCCACGCCGTCGAGCCACTCGATCCGGCTGTGCTCCTCGCCTCGCATGACCTCTTCGCCGTGGAGGTAGCCGCGGAGCTGGTCGAGATAGACCTCGAAGACCGCGAGGGTCGCTGGGTGTCGACCGATCTTCGCCATGGAGGAGTCACCACGGCCGATCCCCAGTACGACACGTCCGCCGCTGGCGACCTGCAGACCCAGCGCTGCCGAGGCGGTAACGGCAGGGTCGCGGCTCACCGGGTTTGTCACGCCCGGTCCGATCTGGATGTGCTCAGTGGCGGTTGCCGCCAGCATGAGTTGGCTCCAGACCTCGGGGGTCAAGCACTGGGTGTCGGCGAAGACGAGGCTGTGGAAACCGAGGCCTTCTGCAAGTTGCGCCATGGACGCCGAGCCAGTGGGGCTCGGAAACATCAAGAGTCCTACCTTCATATCGATCCTCCTTTCGCGTGTTCGCATCCGCCCTGTCCGATCCCGGGCCGGTTCGTCAGCCTCGCTCGGCGTGGCCCCCGACCCTCTGCGCTCCGTTTCGAGCGCCGGCACCCCAGGTTCATGTGGGCTCCTCATCGCTCGCCACGTGCTGAAAACGGTTGTGGACCACGCGTATCGCTGGCAGGAGCATCGCCCCCCACACGATCAGCGTCAGGGTCGGGATCCATGTTGGCAAGACGGCGAAGGCCGCGATCCACGCAGCAGCGAAGAGGAATAGGCGAATTCCCGCGTTCCTCAGGCGAACCTCGAGGGGGGATCCGTCGCGCTGATAGTCGAAGGGGACTGGCCGGAGGAACCAGCCGTTCGCGAGGAGGAGAGAGACGAAGAGCGGCCAAGGCGGGGACGTGCCGTCGAACACCGGGTCGTCATCATGGTCGACGTCGCGCGTGTTCGATGGTTGCTCGCGTGCTAGGCAGATTTGGGCCCAGACGTGGGGCGCGGTGGGGCGCACGGCGGCGCCCCCGACGTTCCCGCGCGTTGGCCTCGAGCGCCACCGATAGAGGACCCTCTCTTCGCGGCTCAGGGCGAGCACGCCCGGTTGGAAGTAGCCTTTGGGGTGAGAGATCCAGTCACCTGTCTTGGGTTTGAAGTCGTCCCCGAAATCGTTGCAGAACAAAGAGAGCCAGTCCCGTTCCCGGCACTGACCCAGGATTTCGTGGTGTGGGTCGCCGACGTGCTCGAACCCGGTTTCCCAGTCTTCCTGGGCGGCCCGCGCGAGGGTTTGTGGTTCGCTCGTCAGGGCAAATATCTCACCGCCGGCCTCCCGGATGCTCTTGACCACGCCGTCTTGCAGGTAGCCGCGCAACTCGCGGCGACAGGGAGGTCACCAGAACCCTCGGTAGAACACGAGAACCACGAACGCATACTGGGGGAGGACGCTGTCCAGCCAGCCTGCGCGCACACCGACCGGAGGGTCGAGCATGGGGGCGGGAGATCCGACCGCGGTCGCTGCCGTCGGGTCTTGCGGTGGCTCGGCGAGGTGCGTCACCTCATAACCGTCACCCTCCGATCTCACGATGAAGCGTTCGCGAAGGCAGACTTCTTGCCCGGCTTGTTGTCCACACAGGATCAGTTGAAGCTCTCGGGCGCCGGGGTCGGCGTGGCGCGAGGCGATTTCTTGTGGGTCGACGATGGCGGTCAGCTTGAAGTCTGCGCTCTGTTGGTGCGCAAACCAGCTTCGGGCCGCCTCTGCTTCGTCCGCGAAAGTTTCCGGGATGACCTCTTGGATGACTGTCATGCGGGTTCTCCTGTGTTGGTGGCTCCAGCGGTCGCGGTTCGGTTTTGATTGGCTCGGGACAGAGGCTGGAATGGCTCTGAGTTAGTCGATCGGACGATCCCACGGTTCAGGGTGCTCGAGCTCGCGATCGGCGGCGGTCCTCTCTTTTTTCTTGTGTCTCAGCAGCGTCTTGGCAAGGCCGTCGATCCCCGTCCGCTTTGTCGACATCACGCGTCCGGCAACCCGGGCAAAGAGAGACGCCTTGAGCTCTCGCAGGCGCTGGTCACGCTCGCTCCGCTGGGTCATCTGCTCACCCCTCAAGCGTCGTCCGGGACATGCCCTGCGGCGGACCGGAGGCGACGAGGCGGCCTGGGTAACCCTTGAAGTGAGGGATCCCCTGCTCATGGTCGAGGAGGTCGTCGGTGTCGCCGGTCAGCACCGCGTCCGATGAGGTGAAGGCCCCGGCGAGAGGGAGTTTTCCGCGCGTCTCTGGAAACCACCACCCATGCGGGACCCGCAGGTGCCCGCGTTGCATGCTCTCCTGGAAGCTGACCTTGGCGTGCACCGACCCGTGCTTCGTCTCGAGACGCGCCCACGCACCGTCCTCCAGGCCATCGCGTATGGCGTCATCCGGGTGGATGAAGAAGAGCGGCGCGGGCATACGCCGGCGGAGCACGCCGATGTTGCGCTGACCCGTCTGGAAGAACGGGTCCTCCCGGACGCCCGAGAACACGCGGTAGGGGTACTCGGGGCTGGGGGAGGGGGCGGGTCGGTGGTAGGGAAGCGGGTCGAAGCCGAGATCCTCGAGTATGGATGAGGACAGTTCCACCTTGCCGGATGGCGTAGCGAAGCCTGTCTTGCGGTACTTCCGAAAGCGAGGGATCGGGAGGTCCATGATCGTCTTCTCACGGAACTCAGCGAAGGTGACGCCAGAGGGCTCGAGGCGGTAATCGAGCACGTCTTCGAGCGACTCCCAGGGGAACGCGTCTTCGAACCCCATGCGGTGCCCGAGGTCCGTCCAGAACTGAAAGGTGGAGCTGGCTTGCTCGGGCGGATCCGCGATGGCCTCGGAGAGCGTGAGCCGGTTGCTCCAGGCCCAGGTGTCGGCGACGTGGTTTCGCTCGCTGAAGACATCGCCTGGCAGGACGTAGTCCGCGAGCATCGCGGTCGGTGTCATGAAGATCTCATGGGCGACGACGAGATCTTGGTTCATGAGACCGCGCAGGATCTGCTGTTGGTTCGGATACGACAGGAGCGCGTTGTTGCCGAGGACAAAAAAGGCTTTGACCGGATACGGGTCCCCGTCGGCCATCGCGCGAAAGACCTCGGATGGGTTCGCCATGTGACAGCCCATGATCTGGTCGATCCAGGGTTGACCCCAGACTTTCTTCAGGTAGGGCTGAAGGATCTCCGCCGTTCGGTAGGTGTAGGCCGGGTGTGTGTTGTAACCCAGCTGCTTCGCGCGTTGCTCCGGGGAGAGCCGATCGTGCAGCTGCAGTTCGGCCTCGGTGCGCCAGCCCGGGTGAAGCCCGGTGAGGGCCTCACCGCCGACGACGTCGAGATTCCCCGTGATCGCGCGGAGGATCGACTGGAGTCGGATGCTCGAGGTCGAGTCGAGCTGTTGATCGGTGATCGGTGTCCAGGGGATGACAGCCCCGTCGGCGGCAGCGTACATGCGCGCGGCCCGAGCGATGAGCTCGGGGGCGACGCCCGTGATGTCTGCCACTCGTTCCAGGGGGTATTCCGCGACCCGCTCTTTCAGCGGATTGAGGCCTACGCACCAATCCTGGACGAAGTCGGCGTCATAGAGCTTCTCATCGAGGATGACCTTGACCCATCCGAGGAGGAGGGCCGCGTCCGTGCCGGCTCTGATCTGAAGGTGGAGGGTGGCGCGCTCTGCTTGGCTCGATACCCGTGGATCGACGACGATGGTCGTCGCTCCGCGTGCCCGGGCCCCTTCGATTGCGTTGTAAACGGGAGTCCAAGAGTGCTTGCGCGGGTTGTGGCCGAGCAGGACGATGCAGTTCGTATTTCCGAAATCGGGGAAAGGCATCCAACCGTTGGTGAGCCGGTTGACTGCGGCCGTGTTCCCGGCGCAGAGTGAGACGCCTGAAATCCAGTTCGGGGACCCGAGCAGGTTCATGAATCGACGATCGAGCCCGTGGGTCGTCTGCGTGTTCCAGCCCGACGTCGAGACGGCGAGACTCTCTGGCCCATGCTGGCCGACGACTTGTCCCAGGCGTTCGGATATCTCATCCATCGCCTTGTCGTACGGGATCTCTTCCCAACGATCGTCGCCGCGCCCGGCCACTCGCTTGAGCGGGACGCGCAGCCGGTCTGTGTGGTTGTGGATGTGAGGCGCCGCGGTGCCCTTGTAACAGATGTTGCGGGCGACCGCGGGGGAGTCGTGAGCGTGGATCCGGGTGAGTTGACCGTCCTCGGACTCTGCTCTGAGCTGGCAGCCGATGTCACAGATCGTGCAAACGGTATAGCCGGTACGTGTTCCTGCGGGTCTCTTGGCCGTCACCTTTCTTTGCTCCATTTTCGTGCCACCGCGGATTTTGCTCAGGCGGAGGGTTCTGTCGCGAGAGCTTGTCGTCGATCGTCAGTATAGGTGGCGCTCTGGCTTGACGGGTGTGGCGCGTGATCGGCGCCTCTGGAGGGGGCCGGGGGCTCGTCTCGGGGGCTCCTGCTGGGCGGCGCTCCCGTGTTCGCTTCCTGCCCTATCCTGGCCGGCGAGCATGGTCAGTCTCAGTCTGCGTATTCTCTCATGGGTGATCGCTGGGACCTTCGTGGCGTTCGCGGTCGCCTGAGACGACCCGCGTGACACCCCGGATCCCGCGGATACGGGCGACAGCGCGCCGAACGTTCTGCTGGTGGTCCTCGATACTGTGAGAGCGGATCGCGTGCCGTCGTACGGGTACAGCAGGCCGACGACTCCTGAACTCGACCGGATGGGCTACGACTTCATTCGCTTCGAAGAGTTCTATGCGACCTCACCCTGGACGATCTCGAGCCACGCATCGATCTTTACGGGTCTGTATCCGGTCGAACATCAGGCGACGCAAGAGCGCGATACGCGCGACGAGCAGTTCACGACCCTCGCCGAGGTGTTGGGGCGGTCGGGATACGAGACCTGGTCGGCATCGGGGAACCCCTTCATGCGACCCGCGTCGAACCTCGCTCAGGGGTTCGACGTCTTCGTCGAGGCCTGGCGAGGTCCCCGCCTCTCGTGTGCGAGGGCGCGTCGCACCCCGTGACCGCGAGCTTCGAGCGTTTCCTCGAGACACGCGACGGCTCGCGGCCCTTCTTCGTTTTCCTCAACGACGTGGACGCTCATGAGCCATTCGTCCCCGCAGTGAGGGATGCCCGGCGTTTCCTTCGAAGGACGGTTCCTGTCGACGACGCGCTGAGGCTTGGCAATCGAGGTTGGCGCAAGCACTGGTCGGAAGCGTCATTCTAACAAGAGCAGCTTGAAGTGCTGTCCGACCTCTACGCCGCAGGCCGTGGTCAGTTGTCGCGTGAGGTCGCCCAGATGATCGACGGGGTCAAGGCGAGAAGACGCTATGAAGACACCGTGATCGTGATTACGAGCGACCATGGGGAGCCCTTCCGAGAGAACGGCGCCGTGGGGCATTTCTTCAGCCTCTACGGTACCGCGGTCCGGGTCCCTCTCTTCATTCGAGTCCCCGGAGCGAAATCCGGTCGTGTTGAACACCGGAAGGGGCAGCTGGGGATCTCCTCCCAACCTTGTTGGACCTCGCAGGGGTTGACCCGGGAGACTTCGACCATCGGGGGGTAGACCTGTTGGATTCCGATGCTCGGCGAAGTTCGACCCTTGCGGAGTACTACTACCCGGTCCAGGTCTTCGAACTCTTCTCGCCGGAGGTGCATGAGCGCAAAGCGGCTCGCCTAGCGCCCGGCCGCCGTCGCGAGCGCGCGGTGCAGGCGTTTGGGTACCGCTTGATCTAGTTCTCGGATGGGAGGCATGAGTTGTAGGCGCGCGCTAAGGATCCAGGCGAGCAGACCAACCTGCTCTCGTAGAAACGCCTCGACCCGGAGGCGCAGGTGTTCCTGCCCCTGCTCGAACGTGAACTCGCCGGGTATGTGAAGGACCGGGGAGACCCCGAGGAGCTTGCCCCCCCGGAAGCCCTCGAGCCCGACACGGTGCGCGCGCTTGAAGCGCTC
>Ga0315331_10001344_pt1 | contig 18320 bp, 17 predicted proteins | sample M160m34915metaG_FD_203456 | JGI IMG/M metagenome (GOLD analysis project Ga0315331, IMG submission 203456) | Ammonia-oxidizing marine archaeal communities from Monterey Bay, California, United States - M1 60m 34915 | ecosystem: Environmental > Aquatic > Marine > Intertidal zone | place: USA...
TCGCATACAGTGGCAATCAGATCAACCGATTCAATCGACGCGGAATGATCGGAAAATGGTATAAAGTCGTTATCCTGCAACGAATTGTGGAGGACCAGATGGCGAAGAAAGCAACTGACAGGCAGCCAGGTCCCGACCGGATTCTCGATGCTGCTCTGGACCTTGCCGCGAACAGGCGTTGGCGCGATATCGCCATGGAAGATATCGCCGATGCTTCGGGTGCAAAGCTGGCGCGTGTGTACGAATTGTTTCCGTCCAAGGCGGCGATACTGACGGCTTTTATCCGGCGGACAGACCGGGCAGTGCTCGCCGGGCACGATTTTGGAGATGCGTCCGAGCCCTGTCGGGAACGCCTTCTGGACGTGCTGATGCGGCGGCTGGATGTGCTGGAGCCGCGCCGCCATGCGGTGGCAGCGATCACCCGCGACCTTGGCTCGGACCCGGCCGCCGCTTTATGTGCGTTGCCGGCATTCGCCGGCGCGATGGCATGGTCGCTGGAGGCGGCGGGCATCCGGTCGTCGGGGCCGTTGGGGGTGATCCGGGTCAAAGGGTTGTCGCTGATCTATCTGTCGGCGCTCCGTGTCTGGCTGCGGGACGAGACCCAAGATCATGGGCGAACCATGGCGCAGATCGACAAGAATCTGAAACGGGCTGAATCGCTGATGTCTATCCTGCCGTTTGGTGCGCGCCGTCACCGCGACGGTGACGAATAAGGGTTAAAGTGCGGTGCTATAATTTTGAGTGTTGGGCTTTATAAAAATTATAACACATTGAAAAACATATATTGACATTGTGCACTGCACAAAAAGATATTGATATTGTGCAGTGCACAACATATAATCCTATCACGAGTTACGAAATACCCCACACTCTCAACAGGAGCATATGATGGCTACTAACGGAAAAACGAACGGTGCGATGTTCCCCGAATGGGATTTTACCAGAGTCTGGGCTGATTTGAAGATGCCCGAATTCAATGTTGATGCCATGGTTGCGGCTCAGCAGAAAAATATCGAAGCGATGAACCTCGCCAACAAGACCGTTGTCGACAGCTGGCAGGGTTTCGCGAAGAAGCAGGCCGAACTGTGGCAGGCCGCCGTTGAAGATACAGGTGTGCTGGCTCAGGACGTCGCTTCCGCGAAAGAGCCGACCGACAAAGTCGCCAAGCAGGCTGCATTTGCCAAGGCTGCGTTCGAAAATAGTCTCTCGACCGCCCGCGAAGCTCAGGAAATTGCCGCCACCACCGCGAACAAGACGGTCGATATCGTCTCCAAGCGGTGGACGGAAGGCCTCGACGAGGTTGTCTCCTACGTCGAAATGACTACTCCGAAAGCCCCGAAAGCCGCCGCAGCAAAATAAGTAAACGCGTTAGTACCGTCGCCCAGTAGGCGCCGAATTAAACCGCCGTCCCAAATTTGGGGCGGCGGTTTTCTTTTGTGCGCCGGTCGGCAATGATCTCGCGGAATGTCAGTGACGGAGATTCCGATGACGATCGAATTCGACGATTTCATGAAGGTCGATATCAGGGCCGGAACAGTGATCCGCGCAGAGATCTATCCCGAAGCGCGAAAGCCCGCGATAAAGCTGTGGATCGACTTTGGGGCTGAGATTGGTGAGAAGAAAAGTTCCGCCCAGATCACACGACATTACGATCCGGAAACGCTGCCGGGGCGTCAGGTCGCGGCCGTGGTCAATTTTCCGCCCCGCCAGATCGGCAAATTTATGTCCGAAGTGCTGGTTCTCGGGTTTCCCGACGCGGACGGGGAAGTCGTTCTTGTCGATATCGATCGCCCGGTCGCGGATGGTGCTCGACTGTTCTGAACTTGCGCCCGTCATCAGACGGGGAGGTTGATCGTCGCGCGCAGACCGCCAAGGGGCGCGCGTTCCAGCGTTACATCGCCGCCGCTGCCGCGGGCGAGATCCCGTGCGATCGACAGGCCGAGGCCAGTGCCGCCGGTGCCGGGGTTGCGTGACGCATCGAGCCGGTAAAACGGCTTGAACACGGCTTTGTATTCGTTTTCCGGGATGCCGGGGCCGTCATCATCGACATTGATCTCGACCAGACCGCCCCGGCGGACGGCTTTTACCTCCACCGTTTTGGCGTGGGTTATCGCGTTCACGACGAGGTTGGTGATGCACCGCCGGATGGCATGCGGCCGGATCAGGATGTTCAGATCGCCTTCGATTGTCGCCTTGATCTTGTGATCGGGGGTCGATGTCGATCGTGCGATCGTCGTCACGATTTCACCGAGGTCGCTTTCAGTCGGCTCTTCCGTGCCTTCTCCGCGCGCGAAGGCGAGAAATTCCTCAACCATGATTTCCATCTCACGGAGGTCCTCTTTCAGGTCGTCAACGCCCTTCGATTCGGCAAGCATCGCAAGTTGAAGCTTCATGCGCGTCAGCGGTGTGCGCAGATCATGGGATACGCCGGCCAGCATCTCTGTGCGCTGGGTCAGGGCATTGTTGATCCGGCCGCGCATCCGTTCGAACGCCGCCGCCGCCCGGCGGATCTCGGTGGCCCCTTCGGGCCGGAAGTCGGGCACGTCACGGCCTTTGCCGAAATTGTCGACCGCGGCGGCAAGGCGGCGGATCGGTCGGACCTGGTTGCGCATGAACATGGTCGCAATGGCAAACAGCAGCAGGGATGCTCCGACCATCCACATCACGAAAATATAGGTTGTCGAACTGAACAACCGTTCCCGCGGCACGAATATTTCCATCACGCCGTCGGGGAGCTGGACCTTCATCTGGACCAGTCGGTCATGGCTCCAAGTGTCGATGTAGAACGGCCGGCGTACGCGTTGGCGCATCGCATTGGCGAGGCGCGTATCAAGAATGCCGCCACCGATAACGGGCGGCGCGTTGGGCAGAATTTCGCCTTTCTTGAATGTGAAGAACAGACCCATATCGGCCGCCGAATCCATCAGCCAGTTGGCATTCTGTTGTTCGAACTGACTTCGTGCATCGATGACAAGGCCAATTTCTCCGGCCACGGAATCCGCGAGCCTGCGGGTAATCGTACTCCAGTGCCGGTCATAGAAAACCCAGGTGGACACCACCTGCACGAGGATCAGGGGCGTGATGATGATCATGATCGACCGGCCCAGAAACGACTTGGGCAGGTAGCGCTTGATCGCGATGCGAAAGCGGACGGGTGCTCTCATCGGCCGCATCCCGGTCCGGGATCAGTCCGGGTGCAGCACATAGCCCTGCCCCCGGATAGTTTGAAGATAGCGCGGTTCCCGCGGGTCCGGTTCGATCTTGCGGCGCAGGCGTGTGACCTGCACGTCGACCGTCCGTTCTCCACCGTCGATACGACATTGCGCGATCAGTTCGTCGCGTGAAAGCGTCGCGCCGGGATTTCGCGCCAGCGCCGATAACAGATTCGCTTCAATCGTCGTCAGCCGGACAATGGCATCGTCATGCCGTAATTCACGCCGCGCCATATCGAACCGGCATTCCCCGAGTATTACGACACCTTCGGTGATGGCGGGGGGCGCCCGCCGCAGGATAGATTCGATACGGAGCACAAGTTCGCGCGGTTCGAACGGCTTGGTCATATAGTCGTCGGCACCCTGTTCTAGGCCGGACACACGATCCTCCGGTTCGCCCATGGCCGTCAGCAACAGGATCGGCACACGGGACACCGAGCGTAGCGATTCGGTCAATTCGAGCCCGCTTTCCCCCGGCATCATCACATCGACCACCAGCAGGTCGAACTGCAGGCCGCGCATCCGCGATCGGGCTTCTTCGGCGTCCGACGCGGTGGTGACGCGAAATCCGTTCTCGCCCAGATACTGGCTCAACAGTTCACGTAACCGCGTGTCGTCATCTACAACCAGGATATGGGGTTGATCGTCCATGGAATCAGTATATCAGCAATCGCCCGACTATTTCTGCGCCGTGTTTCAGTCGCCGTATCCGACGACTTTGCGGGCCATGCCGTCATTTAGATCAAGCATCCGTTCCCGCCACGCATAGACCGCATCGTCCTTTTCAATGAGAGGAAAGTCGCTGATCGACCGCGCCCAGGCGAAGGCGCCGAACACGATATAGTCGCCATAAGCCGGCGTATTGCCCGACAGAAAACCCCGGCCGTCCAGCGCTGCCCTAAGCGTTGAAACTGCGGCCCCGAATGCCTTGATATCGGCTTCCGACCGGGTCTGGACGTCGGCGGGGGATTTGCCAAACCGGGCCGTTCGGCTTTCGGTGAAATAATCCGTATCGGCCGGATCGACGTGGTCGAGGATGTCGACGATCACGAGCTTGATGAGCGCCAGATGGAGCGCGCGGTCGGTCCAAACATTCATAAACTTTGCGAGACCGCGCCCGGCCTCTCCGCCAAACAGCGATGGTGCGTCCGCGTAATTGTCTTCTAGGTATTCGGCGATCGCCCAGGAATCCGAAACAACCGCGTCGCCGTCCTTGATGACGGGGACACGCTCCTGGCCGGAAAACGCGATAACATCCTTGTCGGTGAAACGGACCGGCACGGTCTCATAGTCGAGGCCTTTGTGTTCTAGCGCCATGCGCGTACGCCAGCAATAGGGGCTGAACCGGCGATCGTCGCGCCCGACGAGTTCATAAAGTTGGATCTGCATATCGGTCTCTCGGTTATTGTTCGGTGATAAAATCTATAGCAGTTCGGGGATGACGCAATAACCAAGGCTCCGCGCCGACCTCCGCCGGCAGATCGAGCACACGCATCAGGGCCGTTTCGCGGTCGCCGAGGTAGCAGGGCAGACAGTCAATGCCGATGCCATTCCGTGCCGCGGCGAGAAGCAACAGCATGCTGCTGGCCCGATAGACCGGCTCCATATCGCCGGTCGTGGAGGACAGCCATCTCATCGCCGCGATATGCGCAAGGTTGTCGCCGGCCCCGACGATCCGGTGCGATGTAAGGTCTGTGAAATTCTCCAGCGGCGGCGATGCGTTGAGGTAGTCGTCAGATCCGTACAGTGCGACGGGCAGCGATCCCAGTCGCCGGCCGACCATCTCGTCATGTCCTTTTGTGCCCGGCTCTAGTGTCCGGAACGCGATATCGATATCGTCGGGATGAACGGGGCTGTATCCGTCGGGGGTCGCAATCAACTCGACCGTGATTTCGGGATAGCTATCGCGAAACCCGGAAAGCGTCTGCGGCAATAGCCCAAAGGCAAGATTGAAGGTGGCGCCGACGCGGATCGCACCGGCGGGGCGGCCCTGTTCAGGGAGCCGAGCTGACCGACTGCGAGAAATATACGAAGGTCATCCCAATCCAGCATGTGTTGCATTAATGCACATCAAGTTGTGAATATGCCATGTTTTGTTGCAATTAGATTAGCTTTAGGATGCTCTCCAAAATCGAAATACCCCAACGGGAGACGCGCGATGCTCGATCAGGACATTAAGCAGATGGTTGCTGGCACAATGCTATGTTTCGCCGCCACCACCAACGAAGACGGCAGCCCCAACCTGTCGCCCAAAAGCTCGCTCCGGGTGCATGACGACAAGCACCTGATGTTCGCCAATATGGCGTCACCGGGAACGGTGCGGAACCTGCGCCGCGACCCGCGGATAGAGCTCAACTGCGTCGATATATTTTCGCGGCGTGGCTATCGCTTCGTCGGCCGGGCAAGCGTCCATTCGGATGACGATCCCTTATTTGTGGCGCTCAAGTCCGACGTGGCCGCCGAACATGGTGACGCGATCCCGGTGTTCGATGCCGTCCTTATTGAAGTGCTCGAAGTGCACCCTGTTATTTCCCCCGCCTACACGTTTATCGATGGGGTCACCGAAGATGCGCTGCGCAACGTCTATCTCGGGAAGTACGGCATTCAGGCAGAGGCGGAAGAGGCGGCGGAATGACGCTCCGGGTCGATTATGGAACGATTGCGCCCGACGCGGCCAAGGCGATGTACGCGACCAACGGCTACCTCGATGACTGTTCTGTCAATCAAGGTCTGCGGCGGCTCGTCGAGCTTCGGGTATCACAGATCAACGGCTGCAATTACTGCATCTGGCTGCATTTCCGGCAGGCCCGCGAGCTTGGTGAGCCCGAAGATCGCATTTCGGGTGTTGCTCGCTGGCGGTCCGCCAATTGCTATAGCGCCGCCGAGCCGGCGGCATTCGACTGGACCGAATCCGTCACCAATATCGTCGACGGGACGTCTCCCGACGATCGGTTTGCGGCTCTTCGGCAGCATTTTGACGACCGTCAGATTGTTGATCTGACGGCGACGGTGGCGAACATGAACGCGCTTAACCGGCTCGGGATCAGCTTCTGCCTGGAGCCGCCGGAATAGGGCGCTATGGTCCCCAGATCAGGATCAGCATGGGGGCAGCGACGGCGAAGGTGATGATCGCCAGCGGCAGGCCCATCCGCCAGTAATCGCCGAATTTGTATCCACCCGGCCCCATGACCAGCAAATTGGATTGATGTCCGATCGGGGTCAGAAATGCGCTGGACGATCCGATGGCGACAGCCATCAGGAAGGGATCGAAATTCACGCCCACGGTATTCGCAACGCTGACCGCGATCGGCGCCATCAGCACGGCCGTCGCCGCGTTGTTGATCACGGCGCTCAGCACGGCCGAAATCGTCATGATCGTGACCAGCATGACCCAGAGCGGCATGCCGCCCGCCAGAGAGATAATACTGTCTGCGATCAGGCCCGTGGCGCCGGTCGAATTCAGGGCCGCCCCAACGGGCAGGAACGCCCCGAGCAGGACGATGATCGGCCATTCCACGCTGTCGTACATCTCGCGCAGGGGAAACAGCTTGGTTGTCACAAGCACAACCACGGCGGCGACGAAGGCGACATCAATGCGCACAAGCCCGAATACCGCGGCGGCGATTGCTGCGGCGAATATGGCGAGCGGCAGAAAACTTTTCTGCTGCCCAACGGTGATGTCCCGCGCCGCAAGCGGCAGGCAGCCGAGCAAATTGAGCGATTCGTATAGAAGCTGTTCGGCGCCTTGGATAAGCACCACATCCCCGGCCTGGAACCGGATATGTCCGATGCGGTCGCGGATTGGTCTGCCTTGCCGGGCGACGGCGAGAATATTGACGCCGTATCTAGAATTGATCCGCAGTCCACCCGCGGTGCGGCCTTCCAGGCGGGAGCCGGGCTTTACCACCGCCTCCAGAACGATCACTTCGTCGGATGTGAGGCTTGCGGTGCCAAGCTCCTGATCCGTCACCATATCAAAACCGGAAGCTTCAACCGCCATCGATATCGCTTCGGTGCCCCCTTCGATGATCAGGTGATCGCCGGCGAGCATGCGTGTGTACCAGGGCGGGGCGAGTTCCTTTTCGCCGTTCCGGATCACTGCGACGACGGAAATGTCGCCATCGGCAAGGACGACAAGCTCCCGCACGGGCTTGCCGATCAGGTCCGAATCGTCGGGTACGGCAAGTTCGGTGACGTATTCGTCGATCTGCATCAGTTCGTCGAGCGCTGTGTCGCCGCCTTCCCGGTGCGGGATGAGGCGGTAGCCGATCAAGACGATAAATAGTATTCCCGCCAGGGCGGCGACGGCGCCCACGGGCGCAAATTCGAACATGCCGAACCCGCCACCTTCACCGAACGATTTGCCGAGAACTTCGGCGCGATAGCTCGAAATGATGATGTTGGGCGGTGTGCCGATCAGGGTCGCAAGCCCGCCCAGAAGAGAACCGAACGCAATCGGCATCAGGACGCGCGATGGCGGGATGTCCGAGGCCTGCGCCGCCCGGATGGCGACGGGCAGCATCAGGGCAAGTGCGCCGACATTGTTCATGAATGCCGAAAGTACGGCGACCGTCAGCGTCAGCGCACCGATCTGGATAACGGAATTGTTGGGTAATTGGCCGATCGATGCCGCAAGTACATTGATCGCTCCCGACCGCTGTAGCGCCTGGCTGAGGATAAGGACCGCGGCCACCGTGATTACGGCCGGATCTCCAAAACCGGCAAAGGCGTCTTCCGACGGCACGATCCCACAGATGACCGACACCACCAAGGCGCCCATGGCGACGATATCGTAACGCCAGCGCCCCCAGGCAAATAGGACAAGCGAGGCGAAGATAATCCCGAAAGCGATGATCTGAGGGGTGGTCATGTAGTTCTCTGGCGTGATTTCAGGGCCCGTGGCCCGTTATACAGCGGGTTTTATCGCGGTGCGACAAATCGTTCATTGTGTTCTTGTTGCAGTGCACCTAGCTTGGTCAGTGGGCCACAATCCCCCAACGGGTTGCTGCTCTTCTGTGAGGGAGAGACTTAAATGTCTGATACGATTTCTAAACCGGGCACTCGTCCGGATAATCCTTGTTTCTCTTCAGGTCCCTGCGCGAAGCGACCCGGCTGGTCTCCAGCCGTACTGTCCGATGCGCTTACAGGACGTTCCCATAGATCCGAGCCCGGTAAGGCGAAGCTCAGGGCGGTCATCGATCGCTCAAAGGCGATGCTCGGTATTCCCGAAGATTACCGCCTCGGTATCGTGCCGGCATCGGATACCGGCGCCGTGGAAATGGCGTTGTGGTCGCTGCTCGGCGCCCGCGGCGTCGACATGTTCACCTGGGAAAGCTTCGGCGCCGGCTGGGTCAGCGATACGCTGAAGCAGCTCAAGCTTGAAGATACCCGCGTCTTCGAAGCGATGTATGGCGAATTACCCGATCTGGCGCAGTGGGACCCCAGCCGGGATGCCGTGTTCACCTGGAACGGCACCACCTCCGGCGTCCGCGTCCCGAACGGTGACTGGATTCCGGACGACCGCGAAGGGCTGACAATCTGTGATGCCACATCGGCGGTTTTTGCCATGGATATCCCGTGGTCGAAACTCGATGTGGTGACCTGGTCCTGGCAAAAAGTCATGGGTGGTGAAGCGGCCCATGGCATGCTTGCCCTGTCGCCCCGTGCCGTCGAGAGACTTCAGACCTATTCGCCGCCCTGGCCGATGCCCAAGATTTTCCGCCTGACCAAGGGCAGCGATCTGATCGAAGGCATCTTCCGCGGCGAGACCATCAACACACCGTCGATGGTCTGCGTCGAAGACGCGCTCGACGGTCTGACCTGGGCCGAAGGGCTCGGCGGTCTGCCGGCACTGATCGGGCGCAGCGAGCGCAATCTCGCCGTGATTTCCACCTGGGTCGGCGCGTCCGACTGGGCGGGTTTCCTGGCGGAAAACGATGCCGAGCGTTCGTCGACATCGGTCTGTCTCAAAATCACCGACCCATGGTTCGCCTCGCTCGACAGTGCCGCACAATCGTCGGTGCCAAAAAAGATCGATGCCCTGCTCGAATCGGAAAACGCGTCGTTCGATATCAATGGATACCGTGATGCACCGCCCGGCCTGCGGATTTGGGCCGGCGCGACGGTTGAAACCGCGGATCTCGAAGCACTCCTTCCCTGGCTCGACTGGGCCTATGCAACCATCAAGGCCCAGCTTTCCTATGCTGCCTGATCAGGAAGTTATCATGTCAAAAGTACTTATCTCAGACAGCCTGAGCGCTGCCGCCGTTGATATTTTCAAAGCCAACGGAATCGAAACCGACGTCATCACCGGTATGAAGCCGGAAGAACTGATCGCCTGCATCGGCGAATATGACGGGCTGGCTGTCCGGTCCGCAACCAAGGTCACGCCCGAAGTTCTCGAAGCCGCCGACAATCTCAAAGTGATCGGACGCGCCGGGATCGGCGTCGACAATATCAATATCGACGGCGCCTCAGGCAAAGGTATCGTCGTTATGAACGCGCCGTTCGGCAATTCGATCACCACGGCCGAGCACGCTATTGCGATGATGTTCGCGCTGGCGCGCCAGATTCCGCTGGCGAACCAGTCGACCCAGTCCGGCAAGTGGGAAAAATCCAAGTTTATGGGTGTCGAGCTCTCGGGCAAGGTTCTCGGTATTATCGGCTGCGGAAATATCGGGTCGATCGTTGCCGACCGGGCGATGGGACTGCGCATGAAGGTCATCGCGGCCGATCCGTTCCTCACGCCTGAGCGGGCTGAGAGCCTCGGCGTAGAAAAGGTCGAACTGGACGAGCTGTATGCCCGTGCCGAGGTCATCACCATGCATACCCCGCTGACGGATTCGACGACGGGCATTCTGAATGCCGACTCATTTGCCAAGATGCGCAACGGTGTTCTGGTCGTAAACTGCGCCCGTGGCGAACTGGTGGTCGAAGCCGATATGAAAGCGGCGATTGAAGTAGGAAAAGTCGCCGGGTTTGCGGTCGACGTGTTCCCGCAGGAGCCCCCCGAAGGGTATTCCATGTTCGGGATGGACCAGGTCATCGCCACCCCTCATTTGGGTGCCGCGACCACGGAAGCCCAGGAAAAGGTGGCGCTTCAGATCGCCGAGCAGATGTCCGACTATCTCAACACCGGGGCGGTTACCAATGCGATCAACACCCCGTCTGTGTCGGCGGAGGACGCGCCGCGCCTGAAACCGTATATGTCGCTCGGCGGTCAGATCGGCAGCCTGGCGGGCCAGGTTATTGAAACCGGGATCAGTTCGGTGACGATCGAATATGAAGGGCATGCTGTCGAGATCAACACCCGGCCGATCACGGCCTGCCTGCTCGAAGGCCTGCTGTCGCCGTTGATGAGCGGTGTGAATATGATCAATGCACCGATCCTGGCCCGCGACCGGGACATCGACGTGTCCGAGGTGCGCCACGAACGCGATGGCGAATACCAGACATTGATCCGCCTGACGGTCGAGACCGAAGACGGCTCGCGCACGGTTGCCGGAACACTGTTCGGTGGCGACAAGCCGCGCATCATCGAGGTCAATGGAATCAAGCTGGAAGCCGAGTTGAGCGAGAATATGCTCTATATTATCAACAAGGACCGGCCCGGGTTTATTGGCCGCCTCGGCACCGCACTTGGCGATGCCGGGGTCAATATCGCGACATTCCAACTCGGCCGGGTCGAGCAGGGAAGCGATGCATTGGCGCTGATCCAGATCGATGGAGAGCTTTCCGATGATGTGCTGGCGGCGTTGCGCGCATTGCCGGATGTCGTGCAGGCGAAGGTTCTTTCTTTCTGAGCGTCTTGCTCAAAAGCCCTAAAGCCGCTACCAAAGCCGCGCTCAGGAATCAGGAATATGACCGAACTTGAACGAAAAGCGCTGCTGCCTGCCGGGCTGAGAGATATTCTGCCGCCCGTGGCCGGGTTTGAGGCGGAAATCTGCGAGACCCTTGCGGCGAGCTTTGCCAGCCACGGATACGATCGCGTCAAACCTCCTCTCGTCGAGTTCGAGGACAGTTTGACGAGCGGCGCCGGTGCGGCTGTCTCCGGCGATACCTTTCGCCTGATGGATCCAGTATCGCAACGCATGATGGGTGTCCGTGCAGACATGACCACGCAGGTGGCGCGGATCGCGCTGACCCGGCTGACCGATATGCCGCGGCCGTTGCGGCTGAGCTATACCGGCGAGGTTCTGCGCGTACGCGGCACGCAGCTCCGTCCTGAGCGGCAGTTCGCCCAGGTTGGCGCCGAACTGATTGGCGCGGAAAGTGCGGCTGCCGACATCGAAATTATCGCGATCGCCGTAGATTCCCTCCGGGAAATAGGCGTTCCGGCCCTGTCCGTCGATCTCACCATTCCTCCGCTTGTCTCAGCCTTGATCGATGCGATGGGGCTGTCGGAAGACAACCGTGTGGCACTGCGGGATGCGCTGGACCGAAAAGATGTCTCATCGGTGCGCCAGCATGGGGGCGATCACGCCGAAGCCCTGTGTAGCCTCATGGATGGCACTGGCCCCGCAATCGATGCGCTTTCGGTTCTTGACGGGCTGTCCCTGCCAACGGGCCCCGCCGGTGAACTTGATCGACTAAGGGCTGTCGCCGAAGGCCTGACACGCCGTATCCCCGACCTCGATATCACCATCGATCCGGTCGAAAATCGCGGTTTCGAATATCATACCGGGGTCGGCTTTACCTTCTTTTCCCGCGGAGAACGCGGAGAGATCGGCGGCGGCGGACGCTATGTTGCGACCCTCAACGGGGCTGACGCCCGCAACGATAACGGTGAAGCGGCAACGGGTTTTACCCTTTATGTGGACACGATCATGCGGGTTCTGGCGGCGCCCGAACAACCCGCACGGCTTTTCGTGCCTGCCGGCTCGGCCGGGGATTCGGGTCTTGCGGCGCTGCGCGATGACGGTTGGGTAACGGTCGCTGGGCTTGAAAATAATGCAGATGCTGCGGGTGAGGCCCATCGTCTCGGGTGCTCTCATATCTGGGTCTCGGGTCAACCCCAACCGCTGGAACAGGAATAAACATCATGACCAATGTCGCAGTCGTCGGATCTCAATGGGGAGACGAAGGCAAAGGAAAGATCGTCGATTGGCTCTCCGAGCGCGCCGACGTGGTGGTCCGTTTTCAGGGCGGACACAATGCTGGCCACACGCTGGTGATCGACGGCAAGGTCTATAAACTGAGTCTGCTACCATCCGGTGTCGTTCGCGGAAAGTTGTCGATTATCGGCAATGGTGTCGTGATCGACCCATGGGCGCTGATGAAAGAAATAACGACTGTCCGCGAGCAGGGTGTCGACGTAACGCCCCAAACACTGAGGATCGCCGAAAACGCCACATTGATTTTACCGCTGCACGGCGCCCTCGACCGGGCGCGGGAAACGGCGCAGGGCGCCGGTAAAATCGGCACCACCGGCCGCGGGATTGGGCCCGCCTATGAAGACAAGGTCGCCCGCCGGGCGATCCGGATATGCGATCTGGCGGATCCCGATACGTTGCCGGAGCGGGTCGACAATCTGCTGTCACATCACAACGCGCTTCTCCGCGGTCTTGGTGCCGATGAAATCGACGGCACCGAAACCCTAGAGGCACTGCGGGAAATTTCAGACGAACTTCTGGCCTATTCGGCGCCTGTCTGGCGGTCGCTCGACGAAGCCTACCGCACGAGCAAACGTATCCTGTTCGAAGGCGCACAGGGTTTCATGCTCGATGTGGATCATGGCACCTACCCGTTCGTGACGTCGTCGAACACCCTTGCCGGGCAGGCTGCCGCGGGCAGCGGGATTGCCGTTGGCGGGATCGGCTATGTCCTCGGGATCACCAAGGCCTATACCACGCGTGTTGGCTCCGGGCCGTTCCCGACGGAACAGGAAAACGATATCGGCACGATGCTGGGCGAACGCGGCCATGAATTCGGCACCGTCACGGGCCGGAAAAGACGTTGCGGCTGGTTCGATGCCGTGCTGGTCCGCCAATCCGCCAAAATCGGCGGCATAAGCGGGATCGCACTGACCAAGCTCGACGTGCTCGACGGAATAGGCGATTTGAGCATCTGTGTGGGATACAGGTGCGATGGCGTCGAATATGACTACCTTCCCGCAGGCCGGAACATCCAAGCCGGAATAGAGCCGATCTACGAAGTGCTGGAAGGGTGGGACGAGAGCACCCAGGGCGCGCGGAGCTGGGCAGAACTGCCGGCTGCCGCGGTCAAATATGTCCGCCGGATCGAGGCATTGATCGGCGTTCCCGTTGCGCTATTATCCACCAGCCCCGAACGGGACGACACCATTCTGGTGCGAGATCCGTTCGCCGCCTGACGACGCTGCGGACTCAACACAATCCGCCGCGAAGGCCCTTGAATTCAACGGGTTGAGAGCCGCCCATTGTTAACGAAGCTTTTGTTATTGAGCCGCTAAAATACGCCGTCAATCGTCCATTAACGATGGCGGAGTTTCAGAGTTGGATTCAGAGCCGGCCGAACTGGCCGTAGACCCCGAACTGAGCGAAGGTGAGAATGATGTCATTCTCGCCGAACGCTACCGTATTTTCCCCGGGATCGCCAATTTCCGAACTGGGCATGCCGGGTGCGAAGGCTTATGTCGTCCGCAAAATGAAGAATCCGAATGAGTTGGTATTCGCCCGGATCTGCGAGCCGACAGTGTTCCCGCGCGTCGAATCGATGGTTCAGCTCAAGAACATGCGCGAAGCCTTCGCAATCATTCCCGAAGATTGGGGCCCGATATTCTGGCTGGTGACGGGTCAACGCTGTTTTGCGATCATCTTCCGCCGTCCGGAAGGTGGTCCCGTGATGCCGTCCCTGATGGCAAAAATGAATAAGATCGATTCTGAAATCCTGCTGAAGTCGTTTTTGATTCCGGCACTGACGACACTATCGATTTTCGAGCGTCGCAAAATCACACACCGTGCGATACGTACCGACAACGTTTTCGCGTCCGGAACGGAAGGGGGCAACTTCGTCTTCGGCGATTGCGTTTCGGTGCCCCATCCTGGGGACAATCGACGATGTTTGAGACGAACGAAGCCACCGTGACCCCGCCGAGCGGTCGCGGTAAAGGAACTATTGCCGACGTCATATAGGTTCGTATTCGATTCCCGGGAACGGCTTTCCATTCACCCCGGTAAGATTACGCGATGAGGGTTCGGTCGTCTGCCCGTCAATTGAGAGGGGTGGTGAGACCGCAAGTATACGGTTGGTCAGGCGTCCGACATCAGCCCGTCGCGCTGGGTCCGGTCGCCGATGGCGGCAGCTTTCATGGCTTTCTGAAGCTTTTCGAATGCCCGCACTTCGATCTGGCGGACCCGTTCGCGCGAAATGCCGTATTCCTGGCTTAAATCTTCCAGTGTTTTCGGGTCTTCCTGCAGACGGCGGGCGGCCAGAATTTGACGCTCCCGTTCGTTGAGGACCTTCATCGCGTCAACCAACATCTTGCGGCGTTCGAACATCTCTTCCTGATCGGCCAGCACCGTTTCCTGGTTGTCGGAGTCGTCGATAAGCCAGTCCTGCCACTCGCCTTCGGAATCCGCTCGCACCGGCGCGTTCAGCGACGAATCCGGACCGGACATCCGCCGGTTCATATTGATGACTTCCTGTTCGCTGACGCTGAGCGTGGTCGCGATCTTCTCCAGGTTTTCCTGCTTCAGATCGCCTTCTTCGAGTGCTTTGATTTCACCCTTCATGCGACGCAGGTTGAAGAAAAGTTTTTTCTGGGCAGCCGTCGTGCCGATCTTCACCAGCGACCAGGAGCGCAAAATGTATTCCTGGATCGACGCCTTGATCCACCACATGGCGTAGGTCGCGAGGCGAAAGCCCTTATCCGGCTCGAACCGCTTGATGGCCTGCATCAAACCCACATTGCCCTCGGAAATCACTTCACCAAGAGGGAGCCCGTAGCCGCGGTATCCCATTGCGATCTTGGCGACGAGCCGTAAATGGCTGTTTACCATGTGGGCAGCCGCTTCCTGGTCCTCATGCTCCTTCCAGCGCTTGGCGAGCATGTATTCCTCGTCCGGCTCAAGCAGGGGAAACCTGCGGATTTCCTGCAGATACCGGGACAGATTGCCATCCGGGTTGAAATTAGGAACCGAGGGGAGGTTGCCGTTCATCGGTGAAGCGCCCATTGCCTGATAGGAGTTGAGATACGCAAACTGCTGTAAATGGCTATTTTAGGCCATTCAAATGTCTTAGTAACATTATATTGCCTACAGATAGTCATCTTTCGACTGGATTTCCAGACCCTTTCAGGATTCCGGCCAGGGTTTGCAGATCGTCGGGCAGGGGCGCTTCGAAGCTCAGAAAGTCGCCGGTCACGGGATGTTCGAACCCGAGAAGCCGCGCATGCAACGCCTGTCGTCCCAAACGGGAGATGACATCGACCGCGGCCTCCGGGAGCAACGCTTGGCGTGCGCGGGTTGCGCCGCCGCCATAGACCGGATCGCCCATGACGGGATTGCCGAGGTGGGCCATATGTACCCGGATCTGATGGGTGCGCCCGGTTTCCAGCCGGCATTCCACGAGCGATGCGCCGCCGGCCGCATAAGCGGCTTCGGTACGATAATTCGTCCGCGCTGTCTTGCCGCCGGCCGGCAAAACCGCCATTTTTTTACGGTTGCGCGGGCTTCGTCCGATATTCCTCTCGATTGCGCCATGGCTCGGGTTGGGCATGCCCCAGACGAACGCCGCATAGGCGCGCTCGATCGTGTGCTCGGAAAACTGCCTGGTGAGCCCTTCATGGGCGGGACCGGTCTTTGCGGATACCATCAGCCCGCTTGTGTCTTTGTCGAGCCGGTGAACGATTCCCGGCCGGCGCACACCGCCAATCCCTTTCAGGCTGTCGCCGCAATGAGCGATAAGAGCGTTGACCAGCGTGCCGGTCAGGTTTCCGGGCGCGGGGTGGACGACAAATCCGGGCGGTTTGTCGATCACGATCAGGTCGGCGTCTTCGAAGATCACGTTGAGCGGGATATCCTCCCCCAGCGGTTGCGGGTCGACTGATTCGGGGATCCGCAGCAGAAACCGTTCGCCCGGTTTGACCCTGTAGGAGGGCTCGACTATCGTCCGCCCGCTATCGCCCGAAGCCCTCAGACAGCCATCTTCAATGAGCCGTTTGAGAAACGACCGGGACCGGTCGGGCAGGGTGTTGGCCAGGAGCCGGTCAACCCGTTCACCTTCGGCACCGGGCGGTACTGTAATATCCAGCGGCGCGGGAACGGCGTCTTCGTCGATGGGGTTTTCTTCAGTCATGGCAGAGTAAGGACATATTCGATGCGCGGTCTCAAGGCTTTGGTGATCGGAATGGGCGTTCTTATCATCGTGGGGGTCGTATTTCTGCTCTACGCGATCATCCAGAAATCCGGTGAGGAGGCTGCGATAGGCGGTCCGGCGCCAGGCGCGCCGGTTCGGTCGGCTATAACCCTGCCCGCTGGTGCCGAGGTCGTCGAAACACGGATTGATAGCACTGCGATCGTCCTCCGTCTCCGTCTGGCCGACGGCAGCGGCCGCCTCATGGTCATCGATCGTGCAACCGGCAAGGCGACCGGCAGGATCGATCTTAACTTCAAAAGAAGCCGTTAACCCGCGAGCGCGCCGCAGCACGTTTGCTTGCAACGCCCGGCGGGATGACCTAGGACAACGGTCCTTCGAAAGTCTGCGCCACTCACCCTTCGTCTAGTGGCCTAGGACGCTGGGCTCTCACGCCGGAAACAGGGGTTCGAGCCCCCTAGGGGACGCCACCTATTTTTGCGAAATTTATTCAATTAGAACAACGAGTTGCAGATACAAAAATGCGGCTTGTGTGACGTGTGAGCTAATTCTGTGTGACAAACTGTGTGACAGTTTTGCGGTCATAATAGGCCCCCCCCTTGGCTCACTTTGATCCAAGCTTATACCCATCCCCATACCGGTGGATTGTCTTGGAATAGCCTTATTGTTTCCCAATTTTGGACACATTGACCTCATACATTTTCAGTATGAGCAAAAGGCATTCAACGAGCACACACACGCACACTCTCAAAACTTTTGGCTGTCGGCTGCTCTTTCGCTACCCCGCTTGGATTTGGCGGGGTTTTTTTATCGAACATAAAGGAGGGCAACAACCGTGGACGGTTTAGGCCTAGAGAGGACACCGGTCGAACAAGCCTCGTCTGATAGAGACCGAAACGATGAGGAAAGGTCCCACCTGGCCAAAGCAAGGTATATGGCCCTGGACAGATATCCTGTCACCGATCTCGCCAATGACCTCTGTCGAACTGTCGGTGACTACCTGATCAATACCGACCGCAAGCGAAAGAACAGGCGAAGCAAGGAAGCGCTCGAAAAATACCATCGTGCGATAGGCGCTGTGATTGCTGATCTCATGCTTGGATTTCGACGCGAAAAATCACCTCTTTCATATCGCACACTGTCACCTGCAACATTTACTGATGGTCCTGTCTCATACAGAACCTTCAAATCCATCATTGACGCACTCGAAGGCTTGGGATGGACCTTAAAAGTTGCAGAGGGTTTTCACAGACGCGAAATCATCTCGTCCGGTCGGGCTACACGCTACGGCGTTAGCCCATTGTTGATTGAGAGAGCTGCCGATTTTGAAATTACGCCGGCCAATATCGACAAGCACTTTGCATGTGAGCTTCCTAGGACACCACTGGTGCTGCACTCGGCAAAAGAAAAATATGACGGGAAGCATGCTTTAAGCCGTTACCGGCCTTTTTTGGATAAAAGGAGGGTCCATTTCGAACTGACTGCCGAAATAGAAAAGTTAGAAGTCGAAGTCAACGAACTGAACGAATTCTTCGCAGAGTTTAAACTCGAGGGGGGAACACACAGAGGTTACCGGCGTATCTTCAATCTCGGTATCCCTGAAGGTTACCGCTGGAACAAAGGTGGTCGTCTCTACAGCGTTGGCGACGAAAACTATCAGATGCTTCCGGCAGATGAGCGGGGCCAGATGCGGATCAATGGTGAACTCGTTAAGGAGCTTGATATCAGAGCAAGCTTTCTAACGATCCTCTATGCCCAACGCTGTCAATCTCTCGACCTCTCAACTGATCCCTATGAGATCGAGGGTATTCCTCG